>WNGK01016317.1_pt1 | contig 12257 bp, 15 predicted proteins | sample 5400601 | NCBI WGS metagenome assembly WNGK01 (sample SAMN13153376, study PRJNA577476) | soil metagenome | isolation source: 60 cm soil or saprolite under Garry oak tree replicate 1 | place: USA:California | collected 2016-06-15
AGCGTCGCGACCTGGCCGTCCACGCGCACGCGGCCCGCGCGAATCAGCTCCTCGGCTTTGCGACGCGACGTCACGCCCGCGCGCGCCAGGGCGCGCTGCAGGCGCATCGGCGTCATTCCGGTTCGGTGGGCGCGGGCGGCCGGAGCGCTACGGACAACTCCTCCAGCCGAGGCAGCTCGTCCAGATCCTTGAGCCCCAGAATCTCCAGAAATTGCGGGGTGGTCCCGTACAGCAGCGGCCGGCCGAGCCCTTCGCCCCGGGTCACCACGTCTACCAGCCCGCGCTCGAGCAGTTTGTCGATCACGGCGCCCGAATCGACGCCCCGGATCTCGTCCACCTCCGCGCGTCCCACCGGCTGACGATAGGCGATGATGGCGAGCGTCTCGAGCGCCGCCGGCGAGAGCCGGCGCGGACGCAAGGCGAACTGGGCGCGATCGATGGCCTCCGCGTACTCGCGACGGGTGAGGAATTGCCATCCCTGCGCGATCTCCACCAGCTCCACCCCGTGGTCCTGGGCGGCGTACGCGTCCCGGATCTCGGCGAGCCCGGCGTGGACCGCCGCTTCGCCGGCCTGCGGCTCGAGGGTGCGCAGCTCGCCCACCGTGAGCGGGCGGGACGACGCGAACAGCGCCGCCTCAAGCAGCTTCGCGAGGGGACTCACGCTGGATCACGATGGGGGTGAACGGCCCCTCCTGCGAGACGCGCAGCGCGCCGCGCTTGGCGAGCTCGAGCAGCGCGATGAACGCGGACAGCACGTCCACGATCGTGGGACGGTCTCCCACCACGTCGACCCAGCCGCAGCGCTCCCGCGTCGCCAGCAGCCCCTCGATCCGCGCGGTCGCGCCCTCCACGTCGAGCGGCCGCGGCACCACACGGTGCAGTACCGGCTCGGGTATGAGTGCGATCACCCGCTCCGCCGCGGCGAGCAGGTCGTTCAGCTCGATCACCAGCGGGGCCGGGGGCGCCTCGGGCGGCTCGGGCCGGAAGCCGCGCCCGAGCTGCTCGGCGCGCCGCGCCGCAGCCTGCCCCAGCCACTCTACCAGCTCCCGGACTTGCTGGTACTCGAGCAGCCGGCGCACCAGCTCGGCGCGTGGATCCTCCCATTCGTCCTCTCCCAGCCGGCGCGGCAGCAGCAGTTGCGCCTTGATGCGCAGCAGCCGCGCCGCCATCTCGAGATAGTCGGCCGCCTGGTTCAGCCGCAGTTCGCTGATCACCGCGAGGAACTGATCGGCGATGCGCGCGATCGGGAGGTCGGTGATGTCGAGCTCGTCCTCGTTGATCAGGTGCAGCAGCAGGTCGAGCGGACCCGAGAACTGCTCGAGCTCGACGACGAAACCGCTCTGCTCCTGGACCACGGGGTTGGTGGGGGCGCTCACAAGGGAAGCGCTCCGGGTGACACCGCAAATCCGCCGACGAGCGCGACGCCGACACCCATGAGGTGATAGGCCGGCCACAACAACACCTGCAGCACACCGGGTATCGCCCACACCAGGACCATCACCGGCAGAAATCCGAATGCCTGCAACTGGCGGTACTTCAATCCCGCTCCCGGCGGCAACAGATAGTAGAATACGTGACTTCCGTCCAAGGGCGGGACCGGGATCAGGTTGAAGAACGCGAGCACGACGTTGAGCCACATTCCCCACCACAGCATCCGCTGCACGATCTCGAGTGTCCCGGTGAAAGCGGGCAGCGCCCCACCGAGCACGCCCACGAGCGCAAAGAGCAGCGTGCAAGCCACGAACAACGCCAGATTCACCACAATTCCTGCGAGGGAGACGATGATGTCTCCTCTCCGAAACTGGCGATACTTACGCGGGTTGACTGGAACCGGCTTCGCCGCCCCGAACGGCGGTGCCCCGATCCGCCACAACAGAAACGGGACGATCACGGTCATCAGGGGATCGATGTGCTTGAGGGGATTAAGCGTGAGCCGCCCCAGCATGTAGGCGGTATCGTCGCCCTGGCGGTAGGCGGCTTCCGCGTTAGCGTATTCGTGAGCGACCATCGAGAACAACAGCACCGGCGCCCACACGAGGAACTCGAACGAGATGGCCAACACTCGGGGTCAGTGACGGACTAAGATAGCGAGTCCGCCGTGCTTGGGTCAACGGCGTAGCGCCTTGACCGGCCAGCACTTACCCTCTATCTTCCGCGCCGAACCAGGAGACCCTCGGTGCCGCGAATCAAGTCCGCCAAGAAGGCGATGCGCCAGGCGCGGGCGCATACCCAGCACAACCGCGCCCAGCGCTCCGCGTTGCGAACCGCGCTCAAGCGCGTGCGCAGCGCCACCTCCGCCGACCAGGCGGCTCACGCGTACCGGGCGGCGGTGCAACTGCTCGATCGCGCGGCGCGCAAAAACCTCATTCATCGCAATACCGCCGCGAGACACAAGTCCCGCCTCGCAGCCGCCGTTAAGAAGCTTTCCAAGTAACAAGAGACGTCACGAACCGACGTCTTCCCGTGACGTTTCCTCGTGACGGTTCTTCGTGACGTTTTTCCGTGACGTTTTTCGTTCTTAGACTGCGGCTAGCTCAGCCCCGCATTGCGCGCAGTACCACTCGGTCGCCAGGTTCATCGTCCCGCACTCCTTACAGCGAAGCGTCTTCGCCGCTTCTTCGTCGATGTCCCCCTCGGTGGGCTCCGGCACGATCGGCGCCGGGACGGGATTGGCGGCACGCATCGGCGTGCGCGGCGGATCACCCGGGATCGACGGCTGGAATTGCGCGCCGCTGGCGCGCCGCGCCGACGGCGCCGACTGATCGTCCTCCGTCACGGACTTGATGAACGCCAGCTCGTCCTCCGCCGCGACCTTCTCCGGCCTCGCGCGGGGCGCGGCCGGACGCGACGCTGGCTGAGCGGGCGGGGCGGTGGGGGCCGAGGGGGCGGCCTGCGGAGACGGAGCCGGTCGGTGGCTCACCAGCGCGTCCAGCTCCTGCAGCTTGTGGATGTCCGCCTCGACCGACTGGAGATCTTCCCGCACCGATACGACCTCGGCGAGGACCTCCTTGTGCACCTGTTCCCACTGCGACTCGTCGTACTCTCCGACCGCGTGGCGCAGCTCGGTTTCGGTGAGCTTCTCCGCCGCGCGGGCTTCCTTCTTCTGGAGCTCGCCCCGCAAGTAACGCTTTTCCTCTATCGCCTGGCGGGCGCTTTCGGCGTGGGCCTTGAGCTCCTCGGTGACGGCCGCGAGCCGCGCCTCGTAATCGGAGCGAACCCGGGCCCGCACGTGCCCCGGCGTCGCGTCCGCCGAGTCGTTCAGGCGCGCGATCCAGGCCTCGTACTGGCGCCGCTCCTCCAGCAGCTGCTGGATGATGACGGTGCCCTTGGAAGGTCCCTTAGGCATGCCACAAATCTAGCAAATGACCGGCCTTCTCCGGTAAGTCAAAATCAGTCATGGCGTTGCAGCGCTCACCTCGTGCACGAGCGCGCCCCCGACCAGCGTGAGCACAGGCCGACCGGTGAGCGTGCGCCCGGCGAACGGCGTGTTGCGGCTCTTGGAGTGGAAATGTGAGGGGTCGACCGTCCAACGCGCGGTGACGTCCAGCACGACGAGGTCCGCCGGGGCGCCGGGGGCGAGCGAGCCGCCGGGCAATCGGAATGCCGCCGCCGCCGCGGTGCTCATCCGCGCGATCAGCTCGGGGAGCGTGAGCACCCCGCCCAGGACAAGCTCCGTGTAGGCCAGCGCGAACGCCGTCTCAAGACCCACGATGCCGAAGGGCGCGTCGTCGAACGCCGCCTCCTTGGCGTCGTACGCGTGGGGCGCGTGGTCGGAGGCGATGCAATCGATCACGCCCTGCTTCAGCGCGGCCCGCAGCGCCGCCACGTCGGCCGCTTCCCGCAGCGGCGGATTCATCTTGGCGTGCGTGTCGTAGCCCTCGCAGGCGTGATCGGTCAGCGTCAGGTGGTGCGGCGTCACCTCCGCGGTCACGCGCAGACCTTGCTCCTTGGCGCGGCGGATCAGCTCCACCGAGCCGCGCGTGGACATGTGGCACAGATGCACGTGGCCGCCGGTGAGCTCCGCGAGCAGGATGTCGCGCCCCACCATGATCTCCTCCGCCGCAGCCGGGATCCCCTTCAGTCCGAGGCGGGTGGAAACGAGGCCCTCGTGCATGACGCCACCCGTGGCGAGCGCCGGCTCTTCGCAATGATCCGCGACGGGCACTCCGAAGGTGCGGGCATACTCGAGGGCCGTGCGCATCAGGTGACTCGACACGACGGGCTTGCCGTCGTCCGACACGGCGACGGCGCCGGCGGCCACCATCTCGCCGAACTCCGACAGGTGCTCGCCGCGTTGTCCCACCGAAATCGCCCCGATCGGAAACACCCGCGCGAGCCCGGCCCGCGCCGCCTGACGTACGATGAACCCCACCGCCGCCTGGTTGTCGGTGACGGGATCGGTGTTCGGCATGGCGCACACGGCCGTGAATCCGCCCGCCACGGCGGCGCGCGTGCCGCTCGCGATGGTTTCGACGTCTTCGTTCCCCGGCTCCCGCAGGTGCACGTGCACGTCCACGAGGCCCGGGGCGACGACTTTGCCGCGCACGTCCCGCACGTCGACCCCGTCCGGGGACCCGAGCGCGGCGTCGAGCGCGGCGATCTTGCCGTCCTGCACGAGCACGTCGGTCGTGCGGTCGAAGTCGCGGCTGGGGTCGATCACCCGGCCGCCCCGGAGGAGGAGCGGCTGCATCACTCGGGTGCCGCCGCGCGGTTGGCTGCATCGGCGAGCTCGGGTCGCCCGCCGGCCAGCAGGTACAGGACGGCCATGCGCACCGCCACCCCGTTCGTCACCTGAGCGAGGATCACGCTGTGCGCTCCGTCGGCGACGCGAGAGTCGATCTCGACGCCGCGGTTCATGGGTCCGGGGTGCATGATGGTGAGCTCGCGCGGCGCCCGCTCGAGTCGCTCGACCGGCACACGCCGAGCTGCTCGATGCCGCGCGGCATCAGGGTGTCGGGCCCGCACACGCCCACTTCGGCGCCGAGCTTCAGCAGCCCCCAGATGTTGGAACGGGCCACGCGCGAGTGCAGGATGTCGCCCACCAGACAGACTTTGAGCCCGGCGATCTTGCCGTGGCGGTCGCGGATCGTGAGCAGATCGAGCAGCGCCTGGGTGGGGTGCTCGTGCTGGCCGTCGCCGGCGTTGACGACGTTGGAGCGAATGCGGTCGCCGAGGAATTGCGCGGCTCCCGACGACGGATGCCGGATCACCACCATGTCGATCCGCATCGCCTCGAGGTTCTTCGCGGTGTCGACGAGCGTCTCGCCCTTCTGCACCGAGCTGCCGGACGCGGCCACGTTCACCGTGTCGGCCGAGAGGCGCTTTTCGGCGAACTCGAAGGAGATGCGCGTACGGGTGGAGGCCTCGAAGAACAGGTTGACGATGGTCTTGCCGCGCAGGGCGGGCACCTTCTTGATGGGTCGCTCGGACACTTCCTTGAACGGCTCGGCGGTATCGAGGATGAGCCGGATCTGCTCGGGGGAGAGGTGCTCCAGCCCGACCAGATCCTTGCCGAGCACGGCGGTCATCCGGGCCCCCCGCGCCCGCTCACCAGCTCCACCGAGTCCCGGCCGTCCAGCTCCTCCACCAACACGTCCACACGTTCGTTGCTATTCACCTTCACCTGTTTCCCTACGATGTCGGGCTGGATCGGCAGCTCCCGGCCACCGCGATCGACCAGCACGCACAACGAGATGCGTTTGGGGCGCCCGAAGTCGGCGAGCTCGTCGAGCGCGGCGCGCACCGTCCGGCCGGTGTAGAGCACGTCGTCCACGATCACGACGTGCTTGCCGGTGAGATCGCCCGGAATGCGGGTTTCCCCGATCACGGGCTTCGGGCCCACCGTCTGGAGGTCGTCGCGGTACAGGGTGATGTCGAGGGCGCCGCGGGGGACGGCTACGCCTTCTTGCGTCTCGATCTGCTTGGCGATTCGCTCCGCCAGCTCCACGCCGCGCCGTTGGATGCCGATCAGGACCAGATCTTCGGTCCCGTGCGCCAGCTCCAGCACCTCGACCGCCATACGCTGAAGCGCCCGCGACAAAGCGCGGGCGTCCAGGATGGTGGTCCGTTCGGGCCGGCTCATCTCAGGCGTCAAGTTAACCTCGGGAGCACCGGGGTCAACGGCGCATCGCCCGCGAGCACCGCCCGGACGTTCGCCAGCGCGATCGCCGCCATACGGCGCCGGGTCTCCGGCGTGGCGCTGCCCAGGTGCGGCAGCAGCACGGTGCGCGGCGCGGCCAGGAGTCGCGGGTGGATCTGCGGCTCGTCGCCGTAGACGTCGAGTCCCGCGGCGCCCAGTCGACCCTCCTCCAACGCGATCGCGAGCGCCTCCTCGCGGATCAGCTCGCCCCGTGCCGTGTTGATGAGAATCGCGCCCGGTTTCATCTGCCGCAGCACGTCGGCGTTGATGATGCCCTCGGTTTCGGGCACCGCGGGAGCGTGCAGCGACAGCACGTCGCTCTCTCGCACGAGCCGCGAGAATTCCACCCGCACGGCCCCCGTCTCCCGCTCGAACTCCGGCCGCGGGTGGCGCGCGGTGTAGAGCGTGCGCATCCCGAACGGCGCGGCTCGGCGCCCGACCGCCTGGCCGACGCGTCCCGCCCCGAACAGGCCCAGCGTCCGTCCTCGCAGCTCGAGGCCGAGCAGCAGCGCCGGGTGCCAGCCCGCCCACCGGCCGCTCTTCACCAGCTCGCTCCCCGGCACGACGCGCCGCGCGCAGGCGAGGATAAGCGCCCATGCAAGATCGGCGGTCGCCTCGGTGGCGACGTCGGGGGTGTGGGTGACCGCGATGCCCCGCAGCTCGGCCGCGACCAAGTCCACGTTGTCGTGGCCCACGCCACAGTTGGCGACGATCTTGAGCTTGGGGAGGTGCTTGAATTCCGTGCCACCGACCCAGCGCGAGCCGAGCGGCACGATCGCGACATAGTCGCCCCGCAGGGTCGGCTCGTCGGCGGCGATCCACGTGACGTCGAGTCCGGCCAGCTGCGCGGGCTCGAGCAGCGGCTCGAGCTCGGCCGCCAGGAGGACGCGGTGACCCACTACCTCCTCAGCTGGGCCCGTCGGATCGAATCGTCCAGCGCGAGCGCCCGGTCGGGGCTCCACTTGTAGTACAGCTGCAGACAGGCGCCGGGCTGCATCCCTTTGCGCCCCGTGCAGCTGCGCACCTCCTGGCGGTGCTTCGACGCGTTGGTGCGCCACAGCGAGTCCTCGGTCGCCTTGGCGCGCGCCTCGGCCCAGCCGAAGCCCACGAGGCAGCGGGTCACGTCACCCGAGGGATCGGCGGCGCATTGCTTGATCTCTTTCCCGTGTCGCGCCGCGTCGGCCCGCCAACCGGAGTCGGCGGAGACCTGGGCCGTGCTGTCCTGCTCGTGCTGGAAGCGCCGCGCCGCCGTGAGCGCCTGGTCTTTCTTCCAGCGGTACTGCAGCACGAGGCAGTTGGCGGCGCCCGCTGCATCCATGGTGATGGCACTGCAACTGCGGACCTCCGCCAGCTTCTTGGCTTCCGACTTACCGCAGCTCGTCGCCGCCAGAACGCAGAGCGCAGTCAGGCCCGGCTTCGTCCAGCGCATGGGTCCCCCGTTGGCTGCCAACTGTTCACCACCGCGCGTCTGTGCGTCCGTTGCCGTTCACTGCCATCCAGCCTGCTACGGACAGGGTGGGATTCGAACCCACGGTACCCTTGCGGGCACACCGGTTTTCGAGACCGGCCGTTTCAACCGCTCACGCACCTGTCCACGGATAGGGTGGGATTCGAACCCACGAAACGGTTACCCGTTTACACGCTCTCCAGGCGTGTGCCTTCAGCCACTCGGCCACCTATCCAAACTGCTAGAAGCGCAGACGCGCAGGCGCACATAACTGCTAGACGCACAGACGCACAGACGCACAGACGCACAGACGCGTAGTAAATACACAGGGCGTCACGGTTTCGCCACAGCTGGGCCGGCCGATGAACCCTGACCGCGCTCCCGTGCGTATCGTGTCGGTGATCCTGCCACCCTTCGACCTCGAGGAGGCACCAGTGAGCAACCTTCCGAGCAAGCGCGATCCTGCGCCGCCCGACGCGGAACCGCCCCCCACCTGGCGCGAGCTGACCGAGCGGGTGCGCGACCTCATGAAAGACTTCATTCAGGAAGGCAAAGAGCTGGAACGCGACCTCGAGCCCAGGCTGCTTCCGGCGTTGAAGCGGATGAAGCTCCAGATCGAGAAGCTGATCGCCAAGCTGGAAGAGCGAGCGGGGAAGAAGCGGGGCTAGAGCGCTACGGGCGTCTCAGCCGCGCGCGATCCACCTTCCCCAGGTGGGTCCGCGGGAGCGCGTCGAGGAAGATGACCTCCCGCGGAGACTTATAAGCTTCGAGCCGCTCCCGCACGAACGCTTGCAGCTCTTCGGCCAATCCCTCGCGCCGCTCCTGCGCCACCACGAAGGCGTGCGGCTTGGTGAGTCCCCCGGCGCCGACCACACCCACCACGGCCACCTCCTTCACGGCCGGATGCCGCAGCAGGCAGTTCTCGACCTCCTGGGGTGAGAGCCACTTCCCCGAGACCTTGAGCATGTCGTCGACGCGGCCGCAGTAGGTTACGTAACCCTCCGGATCGCGGCGGATCATGTCACCGGACACGTACCACTCTCCACGGAATCCCTGCTTGGTCTTGTCCATCTGCTGCCAGTAGCAGATCGCCCGGGAGTCGCCGCGCACCCACAGAGCGCCGACCTCACCGTCCGCCAGGTCGCGGCCAACTGCATCGCAGACTTTCACCTCGAAACCCGGAACGACCGTCCCGAGCGTGCCGGGGCGCACCTGCCCCGGACGGTTCGAGATGAAGATGTGCCACATCTCCGCCGTGCCGAGACCGTCCAGGAGCTCGACCCCGAACGTGCCTTTCCAGCGGTGATACAGCTCGACCGGCAGCGGCTCGCCCGCCGACGTGGCGAGGCGCAGGCACGAAAGGTCCCGGGTCGCCGCCGTCGGGTGACTGACCATCTGGTTGATCATCGTCGGGACGTTGATCAGGATGGTCGGCTTGAAGCGGGCGATCCTCTGGAACAAGCCGTCGGCGGTCGCGGCTTCGGGGAACAGCACCGTGGCCGCGCCGACGGAGAATGGGAACAACAGGTTCGAGCCGGTGGCGTAGCCGAAATAGAGCTTGGGAACGCTCAGGGTAACGTCGCGCTGGGTGTAGCCGATCACGCCTTTGGCGTAGCATTCGGTGGTATTGGCGAACGATCGGTGCGTTTGTAAGACGGCCTTCGGCTGCCCCGTGGTGCCGCCCGAGAACAACCAGATGGCTACGTCGTCGCGGTGCGTCGGGAACGTGTCGAGCGCGGCCGGGGCTTGCGCGAGCCGCGCGTCCCATTCCCTCTCGCCCACCACGCACGTCGTCAGCAAGTGCCGGGCGCCGCGGGCCGCCGCCCGGAACGCGTCTACGCTGTCCCGGTGCGCGACGATCACACGAGCGCGCGTGTAGCCGTAGAAATATTCGATTGCGTCGGGCTTGAGCTGGGGGTTCACCATGACGACCACGGCGCCGATCTTCAGCGTCCCGAACAGCGCAGCGACGAACGCCGGCCCGTCGGGAAGGGCGATCATGACGCGCTGCTCGGGCTGCACGCCTGCCTCGCGCAGCGCGTGGCCGAACTGATTCGCCAGCGCCGCGATCTCCCGGTAGGTGAACGTCGCCCCGTCCGTGAGTACCGCCGGCCGATCGCCCTTCCCCTCTCGCACGCGGGCGTCGAGGAAGTAATCGGCGATGTTGAACTGCTCGGGCGGCTCGAAGGCCATGCTGACAGATGATCGGCCGCCGACGCCTGGCGGTCAACCGCCCCGCCCGGTACGATACAGCCAGCCATGGCGGTGCTCGACCTCGCGCAGCTGACCTGGGAGGAGGTTCGCGACCTCGACCGGGCGAAGGCGGTGGCCATTCTGCCCGTCGGTGCCGTCGAGGCGCACGGCCCGCACCTGCCGCTTGCAACCGACGTCATCATTGCGGAGACGATGGCCCGCGCTGCCGCGGCGAGGCTCGCCACTCATGGCTACGACGCCGTGCTCCTCCCGCCACTCGCCTATACCGCCGCCGAATTCGCCGCTGGGTTCCCCGGAACGGTGTCCCTGCGGCCGGGAACCGTGACCGCCTTGCTCCTCGACCTCGCGCGCAGTCTGACGCGGCACGGCCTCCACGTGCTCGCGGTCGCGAACGCGCATCTAGACCCTGCGCACGTCGCCGCCCTCGAGGCCGCCGTGGCCCAAAACCAGCGCGAGAACGGCACCCGGATCGTGTTTCCCGACGTCACCAAGCGGCCCTGGGCCCTGCGACTCACCGAGGAGTTCCGGAGCGGCGCCTGCCACGCGGGGCGGTACGAGAGCTCCATCGTGCTGGCGGCGCGTCCGGAGTTGGTCCGCGACGCGATCCGCCGGGCGCTGCCCTCCAACCCCCGCTCGCTCAGCGCGGCGATCCGCTCCGGCCAGACGAGCTTCGAGGAAGCGGGCGGGCCCCGGGCGTACTTTGGGTCGCCCGCCGACGCCGGGGCCGACGAGGGCGTGCGCACGATCGAGATCCTCGGAGCGATCCTCGCAGAGGCCGTGCTCGCGGAGCTTCCCGGGTGACGCTGTCCGGACGGGGGGCCGTGGTGACGGGTGGGGGCCGGGGGATCGGGATGGCGGTCGCGCGAGCGCTGGCCGGGGCCGGCGCGGCCGTCGTCGTGGTAGCGCGCACCCGGACCGGGATCGAGGCGTTCGCGACGGAGCTGCGCGCCGCCGGACGCCAGGCCTGGGCCGTGCCGGGCGATGTGACGGACCCGGCCACCGTGTCAGCCCTCGCGCGCGCAGCCGAGACGCGGCTCGGGCATGTGGACATCCTCGTGAACAACGCCGGGGTCGCTCACTCGGCACCACTCGCTAAGCTCACGCTCGAGGACTGGAACCGGGTGCTGACGGTGAACGCCACCGGCACGTTTCTGTGCACGCAGGCCTTCCTCCCCGGAATGCTCGAGCGGCGCTGGGGCCGGGTGGTGAACATCGCCTCGGTGGCGGGGCTCCGCGGCGGAAAGTACATCGCTGCCTACAGCGCCGCTAAGCACGCGGTCGTCGGCTTCACGCGCTCGCTGGCGGCGGAGGTCGCTGGAAGCGGTGTGACGGTGAACGCGGTGTGCCCCGGGTACGTCGACACGGATATGACCCGGGAGTCGGTGGCCCGCATCGCGACCAAGACGGGGATGTCGCCGCCGGACGCCCTGCGCGCGGCCCTCGCGGCCGCGGGCCAGCGCTGGCTGATCTCGCCCGAGGAGGTGGCCCGTGCGGTGCTGGGGCTGTGTGACGATGCGCAGCGTGATACCAACGGCGAGGGCGTCGTGATCGCCGAGGGCGGGGGGGACGGGGGGGGCGGGGGGGACGCCAGCCGATGACATTTCGGATCGTGAACCCCGATGCACTGGGACGTCCCAGCGGCTGGAATCACGGACTGCTGGCGTCGGCCGGCGGGCGGGTGCTGTTCGTGGCCGGGCAGACCGCCCCCGACCGCGCGGGGCTGGTCGAGCAGTGGGCGGGCGCGCTCGAGCGTGTGCTGGAGGTCGTGCGCGCCGCCGGCGGGGGGCCCGAGCACGTCGGTCGCATGACGGTCTACGTCACCGACCGCCAGCTGTACCTCGCGAGCCCCAAACCGCTGGGCGAGGTCCACCGCCGCTTCATGGGGCGGCACTATCCCGCCATGACGCTCGTGGAAGTGCGAGCGCTCGCGGACACGCGCGCCACCGTGGAGATCGAGGCCACGGCTGTGCTTCCCTGACCGACACCGGAGATTCCTGCATGCCGCTCGCGCCCGAGTCCTTCCTCTACCAGCACGACCCGCACACCGGCGTTGCCACCATCACGCTCAATCGTCCGGATCGACTCAACGCCCTGACCTTTGACGTCTACCGCGAGCTGCGGGACGCCTTCCGCACGCTGGACGGCGAGCCGGGGGTCCGGGCCGTGATCATCACCGGGGCCGGGCGGGCGTTCTGCTCGGGCGGCGACGTGGAGGACATCATCGGGGCGCTGTTCGCGCGCGACGCTGTCGGGCTGCTCGAGTTCACCCGCCTCACCTGCGACCTCATCCTCGCGCTGCGACAATGCCGGCGCCCCATCGTCGGCGCCCTGAACGGCACCGTAGCGGGAGCGGGCGCCGTCATCGCCGCGGCGTGCGACGTGCGCATCGCCGCCGAGTCGGCGAAGATCGCGTTCCTGTTCACGAAGGTCGGGCTGTCCGGCGCCGACATGGGGGCA
>WNGK01016170.1_pt1 | contig 12255 bp, 11 predicted proteins | sample 5400601 | NCBI WGS metagenome assembly WNGK01 (sample SAMN13153376, study PRJNA577476) | soil metagenome | isolation source: 60 cm soil or saprolite under Garry oak tree replicate 1 | place: USA:California | collected 2016-06-15
GCGCTCGAGCTCCTGGGTCTGCTCGGGCCAGCCCAGGGTCGAGAACGGAAACAATGCCGAGGAGAACCAGGTGTCGAGCACGTCGGCATCGCGCTCGAGCTTCGCGGGCTTGCCGTAGTGCTTGGTCGCTGCGACCTCGGCCTCGGCCTCGGTCTCCTCGACAAAGATCGTGCCATCGGGCCCATACCAAGCCGGGATTTGATGTCCCCACCAGAGCTGCCGCGAGATGTTCCAGGGCTGGATGTTGCGCATCCACTCGAAGAACGTGTTCTCCCAGCTCTTGGGCACGAACACCGTGCGCCCAGTCTCCACGGCTCTGATCGGTTCCCCGGCCAGCGTTTTCGCGTCGCAGTACCATTGGTCGGAGAGCCAGGGCTCAATCACTGCGCCCGAGCGGTCGCCGTGCGGCACCATATGGACGTGGTCCTCGACTTTCTCTATGAGGCCGAGTGCCTCCATGTCGGCGACGACGCGCTTGCGCGCCACGAAGCGGTCGAGACCGCGATAGGGCTCGGGAATTTCCTCTACTGTTGCACGACCGAGTAACGAATCTTCGTCGGCGTGCTGCACGTCCCCAATCCTCGCCCGGTGGCCCCAGCTGAAGTCATCAAAGACGCTGGACTTGATCCGTGCGTCGGCATCGAAAATGTTGATGAGTCGCAATCCGTGACGCCGACCGACCTGAAAATCATTGAAATCGTGACCTGGTGTGATCTTGACCGCGCCGCTGCCGGTCTCGGGATCGGCGTACTCATCCGCCACGATCGGAATGCGCCGTCCCACCAGCGGCAGGATCGCGTGCTTGCCGACCAGCGGGCGATAGCGCTCATCGTCGGGATGCACGGCTACGCCGGTATCGCCGAGCATGGTCTCGGGCCTCGTCGTCGCGACGAAGATGAACGTCTCCTCGGCACCCTCGATCCGGTATTTGAAATGCCAGAGATGGCCCTTGGTCTCGTGGTTCTCTACCTCGAGATCGGAGATCGCGGTGTGCAGGCCCGGGTCCCAATTCACCAGCCGCTTGTCGCGGTAGATCAGCCCCGCCTTGTAGAGTGCTACGAATACCTTGCGCACCGCGAGCGAGAGCCCCTCGTCCATGGTGAAGCGCTCGCGGCGCCAATCGGCGGACGCGCCGAGCGCGCGCAGCTGGCGCATGATGGTGCCGCCGGACTCTTCCTTCCATTGCCAGACTCGCTCGACGAACTTTTCGCGTCCGAGCTTGTGGCGGTTCGATTGCTCGAGGGCGAGCTGCCGCTCCACCACCATCTGGGTCGCGATTCCCGCGTGATCTGTGCCGGGCTGCCAGAGCGTGTCGCGGCCAAGCATGCGGTGATAACGGACGAGAATGTCTTGCAGCGTGAAAGTGAACGCGTGGCCCATGTGCAGGCTGCCCGTCACATTGGGCGGCGGCATCATGATTGCGTAAGGCACGGCGGCGGAGTCCGGGTCGCACTCGAAGGCGCCCGACGCTTCCCAGACTTGATAGAACTTCGCCTGCACCTCGGCGGGATTGTAGGTCTTGTCCAACATACGGGATCAGTCTCGCTTGCTGTACGAGGCCTCGGCGCTCAGAGATCGCGCGGGCTTGGCAGATTGAGAACAGCCGGCACGCAACGCGCCGCTATACGGCGGTTGCTGGTCTGCTTGAGGCGGAGAGTCTCGGTCAGCGCCTCTGCACGTCGCGTACGAGCCGCGATACCTCTTCCTGGACCACGCGCTCGACAAGATGCGGCAGGTTGGAGTCGAGCCATTCCTTCAGGAGCGGCCGCAACATCTCGCGTACCATGTCCTCTATGGTCCGCTGTCCTTCGCCCACGGGAATGTCGCTCATGCGTTTCTCGTTTGTTGGCCCAAGCTGATGGATTTGCGACAGCGCCGCGATTGAGGCTGCCGCTGCGGCGTCCGATACCAGGCGCTCCGCGGCCGCAGCAGCAGATATCGATGGCGGCTCGTCCTGCGGCGCTGGTGGGGGCATCGGCGGATCGCGATGCTCTTCCTCCTGCACGACTTCGGTCAACTCGAGGATCTCCTCGCCTTTGGCAGCCACAGCTGGTTGCGGTGCCTCCGATGCTGCCGTCGCAGGGGCCGCAGGCACCACGGCCGGAGCTGCCGCCGGCTGCTCGCCATCCTCGGCAATAATCCGCCGGATGGAGGCAAGTATCTCCTCCATCGAGGGTTCGTGCTGGCCTTTGCTCTCCGACATGTCGACCGGTTGTGGCGCTAAGCTGATCGCTACACTAGGCGAAGCCCTTGGAAAATACCAGGGGAGGTCGGCTGATTCCCAAGAATTACTGGCCCTTTGAACCGAATCCGATCCACTTGTTGCGCACTTCGTCGTAGTGCCTCTTGGGATCGTAGGGCTGCACCGGCAACTTCAGCTCCTCGGCGGTGAGGTGCCCGACCTGTTGCGCGAGGTCGAATTCGGCGACGGCGAGATCATGCTGCGCCTGTACGAGATTGACCCGGTCCGTGAACAGCTCCTGCTCGGCGTTCAGCACGTCTAGGACCGTGCGCGATCCCACCTGCGCCTCCTGGCGCACGCCTTCGAGCGCGATCTCGGCAGCTCGGATCGTGGATTGCAGCGATTGCACCTGCGCGCGCCCGGACTGGATGGTCTCCCAATCCCTGGTCGCCAACTGGATCGCGACACGCCGGGCGTCGTCGAGGAGGTCGCGTCGCTGGCTCACCGTCTGCTTCGCGGCCCGCGTCTGGGCGTAGACCGATCCCGCCTCGTAGAGCGGCACCGTCATGCGTGCGATCAGCGACAGGGAATTGACGTTGCGGCCTTGGATCAGCGTCTCGTCCGACTTGTTGGCGTCGCCGATCACCGAGACCTGCGGCAGGAGCTGCGCGCGCGTCGCCACCACCGCATCCTCGGCCGCCTTGGCGCTATAGTCCGCGATGATTACGTTCGGATTCTGCGCACGCGCCAGCGCCAGCGCCTCGTCTCGGGTCGCCGGCAAGTTCACCCTCTCGGTCGGCTGCGCAAGCCTGTCAGGGAGGTGACCGACGGCGCGTTGATAATTCGAGCGGCTCACTTGCAGATTGCCCTCGGCTTGGACGCGGGTCGCAACCGCGAGCGCCACGCGCGACTCTGACTGCGCCACGTCGGTGCGCGTCACCTCGCCGACCCGAAACCGGTCGTTGGTTGCCTCGAGCTGGCGCCGCAGCACCTGCTCATTGTTGATATTGAGTTGGACGGTAGCCTGGTCGCGCACCACGTCGAGAAAGGCTTGCGCGACGCTGAACAGCACCTGCTCCTCGGTGGCCACGGTCTGCGCCCGCTGCGAGAGCACGTTGTGCTCGGCTTGACGGATGAGCGCCGGCGTCCGCCCGCTGGTCCATACCGGCTCCGTTATGTTCAGGTCTAAGGTTCTTGGCGTCAGGTATTGGGTCGTCCTGGTTCCGACGTTGTTGACGGACTGCGTCGTCTGCGAGATCTCTTTGCCCGCCGAGCCGGTGAATTGTACGGTCGGACGCCAACCCGCGAGCGCCTGCGGCACGCTTTCATCGGTCGCACGTAACTGGGCGCGCTGGGCCAGCAGCTGTGGATTGTATTGATAGGCCTGGGCAAAAGCCTCGGCGAGCGTCTCGGCTCCGGCAGGGGCAGCAGAGCCCGCCGCTGCAACCAGCGCCACCATCGCGCAAGAGACCCGAAGGCTGACACACATCCCCGACACCCCCATGAAGGTCCCTGGATTCAGAACACGAAAGCGGGTCGGGGAGCAAATCCCGGCAGTGCATGGACTGACGCATCGAAAATGGGGCGGCGCGACAGCGCGGCACCCGTCCGCGCCATCACGGTGACCTGCGCCACGCGGCCTTCGGCGCGCAACACGGTCACTATGCGCCCCGATTTGGCGAGCTGGCGCGCGATGGCGTCGGGCACCTCGGAGATGGCTCCGCCAAATACGATCGCGTCATAAGGCGCGTCCGCAGCATGTCCCTGATCGAGCGGTCCCTCGACCACGCTCGCCGTGGCGTAGCCGAGCTCGGCGAGCAAACGGCGCGCCGTTGCCGCTAAACTTGAATCCGATTCCAGCGCGACCACGGCACTCGCGAAATGCGCAATGACTGCGGCATCATACCCGGGTCCCGCCCCAACGCAGAGCACGCGCGCATCCGAGCCGAGCTCGGCGAGCTGGATCAAGCGCGCGAGCACCAGCGGCTCCATCAGATAGCGGCCGTTGCCGAGATGCAAATCCTCGTCGGTATAAGCGACGCCCCTGAGTGCCTCCGGCACGAAGCGCTCGCGCGGCACCGCCAGGAATGCCTCCAGCAATCTCCGATCCACCACCCCATTGGTACGGAGCTGGCCGTCGACCATATTGAGCCGCGCCGCCACGCAATCGATCATCGGCCGCATCGTCCCCTGAGTGAGCGTTGGCCGTTTATATCGCTCGCCCCGCACGAACTCAATGGCGTGCAACGCGAGTGTCGGTTCCTGCGCCTTTCTTGACCCACTTCAGCTGGATCGGCATATAAGACCGCCCTTGACCCAGGGCCGGATGGCAGAGTGGCTATGCAGGGGACTGCAAATCCCCGTACAGCGGTTCGATTCCGCTTCCGGCCTCCAGCGCCGCGTGACTGGGTTGGGTGCGGAGGCCCGACTGGAGCTCGCGGCCGGTAACGCAGTCCCGAAACGGCGACATCTGGTGGCTCCCGGCAGAGCGCACGCTCCCCACCTCCGCGCCTTAGAAAGTTGTTATGACCGCTCGCGACCCCGGAAGATAACCCTATTGGCGCTCGGGGATCGCCTCTGTTATAAGGCCGGCCCCGTCGCCCTCGATCATGAACGGGGCCCTGATCCCCGGTAGCTCAGTGGTAGAGCAAGCGGCTGTTAACCGCTGGGTCGCTGGTTCGAATCCGGCCCGGGGAGCCAGTCAAAACAAGGGGTTAGGCCAATCTCGCCTAGCCCCTTTTCTCCCAAAATCAAGGCATGCAACAAGGTTGCAACGCTTTGCTGGACGGCGATCAGTCACGGGCGGAGCCGGCGTCCAGGGTTGTGTCTTGGGCGCCCTGGTACCACAGAACCAAACTTCGGCATCCTGGCGCCTTTTGTTCGGCCCTGGCAGGCGCTGCTGGTGGGGCAGCCTCATTTCGCGCCCACCGGTTCGCATCCGCGTTCTTCGCGTCCGTTTGCAAATGCGTTGCGCCCCTTCGAATCTATGCATTGGATCCGATGGTCCCGAATTGCACGCCTGGAGCAGCTGAATTGTGACCTCTGTGACAGACACGTTGCGCAAAAAACAGCCAGCTGTGGTTCAATGCGGTTTACTCATGACCGCACTCTCCTCGGAGGAAATCATGAAGGCCGTCATAGTTGCTGCCGTGCTTGCACTCATGTTTGCTCCGCTACCGGCGTCAGTGAGCCTCTCTGCTCGTGCTCAAGGGGTGAACTTTTCTAATAGCGAGCCTCGTGACGAGCAAAGTGAGAGGATCACGTGCTCGCAATCCCTGCTACAGCCGGCTGCCGGTCTCGATGTCGAATGTGGAAGGTATCCGCTTTCCAATTCCCATTGTTCCAAGCAGGGTTTTGTCGTCGAGAGCAAGGCAAGCGGACCATCCATATTTGTTTTCGCCATGACGCAGCGACGAAGCAGTAGATACTGCGGGATCGCGGCACCACAGAGCGTTAGAACCGACATGGTGATGGCGACCAAGAAATATCGGCCGTTCGTGCATGACGATGCGACCAACTGGTCCAAGAAGCCATTTGAGCTCAAGCACGCCGGGCTGGCGCTGTTCTTCGATAGCCCGAATGCGAATCGAGACGGCAAGTGCGTCGCGTTCTACCAGCCGGGCCCACCGGTCGTAAATTATGGTGGGGACGCTGCGCCGACCCACTCCTATTTGCGCGACTACTACTACCGCGGCTGGATCTGTGTGCCACCAGGGCAGACATTGACCAAAGCTCAGGCGGAAGATCTGATCAAATCCTTCAAGGTCACCTCTAAATAAGGGTCTTGAGTCTCGCGGCATCGCATTCAGCTACGCCACGCGAATTGCGGGAGGCGGAGCAGAGCGTTCGGGAAATGGACGCGCTCCGCCTACGCGTCTGAGCCCAGCGTGCCGCAGCGCTGAGGCTTTCCCCTCGCCGACCAGGCCTCGTTCGGGATTACGGCACTGTCACCTTGGTCGCTTCCAAGCGATCTGGAAACGCGGTTGCTGCACACATGGAGCTGCCGCGCTCGGTCACGATCTTCACGACGTGGGCAATCTTGGGCGGAAGCGCCTCGTTCTCCCGCGTGAGCGCGGCTTGTATCTCGATCGCGGAATGCAGGGCATCAACGACGCTGCTGAATTCAGCAAGCACGCTGTCGCCCGCCGTGTTCGCAATCCGGCCCTGATGCAGCGCCACCGCTTCATCGAAAATGCTGCGGCAGGCAGCCAGTCTGGTAACAGTGCCGCTTTGGTCGGCCCGCATCATGCGCGAATAATTGGCAACATCGGCCGCCAAGATGGCGGTCAGTTTGCGGGAGGGGGTCGGCTCATCCATCGGCTGAATCCGCCTCCAGCTCATGCGAAAGGCGACCTCAACCAACGGAACCTATCGGAAGCCCGTTTGCTAGGGGAGTGTTACTCGCGCGCGGTCCCGCCGCGCAAACGAAGCGCGTCGGCGATGCAGTTGCCGACCGTTTGGCTTAGCGGCGGTTAGATCGAAGGGATCTGACTCTTCTTCATTGCCGAGCGCCACCGCAAGCTCACTCCAATTTCAAATTCGAAATAAAGCGGCCCCGCCGAGGCGGGGCCGCGGAGTTGGAGATGGCCGATCCTTTATCTGCGTCCGAACTCGAAGTTGACGGACGGGACACTGTAGTACGGGTAGCCGTAGCCGTAGGAGTATGCAGGCGGGTAATAGCCGTAGGCCGGATACGCTGGATACGGGTAATACCCATAGCCGGGACCGCCAACAGAGAAGCCAAAGCCAACCGCCGGACGGTCATGCCAACCATCCCGTCGCCAATCCGCCTTGGCCGGTGTCACGGTGGTGAAGCCAACCACGGCCACCGCAGCCAGGGCTACCGCGGCACTCCCGAGGGCCCGCCATCGAGGCCGCGAGATTCGTATGTCCGAGCGCTTCATAATGTGCCTCCTTCTCTAAAACCTCGCTTGAGACACAACGATTGGGGTCTGCGCCTGATCCGCGGAGCTCTCGGTCTTTTCGTGCTGCTTCTGTGGCGGAAGCTTGGCGCGTGTCCACGTACGCCGCTGGCACTCAATCAAACCGCAGAAAAATGATGGGCTAATGCGCGAAGTACGACCGCAGAGTTGAAGCGCCATTGCCTTCAGGGTCAGACGCGAGATTTGCCCTCAGAATTTCCTCTGCAGCGTGAGAGAAATATCCGGATTGGGACCGGTGGAGATCTTGCCGGTGATCGCGGGGACCGCGCCCCTGATTGTGGTCCCGAGATCCACGAGGACGCTTGCAGCGAGGCATCCGTCGACGGCCACAGGATTGTCTTCGGCCAGGAGATCGGGCAACTCATCCCGCTGAATTGTCGGGCGCTTCTGTGCGCGCTGCCTCCGGATCCGCTCCATTCGCCGCAAGGCGAAGCGCAAGGCCAAGCGGCGGCGCCAGCGGGCGCGGGCGTCGTAAGCTCACCGACGATCAGGTAGGGGGCGAGGTCGGCTACTCCGGGAAGGCCCTGCTGTCCTAGACCAACGAGCTTGTGCGAAGTCGAATCCCGGTTCCGGACGGCTGCTACTGCCTGAGCAGGAATGACCCCATCAGCGGGCTCGCCGAGGGCGGCTCTGTGCGGTCTCGGTCGAGCTTGGTCTTGAGCGCCTCGATATCTGCAAAGAATGTCGTTTCGTCCTGTGGGGGCGCCAGCCGAAATCCCGGCGGCAGTAGGCGCAGGGCCGTCGCCTGCCGATCGATGCCGGTTCGCAGCTCCGATTGATTGAGGAGCTGCACGCCGATACCGATCGCGAGGAGCGCCACGACGAGACCGGCCTTGAGCTTGAGCCGCGTCGGCGAAACCTCGCGCAAGTGCAGGAAGCATACCGCGGCCAGTAGCGACCAGATGCCGACGTATCGATAGGCGGCGAGGCCGCGCCATGAGAACGCGAAGGTCGCGGCATCCGCAAATTCCCGGTAGAGCGAGTAGACCACCAAACCCGAGAGCGCGATCAAAAAATTGCGCTCGAATCGGGCCTGGCCCGAGAAGATCCGGGAGAGCACCGACCACGCCGCGGTCCATGCCGCGAGCAGCACCGCCACCGTCAGAACCGACACCAGATAGGGCGAGAGTTTCGGCTCAGAAGTCTCGCCGAGCCAGATGGACCCGGCGTCGATCGCCGCCAGCAGCACGCCCAACGCCACGAGTACCGGCCAGACCCGAGAATGCGATTGGTAGGTGCGCTCCGGCGCGACCGCATGCCCCGCCTCGCGAATGCGAAGATAGGTGTGGCCGACACGGATCGGCCGGTTACCGTCGAGCTCGAGCCAGCCGAACTTGTCGCGGCCATGATCGAGATAGAGGCCGTTCGCGGTGCCGACGTCCTCGGCCACCCAGCTCCCGGCTTCGCTGCGCCAGATACGGAGATGCTGAGGCGCCACATAGGGATCGTCGAGCACGAGGTCGTTGTCGTAGGCGCGCCCGATGCGGATATCCGATCCGAGGCAGCGATGGCGGGCGATCACCTCGCGCGAGCGCGAGAGGACCTCGATCCAGACTACTTCTTCCATTGCACGGCTTCGATGAAACGCCTGCTCAGCGCAATCGCGTTAGGATATGTCACGCCTTGCAGCGTCAATCGAGAGACCAGAGCCTCGGTGGAGCGATCCTGCGTGACCGTCATGACCCAGACGTCGTAGAGCCCCTCGAACTCGCGGTAGGCGCGCGCACACCAGAGGGCGCGCAGCGGCGGCCGGTTCTCCTCCGCCGATCCTTCCAGAAAATCCTCATGGCAACGCTGCTGCGTGTGCCATTTCCGGTTCCAGGCGAAACTGGCGAGCCATGGCAGCTGATTCTGCTGCGAGACGAAGGCCGCGAATTGGAACTCGTTGAGATCAACGCTGCTGAGATAGGAGTGGCTGAGTCGAATGCTGCCGGTGGTGAGGTCCGTCGCGACGAAGACCTGCGTATCGCTGGTGCAGCTGGTGGTGTTGTTGCTTGCGCGGGGCTTGGGCACCTGACCCGCGTTGGTCTGGGCCCAGCAGGTGAACCAGGGCGCGGCACTCTCCGGTGCCTTGTAAGGACCGAAGGCGGTGCTGCGAAAGGCACCCTCGCCCAGCGATTTGTAGAGTCCGTCCTGCCAAGCCGTGAGCTGTCGGCCGATCTCCGCGCGCAGCTCGACGCTCGAGGCTTGGCGATCATCGGGCGCGCTCGCCAGCAGCTTGGCGGCAAACCGCGCCGGCACCAGAAAGCTCACGAGCTCGCCACCGAGCTGCTTGGAGACATTGACGCCGACGATGTGCCCATCCGCGGTCACGGTGGGGCCGCCGCTCATGCCGGGGTTGATCGCGCCGGAGAAATGGATTCGCTCGTTGTAGCTCCGCTCCACAAGTCCATTGTAGGTGCCCTCGACGATGGTGAAGCCGAGGTCCAGCGGATTACCCATCGAGTAGAGCCGCTCGCCCTTCGGCGCCGCGCCGTGCACGGCGCGCTCGTCGAATTCGAAGAAGGGTTGGTCCGTGTGATCGATGCGCACGAGTGCGAGATCATTGCCGACGTCGATCGCCAGCAGCTTCACCTCGCCGCGGCTGTTGTCGGCCGCAGCGTATTCCAGCCGATAGGTCCCGGGCTCGAGCGCATACTGTGAGACCACGTGATAGTTGGTGATGGCGAGACCGTCGGCGCTCACCAGGAACCCTGACCCGATCGAGGATTGACGATCGGCGGCAGCGACTAGGGTGCGGATCTGCAGTAATCGCGGTCTTGCCGCCGCATAGACATGCTCGGCAGCGGAGGCCGTCTCGGGCGCCGGAGGCATCGGCGGCGAATTGCCTTGCGCCCCGGCATTGGTACCTGCCAGTAGCCCCGCGACCAATGCCCAAGCGTACTTCACGACAGTCCCCGACAGCTTCTGCCCGTCACCATAGCCAGCCACTAAGGCGGGAACAAGGAGAGCGCGAGAAAACTCAGCGCAACAGCGAGGTCAGTCGCTTGACCCGCGCGGAAAACCCGTGCCGCGCGCGCTCGCGGCGAGCCACCGCCGCACTCGCGACCCAGTTGAGTTGTACCACGCGCCTCGGTCCGGTTACCGGCAGATGACCGTGCCATGAGTGGTCGGTGACACGAAAGGCCAAGAGCGTACCCGCCTGCGGCGGCACTTCCGCCGCAACGTCCTCGAGGTTGTCAGGCGAGCGCAACAGTCTGAGCCGGCCGCCATCGGCCTCCCAGGCTTCGTTCATGTAGATCAGTACAGTGATGAGCTTGCTCCGGCTGTCGTTATGGATACGGCCGTCGCGCGGCCGCGCTTGGCCGCGCACCGTCACTATGGTCGGCCGATTCGTGAGGTCGATCTCGAAGGCGCGCTCGATCGCGGCGCGAAAACCGGGCTCCTGGAGCTCGGCCAGAAAATCGTGAAAGCGTGGGCCGGAATGCAAATCACCGACCGGAAAGCTGCCGGGCTCCCGGATCTCCGGAAAGTCGGCCGCGAGTTCAGCCCGCCCGATGGACCGGAGAAAACCTGGTACGATCAGGTACGGAAAGGGCTCATCGATGCGCGTTGCTCGCGCGAGTGCAACAAGATCCAAGTATCGCAGGTTGCCGCCCGACTCGGCCTCCGCGTGACGCACCACATCCCCTCTTTGCTCGACCCGCCGGACCATGGCATAGATTGCCTCACAACGGAACCCGGGGCTGGCGGCAGCTACTCCGAGATCGAGATTTTCCGAGCGCTTTAACGATTCGAGATTGCGTTTCATCGCGCGCTCGGATGAAACCGGGCCGAGCCAGGAGTGACCGAGGGAGAACAGGCCGGCATGAGAAGCCGCGCGATCATTGGAGTGAGCGTGCTGTGCCTGAGCCTTGCGGCGTGCAATCGTGGCACTCCGGCGCCTGAGGCTCAGGATGCGTCACCCGCGGAGACCGAGGCGATGACGCCTCAGCCGCCAAAGCCGCCACGAAAGCCGCCGGTCCCCCCGGCGCCCGGCGAGACCGCCGCCTCGCCTGCGGAGATCGCGCCCGCTGCGCCTGCACCAACGGAGACCGCTAAACTCGAATCACTCCAGCGACCGATGCCCAAACCCGAGAGCCTGATCGGGCTCGACCAGCCAGCGACCGCGCGTTTGCTGGGCGAGCCCAACGAGCGCTCGGAGGCGGCGCCCGCAACCATTTGGCGCTATACCGGGCGGAGTTGCCAACTTGAGATATACTTCTACCTCGACCTGAAGAGCCAGGTCATGCGCGCGCTGCATTATGAGGTGAAAACCCATGAGCCCGCAGAGCCAGCCAGAAGCCGGTGCTTCGCCGACCTCCTCGCCGAGCACGAAGCAGATCCCGGCGCGAGTCCGAGTTCTTCTAATTGACGACGACGACGAGTTCCGGGAGTCGCTGAGTCTCAACTTGATGGACGAGGGCTTCGCGGTGACGACCTTCGCCAATGGACCGGCAGTGCTGGAGCATTTGGCCGCCGGCGAGAGCGCCGATGTGATCCTGTTGGACTGGCGCATGCCGGGGATGAACGGGCTCGAGGTGCTGCGCGAGCTGCGCCAGCGCGGCGTGATGACCCCGGTGATCTTCCTGACCGCGCTCAGCGACGACATCTACGAGGAAGCGGCGCTCGCGGGCGGCGCGGTCGACTTCATCGACAAGTCGCGCCGGCTGTCGATCCTGGTGCGACGTATCGAGCTCATCGCGGAGGGTCAGCGGCCGCTGCCGCAGGCGAGGACGCCTCCTACCGCGAGCTCTACGACCTCGTGCACGGCAAGGATTTCTTGGCCGGCAGCGGCGCCGACGGCTATCGCGCCAACGTCCGCACCTTCATCAAGCGCATCCGCAAGAAGTTCAGGGATGTCGACCCCAGCTTTGACGAAATCCACAACTACGCCGGATTCGGATACCGCTGGATCGTCGCCGCCTAGGGCGGCGACTCCTGCTGTCCTCCGTCCGGCAGCGCGCAGCCGGCGCTGGCGCTTTCATCGCTCGCTCTCGGCGAAGGCGGTGTTGCTGGTCGTGATCTTCCTCGCGGTGCCGCTGATCGTCTACGACCAGTTCCGTGCCGCCGACGACGCGGCGGGTGCCCTGCTCCTGCAACAGGTGCGCGAAGAAGGCCGTGTCATGGCGCAGGCGCTGTTGCCAGTCC
>WNGK01006541.1_pt1 | contig 12254 bp, 10 predicted proteins | sample 5400601 | NCBI WGS metagenome assembly WNGK01 (sample SAMN13153376, study PRJNA577476) | soil metagenome | isolation source: 60 cm soil or saprolite under Garry oak tree replicate 1 | place: USA:California | collected 2016-06-15
CCCATCTCTTACACGCACGAGGGTGTTTCCGTAGTCGAAAAGAATCCCACGGATCAAGTCTGATGTTAAGCTAGTCTTGGCTCCTCATAAGGAAATGGAACAATTCACCGGCGGACACTTTCATTTCTACTTCATCTTGCAAATTTTTCCGGTCGATATGATTCGGTTACATCAAAACATATTCAAGCCTTGCGAGAAAGCCGGGCACTGGCGGTGACATGGTGATGAGGAAGCTCGTCGGTTTGTTAATCTTGCTACTTTTCTGCCAGTCCGTCGTTGGCAGTTCGAATCCCCCCCCGCACCATTTTACCAGTAAACATTGCATCGCGACTTGGAAGACCCGGCAAAGAACCTGCCCGAAATCGAGCCTGATAGATTCGACGTAGCTTATCAATGCATGAGATTGAGAGTTCGCTGGGTTGAAAAACCAGGTTCTTTGTGGCATAATCGCCTTTCCGCTCGCAGCCTTCGGCCTCTGCGGGTACATTCTCTGGCGCTGGGGAAGCGCTGACGTCTATGTGGTGGCTCTAGCGCTTGATGCGCCGCTTGTTTTCGGCACCGTCCTCAGACTCTGGAGCGACAGCAAATCTTGGCATCAAAGAAGCACCCCCATTCCCCGCGAAGACCCGCTCTATCCTAGAACCATTGAGTTGGCGATGAAAATGGGCGTTCCCCAGCACGACCTCTACGCCGCTGACCCTACACTGATGGCGAAGAGAAGAGCGGTTGGGGCTATAACAACAGGAATCCGAAGGCACGCCGTCTTGTTCTCGGACTATTTCCTGAAAGCTCTAACCCAAGAAGAGCAGGATGCCATCATCGCACACGAACTCGCCCACACGAAGCAGTCCCACGCCCTAAGATCGGTCATAGCGAGCTTCAGCTTTTACTTTGCAGGATGGAATCTGTTCTTCTTCGCAGCTATTCCCAATCTCCAAACTCCAAACCTCCCAGACTCTTGGGTTAGCGGTATCGCTGGGGCCGGGCTAATCGTGTTCGTTGCGGGGATGACCATGGTGCGACCCTACATTGCCACAAAAAGTCAGACAGAGGCCGATGAGATCGCGGTCAACGTTCTGGGCAGTGGAGACTTTCTCATAAGTGGCATGAAAAAACTCATCGAGTCTCCCGAAATCAAGAGCGACCAGAAAAAGTACCGCATAGCTCGTCAGAGTCTTTATGGTAGAATGGTACGAATTCAAACTCTCAGCCGAAGCTTGGCCTCGCGAAATATTTCCCAAAAGAACACCGCCTAAGGTTTTACCCTTTCTATTGTGATCTGGCCTACGCGGCCATATTGGAAACGCGGAGAAGGGGTGCTCTGAGATAATGGCCCACCCAAAAAAAAGAATCTCCAGAGTCGCGGGACTGATCGTTCCCGGGTTACTCATCAAAGGCAAACTTACGTTTGATGACAGGGTCAACAACTCTATTATCAAGCGACGCTATTCTAGTAGCAATGAGTTCTTTCGATAACGCCTTGGAGTCTTACGAGAAGCAGTTGAGAGACTGGCTATCCCGATGCCCGGCTTGCGTTCTATCACCCCAAGTAATGTTGCACGCTCGGAGAGGAACTGCTATGGTCCAAGTTGGGCAGAGTTTCGAGTTTGACGAGAGGCTCCATGCACGCGATAACCCGCCGAATCATCTTCTTGCCCGCCAACTCGTCCAGTACAATGGAAAGATCAGGAATCCGATAATCTTCTGGCTCAATTCCTCGTTTCCCTCGGACCCGGTCTACCAACTGCACAAGCAGCCAGTTGTCCATCATGTTCTCCGTCTCGGACCAGGCTATACTTTCACGAGCGTCTTGGGGGGATTGAAGACCGCGCTCAAAGCGGAGAAGATAAACGCCGACTCTCTCGACTGGGACCCTAAGAAGTTGAAGTAAAGCACACCAAGAGTACATCGATGTCACTCAGTCCCTCGAAAGAGAGACTGAAGAGGTCCCCAATTTTCGACCCTGATCAAGCCCCTTGCCCTGACTTTAGTCTGCTCAGGGACTAGGAGCCAGCTTTGGCTCAAACTGGTCGTTTCTATGTCCCTCGAAAGCATTTGGGCAGCAACTATTCAACAAATATTCACTGCTTCATCTGGTTTAACCGGATCGTGTAACGATGTCGTTATGAATTTGTCCAGCCTCAGCGAGTATTCTTACAAACTTGCTTGGTTTTCTCTACTCAAGCTTGCTTAGGACTCTTGACGTTAATGACCGGGTCTCCCCTGCCTACTAGAATGTTTACGACTACAAGCTCTTGTTCTCTGATTGGATTCACATCGCGATGAACCAGACGCGGAGGGATATGGAAGAAATCTCCCTGTCCCACCTCAGCAGTGCTAGCACCTTTCAAACCATATTCCAACCGCATGCTCCCGACTTCGAGAAACCCATAGAGATGTCTTGTTCCGTGATGGTGCCAGTCCGACATTGCTCCGCCAGCAACCCTTGTCCGTGAGACAATGATGTATCGGTTGATTGATTCAAACGCTTTCTCACGGACTATCCCTGGAGTCGAATAACCTGCTTTCAGTTCTGAACTCCGAACGACCTCAATTTCCTTCATCGATTACGACCGTGGCACGAGATCTAGGCGTCAATATCCCTTGTAGTTTCTCCTCGAATTCTCGTTAGAGGCTTCATTTTGGTTGCACTGACTTCTCTCGTACGACTTCTTAGCCCTCCCAACAGATTCCAATGTCAGCTAGTACGAGAATCTTGCTAAGCGGCGTTCCCTCGAGAATAATAGAATTGACATGTTCGAGCCTATACTCGGCTGGTTTAAGGACGGGTTACTAACAATCTTAATGGATAGTTAGACCCTCCGAGAAAAAATCCCAAAGACGAGCTAGACATGACGCTTTTAGTCGTATCCAATAGACTACCTTTCACGGTTAGCAGTCGCGACAACAAACTAGTTTTCCATGCTAGCCCGGGCGGTCTCGTCTCTGGACTGACTGCGTACTTGGAGTGGGCAAGGCAAGACCCCTCCAGAACAGATTACCTCTGGATTGGATGGCCGGGCATAGAGGTCGAAGAAGGCTCTCGTGAATTACTGAGAACGAAGGCTGCCAAGCAAAAGGCCTGTCCGGTCTTCCTCGACGCTGACACCATGAAAAAATTCTACCAAGGATTCTGCAACAGTACAATATGGCCTCTATTCCACTACTTTCCCACATACGCCAAGTTCAGAGAAGAAGACTGGTCGCAGTACGTGAAGGTGAACGAGGCCTTTCGAGATTCGATCCTAAAGGTGTACCAGCCCAACGATACGGTCTGGGTCCACGACTATCATCTCATGCTTCTCCCTAAATTATTGAGAGAGAAGCTACCTGACCTCTCAATCGGGTTCTTCCTCCACACTCCCTTCCCCTCATACGACATCTTCCGCACTCTTCCGACCGTGTGGCGCAGGGAAATATTGGAAGGCATTCTTGGATCCGACCTGATAGGATTTCACACAATAGACTATACACAACACTTCCTCAGATGTATTCTCAGAATCCTAGGCTACGAACACAATTTCGGCCAAGTGCTCATTAACGGAGAAAGGACGATAAAAATTGACACATTCCCAATGGGCGTTGATTACCGCGAGATTCGTGACCTCGCGAAAAGTGACGGCATACGGGAAGAGGGCCGCGGGCTCCGCGAGAGACTCGGCAATCGCAAGATAATACTGTCCCAAGACAGGCTTGACTATACCAAAGGGATCAAGCATCGTCTGGAAGCCTATGCGATCTTTCTCGATCGACACCCTCAATGGCAACGGAAAGTTGTTCTGGTATTATCGGTCGTGCCCTCAAGACTCGGAGCTGAACAATATGAGCAGATGAAAGAAGAGATCGACAAGCTCGTTGGAAGCATTAATGGAAAGTTCGGGACAATCGACTGGACCCCGATAGTATACCGGTACAGGTTCCTGCCTTACAATCAACTGCTAAGCCTCTTTTCAATCAGTGACGTCGCGCTAGTAACCCCCCTACGAGATGGCATGAACCTAGTCGCCAAAGAATACGTCGCATCAAAAATCGACCAGAGGGGGGTTCTGATACTTAGCGAGATGACGGGAGCCTCCAGGGAACTTGGCGAGGCACTCATCATAAACCCCAACGACACTTCCGAAATAGTAGACGCCATCAAGACCGCTCTTGAGATGCCTGAAGCGGAGCAAGTACGCCGCAACCAGGCAATGCAGACTAGACTGGAGCGCTACGATGTTATCAAATGGGGCCAGGATTTCGCGGGTAAACTACACTCGATCAAACAACAACAGAAGAAATTCAGTGCTAAACTGCTTGACGCCGCGACTAGAGAGAAGATGATCAGCGATTATGACACCTCGCAGAAGAGGATACTCTTTCTAGACTATGACGGGACACTATCACCATTCAAAGCGCGTCCCGAAACAGCAGTCCCCGAAAAGACCCTGCTAGCCGTCCTCAATGCGCTCTCAGAAGATCCACGAAACAACCTGGTAATAATCAGCGGACGCAATCGAAGCCTCTTACAGGATTGGTTCGGCTCGCTCAATCTAGGAATCGTTGCTGAGCACGGAGCCTGGATCAGACAAAAAGGCAAAGACTGGGTCCCAACGATAAAGGTAGAAAGCAACTGGAAAGAGAAAGTCCGACCTACCCTCCGAGGCTATGAAGATCGACTGCCAGGATCTCTCTTGGAGGAAAAGGAGTTCTCCCTCGTCTGGCACTTCCGAGCAGCAGACCCAGAACTCGCATATGTGCGATCGAAAGAGCTTGCGGACGAATTGTCCTATTTCACTGAAAACACTGAGCTCCAAGTATTACAGGGCAGTAAGTCAATCGAGGTGAGAAACGTTGGAATAAACAAAGGAATGGCCGCGAAGCTGCTCCTCTCCGAAACCACCTTCGACTTCGTGCTAGCCATGGGGGACGATTGGGCTGACGAAGACCTCTTCGAGGCGATTCCAGATCAGGCCTATTCGATCAAGGTAGGACTTGCGAAATCTTATGCAAAGTTCAACCTGAGAAACCATCGGGAAGTCATCCAACTTCTCACTGATCTGTACAAGACCGGCAAGTCGTAGAACCTCTTCCCTATCCGGCGTGCTCGCTAGCGACTGATTCTGTTAGATAGAGCACGGGCATAGCGCATGAACCCGGTCTTTCGACGTGCCTCCTCAAGACGAACGGAGGCTGTTATCAAACCCATGTGAGTATAGGCTTGCGGAAAGTTTCCTAACGCTTCACCGGTTTCAGGATCAATCTCTTCCGAGTACAATCCCAAGTGATTAGCCCGTTTCAATAACTGACTCAACAGTCCCTCTGCCTCACTTAACTTCCCTAGCCGTGTTAGGCAGTCTACCATCCAGAAGCTGCACACGGTGAAAGCCCCTTCCTTTCCTAGTTGGCCATCATCTACGTTGTATCTGTAGACTAGATCGCCCTTGGACAGTTCCTCTCGGATGCGCTGGATTGTCGAAGTCATCTTGGGATCCCTTGCTGGCAGGAACCCTACTAGGGGCATGAGGAGATTAGCTGCATCGAGGTCGTCCCCTCCGAGAACCATCGTGAAAGCCTTCTTCTTGGTTGACCATCCATTGGACAGAATCTCGCTCTTGATCCTCTTTTTCACAGGCTCCCATCTCCGCCAGTCTTCGTCGTATCCTAGTTCTCGAGCTATCTTCATCGCCCGGTCGAGGGCGACATAGCACCACATCTTCGACTCCACGAACGATCTCGCCTCACGCATCTCCCATATTCCGCTGTCGGATTTTTCCCATTCCGCTGCGGCCTGATCGGCTGAATATTTCACCAGATTTTCGTATGCTTGTTTGGTGGTCCACCCTAGCGCGCGATGTAGATAGTACATGGAATCGGCGAGAATACCGTAGATGTCCAACTGCAGCTGCTTGTACGCCGCATTGCCAACCCGCACTGGGCTCGAACGCCGGTAGCCTTCAAGATGGTCCAGGGTAATCTCAGGGATCTCTCTTTCACCTCCAATGCCCATCATTATCTGCAACCTCTCCTTGGAATGACGTCGAACATTGATCATCCACCTCGTGTATTCTAGGGCCTCCCTTGTGGCCCCAGCCTCACTTAACGCCCAGACTGAAAGAGCGTTGTCCCTGATCCAAGAATATCGATAGTCCCAATTCCGCAACGTACCAATGCCCTCTGGTAGAGAGGTGGTAACAGCCGCCACCATAGCACCGGTAGGAGCATACTGTAGCATTTTCAGCACGAGGCATGATCTTACGACGTGTGCCCGATACGGTCCCTGATACTTGACGTGGCTAGCCCATCGTTTCCAGTAGGATAATGTCTTGGATAGCTTCCTACTTGTTTCATATCTCGCCGCAGATATTGACGAGCTGTTTCCCCACTTGAGGACGAAGACCATTCTCTGGCCTCGGGACAGCCGGAAATCGTTGACCAGTAGGTCCTTGTCTGAGACAAGGAGCTTTACGGAAGAGGCTAGACTGATGCGGTGTCTCTGATTCCTCGCAAGGCATCCGTCTCGGGTTTCTCGTATGATCGTATTTCCACGAGCGTAGTTGAAACGTGGTTGAAAAGTGATTCTAAGTCCAGGATCGCCCTCGAGGCAATCCACAATTCTGTGGAGTTCCTGGAATCCTTTCAGCTCTCCCTTTTCCATGAAGCAAGGCATGAAGTCTGTAAGCCTGATACGTCCCTCTTGGGAATCGAACGTGGTCACCAACACGTTCGTGTCGCCTCCATAGCTCTGCTTTGTCGTGAACTTCCCTGTTGGAGATAGCTGGAATCTTCCCCCCTTTTGCGAGTCGAGCAGAGCTGCGAACACGCTCGGAGAGTCGAACCTTGGCGCACAGTACCAGTCAATGGAACCGTCAAGTCCAACGAGCGCTGCCGTGTGCATATCTCCGATGACCCCGTAATCGCTGATGGGCTTGTAACCTCTCGCAGAGTCCAGACTAGCAGACAAGGATTCCAGACGGCCCTTCCAGCTCTTAACGAGTTCAGACACGAAGCTGTCTCAAAAGTGCTTCGAAACGACTAGGAGTTGATGATTACCTATGCTTGCTCTTTATACACGACGATGACGAATATCATTTCCAGCGTTTACCGGGGCGGACGAGGTGGCCGGAAGTCTCAGGCTCCCGATTCTTGACGCCTTGGTTCCGAACGGGTTGAGCTATGGAACCGCGTCTTGGCGGGGGTGTCGATGTTAAGCGATTTTGACGGCTAAGACGTTAATATCTCGTCGGCCAATCGATCGTGAATCTTTAGCCTTTCAAGCGTTGCGTCTGCTCCAGCTAGTTTGTGTTCGCTGAAGAGTTTCTCGACTTCCCCAACCCGGCCGACGCCTAGGATCGAGATGTATGCACGCATGTAGGCCGAGAGTGTGGCTGTCCCCTCGTACATCTTGTCAAGCTTCTCGACATTGTCCCTGAACCACTCCCAGGTAACAGCATGTGCATCAGGGTTTGCGGTTGCGAACTGGAGTAGTCCACGCCCGATGTCTTGACGTTTCACGTTGCCGGCCATCGCCCAGTCCTGAACTTTTCTGACCAAGTCGGGTCGCTTGAAACTGGCGAGTCCCTCCAAGTATCTGAGACGGTCCTCGTCTGTGGTACTCTTGTTGTACCATTCGATAAGCCCGTCGTAATCGTTGGACGATCTTGCATAGCCTACGATCACGGCTCGTTTCATATCCGGTTCTACTGTGGATAGATCCTTGAATTTCGCTCCCGCCTCGCGCGCATACGTATCATCTAGGAGAGCGAGTCGGACAGCAACGCTTCCCTTGAGCAGGGAGCTGTTCTCGTCCTTTTTCCCTTCAAGGATATTCAGCTGTGATTTGTGGTACCTTCGCGAGAGATCGACGATCTTTCTCGGGGCAATCTGGAATAGGGTGGTGAGTCGTTCAGACACCTCAAAGGCAGGTAGATACTCTTCTTCGTTGGAGAAACGTTCGAGGAGGCTCTGGTATTCTTTCCAGCTCATGTTGCCGGAGTTGAGGAAGGCCCAAGCGTCGTTTGCTAGTCCATACCGGTCGAGACCGGACAGTTTGCTGGCCCAGACGAGTGACTGGAGATCGTTGCCACGGTAGTCTATCCGATAGAAGCCGGTTCGTTCAACGTTCACTTTCACAGATTTTGGATTGGAAACTTTGACGTCAGCTTTCTCTTTGTCGAGTAAGAGCTGCTGGGTCTTCCCGTCTACCATTATTGAGACAGGGATAGGCCAAGTTTGCCTCTCTCTAGATCCGGATAGCAAGAACCTCTCCTGCTCCAGTACCAGCTTGCCTTGCGATAGCGAAGCCTTGACAACGGGGTATCCGAGTTTGCTGATCCACTCCTCCATTACGCGGCTAACGTCAACGCCCGACGCTTGTTGAAGATGGTTCCATAGGTCGCGGCCGGCTGCGTTGGAGTAACGGAACTGTTTGAGATAGCTGCTAACACCCTTCTGGAACTTGTCTGGACCTATGTAGGCTTCGATCATTCGAAGAATGCTAGCACCCTTGCCATAGCTGATCTCGTCGAACAGTTCCTCAATCTCTTCTGGAGAGCGGACTTTGGCCTCGATTGGATGTGTGCTCTGCAGAGCGTCGCGCGCCATCGCTCCGCCTGTGCTGTTCTTGACGAAGTCTTGCCAGATCTTCCATTGTGGATAGGCCCAGTCGACCACTTTGTAGGCCATGAAGGTCGCGAAGCTTTCGTTAAGCCAGAGATCGTCCCACCATTTCATCGTGACGAGATCGCCGAACCACATATGAGCAATCTCGTGCGCGATTACCTCAGCAATGCTCTTCTTGGTAGAGGTGCTCGTGTCCTTGTCGGCATGTAACAATATCTCTCGGAAGGTTATCGCGCCCCAGTTCTCCATCGCCCCATAAGCGAACTCAGGGACAGCGATCAAGTGGAGCTTGGGCAGATCATAAGGAATGCCGAAATATTTTTCGTAGAATTCTAGGGATTTCTGCGCTGCCTCGAAGGCGAGACCGGTCTTGATCTTGCCACCGGGCTTGACTACAGAGGCTGTGTACAACTCTGTCTTGTTATGGCTGTTCCTGTCCTCCTCGAACCTGCCGATTCCAACATAGAGAAGATAAGTTGACATCTTCGGAGTCTTCTGGAAAATTACTGTCTTCTTGTTCCCCTCCTTCCTCTCGGATTCGACGGGCATGTTCGAGATTACAGAGAGATCACTTCTCGCACGTACTGTTAGTTTGAAGTCTGCCTTGTAGGCTGGATGATCGATGCAAGGCAGAAGTCTACGAGCGTGTCCCGCTTCGAAGTGCGTTGTCAGGACGTACTTGTCTCCGTATGGAGCCTTGTAGAACCCGGTCAGGCTCTCAGAGACCTTTCCTCGATATTCAACTTCCAATATACCGGAGAATTGGCCAATCTGAACATCCACGACATTTCCGTGATGCTTGAACGGAACGGTTCGACCATTCGTTTTGACGCTCGTAACCTCTAGACCTACCGCGTCGAGGCTGATATCTTCAGTTGACCTCATGTCGATTCTCACCTTTCCTGAGAATTCCAGCGCTTCAAAATCGACGTCAAGAAATAGGTCGTATTCTTTGACCTGTTGGACAGCCTTCCCAGCTTGAGCAGTTGCCTGCATGACAATCCAAACGCTCGAGTTTGCAATCGAGTACTTAAGGGCCATCGAGGAACGTCAGGATCCAACGGTCACAAGGAGTAGCTTGGCGAGAATGGCTGAGTCTCGCCGAAATCGCTTCCCCTATCGGCCGCCGCCTCTTGACGTACACGTCAAGCAATTTGAGGAAAAGCTAAACAAACCTGCCCTGCTTCGTCTACAACGGGCGATTATCGAACATGAACAAGTATCGGACAGATATGTACGAAGGGATGATAGCAGAAACCGTAACGGTTCCGGGACACAATGGCACGATTATCAACGCGTACTTCGCGCGGCCTCTGGGCTCAGGACCCTTCCCTGGAGTTGTGCTAATTCATCATGCACCAGGATGGGACGAGTGGTATCGGGAGACCACTCGAAAGTTCGCCCATCATGGCTACCTAGCAATTAGCCCCAACATCTACTACCAGTTCGGCCACGGTGCGCCAGAGGATATTGCTGCTAAGGCACGGGCCGCAGGAGGAGTATCCGATGATGATGTCGTAGGCGATATAACAGAAAGTTTGGGTTACCTGAAATCTCTCCCGCAGAGTAATGGCAAGGCTGGAGTGTTCGGCACTTGCTCAGGTGGGAGACAAGCGTTTCTCGTGGGCTGCAGAACCAAGGGTTTCGATGCCGTCGTGGATTGCTGGGGCGGAAGAGTGGTCATGTCTCAGCAAGAGTTGACCCCGAAATACCCCGTAGCGCCCATCGATTACACGAAAGACTTGTCTTGCCCGCTGCTCGGACTATTCGGCGAAGAAGACCAGTTCCCAACCCCCCAGCAAGTTGCCCAGCATGAGCAAGAGTTGAAGAAGTATGGGAAGACATACGAGTTTCACGTGTACCCGAAAGCCGGCCACGGTTTCTTCTACTACGACAAGCCAGGGTACAGGCAAGAACAGGCAGTCGACGGATGGAACAAGGTGTTCTCGTTCTTCGAAAGATACCTGGGAACCTCTGACTAACCTTGGCGAGCATTTTGTCAGTAAGGGGATTGTGACTCATGTGCACAGGGATCGTCGAGAACACAAAAATCTCAGGCAGCGGTAAGGGTCCACAAGGCTGGTTCCCTCTCGACCAAGCCAGTGTTTCCTATGACCATCCCGACCACGCGCGATCTGAACGAGCAGTAATCATTGACTTCCTTAACGAGGCAACTGGACCGGAATCCAGGATCGCTGTAGAGTTGACACCGGAATCTGCGAAGAACTTGGTGCATGCCATCCTTGTCTCTCTATCCCGAGGAGAAGGCGGGGAGTAGGAGCAAGGAACGAGCGACTTTCAGTAATCGTTCAAGAAACAACTCTTTCTAGAAGGAACAGGTCTCAGGGTTTTCCGACTAGACGTTCTTCAGCCGAGTAGTTGATGAAGGGTCCACTCATCAAAGTGCTATTACCGATTATCGCAATATTCCCCTCCTGGGTTCTAATCAAGGTCGACCTCAGACCCACCCTGACGACTGTGCCCTTTATCCCACTGTACGAAATGACATCGTGCAATCGAAGAGTCTTATCAGAGAAAAGGAGCACACCAGCGATAATATTGGAAAGAGTTGTCTGAAGAGCTAATGAGATTGCTAGACCGGCCAATCCTGTAACAGTTAGAGCCTGAAACTCGGACGCTATCCCCGTAACGATCAGGACGGCAGCCGCCGCGATTACTATCCAAACTATCCTCACGCCGTCCCGTATGCTCCGGATGAGTTGCCTAGAAGCACCTGCCTTCTTGGCTATAGCAGTCAGTCCACGACGAAAAAGCTCGCCAACTATCGCCCAGAGCGCGACCACGCCAACGATCTGGAATAGAGTCGTAATGAGATCGGGCAACTCTCAGGCTTTCCTAAAGGAAAAGGTCCGCATGTGGTTCGAAAAACCTTGCCCTTCCAGCGAAGATTCGAAGGACCCCTTGAGTCTCTTCAGATGGCACTCAACACTCGGACACGAAGACAGTAATTCTTGCATCAATTACCTCCATTTCCGTCGTTCAGATCCATCTGTGACGACACATGTGGTACTACATGACCTGATTTTCAGTGACACCAGCCTTTGGTACGCCGTACCTGCGGGTCTGTATGAGTCGAACCTTCAAGGGATGCGGATCAGCTCGGGACCAAAGGGAATATTCCTCATCGTCCTAGCCTTTGCCATAGCAATAGCTCCAAACCAAATCCCCAGCGCCGCCGCACCTTCGACCCAGCAACCGGCAACCTTCTTCTTCCACAAACAAACCACGAAGACCCTAAACACCATAACCACAAACTTATGGGCCAACACAACCAAGTCTTGGTCCGCCACCAACCAAAACGAGCAGAGAACAGTTTCGAGCAGCACCCCTGGGTTCTGGCACTTTTACTCGCAGCCCGCGTTAGCCGGGAACACCACCCTGACAGCGCCCCTAACTTTTGTTCTGTACTTTTCCTCTTCTTCAGGCACCGGGACGGGTACGGTGATCACTGGCAACCTAAACAAGATCACGTCTTCAGGCTCGGTAGTCTCGTTGGCTGTTGGCAGCCTCTCGAGCGCGCCGATATCATCGACTCTCACGGGCTATACTATCGCAATTACCAGCAACACGTACCAAATCGAAACAGGCGCGATACTCGACTTCGCAATAACTGTCAGCATCCCTGGTAGCAC
>WNGK01007462.1_pt1 | contig 12254 bp, 10 predicted proteins | sample 5400601 | NCBI WGS metagenome assembly WNGK01 (sample SAMN13153376, study PRJNA577476) | soil metagenome | isolation source: 60 cm soil or saprolite under Garry oak tree replicate 1 | place: USA:California | collected 2016-06-15
CTCGCCTAACAATTATAGCGGGCCGGGTGGGATTCGAACCCACGATTTGCGGCTCCGCAGGCCGCCGTCTTGGTCCTGGCTCGACTACCGGCCCCGGGCACCTCAACCAAATCATCTGCTTATAACGCGTTCAGATGAAGACAAATCCCGCCTGACATCTTACGTGGAATAGTTAATAGCCAATCGAGCAGTGCAACAGGCGCCATGCCTGACCAAACGAATACATGGAAGATTAGGGTGAAAAAAGGGAACTCCGAAGTAGAAGTCGCAGGTCCATCCCCCGAAATCGTTCAGAAAATGTTCGAAGATCTTGTCAAGAAGTACATGACGAAGCTCGCCTCGTCCCGGTAACCCTCCATTACCGTGGATCCGATCGCCCGGTCCGAGTCTGATCATCGGACTGATGCTCTCATAGTGACACGGTATGCGAAAGAACATTCTTGTGGCGGGAGTCACCTTGCTTGCTCTGGCCGTTCTGTTCGGAGTCTCGTATCCCGACGGTCTTCTGTTCAGCATACCGGTATCGGTCCTCAACATTATTCTTGGGTTAATCACCAGAACGCCTCCCGGGTTTGAAATTCAGCCAGAATCTAACAACATCAGATTAGTGATTGACAGGGGAGTTGTCCGGGCTAGCATCTACCAACTCGTCTTCCTAAATTCCAAGCTCATACTCAAACGGCTAAGTTCGGTCATGGTGACTGTCATTCTAGCCTTCGTTCTTGCCGTTGTCGGATTCGCCGTTCTTTTTATTGTCGGAGCACTAATGGGAGGAATCACCGGGTTCTCCCTACAAGAGTTTCTCACGCAGAGAACCCGAAACAAGATCGGAACCGAAATGCAGCTTACCTTGCTTGGAAAAAACGACATCGAGATAGATTACAACGATCTACTGGAGGTTAGACTCGTGAAGAGCCGGCTCTATTTGATATCTGAAAACAGTACCCTCTCGGCTAGCTTTCCAAGAGGATACTCAGGAAAAATAGGGCCAATACTAGCGGGCCCGTGGCGACCGTGGCAAGTTCTCCCGCCGCTAGTATCCTGTTGGGTTCTATGAACAACGCTCCTCGCCCTAAAACTGATTCCACGTAGAACGCCCAGGCCATGAATATCATGCTCGCCAGACCAGTGGCCAAGGAATAGATCCATAATCCGCTCCAGAAGAACTTCTCGCGGGACGAGGCCAAGACGGCTCTCATAGTGCTCATCTGCATAATTAAGATCGCGATGTGCGAAAACTCCACATCAGACTCAACTCGATGATACACAATCTACTTTCGTCGTCGAAAGGCTCTCACAAGGTTCTTGGTACCCTTGACACGCCAGAGTTGCAGGCCACCAATGGTCAGCGCGCCCAGAGCCGCAACCATCTGGGAGATAATGAACCGGGTTGCGCCGTCAATCTGCGAGACACTAAACGCCCAGTTATAGAACGATTCCGTGGTTGACTTCAACGACTGGATCGATGCGACCCCGTTCACGAACCAGTTTGCCTCGACTATGTATGGCGCGAAGAGGACTATCGTAAATGGAGCGAGCACCATGGCTGCTGTTCTGATCATTCTGAGAGGGTAAAGTATCCTCCGAACCTGCTTGTCAGGTCCAGCCTTCACGTAAGCCGTGCTCTCAAACACGTTCATCCAGAGAGTGACCACGACCAAGGCGTTTCCAAGCGCTAGAGATAGCGCGATAGAAATAGGCAGACTCCAAGAACCTATCGGGATAGACACGGTCTTGTCAACGAAGCCCGTGTTCAACGCGTTGTAGAAGAAGAGAAGCTCCAAGCTTACGCAGATCGCGGCGAAAATGAGTGCTGGAATCCAGCCGCGAAGAACCTCCCATCGCAAAAAGAGTCTATGGTATTGCTCGGACATTTTCTGCTTGTGTCCGTTTGAGCCGCTCTTGGCCTTGTTAAAAAACCAATGGACCCTGTAACCAAACGGTTTCTCGCGGGGTTACGGGACCTTAGTCTATTCCCCGAACAGCCCTGACTCTCCGGAACGCGATTCTATGGTCGCGCGCTAAGTGTTAGAGTCGAAACTCAAGGGATCGACACTCTAGTTGACAAAACGGATCGGAGTACTAGCCGTCCTCATGATTACAGCGATCGCCTTGCTAGTATCCCCCGCCTACTCTGCTACGATGAATCCTCAAGAGAACGTGAATCTCTACACCGGTAACAAGCTCATAATCGATTCAAACCAGGCATCGATAAAGTCCGTTGTTGTTCGAGGAAACCTTACCGCAGCCACGCTCTCGAATAACGTGTATCCATCGAAAAACTTCACGTTGACAACCAATTCGACTCAGCTGTATACGGTCGACGTCTTGCTCTCATACCAATCGCCTTACACTTCAGAGATAGTTATCAGCGATCCTTCGTCAGGGTCCAAGACCCAATACACATCCTATTTCGTCTCGGGCGGAGACCTGAACCTCACGGTTTTCGCCTCGTTCCAAGCCTCTCCCTCATCCGGACCCACTGTTCCTCTGGGCTGGTCATCTTTCTACGGCTGGGTATCCGAGTTCGGGGGGGCCTTTCCCTTCTGGATCAAGATCCTGTACGCGGTACTCGGGGCCCAGTTCGTCTTTGTCGGATACAGATGGATAAAATTCGAGGATGAGCGCAGGAGGATTGAGGGACACCTGCCTCCATTGGACCGGGGAAACAAGGCGTATCTTTGGACTGAGGTGGTTTTCCGCACTCTTGTCGCGGGTTTCGCTATCAGTCTAGCTATAATGATCGGCGAGGTCTTAGTTCTCCTAATTGCACAGTATCTTTTCTTCGTCAACCTAACGCTGGTGTCGCTTGTCGATTTCTTCTCCATATTTTTCGTGGCCGCCCTAGGGACCCTAGTCTACCTCGCGCGAGAGGGCCTCGACCGTATTTTCGACCTGAAACCGATGATGGAGGACTGATCAGTGGCATCTAAGCGAAGAGTTGCGTCGAACGATGATCAACTCTCCGAGTTCCTCTTCGGATCCGTAAGGCCATGGTGGGACAAGCAACCATGGTTCAGACGATTATTCGTGATTCCTCTCAAGTCGGTCGACAAATCCTACTCCAGATGGAGCAAGGCCAGGGTTTCGCCGAGAAGGTTTCGGAAGATCCAGGAACGCTTGGATAGAGAATATCCGCCGGAGAAATTCTCGCCGGCAAATCTGATCGGTCGAGATAAGGAATTCAACATTCTCATGGATTCCTTCAGACTCCACGTGCTACGACATCCCATGCTTGCAAAATACTTCGGGCGCGACGAGCTTCCAAAGGCGATCTGTCTCGCCGGCGACAGCGGAACTGGGAAGACGTTTCTGACTATGGTTTCGTTGAGACAGATGCTCTTGGAGGGTTACCGCGGCGGTGTGTTAGTTACACCCGTCATTTTGAAAGGGTCGGATGTCTACTCGGAGTTCTACGGGAAAAGTACTCGGCAACTCGGTAGATTCCTAGACTACGCAAGCTCGGTCCCATCTGTCGTGTATATTGACGAGTTCCAGAGCTTCGGTCGAAAGGTGAGAGGAGAAACCGGTGCAGAGATCGAGGATACAAGGCTACAGGACGAGCTGAATCGTTGGCTCGACAAGATTGTAAGTGGAAAAACCCGAACGCTTGTAGTCGTAGCAACGAACGCCTATGAGAAGATCAGAGAGGACATACGTAGACGATTGACAAAGGTCAGCCTCAACGACGGAGTGACACGCGAAATGCTTCTCGCGGTTGTGGAGGACTCGATAAAACGAGAGGCATGGCTAGGGTTGAAAGCGGAAGATCTTCTCGATTTGATGGAGAGGGAGGTCACGATGAGACGTAGAGCTTCGCTCACGCCCAGTGACATCCAAGAGATCTTCCGCGAAGTCAGAAAATCCAAAGAAGCACCGCTAAGAGACAAATTCAGAGACAATCGCGGCCTCTCCACTAGCGTCGAGAGACCCAAAATATCCGTCAAAATAGACGACTTTGTAATCGCGGCTAGGAACATCAAGCTCTACTCCGAACAAGAGAAATCCCAGGAAGTGACAGATGCAGTCTACGTGAGCAAGCCCAAAGTCAACAGAGAAGACGTCGGAGGCTTGCACGATGTCAAGAACAAGATCCTGAATCATATCGCTCTAGCTTTCAATCCCTCAATGGCAGAGCTAGGACACCAGTCCAACCCCAGGTTCTTCCTGCTTGGCCCACCAGGCACCGGCAAGACTCTCCTCGCCATGGTAGCGGCCGCCGAGAACAACGTGGGATTCATCAAAGTCAGAGGAGGCGAACTCATGAGCGGCGCGAACTACATGGGCGACCCTGAAAAAAGAGTCAAAGACCTATTCTCGCTCGTCCGCCAAAAGAGTCCCTGCATCCTGCTACTGGACGAGGCGGACGCGATCTTCTGGGGAGGAGACCCCTCGAGCAATAAGATCCTCGCCCAAGTAAAAGCAGAGCTGAGCGAGCTGAGGCCCGAGGACAAGGTAGTTGTCATAGCAACCTCGAACAAAGAACAATTGATCGACCAGGCAACACGGGACAGGTTCGAACCGAACATCTACTACGTTCACCCACCACAAAACGATACCGAATGGAACGAAGTCGTCGGAATACATCTAAGAAAATTCGGCACATACCTGCACCCGGAAGTGGACGCAGGCAAGATCACGAAAATGTTCCGGCGACAACGAATTCTTAGCCCAAGAGGCGCCGCAGAGACAGTGTCAGAGGCCCACCGCATGTGGGCGTCAGAAGTCGCCGCAGCCCGCGAAGTCACTCAGGCCAAGGGCCAGGAAACATCGCTTCAAGCTGTTACACTCAAGTACCAAGACGATCTAGACCGCTTGGACCAACTCCTAGCGATTTACAAGAACGAGGGAAGCACAATCACCCCCGACCAGGTGAACCAGGACAATTACAAGATCCGACTCTTCCACTTCCAACGAGCCATCTCAAGCCTCGAGTCCCTAGAGGACAAAGAACACCGGGAAATCGCTGAAGCACTGATTCTATCCCAGGTAATACCGGGAGTAACGTATGGTCTCTACACGAGTGATAGAGGAAGCGGCGGAATCCTAACTATCCAGTGCACTGTAAGACCCATCAATCCTGGAGAGAGACACGTATCGGTTACTGGCCAAGCAAGCTCGATGATGATGGGCCAGAGCTTCGTGCCCGATGATTCCGTCATTCAAAGCGCTACCAACGCCGTCGAGGCGGTCAGATCCTGGTTGTGGTTGAAAGCTCGAGTGAACCTAACCAGGTTCCATGTTGCCTTCCAGATCCGATCCATTCTCGAAGGAGCACCCGGTCAGGGAGTCTCGGGTCCAAGCGCAGGCTATGCGTTGCTGAACGCGCTAGTCTCAGAATTGTCAGGAATCCCGATACCACAGTCCAGAGTAATGACCGGTACAATCGGACTGAAGATGGACGTCGGACCCGTCGGAGGGCTCGGAGGGAGAGGAAGAGAAGCCGGGAAACTGGTGGGTATTTTGAAGGCTGAGAAGATCAAGGTCACTGACCTACTGGTGCCAGAGTCTAACTTCAAGAACGCATCCGACGAGATGAAGATGATTCAGGACGAGGGAATCATAGTTCATCCTATCGCGAACGCGCCCGACGGTTGGCCGATACTCTTCTCGACGAACGCCGAAGACCTTGCGAAAAAGATTCGGCAATCTCTCATCGAAAGAGAGTCGGTAGTCGATATGGGGCCCAGCTCGTCGCGACCGGTTGGAAGCTCAGGAACATAATTCTACCACAACGCTAGGGTCTGCGAGAAGGATCAGATTACGCCTAACATCGAAACCGTCGAGAAACCAATTCTTCTAAGCCTAGACGGTAGAGGATTCCACGTATTACGATACTCGGCGATTCCCGAGGAAGAAATGACCAGGTTGAGCTTCGAACTCGTCGACCCGAACACTGGTGAAGGAGCATCTGCCGAAGCAGTCGTCGATCCCAAGCTAGTCGAAGACCTAAACTTCTACCGATCGCAGGGGCCAACAAGCAAGGCATTCCTGATCTGGATCGATACCGTGAAGGGCGAAGTAAGTTGGCAGCTTCGAAAGAGACCGGAATTCGGCCTTTGATGAGATTGTGTGACTAGGACCTTTAATTAGGGAAGCCGTGGCGACATCGCGACCGCCATGAAGTCTGCCAAGGGCACCACCGCGATTAGCAAGAAGTCGAAGGGATTCACGGACGAGGAACGAGGCGCGATAAGGGACCGCGTCCAAGAGATGAAGGCTGGTAAGGGGGAAGGGGAAAGCGCCGTGCTAGCGAAGATCGCCGAGATGCGGGAACCGGATCGCACCATGGCCAAGCAGCTCCATGCTATCATCAAAGAAAGCGCACCAGTCCTCTCGCCGAGACTCTGGTACGGGATGCCCGCGTATGCCCAGGCCGGCAAGGACGGCAAGGTCGTGTGCTTCTTCCAAACAGCGCAGAAGTTCAAGACGAGGTACGCGACGTTCGGCTTCAGCGACAAGGCGAACCTCGACGAAGGCAACATGTGGCCAGCCGCCTTCGCGCTGAAGGGGTTGACTGCCGCCGAAGAGGCAAGGATCGCCGCGCTCGTGAAGAAAGCGGTGAGCTGAGGACTGACTCGCCACTGGGTCCAGACCTAGGCAAGATCGTTGGTTGGGCCTAGGGGTTCCCGCGTGACGAGAACGTGCACCATCGTGCGCAGAAGAGGCTCATCAACTCGAGTCTCGAAGGCAGCACAAGGCGTGCATTCGACTTCCTCGAAGGTGACAAGGTCGACGAATCTGCATTCAAGGCACTCATCCGCGGGGCCGTGGCGCTGAACACTTCCCAAGAATCAGCCCCGCTGCCCGGCAACGATGTTGAGAGGTGGAAGAACTCTATCCCAGGAGACCCTGGGATCGACAATGCCTCGTTGACGATTTTCTCTACAGCACACTGTCATGGCTCGACTCACTAAAGCGATGTCGTCCCGGAGGCTCGTTTGTCGACAACGACGTTAATCGTCGGACAAGGACGAAAAAATACACCGACCTTAACGGAAACACAACAACGTCTACAACGGCCATAGGCACCGGCGCATGCAACAGTTAACCCGTTTTAACGAGCCTATCTGATCCAACAAGATTTGGTCCAGTGTAGAAAAACGTCCCACCCTCGAACGCTAAAAAGATCGGAAAGACGTTAAACGTCCGACAACGACAAAACCATACGTTTCCCAACCAAAAACCAACAGGAACCCAGCGACCCCGGGTAGGCTCCCAAAAATCTCGGGACAAAGCCCCGACGCGACCCGAAAACGGCCCGCCCTCATCCGATCAGGGTTCCAAAAGCTCCCCTACTGGCGCAACCACGTTCTACGCTGGCACTTATCTTAAATCTGGGCTTGAGCCCCTGCTCACACAGTGATCAGCTCCGCCAAGTCGATCAGCTAGGCCCAAGGTTTCGATAGGTATAGCTCTCCCGCAATACGGATCAATCGTCTCTCCCGAAACAATCCTCCACGTGGCCCTGGAAGCCGAGAAAATGGGACTGGCATCTCTCTGGGTCAGTGACCGGATGCTTCTTCCAACCAAGCCAAGGGACAAGTGGGACGGGGAGTCCTGGCCGGACATTTTTGCCACTGTCTATGACCCGATAGAGATGCTGACCTGGGTCGCGGCTCAGACAAGGAGTGTCAAACTTGGCAGTAGCGTATTGAGTGGGCTTTTCCAGAATCCTGTGACCCTAGCCCGCCGTTTTGCAACTTTGGACCGATTGAGTGGTGGAAGAGCAATCGCCGGTATTGGCCAAGGTGACTTCCGAGACGAGTTCCTGGCTGCAAACGTTCCGTTGAAGAGGCGAGGCAAGGGCTTCGAAGAGTTTGTCCTGGCACTACGGGCGGTTTGGGGACCGGACCCGGTGAGCTTCTCTGGCAAATTCTATACGATTCCGGAGTCGCGGATCGGACCCAAACCCGTACAGTCCGGTGGGATTCCCTTGTTGCTAGGCGCTTTCGAACCTAAAGCACTGGAGAGGGCTGCTAGGATTGCCGACGGGATCATGCCGGCGGCCGGAAGAAACACGACGATAGAAAAGCTGGGTCAACATCTCAACGGTTTCCGGGACATGGCCCGAAGAGCGGGTCGCGATTCTGAGAGGATGATGGCGATCCTGAACGTTCACAACGCTCTGAGTGATGAGAAAGTCTTGGAACCTCGTTCACTATTGTCAGGTACGCCTAAACAGGCAGCAGACGACCTGCTAGGACTGGAGAAGCTTGGGATCGACCACATATTCTATGACATGAACTATCCAGCCGCAATCCCAATAGACACCCAACTACGACTACTCAGAAACCTGGTAGAACTGCCTGGATAAACAAGTAAACAGCGCGATAGTACTCTAGGTTCGCTTGTGCTCCCCGACGATGTGTAGGAAGTTCTTGAACAGGTCCACTCCTTTCTGCGTGTGAGATACTTCCGGGTGGAACTGGACTCCGAAAACATCTCTAGTCTCATGTCTCATCGCTTCAACGGAGCAGTTGCTTGACCTTGCAATACCCTGGAAGCCCTGCGGAATCTTCACGACTTCATCGTTGTGAGATTCCCAGGCCGTAAAACTTGGTCCTAGTCCCGCAAGAATTCGTCCCTCGTCAATGACAGAAATCTCTACCGGGCCAAACTCAGGTTTTCGGGCCGCTTCAGTGACTCCACCGAAAGCAGTTGCAAGTAACTGGTGAGTAACGCAGATACAGAGCATGGGCAGCTTGACTTGCCTGATCAATCGAGCCGCATCTGTAAGTTCACCTGTCAGTTTGTCGGGAGACCTGACGCTTTGAGGCCCTCCACCCATAACCAGCGCATCCGGCTTCATTGATTCAAGTTCTTCGAGCGGAATAGAGGGCGGGAGTAGTTTCGAGTCCACTCCGAGCTCCCTTAGGCTTCGGACAATCAGGTGATTGTATTGGCCCTTGACATATACAACCGGTATCGTCGTCATGTCTTATTCGAACTCGATGGTTCCAGGCGGCTTCGGCGTAATGTCATAGTAGACCCGGCTCACGCTCTCTTCCTTCAAGACCTGTTTGCTGATATCTTTCAGAATCTTCCAGGGTACGGGGGAGACTGCGGCGGTCATGAAATCCCTGGTTGAAACCGCTCTGACGAGGATGGATAGTGGTCCTCCGCCTCTCCGTTCCTTGACGAGCAATGCGACTCTGGTGATATCCGGGAATTTCTCAACGATCCCCGTTTGGAGCTGTCGAAGTCGATCTTGAAGCCAGCCATAAGTCTCGCTGGACTCCTCGGAGAGCTTGACCCCTGCAAGCAGTCCATAACATCTCTGATCACCTTTCACCCCGGTTACCCTGTCTTCGAAGACCTCCGTATGGACCTCGGACTTTGGAAGTCCAAGCGCCTCGCAGGCGGTCTCTGAGATAGTCTTTGGAGACGGATCCTTAGCGAACCTGTTCTCGATAACAGCTGCAAAATACTGCTCGTAGTTGAAAGGCGAAAGACCCGCCTCCACTATCTTCGTCGCCTCCTTCAGCACACGGACCTTCTCCTTAGTCACATTCCCGATACATCGCACAAGGAGGCCGGGTCCCGGGAACGGCTGTCTCTCCGACAGCTCCTTTGGAAGGTTGAGATGACGCCCGAGGGATCGAACTTGATCCTTGTAGAGGTCAGCAAGAGGCTCGATAATCTTGAACCCATAGGTTGTCGCGGGTTCTATTCCAACCTGCTCCAGAATGTTATGCTGAGTCTTGATCCCGCCCTGCGTCTCAATCCAGTCAGGCGCAATCGTTCCCTGGACGATGTACTCGCAGCCTTCTCTCTGTGCTTCTTCTTTGAGGACTTGGTAGAAGGTTTCTCTGAACTTTTTCCGTTTTTCCTCGGCGGTTGTTTCTCCTTTAACCGAGGCGAGAAATTTTCCACTTGCGTGTACGAGTCGGATCTTCAGGGATGTTGGAGGGCGGGACAGTCTTTCTTTGACCTGTTCGGGCTCACCGGCCCGGAGGAGACCGGTGTCGATCATTATCGGAAGAAGATTATCGCCTAGCGCTTCCCTCGCAACCAAAGTTGCGACGGTGCTGTCAACTCCGCCTGATACGGCGGAGATTACCTTCTTACCCTGGGTAAGTTCGTGGAGTCTTGCAGTCTCTTCAGAAAGGAAACTCGAAGGGTGGAAGCCCTGGACAGCCACCGACAACCGTTCGCCCATCTTGGCAAGACACTGTTACGCTAATTTATTCCTTTTTTCGCTACCTCAAAGTTAGACCGCGCGTTCGTTCAGCAAGAGCTCAAGTTCGTGCCTCCGGTCGCTAGGGCTTCCAGCCAGAGAATACATCTGAAATGCCTTACCACTCCAGTTCTGGGGGAGTAATCTGGTCAGTGGCGACTGGAACAAGTGGGGACCAAGCTTATCGTCTGCCGCGAACCACTTTTCGCATCACCAATTTCTTTGTGCCCAGATGAGCGATCGGACGGAATCCGGCTTTCTCGAACATCGTTTCGGTACTACCGGGGAGGAAGGAACTCGGATATGGCTTCCCGCGGACGGAAATCGGGTATCCGTCGACCGTTCCTCCACCTTTGGAGGCGATGATGCGAAGCAACCCTGCAAGGGCGGCTGCCGCGACTCCACTCCGCCTCCGGTCACGATCAACGAAAAAGCAGGGGATCCTCCAGTCGGGCTGAACCAGACCCAACCTGCGGTAGGCGCTCATCCGGCCCGGGATCTCGGCGGGAGGTCCGAACTGGCACCATCCGACAACCTCAGACCCATCGTAAACGAGGGCAGCGTGAGACTGATCCGCCCGAACAAGTTTCTCTTTGAGTGCCTTGTTCCCAGCGGCCGTTCCTGTCCCCTTGCCGGTCGGGTGGTGGAAGGTCACGCACCAGCAGCCACCCCATACGCCATTGTGCTTCTCAACAATCTTGACGAAGTCAGGCTATGTCTGCGGCCCGAGTTCTTGGACTGAGAATCGATGCACGCCATTTTCCTGCGATGACCGTCTCTAATAGGTTCGCCACCTTCGCCGGCTTAGATGGCTCGGCGAGGGGATTTATTTGGCCAGCTGACCATTGCCTTAATGGGATTTTGGGAATTACTGATACACCCTATTCTGAATGCGAAATCCTGACTCCCTCTGTTTCTTTGGGGCTCAAGTCAGTTATTCCTCAAGTTCTGGGGTAGTAATCGCCCATTATCAGCCCTGATTTCGAATCCAAGCCCGCGATTTCCAGAAACATGATCATCCACGCTTATCCCTAGGGGAATACGCAGGGATCAGAAAAGGCCGGACAAGCCGATAACAAGCCCGTCTCGAAAAAACAAGCCCGAAACTCCGCCCAGACAGAAAGAGGATTATGAAAAAAAATTCGTATACCTTTTGCAGAGTCCTTGTATGCGAGAGTGGTTGAGGGGAAACTTTCAGGATCCCAAAATGGTTCATTCTCAAGCCTGAATCCAAATCCGGGGCCGTGTTTTTCCTCTGCCGAGAAACTCTTCGTAAACGGTCGATGGAACGGCAATTTTCGCCCTGCCATCCTAGCCAGGATCATGCCCTGAATCACCTGACTCGCCCAGAATCACTATCGGACAGCAGGCGTCCTAGAAAAATGGGGGTATTGAGCAGCGGTTTTGCACGGCCGAGTGGTCGAATCCCAAGTCTCTACAGGAATAAGCGTAGAGTGGAACTAGGCCTTTGAAATCAGGATTTCCGCGATCTTGCTGAAGGCGCTGAAATAATCATCCTCCAGCATCGTGAACTTTTGGCCCATGAGACCGTGAGCGCCTCTTCCATAGGCTATGATCCGAAGTTTCCCGCCCGTGTCCTGAATGTGCGTGTTCGCATCAATCAGCTTCTTGGCCGCCGACTCTGTAAGCAACGGAACCGCGAGGATATCCGGCTTGTTCTGCTTGACCTTGCTCGCAACCTGTTCAGGTGAAAGATCCGTTCCCCCGTCAATGGCGGTGAAACCCCCGATTTCCAGCATAGTTAGCAAAAGGGTCTTGTCGAAACCATGAGGATCGCCTTGCAAAGAGCCGACCATCACGCGTCCCTTGATCTTCTTTTGGTCAATCTTGATCCTAGGCCTGACAGCGACAAGCGCTTTCTCGGCGGCATCCTCACACTTCTCCACCTCAGCCACAGAATATCGTTCCATTCCGTGAAGATCGGAGACGATGTTCATCGCATCCGCGATCGTGTCAACAACATCGGTCGCACTCCCACTCTTCGCGACAATCTCGACCGCGACCCTAGCAGCATTCTCGTGATCACCTTTCAGAATCATGTCAGTAAGCATCT
>WNGK01012588.1_pt1 | contig 12252 bp, 9 predicted proteins | sample 5400601 | NCBI WGS metagenome assembly WNGK01 (sample SAMN13153376, study PRJNA577476) | soil metagenome | isolation source: 60 cm soil or saprolite under Garry oak tree replicate 1 | place: USA:California | collected 2016-06-15
TCCGCAACGCGGGAACCGAGGCCCCACCGCTGCCCAAGCCCGTCCCCGTCCCCGTCCCCGTCCCCGCCCAGCCCAAGCCGGTCCCCGCCGAGCTGCCCGCCCCCGCCGAGCTGCCCGCCCCCGCCGAGCCGGCGCCGCCGCGCCTAGCCGAGGCCGCCCGCCGCTGAACCCAGTGTCCGACCAGCAACGCTGAACCCCTGCTGCTCCCCCAGCGACAACAGGGGTTCAGCGTTGCGCCCGCGCGACGGCGCCGCGGCGCGCGGGGCGGCGCGCGAGGGCGGCGAGCGGGGCGCGTGGGGCGGGGGTGACCCTGCGTGATCATCGGAGTCGCCCCGGTATCCTGGTGCTGAGCCGGGGCCGAGCTCCGCTCAGCAGAAACTCGCGACCCGCACCGATGCCACGGGACCGCCGACAGCTCCGACTCCTGAACCGGGATACCCGATGATCTATAACTTCAGCGCGGGCCCTGCCGCGCTGCCCGCGCCGGTGCTCAGGCAGGCTGCCGAAGAGCTTCCCGACTGGCACGGCACCGGGATGAGCGTGATGGAGATGAGCCATCGCGGCCGCGATTTCGTCGGCATCGCCGAGGCGGCGGAGGCCAGCCTGCGCGACCTGATGGACATACCCGACGACTACCGGGTCCTGTTCCTCCAGGGCGGCGCCACCGGCCAGTTCGCCGCTGTTCCGATGAACCTCGCGCCGCGGGGCGGCGCCGCCGACTACGTCATCACCGGCCTGTGGGGCAAGCGCGCCCACGCCGAGGGCAGCAAGTACCTCAGCCGGGCCAGCGTGGCCGCCAGGCCCCGCCCGAGCACCTTGGTGCCGCCGGAGAGCGACTGGCAGCTCACCCCGGATGCCGATTACCTGCACATCACGCTGAACGAGACCATCGGTGGCGTCCGCTTCGACCACGTGCCGCAGGTCGCTGCCCCGCTGGTCGCCGACGTCAGCTCGATGATCCTGAGCGAGCCGATCGACGTCAGCGACTTCGGCGTGCTCTACGCCGGCGCCCAGAAGAACATCGGGCCGTCCGGCCTGGTCGTCGTCATCGTCCGCGATGACCTGCTCGGCCGGGCCCGGCCCAGCACGCCGCAGGTGTGGAACTGGTTCGAGAACGCGAAGTCCAATTCCATGATCAACACTCCGCCGACGTTCGCCTGGTACATCGCCGGCCTGGTCTTCCGCTGGGTCGCCGACCAGGGCGGCGTCCAGGCCATGGCGGAGATCAACCGCCGCAAGGCAGCCAGGCTGTACAGCGCCATCGACCAGTCCGCGTGCTACGCCAACCCGGTCGCGCCGGCCAACCGGTCGCTGATGAACGTACCGTTCACCGTGGCCCAGCCCGATCTGGAGCCCGTGTTCCTCGCCGAGGCCAGGGCGGCGGGACTGGTGAACCTCGAGGGCCACCGCGCCGTCGGCGGCATGCGGGCGAGCATCTACAACGCGATGCCGGAGGCCGGAGTGAAGGCCCTGATCGATTTCATGAAGGAGTTCGAGTCCCGGCATGGGTAAATTCCAGGTGCGGACCTACGACGCCATCTCGCCGGTGGGGCTGCGGCGATTCAGTTCCGACTACGCGGTCGCGCCCGACGCCGAGCGGCCCGACGCGATCATGCTGCGCTCTTTTAATTTGCATAACGAACCCATCGACGAGACTGTCCTGGCCGTCGGGCGGGCCGGCGCGGGCGTCAATAACATTCCGGTTGACGAGCTGACCGGGCGCGGCGTGGTGGTGTTCAACGCACCGGGCGCGAACGCGAACTCGGTCAAGGAACTCGTCGTCGCCGGGATGCTCCTCGCCGCCCGAAACCTGCCCGCCGCGCTCGCCTACGCCAAGTCGCTGCCGCCGCAGGACATGAAGAAGGCCGTCGAGCGGGGCAAGAAGCGGTTCGCCGGGCACGAGATCAGCGGCGGCACGCTCGGCGTGATCGGACTGGGCGCGATCGGCTACCGGGTCGCGAACACGGCAGTCGACCTGGGCATGCGGGTGCTCGGCTATGACCCAGGCGTCAAGGAGCAGCACGCATCCGAGCTGTCCGCGCAGGTGCACCGGGTCAACAACCTCGAACGGCTGCTCGCCGAGAGTGACTTCGTGACGCTGCACATCCCGCTGACCGAGTCGACCAGGGAGCTGGTCGACGAGCGTCGGCTCGCCCTGATGCCCCGCGGCGCGGTGCTGCTGAACTTCGCCCGCGACGAGCTGGTCGACGAGCGGGCGCTGGTCGCCGCGCTCGACGCGGGCCAGCTCCGCGGCTACGTGACCGACTTCCCCAACCCGACCGTGTACGCCCACGACCAGGTCATCGTGCTGCCGCACCTCGGCGCGAGCACGAGCAGCGCGGAGGACAACTGCGCGGTCATGGTCGCCGACGAGCTGCAGGACTTTCTGGAGAACGGGAACATCAGGCACGGGGTGAACTTCCCCGCCGTGTCACTGCCGCGCCGAGGCTTCCGGCGGCTGACGCTGGCGCACAAGAACACGCCCGGCGTGATCGCCGAGCTCGCCCGCGTGATCAGCGGCGCCGGGATCAACGTCGTCGAGATGATCAACGACTGCCGCGGCGACCATGCCTACAGCATCATGGAGCTGGAGGCCGACGAGCTGCCCGCTGCCGTCATCGAGCAGCTCGGGCGGATGCCGCAGCTGCTGCGGCTGCGGATACTCGAGTGAGCGGTCAGCCGGTCTTCGCCACCGATGTGGCGAAGACCGGCTGGACCCGTTACGGCATCGCGGTCTTCCAGATTCCGCGCCCGTGGGTGGCGACATAGACCTGGGCCCCGTCCGGGGACGGCGTCAGGTACACGGCGGCGGCGGTCGGCAGGTTGCCGTTCGCCGTCGGGTCGGCCTGGCCCAGCCGCTTCCAGTGCCCGAGCCCGTCGGCCTTCACGTTGTCGGTGAACACGCCGAGGTCGGTGGCGACGACCAGGGTGCCATCGGGCGCGATGAGCAGCCGGTTAGCTGGCACGTCGGGGAACGAGTCAGCGGCCGACGGACCTCCGCTGACGTCGGTCCACGTGGCGCCGCCGTCGGTGGTCATCCACACGTGGCCGAAGTTGGCGCCTGGACCCTCGTTCCAGTGCCGGGAGAACCCCGAGATCGTCGCGTAGGCGGTGGCGCCGGTCTTGTCCGACGGGTCGATGGTGATCCCCTGGATATAACGGTTGGGGAACGCCGCCGGCAGGCTCAGCGGGTGCCAGTTCCCGCCGAAGTTGGTGAGGATGCCGCGGCCGAAGGAGCTGCCAGGGTTGCAGGAAGTACCGCACCAGGCGGCCCAGATGACGTGATCCTGGCTGGCGATAGCGGTGATGGAATGGCCGGCCCCGCTGTCAGCCAGCTTGGCCCAGTCCGCTCCCGAGGTGGTGTTCCAGGCCCTGGTGTCGGCCCAGACGTACTCGCCGCCCGCCACCCAGTACGCCGGGTCGGCGGAGTCGGCCGCGAACGGCGCGATGAACCTGGGCAGCGGGTCGGCGGGAGCGATGCTGGTGATCGCCGACGGCGTGCCGTCGTCGTTGGCCGTATAGCCGCAGTTGTTGGTGATCGACATGGCCAGGTCGGTGTACTCGCCGACGGTCTGGCAGCCGTTGGCCGGGTTGACGAGCTGGTCACCGCCGTCGCCGCCGAACGGCTCGGCCATGTCTCCGTTAGGACTGAGCTGCTCGGTCACCGGCGTCGTCGTGCCAGGGTAGGTGTAACTGTAGGCCGAGCCCTGGGGCGCGAGGAACGACACGCCGTTGTCCTGCAGCCCGCCCCAGACGGCCGTGCCGCCGCCGGGCAGCGAGCCGGTGCCGACGGAGTAATACTGCAAGGTGCGCAACTGACCGCTGGTGTTCAGATTGCGCCAGCCGGCCGTCTGCTGCTCGGTCGGCCTGGCATAAACCCCGCCGTCGTTGCCGACGTAGACCTCTCCAGTGTGACCCGACCAGCTGCTGAAGGCCAGGGCGTGCTGGTCGGAGTGCATGACGTTGCCGTCGCAGGTGTTCTGCGAGAGCGTGTAGCTGAAGCACGGCAGGCCGAAGTTCCAGTACCTGCCGGCGGTCTGCCAGGTCAGGCCGCCGTCCCAGGTCTGGTAGACCTCCTCAAGGCCGAGGAAGACGTGGTTCGGGTTGGCTGGATCCACGCCGAGCGACTGGTTGTACCAGGCCTGGATACCGGGCTGAAACCCCTTGCCGATCCTGGTCTGCTTCATCGCCGAGCCGCTGTTGGCCAGCACCGTCGATGTCGCGATCTGGTTGTACGGCCCATTGACGCTCCCGTTGGGCGAGACGAACACGCCCGCGAGCACGGTCTTCGAGCCGGCCTTGTTGATCAGCGTGGGTGACTCCATCACCACGTACAGCTTGCTGCCGTCCGCCGCGTACGCGAACGTGGCGTTCCCGATCTGCTTCGGGTTGATCGCGCCCTGCGGGTTGGCCAGGTGCCAGGTCGTACCCGCGTCATCGGAGTAGTAGAAGCCGTTGTAGGACGCGCCGCTGCGCCAGGCGACGTTCGCGACCAGCGACCTTCCGTTGCTGCCCGGCTGGACCGCCAGGTCGTTGGCGATGTCCGCGTAGTAGGAGGTCGTGCCGCAAGGCACGCCGCTGATCCCGACACCCGCGCACGGTGCCAGGACCCGGTCCCACGCGGTGGACTGCGAGGCCGACAGGGCGCGGCGGTAGACGCCGCTCGAGGTGACCGCGAACACGTACCCTGCCGCCGCATCGACCCGGAGCTCGTGGATGGACGAGCCGTCGAGCTCGGTGCCGCCCACCCGGTCCGTGCTCGCGAAGGAGCCGGACGACGGGCTGGCCAGCCGGTAGACGCCCGAGCCGACGTAGTTGTCGAACGCGGTCGTCGCCTCGCCGGTGCCCAGCCACAGCGACCCGTCGGGCATGACGGTCAGCGAGCCGACCGACAGCGCCGGCAGGTGATCGGCGATCGGGGTCCAGGTCTGGCCGTCGTCCGCCGACCGGAACACTCCGCCGTCAGCTCCGCCCGCGTAGATGACCCCGGCGTGGCTGGGGTCCACGGCGAGCGCCGAGATCCGGCCGGTGGAATAGCCGGCGCCGCCGCCCGAGTTGGACGCGGCCTGGTCTCTGAAGTGCAGCGAGTCAGAGTTGTACGGCGGCGTCGTCACCTCGGTGAAGGCGGACGACGCGGCGGGCATGGCGAGGATGTGACTCCAGGCCGCATCGTAGGCGCCGGGAATCAGCTGACCTGATGGGGAGAGCCGCGGGGCGGCGTAGGCGTCGACGGCGGCGGCGAGGTCGCTGGACTCGTCTCCGGCATTGCCGACGCCTGCCAGGTACGAGGCGGCCGAGCCGACTCGGGCCTGCGCCTGCGCGAGGGGCACGGCAAGAGTGATGCCGATGGCGGCAACTGAAGCTAGTAGTGCGGTTACCCGATTTCTCGGAAGGGCACGCATGGACGCTCCGGGGGGTGCGGCAGGCGCATCGTCGCGCCTGCTCAGGTCGGTCGGTGCTGGCGGCACCATATCGTCGGGACACGTCGCTGCCAATCCCCCCATCGAAATCCTGAGCATCTGGCGCGCTCTTCCACGCCTCGTCCGGGACCGCCCGGCAGCGGCCGACGCTCCGCCGGCATTGGCCGCCCGGCAGCGGCCGACGCTCCGCCGGCATTGCCGCCCGGCAGCGGCCGACGCTCCGCCGGCCTGGCCAGACTCATTGCCCTGCCGTCCGTAATCGCGCTATTTTCCAGTCGTGGAGCCGACGGATGCGCTACTGGCGGCGCGCCTGGCAGCCGGAGACGATCACGCCCTCGCTGAGGTCTTCGACTACCTGGCGCCGACCGTCTATGGCGCCGCGCTGCGCGTGCTCGGTGAGGGGTCGGCCGCCCAGGACGTCGTGCAGGACGTGTTCGTCGAGCTGTGGAGCCACCCCGATCGCTACGACCCGAAGGCCGGGACCCTCGGAACCTACCTGATCGTGCTGGCCAGGCACCGCGCCGTCGACCTGGTGCGCAGCGAACTGCGCCGGCTGGCCAGGCAGGAACGCCACTACCGGCTGACTCCGGGAGGCCCCGACCCCACTCCGAGCGACGCGGTGACGGCCGCCGACACGGCGGACGCGGTCAGGGCGGCCGTGAGCCTGCTTCCCGAGGGCCAGCGGCAGGTGGTCGAACTCGCCTATTTTCATGGACTTAGTTACCGCGAAGTCGCTCTCGCTACCGGTATACCGGAAGGTACGGCGAAGTCCAGGCTTAGACTGGCCTTGGCCAAGCTCGAATCCGCACTTGACCGGCAGTTGCTGGAGTCACCATGACGGCGAGCCTTCCGGCCGGCCTGCGTGAGCGGGTCATGGCCGCCACGCACCAGGTGCGCCTGGCCGGCCATTGCGTGCCCGAGGTCATCGAGGATTCGCCGGTCGAGGCATTCGCGCACGCGGCCGATGCGTTCTACCTGACGCTGTGCTCGCTCGGCGCTGCCGACTGGAGCCGGCCCGTACTCCGCGATCTTGACGTGCAGGGTCTGGTCGGCCACCTGATCGGCGTCGAGGATGACGTGCAGCGCAGCCTGGCCGGCGATCCCGAGGTGGCCAGCGCGGATCACGTGCGGTCGACCCAGCCCGCCGCCCTGCGCCAGGCCGGGCGCCCGCCCGCCGTGACCCTGCAGGACTGGCGCCGCGCCGCCGACCGCACGCTCGGTCAGGTCGCCGACCTCGATGCCGTGGTCGCGTTGCATGGCTTCCCGCTGCCCGTGCGTGACCTGCTCGTCGGGCGCACCTTTGAGCTGTGGACGCACGAGAACGACATCAGAACGGTGGCCGGGCTACCCCTGTCGGCGCCCGCGCCGTCGACGCTCCGGCCGATGACCAGGCTGGCGACCGCGCTGCTGCCGTTCGGCGCGGCCTTCACCGACCTGCGCGCGGCGATCAGCCTGCATCTGGTGCTGACCGGGCCGGGCGGCGGCACGTGGGACGTCGCCGTCGGCGAGCCGTCGCCGGATCCAGCCGCACTCGGGATCGTGACCGATGTCGTCGGGTTCTGCCGGCTCTTCTCGAACCGGGTCAGCCCCGCCGACCTAGACGTCTTCGTCACCGGCGATCCGCGCCAGGCCGGCTCGGTCCTGGCCGCGGCCGCGGCACTCGCTCTCGACTGATTCCCGCCCGGCCGGGTGATCCGCCCCGCTCCACGGCGACGTATTCCTCGGTGAAGGCCCATGGCAGCCTTCGGGCACGATGTGCGGGATTCGCAGCCGATCCCTGGTTAGGAGGGGAGCTGACGGCCATCGCAGGCGCCCGGCCCCTGCGTGGCGGTGGCCGTCGGCACTGGCGTAACCGGTGAGGAGATCAACAGGGGCGGTTTCCTCGCCGCGGGCGACGTCAGGCCAGCCCGAACGCCGCCGCCGCTAGTTCCTGGCCATGCGCTGATCAGGGCGAGCGGCTCGTTCCCGATGACGGGCTCGGCGACGGGCTCGGCGCGGGTTGGCCAAGGAGCTGCTGCAAGGCCTGCCCGTCGGCCAGCGCGATCGCCAGCTCCCCGGCAAGCGTCGGATGGAACGGCGCCGAGGCGTGGATTCCCTGGACGTAGGGCTCAGGATCGCAGAGCGCATGACCGGCGAAGTCCGGGCGGACCGCGGTCAGGCCGGTCGCGCGGGCGCCATTGGCCAGGACGTTGTTGAGCGCGTCGAGCAGCCCGGTCAGCGACGTCTCCTTCGCGGGGGTGAGGCCGACATTGTCCAGGCAGTGCTGGCTGGTGTCGAAGGGGTCGTAATACAGATTGACCAGCACGGTGGGGTGCGACGCCAGGGCCGCGAGCCGCCTCAGCAGCTGGTAGTAGCCCACCGCGAATGTCGCGAGGCTCTGCTGGAAGTACGCGGTGGAGGCGCTGTCGTCACAGGTCGTCGTCACGGTGCACAGCCGCAGCAGAGCCGACCAGCCCAGGTCGTCCGCGCCGATGCTCACGATCACGTACGACGCGTTCGTGGCCTTCTTGGCCACCGCGAACTGGGCCGGGGCGCTGACGCCCGACAGCGGCTGCGGCCCCAGGATCCCGACCGGGATGGTCGCGCTGCTGCAGGCCAGGTTCAGCACCCGCCAGTTGTTGATCTGACCCAGGTCGACCGCGTAGGTGTCGGCGCTGCGCTGGCACGCCGTGTCCAGCCTGCTGGGCCGGGCCGGCCCCGGATTGCCGATGCCGGCGGCCGTGGAATCCCCCATGACGACCACCTGAACCTGCGGTTTGCGCCGCCCACGCGCGGCCGGCACGGCCGGCAGCGGCGCGCGTCCGGCCAGTGCGGTGATCGAGGTGACCTGGCGCAGCCGGGCCGGAGCGGTGTAGGCGGTCACCATGATGCCGCCCACGTTGACGGCCTCGGTGCACACCAGGCCGACCGCGATGGCGATCAGGGTGCGCCTGGCCGTGAGCCGGAGCCACCCCGCGAGCGCGCCGGTCAGCAGCAGCGCGCAGCCCGCGGTGATCACGATTTCCCAGCCGAAGTACCGCTTCCAGCCCGACGCCAGGGCCCGGCCGATGGTCTGCTCCGGGCTGGAGCCGGCGAACGCGGTCGCGATCTGGCGGCCCAGGGTGATCTGGGTCAGCGCCAGGCGCGGGCGCACCGGTCCGACGAACTGCAGCGTGGTCGGCAGCCGCTGCCCGAACAGCGTAATCCGGGCCAGAACCATGCCCGGTCGCTGCATGGTCATGGGCGGCCATGACTGCCACCATGACGACGGGGCAGGACACTACTCAGTTCGCCGATCGCATTGGAGCTGGCCCGATGAAGTCTTTTGCCTCCTCGGCGGACCTCGCCGACAAGGAGCAGACGCTGGAGATACTCGGTGACGGCGTGTACGCGCTGACCGCCGAGGGCGACCCGAACGTGGGCGCCATCGAGGGCGAGGACTTCCTCGTCTGCATCGAGGCGATGGCGACGCCGGTCGCGGCCGCCGCCTGGCTGGAGCGGCTGCGCCGGCACACCTCCAAGCCGGTCCGCTACCTGGTGCTGTCCCACTACCACGCGGTGCGGGTGCTAGGCGCGAGCGCCTTCGGCGCTGACGTCATCGTCGCGCACGACAACACCCGCGCCCTGATCGCCGAGCGCGGCCGCCAGGACTGGGAGTCCGAGCTTGGCCGGATGCCGCGGCTATTCAGCGATCCGGCCTCCATTCCCGGCCTGACCTGGCCGACCGCTACGTTCTCCGACCGGCTCACCATTGTGCTGGGCGGAAACCGGGGCGATTTGATCCTGGCCTACTGCGGCCGCGGGCACACCGAGGGTGACATCGTGGCCTGGCTGCCCGCGCAGAAGATCCTGTTCGCCGGGGACCTGGTCGAAGCTCAGGCCGCCTTGTACACCGGCGATGCGTTCCACCGGGACTGGGCGGGCGGGACGCTGGACACGATCGCGGCGCTGGGCGCGGAGTCCCTGGTCGGCGGGCGCGGCGCGGTCGCCCAGGGCCGGGACGCCGTCGACGCAGCCGTCAGGCAGACCCGCGACTTCCTGGCCACCATGGCGGCCCAGGTTGGCGCGGTGCACTCGGCTGGCGGCACGCTCAAGGACGCGTTCACCGCGGCGCACGCGGCGCTGGCGCCGCGGTACGGCCGCTGGCCGATCTTCGAGCACTGCATGCCGTTCAACGTCTCCCGGCTGTGGGACGAGCTGTCCGGGACCGAGCGGCCGGTGATCTGGACCGCCGAGCGGGACCGCGAGGTCTGGGACCAGCTGCAGGAGACGTCCTGAATGGAGCCGGTCGTGATCGCCGGGGCCGGCCCGGTCGGGCTGGTCACCGCGCTGCTGCTGGCCCGCTGGCAGGTTCGCACGGTCGTGCTCGAGGCAGCGACCGCTGACCGGCGAACCGGATCGCGGGCGATCTGCTTCCAGCGGGACGTGCTTGACATCTTCGACCGGGCTGGCTGCGCCGACGACATGCTGGCCGAGGGCGTGACCTGGACGACCGGGCGCACCTTCTACCGCGAGCACGAGCTCTTCGCGGTCAGCTTCCCTGACGCGGGCCCGCTGCCGCCCTGGATCAACATCTCCCAGGCCAGCGTCGAGCATTACCTGCTCGCCAGGGCCGCCGCCGAACCGCTGATCGACCTGCGCTTCGGACATCGGGTCACCGGGCTGGCCAGCGGCGGCGACGTCGAGGTTCGCACCGCCCTGAGCGGCGTCCGCGGCAGCCATCTGGTCGGCGCCGACGGGTCCCGCAGCAGCGTGCGGCGGCTGCTCGGCATCGGGTTTCCCGGCAGATCGTTCGACGACCAGTTCCTGATCTGCGACATCCGCGCCGATCTCCCCTTTCCGAGCGAAAGAAGATTTTTCTTCGACCCGAGCTGGAATCCCGGCCGGCAGGTACTGGTCCATCAGTGCCCCGGCGGCGTGTGGCGGATCGACTGGCAGGTCCCGGCCTGCTTCGACTTCGACGCCGAACGGGCCAGCGGCGGACTGGACGCGCGGATCAGGCAGATCACCGGCGGCCGCGACTACGAGATCGTGTGGGCGACCGCGTACCGGTTCCACGAGCGCGTCGCCGACGCGTTCGTGGCCGGGCGGGTGTTCCTGGCTGGCGACGCCGCGCACCTGTACGCGCCGTTCGGGGCGCGCGGGCTCAACTCGGGTACTCAGGACGCCGAGAATCTTGCCTGGAAGCTGGCGTTCGTCACCCGCGGCTGGGCGCCGCCGTCCCTGCTCGACAGCTACCAGACCGAGCGGGCCGCGGCCGCGCGGGAGAACCTGCGGGTCACCAGCGCCACGATGCAGTTCCTCGTGCCGCAGACCGATGACCTGCGGCGGCGTCGCGTCGAGGTACTCGAGCGGGCGGTGTCCGACCCGAGCGCTCGGTCCCAGATCAATTCCGGCCAGCTCGCCGAGCCCTACTGGTACACCGCGAGCCCGCTGACCACGCCTGGTCCGCCCCTGGCCGGGTTCCCGACCGAGCCTGGTGCGCTCCGCCCGCCGGTACCCGGCGTCCTGTGCCCCGACGGGCCGTGCCTCGCCGACGGCTCGCCGACCAGGCTGCGCCGCCTGTTCGGCCGCTCGTTCGTGCTGCTCACCGAGAAGGCGGCGACCGCGGCTGCGGCCCGGCAGGCCGCCGCGGCCGCTACCGCCGCGCCGGTGACCGCCTACGCGCTCGACGACATCGACTACGCCGGAGCGCTGGCCCCCGCTCTCGCGGCCACGCCGGACAGCGTGCACGTGGTCAGGCCCGACGGCCATCTTGCCGCCGTGCTGCCCGAGTTCACCGCGGCCAGCCTGGTGAGCGCGCTAGGTCGGGCCCTCGGCTTGGCGCCTCACGGCCAGTAGCGGCTTGGCGCCTCACGGCCGCAAGCGGGCCGGCGGCTGCGCGGCGGCTGGCGGGCCGGCGCCTGCGCGGCCGCTAGCGGGCCGGCGCCTGCGCGGCCGCCGCGGCCAGGCCGGCCACCTCGGCCAGGGCGGGCAGCAGGCCAAGCGCCACGGTCAGGTCGGTGTCGAGCGCCCGGTCGGCGGTTCCCGGCGGCAGCGCGTCGGCGGCCAGGTCGAAGGCGGCCGCCAGGGCCGGGCGGCCGGGAGTCATCCCGCGCAGCCGCAGGGCGCGGACCGAGGCGACCAGCTCGCAGGCCAGCACGATCCGGTAGGCGTCGACCACTTCCGTGGTGGCCCTGGCCGACTGAGTGGAGAATCCGGCGTGCTCCTCGACTCCGCGCGACAGCACGGCGCTGCCCAGCGCGGCCGGAGCGGCCAGCCGGCGGATATCGGCGATCGCCGAGTGCGCCACGTACTCCAGGATCATGACTCCCGAGCTGGGCGGCGTGTCGGTGGCCAGGAACGGCGCGAGGCCGGTGAAGGCCGGCTCGACCAGCGTGCCGAGCCGCGCTGCCGATAGCGCGGCGGTCTGGAACAGCGCGGCGCGGACGGCGTCGAGCGCGAGGCCGAGATAGGCGGTGTGGAAGTTGCCGTTGTGCCACACGGTTCCGCCGGCCACGTCGACCAGGGGGTTTTCCGCCGCGGCGTTCAGTTCCGCCATGACGGCCCGGTCCGCGTGCCTGACCGCGTCCACGGCCGGCCCGTGCACCTGCGGCAGGGCGCGGTATCCGTACGGATCCTGGATCCGTCCTGGCTGGCGGTCGCTCCCGACCAGCTCCCTGAGCGTGGCGGCGACTTCCCGCTGCGCGGTGTACGGGCGGCCCTCGTGCACGGCCGCGGCGTAGGGCTCGGCGGAAGCGGTGACGGCGCGGTGCGACAGCGCCCCGATGACGACGGCCGCACGGACCAGTTCGGCCAGGTCGGAGCAGGCCAGCGCGGCCTCGCCCACGGTCGCCGCGTTACTGGACAGGAA
>WNGK01013058.1_pt1 | contig 12252 bp, 10 predicted proteins | sample 5400601 | NCBI WGS metagenome assembly WNGK01 (sample SAMN13153376, study PRJNA577476) | soil metagenome | isolation source: 60 cm soil or saprolite under Garry oak tree replicate 1 | place: USA:California | collected 2016-06-15
GAAGAAGAGAAAGGCCAATCCTGATACAACCCAGCAGGGGAGCAGCCAGCGCGTCCATCGTGGAACAAACCGCCCATGAGGAAAGAGTGAGCCGACCAGGAAAAACGCTCCATTTCCCAGTACCGTCAAGACGATGGCGAGCACTTGCCATGCAGAGTGGCTCCCCTGTAATGTAAATGTGACGTACAAGATGCCTAGCGCCACCCCTCCCAGGGCAACCAGGAGCGCCATCCAGTCATCGGACTTGCGCCAGAAAATCACTGCACTGACGGCAATGCAGAGTAATTCTGAGGCTAGAGTGAGCGCGAGGGTAAAGGTGGCATAGGCGCCGAGGGAGAGGCCAAGCTTCTGGATGCCCTGTGCGGAGTCAGGGGTGGGTTGCGTGGGACCACACGTAGCGCCTGTGCAGACGGTCTGAAGGAATGTATAGTATGCCGGGAGCATGACAAGAAAGAGCGCCACGATCAGGGTGACTACTGCTATCCATGTGACTCGCGCAAGGATAAGCCTGGAACCAGACAAGCGCGTATTTGCTGCATTGGAGACCACCGCTCCGCCTGCGTTCTTTTGTTCAGTATCCGATCGGCTCATGCATCTTTCCCTTACCAGGAAATCGGCTCTCCTACTTCTATCGATCTGCGGCAGTTGCAGATGAATAAGAAGTGACGGATACGACTGTCCGGTATCCTTATTCTCTAGGAATAATACCACAGAGCCGTCTTACGATCGTTACAAACTGGTAGGCCCCGCAGACCTCCGTGTAAGAAACGGCGAAAAGAACTTGAGGCAGTCAGACAAAGGGAGGAGAGAATTATAAACGCTTTTACAAAAAGATGCAGGCACAGAGCCAGTTCACGATATAAATCATCACAGCTTGTTGAAAAAGTGCGAAAAAAGACAGCTCGTTTGTTGTATGTGTTGTGTTTTTCAGATACACTACTTGATGGCTCCATCGACCTCCGCACATTGTGTTGTTTTTACGTAGACCCTTTCGTATCTCCGTTGTAGCACAAACATATCTTTTAGAAAGGAAAGCACAGAAAGGAGCGAGAAATGCCATCAAAACAAGGGGACTTGTCTTTGCTTGACCACCCAATTGCACAAGAATTGCTCCATTCCACAGTTCCAGCGCGGCTGGCTTATGCCTGGAAGGACGGGACACCGCGCGTTGTTCCCATCTGGTTTCACTGGAACGGTGAGGAAGTGGTGCTTGGCAGCCCACCTAAAGCACCAAAGGTGATGATACTTCCAGACCACTCACAAGTAGCACTGACGATCGATGGCAACCAATGGCCATATAGGGCGCTACTCATCCGAGGCATTGCTAAGGTTGAGACGGTAGACGGGGTACTTCCAGAGTACGCTGCGGCAGCAGAGCGGTACTTCGGCGAGGAGCAGGGACGGGCCTGGGTGGAACAGGTGCGTGCGATGTTTGCCCAAATGGCCCGTATTTCTGTTCGGCCCACATGGGTGGGACTCTTGGACTTCGAGACGCGCTTTCCCAATGCCATTGAGGCTGCGATGGCAGGTTTGTAACGTTCAGGAACGTCAGATTGTTTATCACCGTTCGTACAATGAAGCGCTGAGTTCTGGACAACCCTGAGCGCCGGAGAGCTCGCTGCTTCGTCTGTTGTCTCGTTTACAATGCGAGATTCAGGGAGCTCTCCTGTTCATATCGTGAAGAAGAACTTATATTATCTTCCTGTCCTACACCTCTTGCAGCAAACCTGCTTTGTAATATACACTGTGGAACAGCACAACAGTTCACACAAGGGAAACCATAGCGCTACCTATAGACACTTCTACCGCTCGATCTGGTTTGTAGGGGAGAATATGCCGACAACTACACCACTGAGCACTCCTGTACTGAAGAAAGCGATTGATCGCTACTACAAAGAGCTTGATGAGTACAAAGGCAGAGCGGATTATGAACTCGCCGTCAGAACGGCGTTTCTCAACCTCCTGGCTGAAACTGCTCACCAGGTGAAATGGATGCTCATCCCAGAGCAGACCATCGAGGGGGGTATCCGTCCTGATGGGGTGTTACGCGATAGCTTTGACCTGAAACGAGGCTTCTGGGAGGCGAAAGGGCCACAGAGCGATCTTGACAAAGAGATTGCCAGGAAGATTGCGACTGGCTACCCACTTATCAATACGATCTTTGAGAATACAAAGCGGGCGGTGCTCTTTCAAAATAAAAAGCGCGCGTATGAATACGATCTACAGAACCCGAAAGCGGTCAGTGATCTCCTCACGCAATTCTTCACTTACACCGAGCCGGATATCGCGACCTTCGAGGAGGCGGTACAGGAGTTTAAGGAACGAGTTCCCGAACTGGCGCGGGCATTATTGGCGATCATTGAACGGGAATATAAGCTCAATAAGAAATTCATTACGGCTTTCGATGCATTTGCCGAACTGTGCCGCCAGGCGCTTGACCCTAAGATAAGCAGCGATGTGATCAATGAAATGCTCATTCAACATCTCCTAACGGAGCGCCTTTTCCGCACCATCTTTGACAATCCCGACTTTATCACCCGCAATGTCATCGCCGCGGAAATCGAGAAGGTCATCCAGGCTCTCACCAGCCGTGTCTTTAATCGTCACGAGTTCCTCAAGTCACTGGATCGCTTTTACGTTGCGATTGAGGCGGCTGCTAAGGGGATAGAAAGCTGGTCAGAGCGGCAGCATTTCCTGAATACTGTTTACGAGCGCTTCTTTCAAGGCTACTCGGTGAAGCGAGCGGATACATATGGTATTGTCTATACACCCCAAGAGATCGTGGATTTTATGTGTGCCAGCGTAGAAGAGGTGTTGCAGCGTGAATTCGGCACGTCTGTTTCAGAGCCAGGGGTGCAGATCATTGATCCCTGCGTTGGCACCGGCAGTTACATGGTGAACCTGCTGCATCGCATCCCTACCCATCGATTGAAATACAAATATGAGCATGATTTTTTCTGCAATGAAATTATGCTGCTGCCGTACTATATCGCTTCGCTCAATATTGAGCATGAATTCTACACGCGCATAGGCGAGTATGAGTCCTTTGAGGGCATCTGTTTCACAGACACGCTAGAATTAGCCGAAGGGCGACAAATACCGCTCTTTGTGGAGGAAAACACTGGGCGAGTAGAGCGTGAGAAAGCTGCCCAGATCATGGTCGTAATTGGCAACCCACCATACAATATGGGCCAGAAGAACGAGAGTGAGAATAACAAGAACCGCCGTTATCCAGTTATTGACCAGCGTATTCATGAGACCTATGCAAAGGACTCGAAAGCAACTCTCACCAACAAGCTCTACGATAGTTATGTTAAGTTCTTCCGTTGGGCTACTGACCGTTTGCAGGGCCGTGACGGTATTGTTTGCTTTGTCTCGAACAACTCGTTTGTTAACCAAATAGCCTTTGATAGTATGCGCAAGCATCTTTTACAAGACTTCACGCAAATTTATCATCTCGATTTACACGGCAATGTACGCAGAAATCCAAAACTCTCTGGTACAACACATAATGTCTTTGGTATTCAGGTGGGTGTAGGTATTACTATCGCAATACGATCATCATGGAAACCTGAGCGAAAGGTACTATATTACCGCGTACCGGAGACCTGGAACAAGACAGAGAAACTCAACTTTCTAGTGGAAAAGGCTAATATTACATATATAGACTGGTTAGGATTGCAGCCTGATGAAAAGAATACCTGGCTCACAGAAGGAATGCATCCGGAGTTTGTCAATTTCCTTCCGATTGGAACAAAAGAGATCAAGGTCGCTAAAGGAGTAAACGCTGAGGCGATATTCAAACTGTACTCGTTAGGGGTTGTGACGAGCCGTGATAGCCATGCTTATTCATTCGACCTAACACAGCTTCGGCAACAAGCAATCACATTTATAGATATCTATAATAGTGCAGTTGATGCACTAAAAAGACGCGGTAAAGAGATTGCTCCAATGTCTCTAGTGGATGCTACCGATCCACACATCAAGTGGACACGTCAAGTAAAAGCTTCACTTATAAGGCTTCAATATTTCGATGACTTTTGGAATGAGGAGCGTTACCAACAGCACTTAATTTTTCCAATACTAACTGCCGAGGGTGAGAACTGTGTGATCGTTGTTAGCGATCATGGTCATCGAGCACCATTTAGTGTGTTGGCTACTAACATCATTCCAGAATTGCACTTACTCGCATCGACCGACGCTTTCCAATGCTTCCCTTACTATGTCTACACAGAAGATGGCAGCAACCGCCGCGAGAACATCACCGATTGGGCGCTTTCCCAATTCCAGGCCAAATACGGCTCTGAAGTGACGAAGTGGGATATTTTTCACTTTGTCTATGCCATGATGCACCACCCACAGTATCGCGAACGCTATGCTGAAAACCTCAAGCGTGATCTGCCGCACATTCCCTTGCTACATCGAAAAGAGGCATTTCTGGCTTGTGTGCGCATTGGCAAGCAATTGATGGATATCCACTTGCATTATGAGCATGCTAATGAGTACCCGCTCAAGTGGATTGAAAACCATGATGCGCCCTTCTCCTGGCGCGTGGAGAAGATGCGATTGACGCCAGATCGAACGGCTGTGATCGTTAATGAGAGTCTGACGCTGGCAGGGATGCCGCAAGAATGTTTCCAGTACCGGCTTGGCAATCGCTCGGCGCTAGAGTGGGTGATTGACCAGTACCAGGTCAGCGAGGATAAGCGCAGTGAGATTGCGAGCGACCCGAATAACCTGGATGACGAAGAGTACATTGTGCGCCTGGTTCGGAAGGTGGTAACGGTGAGCGTTGAGACTGTGCGGCTGGTCAATGAGTTGGCGCAGGCGGTGAAGATGGAAGATTGGATGAGTGAGACGATGGAAGCGAACTGAGATATGGGCAATGTCGACCAGCAAATGTCGCATGCCTATCACTTTTTGATGAATTCTGTGTTGCCATTGAGACTCGCTCCTTAACTTTCATGTACTGACTCGATACTTACAATCTGGCCAAAGAAGACGCACTCTCCGAAGCCCTCATAGCCTGGCTCAATTGACCTCACGTAGCACATACCCAGGTTTGCATTAGATGCATTTCTTGTGACCGTCTCTACTCTTCCTCTCCAGCGCCTATTGGGATCGGTTGGCTGCTGTGAAGGCCGGAGTACGTACTGTATGACAGAGCCAATAGCTATGATATCACATCTTATGTCGCTCATACTCCGTGCTTCCTGTATCTCCTGGTAATCAAAGTATTAAGAGTATGGTTTAGAGTATAGTGTGTATACATGATAATTGCAATACCCTGCTTTTGAGAGTACTGTTACAATGGCTTCATGTACCGACTACGTATAAAAGAAGTAGCTATAAGCAAGGGTTTTAACCAATCCTCTCTCTCGCGTGCTACGAATATATCATTCACCACTATCAAGAAGATATGGCGTGATCCTCATTATGAGATCAACATTGTTACCCTGCATAAGATTGCCAGGATTCTGGGGGTGCCGACATCTGAGTTAATAGAGGATGTTGAGGAATGAGCAACGCGGGCGACCATAAAGGCCCACCCTTCCGCTCCACTCCACTCTCGCCCCTACGGGGTCCTCTCCCCTACGGGAATGGGATTCCCCCGGAAGGATGGAGAATCGTTTGCTCTCAGCGCTACCTGTTCGTGTTGGTTTTTTTCTTTTGGACAGATTTATGTAACCAGAGCGAGACGTGGGCCGGCTGCATCGTTTCCTCTACCACTGCCAGCAACTGTTCTCGCAACTGGTTCAGGTCGACTTCATTGCGCAGCGTGGCGCTGAAGGCAGCAAGGATACGAGACGCGTCATACTTGCGACGGTAGAAGCGGCGATCGATGCTCGTTTGGATGCGATGGCGCAAGGGCTGGAACACGGCAGCGATGACAAGCGTGGAGCCGACGATAGCCACATTGTTCGTTTGGCTGATGAGTCCACGCAAGAGGAATTGTAATGCGATAACTCCCCCGAAGTAGATCAGCGCGAGTGTGCTCGTGAGCAAGCCGTAGACCAGGGTTCGATTGATGAGGAGGTCGATGTCGTAGAGGCGATAGCGGAGAATGGCGAGGCCAATGGAGAGTGAGAGGAGGAGGACGGCTAAGAGATCCGCAGGCCCGCTGACGAACAGTCTGTAGAACGAGCCAGTCTGGCCGGGGAACGGAAAGATCACATTAGGCAGTGCCAACACGATCACCAGGACGGCCCCGATAAGCCCACTCAAGAGGACCCACTTGACTTGCTGCCGCTGCGTCGGACCAGAGACGTAGCGATAGCGATAGATTTGGGCAAGCAGGGCGCAGGCCATCCCACTGACCAAGACCAGCGTATGATAAGCGAAAGGTACCTGGTGCAAGACGGTATAGAACAGCAGACTCCAGATGACCCACCCGACGGCAATCCAGCCTGACCAGCGGGGGACGAACTTCCCATTGGGAAAGAGGGAGGCGAGGAGGAAAAGCACGCCATGACCAAAAACGTTCGAGGCAATGGCAAGCAACCGCCATGGTGAATGACTCTCCAGCAGTGCGTAGGTGACAAAAAGCGTGCCAGTCGCCACCACAGTGAGCGCAACAAGGAGCGCCATCCAGTCATCAGACTTGCGCCAGAAGATCACGCCACTGACAAAGAAACAGACCAACGCCGTCACGATGGTGAGAATGAACGTGAATGTGGCATAGCTGCTGACAGAGAGACCAAGCTTCTGCATTGCCTGTGCGGTGTCAGAGGTGGGCTGCACAAGAGCGCACGTTGTACCAGTACACACCGTCTGGAGTTGTGCAAAGTACGAAGGAAGGAGGACGACGAAGATAGCCAGTGTAAGGATAACCAGGCTCACCCATGCAACTCTGGCAATGAGGAGCCAGCGCCCGTACAAGCGTGTGTCAGCCTGGCTGTATGGCTCGATGCCTCCAGTCGTTTGTGTCGCTAAGCGATGCAGGTTCATACACGGACTCCTCTTGAAGCACCCAGTGAGGCTCTCGAACGCAAAGAAATAGGAACTCGGCAGTGACCTGCTGCCAAGTTCACAGAACTTGATTCCCCTACCCAGAGTGTCGCTTGAGAAACTCTAAGGTCGCCTGGTTAAATTCGTCCACTTTCTCGTAGATTGGCGCGTGGGCACATTCCTCAAAAATCACCAACTCGGCATGCTGAATATTCTGCCTCAGCGGATCAGCAAAACGGGTTGAGGTGACCATATCGTAGCGACCAAAAGTTATCTGCACCGGGGCTTTGATCTGCCCAAGGTGAGCTTCCGCGTCGTGGGCGATCACTGCATTGGATTGTCTCATGAATGCATCGAGCGGCTGAACCGGTCTCCCGCGGACAAAATCGGACAATGCTCCGATGTAGTCGGGTCTGGAGGCATAGAGTTCGGGGGTGAAACACCAGGGGAAAACACCCTGAATGACCATCTCAGGAACGCTTCCCAGGCCTTTCGCCATTACCTGCCAGCCGCCAACCACTACTTTGAGAAAGGGATCGGTTTTTGTCCACGCGCTATGGAGAGACAACGATTTGACCTTTTCAGGATACCTGGCCGCCAGCCACATCCCGGTAGCTGCACCCAGGGAAAGACCGGCGACATGAGCTTGTGGTATGCCCAATGCCTGCATGAAGGCCGCAACATCATCGGCAAAGAGTTCGGTGGAGTAGGTTCCTTCGGGTTTGTCAGTTTCACCAGCGCCCCGGAGGTCTACGGAAATACAGGTAAAGTGCTTTTCGTAGTCGGCGACCTGAAATGCATAGCAGGCGTAATCAGCTGCCAAATAGGGGATCAGGATGAGAGGCTCTCCTGTTCCCTGCTGATCGTAGTTCATGGTTAATTCGTTGAACTGGACTTTCGGCATGTTGCCTTTTCCTTTCTTGACTTATCTCTCGATAGGTAGCTCACACGCTCCTTTGCTGGGCATTTTACCATAAGCTCATTATGCAGTAATGCATTGATTTGAGGATATGGTGTTGGTTGCATGGCTACAGTATATTATAGCTGCGGCTCTGTGTCATGCTATTGTGCCTGATATCCACTCGTAATTTCCTGGCGGGCCTGCGGCCCGCTTGGGGAGGAAGGAGTGAGCGAGGACACCTCGCGCTCCGGCAGGGGACTGCGTCCCCTGCACCCCTGCTTGATGAGTGGATGTCAGATATGCTGGCGTCTCCTGCACCCCTGCTTGATGAGTGGATGTCAGATATGCTGGCGTCCCCTGCACTCCTGCTTTCTGGAAAGGATCGCCACTCAAGCATCTGTCCAAGCTGTGTCAAGGCATAAGCTGGCGTCCCCTGCACCCCTGCTTTCTGGAAGGGGTCGCCATCAGTATGATCACCTGGATAATGTATGGTAATATGTTATGCAATGAACGTCTCTCTTCGCGGTGGATGAGTTCATTTTTACATTTGGAAGCTGCTCCGCAATTTTAACAAGGCATTTCATGAATCCTTTCCCACGTACAAGAAAGAAGGTCGCCTTGATCAGGTGTTTCTGTACGGGAGGTGTGCTTGAAACAACTGAATGCTGTCAGTCTTCGAGTAGTGCTTATCGCTATCGTGGTTGTCTTACCCGCTGTCGCCTTTCTCTGGCTGCACCTGGCAAGCCCTTCTGATGGCGCACGGATGGAACCGGGACTAGCCGTCTGGAGATCTGATGGAGTCGTTCTTACAGCTCTCGGTGTGCAAGCCAACGGGCTTCGCCCGGGGGATGTACTTGTCGCTGTCGATGGGACGAGTGTAGAGTCATGGGCGAAGAGGCTGTTTGACCTCCGCGTCTCGCGCCCACAATGGCACTTTGATCAGACTGTCACCTATACGGTCGTACGACAGGGACACCAACTCAACATCCCGGTGTCGCTCGGGCACTACCCTTTGAGTGGCATTCTGTTGGAGGATTGGGGGACGATTCTCTATGCGCTGGTGACGCTCCTGGTGGCCATGTTCGTTTTTCTGTACCGTCCTAACGATCGACAAGCCAGACTGCTGCTGCTGGGCGCATCTAGTCTCCTGGCGGCGACAACCTGGTCATTCGGCCTGCAAGTAAGCGATCTCGCCGATGGAATAGGTTTCTGGCTCTACCAGGCCACGACCTACGGTGGTTACCAACTCTTCTGGGCGGCAGGACTGCACTTCAGCCTGGCTTTTGCGTACCCACACTCGCGCCTCTTAGGAAAGCGCTGGCTTATCTGGCTCATCTATGTGGTTCCCTTTGCATTCTATCCTGTCACCCTCGCGCTTACGCGGGTTGGCGCGGTGAGCACACTGGAGTGGCTGGGACGATGGGCAACAGGGCAGGGTATCATTACTCTCGTGTACCTGCTTATATCGTTAGCCACGATCTTTCAGGGCTATCGAGCCAGCCGGGATGCAGTCACGCGTCAAAAGATTCGCTGGGTAGTGTTTGCTGCTCTTGTGTCGGGAATGGGTGGGATCATCTTGTGGGTACTTCCTACAGATATCCTGGGATTCCCAATTATTAGTAACAATGTACTCGGACTTCTGGTTGTGCCGTTCCCCCTCTCTATCGCTATTGCTATCTTGCGTCATCGTCTCTTCGACATTGACATCATCATCCATCGCACGCTGGTCTATAGCGTACTGACTGGAACGCTTGCTCTGATCTACTTTGGTAGTGTGGTCATGCTGCACTTCCTCCTCGGTGGTTTCATTGGTCAAACCAATGACCTGGCGATTGTCGGTTCGACCCTGGGAATTGCAGCCCTGTTTCAACCATTGCGGAGATACATTCAGGTAGTTATTGATCGTCGCTTCTACCGGCACAAGTACGATGCAGCCAAAACACTGGAGGCCTTCGGCGCAACCTTACGCAATGAGGTGAATTTGAACATGCTGCGCGAGCAGTTGGTGGCAGTGGTCGAGGAGACGATGCAGCCAGCGCATGTCTCCTTATGGTTACGCAAACCTGAAAAGCCTGGAGAACGGAACACTCGGCTGCTTCCAAGCATCGATGAGGAAGAGCAGAGACAACAAAGTCTACAAATAGAGGGGCACCAGTTGGAGCAACCGTCAAACCGAAGAAAAAACCAGCTCTAACCAAAGCCGACTATGTAGCATCTCTTGCTGCTTTTGGCAGTTGGCGTGCTCAAGAAGGCTGCACGTACTGCAACCACAAAGAACTCGGCAGCAGTTCACTACCGAGTTCTTTGTCTCTCAGTCCAAACGGACTACAGAGAGTCCCTTGCTTACCCCATTGTAGGAACCACGCCAAGTTGTTGCAGCAGACCCAGGTCGTCCCCATTGAACCATTCTTCGACGCCCTTGCCATTTGCGAAACGGAGAATGTTGATCCCCGTCGTGCTCACCTGCTTGCCAGTCGGTGGAATACCCATAAGGTTGCCTTGGTGGGTACCACGCGCCGTCTGGCGAATCACGACGGTGTCTCCTTCAGCGATCATGTCCTCAATAGTGAAGCGTAGATCGGGGAAGGCGGTGAAGTACATCGAGATGAACTGTTTGTAGGCTTCGATACCCTGGATCGTCATTGAGGCATTGTGAAGCACCAAGTCGGGGATAACCAGTTCCTCGAAGGCTGCCAAGTTCCTCTGATTTAACGCATCATAGCCGCGACGTGCGAGCGCCTTGTTGTCTTCTGTTGACATAGTAGAAACTCCTTTCTTTCTGTAGGGTTGATCAGAGTAAGAACTCATTACTCTGATCAAAATATACCACAGGGGAAAGGGGGTACACATCTGTAAAATTACCTGTTGTGATTACCTGTTTGTCTGGTGGAAACTGATGCCGGAAAGACAGGTAGAATTACGGGGATAAGCCCATTATTTGCATTTCCGCTCTCTTTCACCTATAATCTCAACACTTTTAGTAGTCGAGGAACGTATCCATTAGTGAGCTGTTCGCTCAGACGTGTGAAATGAGGTTGAGATATGTCGGAAAAAAGTCCAAAGCGCACAGAGATAGTGCTACGCTGTGAGTGCGGGGTAATTGCAGGTGTGACCTCTGGGAAAACCGTGTGCAGCCAGGGTCATCCAATGACGCTGTACTGGTCTACACTTCAGCGCTACCTCACGCCAGAAGAACGGAAACGCTTTGGTTTGCAGTCCAGCTAGCAAGGGTTTTGTCGTAGCGCAATATGGGCAAAAGGGGACACAGAAAAGGAGTTTCCATCATGGTCACAGACTACGTGATGTTCATCCATGGCGTGCGTACGCGCAATAACATCCTCAATCCCAGCTATGCGGACCCCTTGTTTGCCAACATTCAGGCGTTGGTCACTGAGACGGCCTCATCACTTCGCCTCGAGAAGGTTGCCCTCTACTGGGGTGACGTGGCCAATGCAGAAGAGGATCAACTCAAGCAGACGTACGAGCGGTCCCCAACGTGGCCACAGTTCTGGTTTCGCGACGTGCGTGAAACCCTCCTGCTGCAATTCGTGGGGGATTGGGCCCTCTACACGAGCCGTTACGTTGGCGCCAAGATTGTTCAGACGCTCAAAGACCAGCTAGTTTCCTTGCTGCATGCTTCTCAACCGGAGGATCGACTGCACCTGGTGACGCACAGTTTTGGCGCGATCATTCTTTTCGACCTGCTCTTTAGCTCGCGCTGGGACCCACCAGATGTCCCAGGACACGCCAATGTCATGCTGATCCGCGATGCTCTCTATGGCATCGACCCCAACTCAGCGCACGGTCTCCGCACCGCCAGTGTTCACACCATGGGTTCACCGCTCGGTCTTTTCAGCCTCATGGACGTGGACAGCAGTGAGCAGAACCGCTCTAATGCTACCCACGATGTGACACCGCGACTCCAGAAGCTCCTGCTGAGTCTGGCACAGCAGCGGGAAGGTAAGCCACTCCCCTGGTTGAATTTTGCTCATCCCGGCGATCCCCTGGTCTATCCTCTGGATCCCCTGCTGTACGAGATCGTCGATGGAGAGAAGCGCTACCTCGCTGTTCGCGATCAGATCTCGCACCCCATGACGTGGTTTGAGCGACTCATTGGCCTGCTGAGTCAGAGAGAAATTGCTCTGGTGGGTTTCTCCCTGGCTCATAGCAGCTACTGGCGGGACAAAGAGGTGGCAGCACTGATTGCCCACACCATCCGCGAGTCGGCTCAGGCTCCCGCAGTTGGGAGTGGTGTCTTGCGGCCAATTTCATGAATCCCCATCCCTATCTCTTCTGGGCTACCGTGGGAGGTACGCTGCTCCTGCAAAGCTTCGCCACGGCCGGAATTGCAGCATCTGTTGCGTTCGTTGGCAGCCTGTACGCGCTCCTGGTGGGGACGAAAC
>WNGK01021124.1_pt1 | contig 12252 bp, 9 predicted proteins | sample 5400601 | NCBI WGS metagenome assembly WNGK01 (sample SAMN13153376, study PRJNA577476) | soil metagenome | isolation source: 60 cm soil or saprolite under Garry oak tree replicate 1 | place: USA:California | collected 2016-06-15
CCGAGCTTAAATTCTTCGGCGAACAGGCGCATCGTAATGAGAGGAAAAATCAGGACGAATGCGAACCAGAAGAAGACCGAGTTAAAGAACGCCTCCTGCACCGTGTATTGCACCTGGCGTTGGTTCATGAAGGAAACCTGAAAATAAAAATCGATCCCACTGATGATCAGGAAAAAGATGAGAACGATGTAGGCAATGGGCGAGTGAAAGTAGCTGCGTACTTCGCGTGAGAGGAGGGTGTAAAATTTACGCATAACCGTTAGACCGACATCCGTAGTGACATTGACCTCAAACCACGTCGGGATGAGTAAGCTCGACGAACACGTCCTCGAGTGTCGCCCGACGTTGGGTCAGTTCGCGCACCGTCCAGCGGCGATTCGTGGCGAGGCGAAAAATTTCCTCGCGCACGTCAACGCCCGATTCCACACGCAGCGAGAATATTTTCCAATCGCCATCTACATCGACGATTACATCGCGAACACCCGAAATTTTCTGTAGTTCTTCTCCACCGTTGTCAGCTCCCACTTTTGCTTCCAGGACTACACCGCCAGCCTGCCTGATTTTACCGAGCAAATTCTCCGGCGTATCGCAGGCCTCGATTCGTCCCTTGTGAATGATGATCACCCGGCTGCAGGTCATCTCGACTTCCGGCAAAATGTGCGTCGAAAGCAAAATCGTGTGCTGTTTGCCCAAATTCTTGATCAACTCGCGCACCTGACGGATTTGATTTGGATCGAGACCGATGGTCGGCTCATCGAGAATGAGAAGATCGGGTTCGTGCAAAAGCGCATCCGCCAGACCGACCCTTTGGCGATAACCCTTGGAGAGCGCCCCGATCAATTTGTTCTCCACCTCCTTGAGACCGCAAAGTTCCTTCACATCGCCAACGCGCTCGGTAACGCGGCGGTGTGGGACCCCCTTAAGCGCCGCGCGATAGTCAAGGTATTCCGTCACTCGCATGTCGGTGTAGAGCGGGACATTTTCCGGCATGTAGCCGAGGTGCGCCCGCGCCTGAAGCGATTGCTCAAAAACATCGAACCCCGCGATAGTAGCGCGGCCTGAAGTAGCTGGCATGAAGCTGGCCAAAATGCGCATCGTGGTCGTTTTGCCCGCGCCGTTCGGTCCCAGAAATCCCATGATTTCGCCCTGGCCAACTTCGAAATTCAAATCCTGGATCGCAGGCTGGCCAGCGTAGCGTTTCGTCAGATTTTCGACTTTAATCATTGCGCGATATTTCCATGAGACAACCGAACGGGAATTGCGTTGCTAATTTTCTTAACGCGCCCCCATGGTCAAGGTGGCGAGCTGCCGACCTTGCCTGCCGACCCGGACCACACCGACGGTGAAATTCACATTCGCACCGCTTTGCACCCGGCCCAGCAGGTCCTCGATTTGTTTGACAGAGTTCACGTCAGATTTGCTCACGCGGTAAATGACCAGTCCACGTTCAATTCCCGCTTCGTCCGCCGGGCTGTCCGGCTCGACTGCGGTAACCAAAACGCCGCTGCCTTGCGCGTAACCGAGCGCGTCACTTAATTCCTGGCTCAAATCCTGAAGTTGCATTCCAAATAACCTTTCGGCGTTGGACATCGATACTTCGCTGGTTGCGGGTTGTTTCCTTGGCTTGGGTTGTTCGTGCGCGACTTTCTTAAACCGGTTGACACTATCGCGCACGACTTCCGCTGGAATAGCGAAACCCAATCCCTGTGTAGGGACACCTTGCGGCGTAAACGCCATTTTCGCCGAGCTAATGCCAACCAGTCGCCCCGAAAGATCGATGACCGGCCCGCCGCTGTTGCCGGGATTGATGGCCGCATCCGTCTGCACCAGGTTTTTGTATTCGATATCGTCCACGGTGATGTTGCGCTTCACTGCGCTAAGAACGCCGCGACTGATTGAACTGCCATAGCCGACTGCATTGCCGACCACAATCACTGTTTCGCCTAGCAGGTTCGGAGAAATATCGTCGAGGCTGATGAATGGAAATGCAGTCTGGGCGTCGATCTTGATAAACGCCAGGTCTGTCTTGTCATCGCCGGCGATGTAGTGGGCGTTGTAGGTTTTGCCGTCGTTCGTCGTTACGTGAATTTTCAAATCCGCAGCGCGTTCGACGACATGCTGGTTGGTGATGATGTAACCCGCTGGATCAATAATGAAACCGGAGCCGAGACTTTGCAGGGTTTGGCGAATTTCGCGCGGCTGAACGCGATTGTAACCAAAGAATTGCGCGTAAAAATCCTCAAATGGATCGCGTACTGTTCGCCTGACCACGTGTTCGGTATTGATATTCACTACTGCCGGCAAGACCTTTGCTGCGGCCAAAACGGCCGGTTCCGAAGCTGGGTCGGCTTGCGCGAACAAGGAGCCGGCAGTCGAAGTGCAGAGGATAAGAATTAGAATAATTCTTGGATGCCGCATCATTGTGCCACGAACAATCCTCGACACGTTTCGAAAAATAGATGTCGCCGCTGCTATTCGCATGTTCAAACCGCCATCAATTGGCTGGCGCGAGCTTGCAAGTAACGGAACACTCTTCGCACTGTCAACTTGCCGCACCTCGTAATCGTCGCAGATTAAATTCGTCATGCTTACTTCCATCGCAGCACGCGCGAACCTCGACCTGATCGAGGAGAACTACCAGCGCTGGCAGCGAAACCCTGAGTCGGTTGACTCGGGATGGTCAGCCTTCTTCGAAGGATTCGAGCTCGGGAATTTGCCGCAGCGCGACGGCGCGGCGGTTGCCGCGGCTCACGAAGCGGCGCTGCAGACGCGTGTCGATGGTCTCATTTACGCGTATTGCTCGCTTGGTCATACCGTTGCGCGGATCGATCCCCTGGCAGAGACGCGACCGCAAAATCCGTTGCTGAGTCTGCGTGAGGTCGGATTCAGCGAGTCAGATCTCGATCTTCGTGTTTCATCAAAATTCTTCCTCGACAATCAGCCGATGACGTTACGCGAGATGGTCCCCGGCCTGGAGAGAATTTATGCCGACTCCATCGGCTCGGAATTCATGCACATCCAGGACCCGCGGATTCGCGAATGGGTGCGCAAACGATTGGAAACGCGACCGCACAAGCATTCGACTCCGGCGGCGGTTCAGGTGGCGCTGTTGCGGGCGCTGCTGGAAGCCGAATCGTTCGAGATATTCCTGCATACGCGCTACGTTGGGCAAAAACGGTTCTCCCTTCAGGGCGCGGAATCGCTCATGGTGATTCTCGATACGATTCTGCATAAATGCCCGGATGGCGGCGTCGAAGAGATTTGCATGGGCATGGCGCATCGCGGCCGGCTAAATGTTCTGGCCAATTTTCTCCGTAAATCGCTTAGGGTCATCTTCACTGAGTTTAGCGAGAATTACATTCCCGAGCTAGTAGCCGGCGATGGCGACGTAAAATATCACCTTGGTTATCACTCGGTACGCAGGCTCGCCTCCGGGGCGAAAGTTGAGATCCGGCTCTCGTCGAATCCGAGCCACCTGGAAGCTGTCGATCCGGTGGTCGAAGGGAAAGCGCGTGCTCGGCAACGAATTCGCGGGGACACCGAGCATCGCCGCAAGGTTTTACCGCTGCTGGTGCACGGTGACGCGGCTTTCATCGCGCAGGGGATCGTGGCCGAAACGCTCAATTTATCGCAATTACCCGGTTACAGCACCGGCGGCACCATTCACATCGTGGTAAACAATCAAATTGGTTTTACCACGCTTCCAAAGGATGCGCGTTCATCCCTCTACTGCACGGACATCGCCAAGGTGATCGAGGCGCCAATTTTCCATGTGAACGGCGACGACCCGCTGGCTGTGAAGTTTGTCACCGACATTGCATTCGATTTTCGCCGGCGATTCGGGCGCGACGTGGTGATCGACATGTATTGCTATCGCCGCTACGGCCACAACGAGGGCGACGAGCCCTCATTTACCCAGCCTGATCTTTACGTAAAAATCGAGAAGCGCCCGTCGGTCACGCAGCTTTACAAGCGCGAGTTGCTCGAAGGAGGAACGCTGAGCGAAGACGACGCCGCCTCGCTGGAAACCGAGTTCGATCTTGTCGACGGTCTCACCCGCGTTCCGGAAGGCTTCGAGGTTCAGCCGAAGATCAAACGCATCGTTCTCGATCATCAGCGCAGAATCTTCGAACAGGGCGGTCCCTACGAATGGCATTATGCTGAAGTGCTCGCGTTTGGATCGCTCCTGCTGGAAGGCATTCCGGTTCGATTATCGGGTCAGGACAGTTCGCGCGGGACGTTCAGCACGCGGCACTCGGTACTTTACGACGCAAAGACAGGCAAACCCTACGTGCCGCTCGTGCACTTGGCTGAAAAACAAGCGCGCATCTGCATTTACAACAGTCCTCTATCGGAGGCTGCCGTCCTCGGATTCGATTACGGTTACTCGCTCGATTACCCGAGAATGCTCTGCCTTTGGGAGGCGCAATTCGGCGACTTTGCCAATGGCGCGCAAACCATTATTGATCAGTTTATTGTCTCGGCGGAATCGAAATGGCAGCGGCCCAGTGGGATTGTGCTGTTGCTTCCGCACGGCTATGAAGGCCAGGGCCCGGAACACTCCAGCGCCCGACTCGAGCGTTTTCTGCAAGCCTGCGCCGAGGACAACATCCAGGTCTGCAATCTCACCACCGCCGCGCAGTATTTTCACGTCCTGCGACGACAGATGAAACGCGACTTCATCAAACCCCTCATCGTCGCGACGCCGAAAAGTCTGTTGCGTGCCAGCTTTGCTTCCTCGCCTGCGGAAGAATTCATCCATGGCCGATTCGACGAAATTCTCGGCGCGCCTGAGACTGGTCCAGCCGACAAAGTGAAGCGAATTATCCTTTGTTCGGGCAAGGTTTATTACGATCTGCTCAATTACCGGACCCAGCGCAAAATTGACGACGCGGCGATCGTTCGCATCGAGCAGCTTTATCCGCTGGCGGAAAAAAAGTTACGGGAAATGCTCAAGCCCTTTCCAAAGAGCACGAAGTTCGTCTGGTGCCAGGAAGAGCCGGAAAACATGGGCGCATGGACCTTCATGGAACCCCGGTTGCGCACGCTTTTTTGCACCGAAATCGCCTATGCCGGCCGCGAAGCCAGCGCCAGCCCCGCCGTCGGCGCGCTCGCTCGACATAAGCGCGAGCAAGCCCGTCTCGTTGCCGACGCGTTTTCGATTTGAGCGCTCCCATTTGTACCATGGGCACATGTTGACGAAACGCGTCTCGACCGCGACGCTCGGTTAGCTTACGTCGTTCTCAGGCATGGCCATTGAAGTAAAAATTCCCGCGGTTGGCGAATCGATCACGAGCGGTGTCGTTTCCGTTTGGCACAAGAAATCCGGCGATTTCGTGAATGAAGGTGATGCCCTCTTCACGCTCGAGACCGACAAGGTTTCTACAGAAATTGTCGCAGAAAAGGCCGGCGTGCTCGAAACCAAAGCTGACGAAGGCCAGGAAGTGAAAATCGGCGAAATAGTCGCGACGATTGACGATTCAAAGCCGCCACCCGAAGAAAAGAAGACGGAGAAACCTGCGGAGAAAAAGAAGGAACCCGAGGCAGAGAAACAGCGCGTCGAAGAAAGGAAAAAAAAGGCGCCACCAGAAAAGGGAGAACCTCTTTCACCCGCAGTTCGACGCATTATCGAAGAAGAACATCTCCAGCCGGAGAAAATCTCCCGTACCGGCAAAGAAGGGCGTTTGACCAAAGGCGACGCGCTGGCCGCGGCACAGGAACGCGGCAGGACGGAAGAAAAGGTTGAGGCCCGCGAAGTTCAACCATCCGCAGATAGCCGATTCACTCGTAAAAGAATGTCGCCGCTGCGCCGCAAAATCGCCGCGCAATTGGTAATGGCACAGCAAACAGCCGCAATTCTGACAACCTTTAACGAATGCGACATGAGCGCTGTGCAAGAATTGCGGGCGAAATCGCAAGAGAAGTTCACGAAAAAGAACAGCGTTAAGCTGGGTTTGATGTCGTTCTTTATCAAAGCTTGCGTCGAGGCGCTCAAAGCCGTGCCCGTGGTTAATGGCCGCATCGAGGGCGAGGATTTCGTCCAAAATAATTTCTACGATATCGGGGTAGCAGTCGGAACAGAGCGCGGACTCGTTGTGCCGATCGTGCGGGACGCGGACAACAAGAATTTTGCCGAACTGGAACTCGATATTGCCGGTTTCGCGGTGAAAGCGCGCGAAGGGAAGTTGAAAATCGAGGATTTGCAGGGCGGCACATTCACCATTTCCAACGGCGGCGTTTACGGCTCGCTGCTTAGCACACCGATTCTTAATCCGCCGCAAAGTGGAATTCTTGGCATGCACAAAATCATGCCGCGTCCAGTTGTCGTGGATGGCAAAGTCGAAGTTCGTCCGATGATGTACCTCGCGCTGAGTTACGATCACCGCGCGATCGATGGAAAAGAAGCGGTGACATTCCTCGTAAAAGTAAAGGAGTGCATCGAGGATCCAAGGAAGCTGCCGCTCGATTTTTAGATTGAGAGCGCCCGCGCCTCGCGTGCACTTTTCGACGCCCTCGCCGAAAAGCATTTGGTGGCACGCGCTAACGGACTACGGATAATCTGATCATGGAAAAATTTGATCTCGTAATTATCGGCTCGGGACCGGGCGGCTATATCGCCGCCATTCGTTCAGGTCAGCTCGGATTGAAAACCGCGCTTGTCGAAAAAGACAAGGAACTTGGCGGGACTTGCTTGAATGTCGGTTGCATCCCTAGCAAAGCGCTGTTGACCTCGAGCGACCATTTCATGTTCGCAAAAAAAGAAGCCGCAAAACACGGCATCATGATCGATGGCGCACGTGTGGATCTTGGAAAAATGCAGCAGCGGAAGGACAAGGTGGTGAAAACATTCACCGGCGGCGTGCGCGCGCTCATGAAGACGAACAAGGTTACGACCTTCGAAGGATTCGGCACGATCAGCGCCCCTGGAAAAGTTTCGATCAAATCATCGGACGGCAATACGCAGGAGCTCGAAACAAAGAACATTGTGATCGCTACTGGGAGCGGCCCAGCGGAACTGCCGTTTGCGAAGTTCGATGGCAAAACGATCGTCAGCAGCACCGAAGCACTTTGTTTTACGGAGCCGCCGAAGAAATTGCTTGTGATCGGCGCTGGCGCGATCGGCCTCGAACTCGGTTCCGTCTGGAACCGGCTAGGCTCGGAAGTAACCATGCTCGAATTTCTCCCGCGTATTGCTATCGGATTCGATCTCGAGCTTTCGAATTTGCTCCAGCGTTTGCTTACGGCTCAGGGCATCACGTTTCATCTCGAAACAAAGGTGAGCGCGGTCAGGCTCGACAATGCTCGCGCAACTGCCACGGCGACAAAAGGAGGCGAAGAACTAAAATTCGAAGCGGATAAAGTGCTCGTTTCAGTTGGGCGCCGCCCGTTTTCCGAAGGTCTGGGCGCGGAAAAGGTTGGCGTTCAGTTTGATGACCGGAAGCGCATCAAAGTCGATAAACATTTCCGCACAAATATCGAAGGCATCTACGCCATCGGCGATGTGATTGCCGGTCCGATGCTCGCCCATAAAGCGGAAGATGAAGGGATCGCCTGCGTCGAGATCATCGCAGGCAAATCTGGCCACGTGAACTACGATGCGATTGCTGGCATCATTTACACAAATCCTGAACTGGCCGGCGTCGGCTTGACCGAAGATCAGGCGAAGGAAAAAGGGATGGATTATCGCGTTGGAAAGTTCCCGTTCAGGGCCAACAGCCGCGCTCTCTGCAACGAAGACGTCGATGGAATGGTCAAGTTTGTGGCGGATGCAAAAACGGATCGCATTCTTGGCGCGCATATTTTGCAACACGCCGCTTCGGAATTAATCGCCGAAGCCGTTTCTGTGATTGAATTTGGCGGCAGCTCGGAAGACATCGGCCGCACCTGCCATTCGCATCCGACGTTGAGCGAAGCGGTCAGAGAAGCGGCGCTCAATGTTGAAAAGCGCGCGTTGCACATCGTCAACCGCTAACCTGCAGCCGGGGTCGCTGACGCCAGCGCCAACGATTTGATTAGCGAATTACGTTGAACTCGCCGCTTCGCGTCGCCGAATCGCGAACAAGGTTACCAGCGCAGACACGGCGCAAATGATTGCACCCAATGCGAGCGCGAACGGCGTACCCAGCCAATGCGCAACGGCGCCGGCTTCGAGGCTGCCAAGCGGAATCATCGCCCCGAACACCAGTGACCACACGCCCATGACGCGACCACGCATTTCATCCGGCACAATCGTTTGCAACACAGTGTTCGAGGTCGAGAAAAACAAGAGCATTCCGAAGCCGGCGAAGAGAAGGAATACGAGCGAGAGATAAAAATTTCGGCTCAAAGAAAACGCGAACAGTGCAATCGAAAATAACCAGACGCCACTAAGCGCAAGCCGTCGCGGTGTAAATAGATGTCCGTATGTCGCAACAACGAGCGCCCCGATGAACGCGCCAGTTCCACTCGCTGACATCAGCATGCCGTACCCGTTCGCGCCGCGACCGAGCACATCCCGCGCAAAGGCCGGCATGAGCACTGCATAGGACCAACCGAAGACGCCCACCGCGAGAAATAGCAATAGAATCGTACGCACGCGCTGATGTTTCATTGAATAGACAATGCCGTTCCAGGCATGCTCGCCGGCAGAGACGGCGTGCACCGGCCCTCTGCTCCGCGGCAATCGCATCATCAATAAGCCGGCGATCACCGCAACAAAGGTCACACCGTTCAGGAAAAAACAGGTCGCAACCCCGACCGCGCCAATTAGCAGACCGGCAACTGATGGACCGACAACGCGCGCCCCATTCACAATGGAGCTGTTGAGCGAGATCGCATTTAGCAAATCTTCGCGGCTTGTCATTTCTACTGTGAATGCCTGACGCGCGGGCATGTCGAACCCCATCGCCACGCCATTCAGCGCCGCGATGACGATAATGAACGACGGAGTGGCGAAGCCAGCCCAAGCACCAACTGCGAGTAAGAATGCGCAGATCATTTGCGCGGTTTGCGTCGTGACGAGGATGGAACGTTTCGCATAACGATCGGCCAGCGATCCGCCCCAGATTGAAAACAACATCATCGGAGCAGATCCGACGGCGGCGACGGCGCCCAACAGCAACTTCGAGTTCGTGATTTGATATACGAACCAACTCATCGCGGTCTGCTGCATCCATGTGCCAATGAGCGAAACGAGTTGTCCCCAGAAAAAGAGTCGATAATTGCGATGCCGCAGCGCTCGAAATGTGTGCCGCCAGCTGACTCCGCCTACTGGCATGCGGCGCGGTCGGCCGCTGATGTCTTCCGGTACGCGTGCTGTTTCGGTGGTTGCCACGCAATCAGATTCGCTCTCCAGTGTCGCTCCAGCAAAGCGAATGCAGCGCGAGTTCTAGTAAGAGCATCCATGTAAGAGCATCTATTCATGTCATGCTAAATTCGTAGTCGTGGAAAGCACCCCGGCCATTCTGTTGCGCAAACGCAAATTCAGCGACACGAGCCTGATCGTCTCATGGTGCACGGAATCGCTTGGCTGCATCCAAACCGTAGCCAAGGGAGCGCGCCGTGCCAAAAGCCCGTTTGCCGGCAGATTAGATTTGTTTTTCGAAGTGGAAATTCAAGTTGCGCGAAGTCGCAGGTCCGACCTGCACACGCTTACAGAAGTCGTGCTTAAAAATCCGTTCGGCGGAATTCGTATGAACTACTTGTCTACGCAGACGGCGGCTTATTTTGTCGAGCTCATTGAAATTTGCACGGAGCGAGATCATCGGGAACCGGAATTGTTCGCACTGCTGCGCCGGGCGTTTAGCTATCTCGATGCAAACGACCCGAATGCGCGCGCAGTTACGCACTTCGAGACTGAGCTTGCACGTATCGCAGGCGTGCACGATCCCAAAATACTGAAAAGCGATCCAGCTTTTGCGCTGGGCAATTTATTCGGGAAATTGCCCATCTCGCGCACGCCGCTCTTGAAAACGCTGTCATCACAGACGAAAGCCAGAGCGAAGGAGAATTCATGAGATTACAGATTTTTGCCGTTGCAGTTGCAATCGCTGGACTGTGTTCAGCCGCCCTGGCCAATGAAACCTACAAATTCGACCGGTCTGGCTCGACGATTGGTTTTACTGTCCACCAGTATCTCGGAACAACGCACGGAAAGTTCACCAGGTTCGACGGCAGGATCGACCTCGACCGGGAGCACCCCGAAAAATCGTCAGTCGCGGCCAGAATCGATGTCCGCAGCATCGACACCGGAATCAAAAAGCGCGACGATCACTTGCGTAGTCCTGAATTTTTTAATGTCGCAAAGTTTTCGGAAATCACGTTCAAGAGCCACAGCGTGAAGCAAACTGGCCAGCAGGGTGGCGACATTCTCATGTGAAATTGCTCAGCCCCATCTCGAACGACACGAAACAAACGCGTTGGGCCGTAACGACGGAACCCATCAAACGCCGTGAATTCAATTTGATGTTCGGCCAGAGCGCCGAAGCGATCTCGGGAATCGGTCAGACGGTTGCGATCAACATCGAGATCGAAGCCACGCGCGCGCAGTAAAATGATCCTCTTTGTGCTCACCTGGGTTGGCCTTGGTTGCTGGTGCGCCTGCTTTTGGTGGATGGATCGCGCATCTCATCGCGCCAGGATGCGATATTGGAAAGCTGCATGAAATGACCAGACGCATCGAAAAGCTTTCGCAGGCGGAACACGGTTTGATTAGCGAGGCGCATCCGCAAGTGGGTGAAATGAAGGAGCACGTCCAAAACGTCAGGGAAGCTGTTTCGCCCGAAAAGAGCTGACCGCAGAGATTCCGGATTGGCTGGGGACAACACATCCGGCTAAAGTTCTTCGCGCGCTTGTCGATCTTTTCTCGCATGCAGATTACGGCTCTTGGAGATTCCGCCCTCATCGTGCGTGTGCGCGACCGATTTGAAGACGCGCCGGAGGAAACGTTAAGCGAAGTGCTCGCTGCTCTTCGTCGACTCCAGAATGCGCAGATTCCCGGCGTGATCGAGCTCGCACCGGCTTACACGACGGTCGCGGTCTTCTTTGACCCGCTTCGGGTGATCCATGATGGAGCCGAGCCCGATGGTGTAATTGAATTGCTCATACAGCGAATTGGCAACGCGCTCGCTGCCAGACGCATGCAACGTAAGCATGCGGCCGCGCACGCTGCTGAGATTCCTGTTTGTTATGATTTGGAGTTTGCTATCGATCTCGAGCGCGTTGCGCGTCATGCCCAGATTTCTCCAGGTGAAGTGGTCACCCTTCACGGCGCAGCCCAATATCGCGTTAACTGTATCGGATTCACTCCCGGTTTTCCGTATCTCACCGGTCTCCCGAACAAGTTAGCAACGCCACGTCACGCCGTCCCGCGAAAGGAAATTCCGGCAGGCTCCGTCGCAATCGGTGGCGCGCAAGCCGGCATTTATCCCCAAAAGTCTCCCGGTGGTTGGAATATAATCGGTCGCACGCCATTGCGATTATTCGATCCGCAACGAGATCCTCCCGCGCTTTTGCAAACCGGCGATCAGGTGCGTTTCCGCAAAATCACACGAGAGGAATTTCAAGCGCTGCAGCCATGAACCTGACTGTTACCCACGCAGGTTTCCTTACCAGTATTCAAGATTTTGGGAGGATAGGTCATCGACAATTCGGCGTCTCAACCGGCGGCGCACTTGATTTTCACGCGATGCGAATCGCCAACTTGCTGGTTGGAAATGACGAGAGCGCCGCCGGGCTGGAAATCACACAAGGAAACGTCCGCATACGCTTCGAAGACGAGCGTATCATCAGTTGGTGCGGCGGCGATTATGAGGTTCGCGTCGCGTCGTATTCGATCTCTGCCGGGCATTCGACGCTAGTTTTGGCGGGAGATGAATTATCAATCTCTGGCCCTCAGCAGGGCTGTCGCGGTTGGTTCGCCATATCCGGCGGGATTGCTGTGCCGCCAGTCCTGAGTAGTCGCTCGACTGATTTGCGCGGAAATTTTGGCGGATTGGATGGTCGCGCTTTGCGGGATGGCGATGTTCTCCCGCTCGGCAAGAATCCGGAGCGCGCCAAAGTTTGGACGGAAAATTTGCGCACGGAGCGTATTGGCCTGTGGAGCGCGCCGAAGCCGTGGTCACAAACGATCATTGCTAATCCGATTCTGCGTGTCGTTCGCGGCGCGGATTGGAACCGCTTCAACGCTTCAACGCATCACGCTTTAACGAGCGAGACATTCATGGTGTTACCCGATTCCGATCGGATGGGTGTGCGATTGACTGGTCCCGAGCT
>WNGK01025328.1_pt1 | contig 12251 bp, 9 predicted proteins | sample 5400601 | NCBI WGS metagenome assembly WNGK01 (sample SAMN13153376, study PRJNA577476) | soil metagenome | isolation source: 60 cm soil or saprolite under Garry oak tree replicate 1 | place: USA:California | collected 2016-06-15
CCGAGGACGTGCACGGGAGCCTCGAGCGCGGGCGTGAACCCAAGAATACGTGGGCGAAGTTCAATCATGGCTTTGCTTCGATGTTAATATCATTGTTGGATACATACAAGATTGAGCTCCTGGTCGAAACCCCGTTTCAATGGCTTGCCACTCGTTGATACGATCGGTTTTATGAGCCAACAAGCTGATTTCTCGGGCTGTTGTATGGTTTCGGTATCGGTGGTCAATAAGCTCATAATATTGGATCTCGAGATGGACAGTTCAGTTCGAAGCGACGCCTTACGTGTGTAATTGGCCTGACCCCGTCAGTTGAACGGAGAAGGCACGAGTGGCGGAGACTTTGCGGATCTGGTGGGAAGCTCAAAAGGCGCGGGCCAACTATGGTGAGTTTGCCCAGGCCGTTCTTCGCATCGGCATTGGCTTTGTCCTTGTGTCAGCTTACTACGCTTGGGTGGACTGGAGCACCCAAATCTGGGTTCTATATCTTTGTTGGGGTTTCATCGCTTATACGCTTATCCTATTCGCGTGGGTTTATCTAGCAAGAGAGGGCTCCGATGTCGTTCGCTTCCTCACGTTGGCCGGTGACATGGGCACTGCCACGATTCTGCTTGGCCTCAGCGGAGAAAAAAGCGCCATTGTATTGTTCGTGTACACCTGGGTCGCTGTAGGGCACGGGTTTCGATTCGGTCTCCGGTATCTGTATATCGCGTGGGTAGTCAGTCTGGTCGCCTTCATACTGGTCTATGCATTAAGTGCCGCGGTCGATGGCTATTGGTACCAGCATCCGTTAGTGTGGCTTGGCGCGTTGATTTCGGTGGGGGCTCCCACATTCTATGTAGCCCAATTTCTCAAACAAAAGCTCGCTGCCGTTCGAGCGGCGGAAGAGGCTCGAGTGCAGGTGGAGCGCGCTCAGGCGGACGCGGAGCGCGAACGGGCTGAACGCGCGAGAGCCGAGGCGGAGCGTGCGCGCGCTGAAGCCGAGGCCGCAAGCGAAGCGAAGAGCGAGTTTCTCGCCACCATGAGTCACGAAATGCGAACGCCGCTCAATGGGGTCGTGGGCGCCGCTGAAATGCTCGCTACGAAGGATTTGCCTCATAAGGAACGCCAACTGGTCGACTGGCTGTTGGCATCATCGCGGCAGCTTCGCTCGCTTATCGACAACCTGCTTGATCTTCGCAAGATCGAGGCGGGAAAGATGGTCATAGAACGCGCGGCTTTCGATCTGCATGCTTTGATGAATCGTCTGGTCGTTCTTTTCGAGCCGGAAGCCAAGCGTGCGCATCTGCACTTCACAAAAAGCATTTCGGTGGACGCGCCTTATTTGCTTTTAGGCGACGACGTCCGCATCCAGCAGGTCTTGATCAATCTCACTGCAAACGCGCTCAAGTTCACCCGACAAGGCTTTGTTCGCGTCAGCGTCAGCGCGCCGGAACGGACCGATCATGAAGTTACCTTGCGGTTCGAGGTGCGCGATACCGGAATCGGAATTCCGCCGGAGAATGCAGGACGGATCTTCGATCGATTTACACAGGCCGATCCAGGCATTCATCGTCAGTACGGAGGCTCCGGGCTCGGGACTACGATCTGCAAACACTTAGTTGAACTCATGGGCGGGGCCATCGGTTTTGACAGTCGACCGGAAAACGGGACGACTTTCTGGTTCACCGTTCAGTTGTCGCGACAGCCGGCGGAGGCGTACGAGGACGGCGCAGGAGTGTCGATTTGCGATGCGCGCCTTTTTTTGGTTTCGGGCCGCCGAGCGGCAAGCGAATGGCTTGCAAAGACCGCCCGAGAACGACAACTTCAATATGCGTCTTTCACCACTATCGAAGACGCAATTACGACAGCCCAGCAAGACAGCAATCGGGAGCTTTGTATACTGATAATCGACCGAGACGATCACGGCATTCTCTGGCGTGATATTCCAAGCGCGGTCAGACGAGGAGGCACGCCATTGTCGTGTGTGCTAATCGACCCTGACGTGAATGAGATTGATGCCTTCGACGCGGGTTACGTTTGCCTTCTAAAATCTCGCGAGCCACGTTCGCTCAGTAGAGCCATACGCAGTATTGTCGCAGGAAGTTCCTCCCTCCAGCCGTTGATGGATTTTTCAGGCCAACCAATACCCGGCCGAACCGGCTTGCGTGTCCTGGTAGCAGAAGACAATCAGATCAACCAGCAGATTATCGCCATGATGCTGCAGGCCGGGGGGTATAACGTCACTCTCGTCAGCGACGGAGAGAGCGTCCTCGAGAATTACCGGAACGTATCGTTTGACGTCATCGTACTGGACATGCACATGCCTGGGCGCACAGGTTTGGAAGTGACCAAGGCAATCCGCCAGCTCGAATCCAAAGGGCAAAATCGGCGCACGCCGATTATCATGCTGACCGCTGCAGCCAGCACGGACCTTCGCGAGGATTCGCTAGATGCCGGCGTTGATCTATTTCTCTCGAAGCCGGTCGACCCACGCGCGTTGTTGCGTGGGGTGAATCAAGTGTTCTCCGGGGCAGGTCACACTAGTACTCTCTCTGCTTCGAATCCCCAAGTGCAAGGGGAGTGCATCGACCGCGTCTTGCTCCAGGATATGGCAAAGCTTGTCGGCGATTCGCGCTTCATACGGATTCTGACAGATAAATTTTCGAGAGATGCGCGGCAATTGGTCGACCAGATCGAGGCAGCTATGATTCGAAAGGACCGCGATCAGTTCCGGGAGCTTACGCACGCACTTAAAGGCGCCGCAATGATGGCTGGCGCGATTCGGCTGCGCGATTCGGCTGCCCGTGCCGAGAATATTGCCGGTTCCGACTTCGGTAGCCTTAGCGCCGATATGATTGATGACTTGAGGGGAACGCTTGAAGCGACAAATCATGAGCTTTCGCGAATGGTCGCTTAAATCTCGCGGCACCGTCTCGCCCCTTTTTTAGGCGATAATGTAGGGCGAGTACGAGGGGAGCAAAGGAGGGAAGGGGTTCTTCATTTCCCTTGTAGACCTCCCTGTTTTGATTAGGCCTACCGAATGCCAACGTATGAGTACGTAGCGGTGTAAAAACGATGGCTGACCTAGCACTACGTGACCAAGTAATCCAGCGCCTTCTGGCAGCGTCCGATGCGAAACTTACTGCGGCCGACGTCAACGACGCGACGTCGTTCCGACAGGACTTGGACATGAGTTCGCTGATTTTGGTCACATTGGCTGCGGAGCTTGAGGACGAGCTGGGAATCAATATCGATGATGACGAACTTAGTCGCATACGGACGATCGGCGATCTCTTCAAGGCGATTGAAAACGGCCAACGGCGGAATCGACCAGTGTGACGCAGTCTGAGTCGATAACTCCTCGACGCGTAGCGATCACGGGAGTCGGCCTCGTCTCATGCCTTGGGCACGACTATGCTCAGGTTGTGAGGGCCCTGCAAAGCGGCGCAAGTGGGCTTCGCGCCATGCCTGAGTGGGAGAGCTTGGGCCTGAAGAGCCGAGTAGCGGGCGCGATAGTAGATATCGAGGCCAAGCTGGAACGCGCCTCCATCCCCAAAAAGTTGCGTTTCGCGTTGTCGGAAGCTTCCAAATACTGTTGCATCGCGTCGCTCGACGCTGTAAGCGATTCAGGGCTTCCCGAGGCGGACGTGCAGTCCGATAGGACCGCGTGCATCGTCGGTACGGGAATCGGGAGCGTGGAATCGATCTATGCCGGAGGTCGGCAAGTCCATTCCGGAGAGATTGCCAAGCTCAGCCCATTTGTCGTGCTCAAGGGCATGGCCAGTTCGTCGAGCGCAGCGGTGGCCAACTTACTCAAGATTCATGGACGCAGTTATTCGATCAGCTCTGCGTGTTCCACCTCATCCCACAGCATCGGCACGGCGTATGAACTTATCCGTTGCGGCATCGTTGACCGTGCTATAGCTGGGGGCGGAGAGGAGGTGCACCCTCTTATCGCCTCGGGTTTTCAGGCTCTTCGATTCGCGCTGGCTTCGAAGTACAACGACCACCCCGAACGAGCGTCGCGCCCTTATGACGTCGCGCGTGACGGGTTCGTGGTTGGTGGTGGTGCGGGAATCATCGTTCTCGAAGCTCTCGACCAGGCCTTGGCGCGTGGAGCTCGCGTGAGGGCCGAGATAATTGGGTTTGGGACAAGTTCGGATGGTTTCGATATGGTCATGCCAGAACCAACCGGCACGCACGCCGCGATGTGCATGCGAAGTGCCATTCAGGGCAGCGGTATCGGTCCTCGGGAAATCGGTGCGGTCAACACGCATGGCACCGCGACAGTCAAAGGTGATCTGGCTGAAGTCATGGCAATGAAAGAAGTGTTCGACGGCAAACTACCGCCGTTTTCATCAACGAAATCGATGACCGGGCATCCCTTGGGAGCCGCCGGGGCGCTGGAGGTGATCTTCTGCGTAGGCATGCTCGAACATAATTTCATAGCGCCTTCGATCAATATCGACGAACTCGACCCCGATTTCGTGGGCCTGCCGGTTGTAACAACTTCCAGATTCAAAGAGCTGGACACCATACTTTCCAATAGTTTCGGCTTTGGCGGAACTAACGCGAGCCTTCTGTTGAAGGCATTTTGCAGTTAGCTCGAAAATCTGGTCGACGGTCTTCGGGCACCGGAAGGGCTAACCATCATGAGTCGCACGACGAACTGGAACGGCGCCAGCTTGCGCGAGGGCACTGCCAGAGCGCGTCCGAACGCACCGGTCAGGTCGGACGGAGTCCGGCCCCAGCAGGCCATTGCCCAAGCGGGCGAGCGCACATCCTTCGGCGGACATGTGCAGCCGCGCTCAGGCGGTCGCGTACCGCACTTCTTCCGGTATTCTCGCCGCCTGTGGCACCTCTGCCGCCGCACCCCCCTCGATACGCCTGAATTGCGAGCGCGCCAGGCGGCTCATCATCTTGAGATCCTTTTCTTCTAGACGCAAAGCCGCATCGACCCACACGTTGCTGATGTTGAGCAACTCCTCGTAATTTATCCGGTGGAAGTGCTGGCGGCAGCTGAACACTGCCTGCATGCCGTTGCGGCGCCGCTCGTTGCTGCGGACAAATTCATGTACCGCCCTCTCCCCCGTGCCGTCTTCGACCAGCATGTCGACCACACCCAGCTCATGCAACTCTTCGGCGGTGTAGAGGCGGCCGGAAAGAATCATCTTTTCGGCACCCTTCATCCCGACGCGCCGGCCGAGCAAACTGTAAGCGCCCATGCCGGGAAAGAGGTTGAACAGGATCTCGGGAAATCCCATGCGCGCGCGGCGCTCCGCGATGATCACGTTCGAGGAGAGCACGCTTTCGAATCCACCACCGAGGGCCTCGCCCTGGACGAGCGAAATCGTCGTCATGGAGCTATTGTAGTTGCAGACTCTCGCATACATGTTGTCCACGCAAAGCTTGGCGTAATGCATCAGCGCGTCGCGATTTTGGGATTTCACCAACTGCGCGAACAGCGCCAGATCCCCCCCGAGGTTGAATACATTCTCAATCTTGGAGGCGCCCACGTAATAGCGAATCTGGCGCAGATCGCCTCTATGAAGCAGGCGTCCGCCGCTCGCTTCGATTGCCTCATCGTGGGCGCGGAGCTCATTGAGAATGCCGAGGTTGAAACAGGGTACCCCCGATGGTTTCAAAAAAGTCCACGCCACCGCCTGCTCGGGATCGAATCTGACTTCGATCTGGCTGTACTCCCTATGGAACATTCCCTCTATCGCTTTGAAATCGACCGGTGCGTTCATGGCTTCCCTTCCTTTCGTCGTGTGTTTATGAATGTTGGTTTTTGTTAGGACTTTTGCGCAGACTATACTCTCAATCTTTGGCTCTCGAAGGCCGTCTTATTCCACTGTCATCGGCGGCCATTCGATGGGTCTAGGGGTTTTCCCGGGGAGTCGGGGTTCTCCGGCAAGGGGGCCGCCGATCGGCGGAAAAATGACGGATCTAAAAACTCGCGCTCGCATCCTGGTTCTCGTGATTCTGGCGGCCCTGCCGGCCTTGCTGTTCACCGTCTACAGCGCGATCGAGCGGCGCGCCTCGGAGGAAAGGCAGGCGCGCGCGGAGCTCAGGCGGCTGGTGAAGCTCGCCGCGATGCAGCAATGGCAGGTCGTGGAGGGCGCCCGGCAGGTGATGGTCGCCTCCTCGCAGATCCTTTTGACTTTGCTCGAGGACAGGAAGCGCTGCACCCAGTATTTTGCGAGTCTCCTCGCCCAGAACCGGGAGATGTACCATTCGATGGGCCTGTTTCGGGCAAACGGCGAGCTGTTCTGCAACGCCGCCACCTGGCGGGACAAGGCCTATGGCGGCGACCGGCTGTACTTCAGGCTCGCCAGGGAAACGGGGCGATTCGCGATCGGTGAATATCAGATCGGCCACGTGACCGGGGAAGCCGGGATCAATTTTGCATTTCCCGTCAAGGACCCCAAGAACAATGTCTCCGGGGTCGCCTTCGCGGGGCTCGATCTGGAAAGCCTTGGCCGGATGGCCGAGGCGACGCCCCTGCCGCCGGAGGGTATTTTGAGCGTCGTCGACGTGAAGGGGACGATCCTCGCGCGCAAGCCGGCCATGCAGGATCGCGTCGGCAAAAAGCTATGGAACCCTCAGGTGATCGAGGCGGTGCTGACCAGCAGGGAAGGGGTGCTCGAGGCGGAAGCGGAGGACGGGATCGCCTGGCTGCTGGCGCACGAAGTCGTCACCCAGAATCCCGACGGAGCCTTTCCGCTCCGCGTCATGGTGACGGTTCCGCTCAGACAGGTCTTTGCCGAGGCGAACCGGGCGCTCGTGCGGGATCTGCTGGGCATCAGTCTGGCCACGCTGTTTCTGCTGGTGGGAGCCTGGTACGGAGCCGAGTGGTTCATGCTGCGTAAAGTCAGGGCGCTTCTTCGGGCGGCAGACCGGGTGCGCGCAGGCGACTTGAACGCGCGCACAGGGGTTCGTTACGGAGGAGAAGAGCTGAGCCAGCTTGCGCAGGCGTTCGACGACATGGCGAGCGCCCTCCAGCAGCGGGAGCAGAGGCTGCAAGAGCAGGCGATTTCCGATTCGCTCACCGGGCTGTACAACCGGCGCTACCTGGGCGAATTTCTCCCGCGCGTGCTGGTGCGCGCGCGGCGCAGCGCGATGCCCGTGGCCGTGATCCTGATCGACCTCGATCACTTCAAGAGAATCAACGATTCCCTCGGGCACGAGGCGGGGGACATCGTCCTCGCGGCGATCGGGGACTTGCTCAAAGGAAAGGTTCGCGGCGGCGACATCGCCTGCCGTTACGGGGGCGAGGAGTTCGCGCTCGTCCTGCCCGCAACCGGCGGCGATGCGGCGGAGCGGCGCGCCGAGGACATCCGATTGGCGATAGCCGGCCTTCGCTTGAGCCATGCGGAAAAGCGGCTGGGCAAGATCACGGCTTCTTTCGGAATCGCGTTGTTTCCTGACCACGCAGGGGACACCGATTCGATCCTGCGGGTGGCCGACGTGGCTCTCTACGCCGCAAAAGGCGCCGGACGCAATCGGGTCATCGTCGGTTCGGCGGAGAAGCGTTGAAGCCGCTTATCATGATGGCTCCCCGACCAGGGCTCGAACCTGGGACCTGCGGATTAACAGTCCGTCGCTCTACCAACTGAGCTATCGGGGATTCGAGACTCCGGAGAACGAATCGCCGGAGGGAATTGGAAGGCGCGTATTCTAAGTCCCCGCTGGGGGACCGGTCAACGCGACGCACAGAAAAAAATGCCGTTCGCGCCTTCGCGGGCGGGGAAGACGGAACCGACGCCTCTTGGGCATAATGGTTCTGTGTACGTCACGGGAGACGCACCCATGATCCCTTCGCATGAAGGCGCGTGGCGCTTTGTTGCGTGTGCGCTGGCGGGACTGACTCTGCCCTGGTCCGCCGCATCGCTTGCGGAGGATGGCGGCGCGTGGCCCACGCGGACGATCCAGATCGTCGTGCCCTATACGCCCGGAACGGGCGCCGATATCCTCGCGCGGATCCTGGGACCGAAGCTCGCAGAGCGCTGGAAGGTCGGCGTCGTCACCGATAACCGCGCGGGCGCCTCGGGCAATATCGGCACCGACTTCGTCGCGAAATCCGCGCCCGACGGCTATACCCTGCTTTGCACGGCAACGTCTTTCGGCACCAATCCCGCGGTCAATCGAAAGCTGCCCTTCGATCCGGTGAATGGCTTCGCGCCCGTCATATTGCTCGCAACCAGCTCGGTTGCGGTCATCGTCACCTCCGGGTTGCCCGCAAAGTCGATGCGCGAATTCCTGGAGCTTGCACGCAGTCAGCCGGGCAAGCTCTACTACTCTTCTCCCGGCAACGGAGGTCCGCAGCACCTCGCGATGGAGCTGCTCAAGCTCGACACGCGCATCGACCTCGTGCACGTCCCGTACAAGGGATCGGGCGGCGCGCTCGCCGATCTCGTCGGCGGGCACGTGCAGGCCATGATCGTGTCGCTGCAGACCGCCGCGCCTTACGTTCAGAGCGGGAAGCTTCGCATGCTCTCGGTGATGAGCGCGGAGCGCTCGCCGGCGTTTCCCGACGTGCCCACCCTCAAGGAATTGGGCCTTCCCGATCTCGAGGTCGACACCTGGTACGGCATGTTCGCCCCGGCCGGAACGCCCGGCGCGGTCGTCGCGAGGCTGAACGCGGAGCTGAATCCCCTGCTCAAGCAGCCCGAGGTCCGCGAGCTGCTCGCCAAGCAGGGCATGGCCGCGGCGGGCGGCACGCCCGAGCGCTTCGGTGACCTCGTAAAAAGGGAAATGGCGCGCTGGTCGGTCGTGGTTGCGAAGGCGGGCATCAAGGCCGATTAGGCGGGCGGCGAAAGGAATCGCGAAAGAAGGAACAAAATGAAAATGAGCCTGATCGAAGACCTGGTCGCCGCCTATCGAATCCTCGCCGAGCACGGCGTCATCGACGCCTACGGGCACGTGAGCGTGCGCTCGGACCGCGATCCCAATCGCTATCTGCTGTCGCGCTCGCTCGCGCCGGAAACGGTGATGCCAGGGGACATCATGGAGTACGATCTCGACAGCAACCCGATCGATCCCCGCGGGCGGGAATCGGTTCGCGAGCGCTTCATTCACGGCGAAATCTACAAGGCGCGCTCCGACGTGAATGCGGTCGTTCACAACCATTCCCCGTCGGTCGTGCCTTTCAGCGTCACGACGATCGCGATGCGGCCGCTCTACCACATGGCGGCGTTCGTGGGCGAGGGCGTTCCGAACTTCGAAATCCGCGACGCCGAGAAGGGTACCGATCTGCTGGTCAAGACGCCCTATCTGGGGCAGGCGCTCGCCAAGACCTTGGGAAAGTGCCCCGCGGCGCTCATGCGCGGGCACGGCTCGGTCACCGTGGGAGAAAACCTGCCGCGCGCCGTGGGGCGCAGCATCTATCTCGAAATGAGCGCGCGCATGCAGCTTCAGGCGATCGCGATCGCGGGGTCCGGCGGAAAAATCACCTACCTTGACGAGCGGGAAGTCGAGGCTTCGGTTCCCGCCCAGGATTACAAGCGCGCGTGGCCGCTGTGGCGGGCGAAGGCGCTTGCCGGCCTCAAACTCCAAGCATGAGCCGCGCGGCCTCGCACCGCACGATCCGCTCTTGATCTTTCAGCGTCTTGCCGACCAGCTCGCCGAAATCGAGCGCCGCGGCCTTATGCGCCGCCGCGTCGCGCGCGAGGGCCCGCAGGGACCGCGCATCGTGGTGGACGGGCGCGAATACCTGGCGTTCTGCAGCAACGACTACCTGGGGCTCGCCAACCATCCGCGAATCGTCGAGGCGGCGATCGACGCCGCTTTGCGTCACGGAGTCGGGGAGGGTGCCTCGCACCTCCTGAGCGGGCACAGCGTCGTGCACGAGCGCCTCGAAGCGAAGCTCGCGGAATTCGTTGAGATGCCGCGCGCGCTGCTTTTTTCCAGCGGCTACCAGGCAAATATCGGCGCGATCACCGCGCTCACCGGCCCGGAAGATGCGATTTTCTCCGACGCGCTGAATCACGCGTCCCTCATCGATGGCGTGCGCCTATCGCGGGCCAAGGTAGTGCGCTACCCGCACGCGGATCTCGAGTTCCTTGAAAAGGCACTGGCGGAGTCCCGAGCGCGAGCGAGGCTGGTCGTCACCGACGGCGTATTCAGCATGGACGGCGACATCGCGCCGTTGCCGGCGATGCTCGAGCTGTGCGAACGCCACGACGCCTGGCTCCTCGTCGACGACGCGCACGGCTTCGGAGTCATCGGGCCCGAAGGCCGCGGCTCACCCGCGCATTTCGGCTTGCGCTCCCCGCGCATCGCCTACGTCGGAACGCTCGGCAAAGCGGCGGGCGTGGCGGGCGCATTCGTCGCGGGCGCCGCGGAGGTGGTGGAAACCGTGCTGCAGCGGGCGCGCACCTATATCTACAACACGGCAAGTCCCGCGCTCCTCGCCGCCGCGGTCGAAGAGAGCCTGCAGCTTATCCGGGAAGAGGAATGGCGCCGCGAACGCTTGTATCGGTGGATAGGAGCGCTCAAGCAGGCGTTGCACGGGACTGACGTCGTGCTCGCGCCCTCCGATACACCGATTCAACCCCTCCTCATCGGCGGAAACGCGGAAGCGGTGAGTGCAAGCGCGGCGCTGCGCGAGCGCGCAATCCTGGTGCCCGCGATCCGCCCGCCGACCGTGCCTGAAGGCACCGCGCGGCTGCGCATCTCGCTTTCGGCGGCTCATGGCGAGGATGACGTAGCGCGCCTCGCCGCGGCGTTGCGCGAGGTGTGTCCGAGCCGCACGGCGGTGCACGCCTGAGCGCCAGGGCCTGGGCGTAAAACGTGGGTCAGGGCTTTTTCGTTACCGGTACCGACACCGGGGTCGGCAAGACCCTGCTCGCCTGCGCGCTGCTGAGGGCCTTTGCGCGGATGGGGAAGTCTGTGACGGGAATGAAGCCGGTCGCGGCGGGGTGCGAGGGGGGCCGCTGGGCGGACGTGGATGCGCTCGCGCGCTCGAGCACGGTGAGCGCACGGCCGCGGATTGCCAATCCTTACGCGTTCGAGCCGGCGATCGCCCCGCACATCGCGGCGCAGCTCGCCGGCATAGAGATCGACATTGAAACAATCGCGCGCGCTTACGAGGAGCTGTCGCAGGCCGCGGACGTCGTCGTGGTGGAAGGCGCAGGAGGGTTCCTCGTCCCGTTGAACGCGCGCCAAACCGGGGCAGACCTCGCGATGCGGCTCGGCCTGCCCGTGGTGCTCGTGGTCGGCATGCGGCTCGGCTGCCTGAACCACGCGCTCCTCACGCGGCGGCAGATCGAAGCCTGCGGCTTGCGCTGCGCGGGCTGGGTGGCGAATTGCATCCTCCCCGGCATGCCTCACTTGGACGGCAACGTTCGCGCGCTCGAGCAGCGCCTCGGCTGCCCGTTTCGCGCGCTCGAGCAGCGCCTCGGCTGCCCGTTGCTCGGCGTCGTGCCGTTTCAGCGCGAGCCGGTCGCGGCGGACGTCGCCCCGCTTCTGTCGCCCGAGCTCCTGATGGAGGCGGCGGTATGAGCGCAAATGCCAAGATGATCGAGCGAAGCCTGCGGGCAGTCTGGCATCCCTGTACGCAGATGAAGCATCACGAGACGCTGCCGCTCGTCCCGGTGAGCCGCGCCGAAGGGGTCTGGCTCTACGATTTCGAAGGCCGCCGCATCCTCGATGCGATCAGCTCCTGGTGGGTGAATCTGCTCGGACACGGCAATCCGCGCATCGGTGCCGCGCTGCGGAACCAGCTCGACTCGCTCGACCACGCGATGCTGGCCGGGTTCACGCACGCGCCGGCGGTCGAGCTCTCGGAACGCCTTGCCCGGCTCGCTCCCGAGGGGCTCGGGCACTGCTTCTTCGGATCCGACGGAGCTTCCGCCGTCGAGATCGCGCTGAAGATGAGCTATCACTATTGGAGGAACGCCGGCCGGCCCGCGAAGAGCGGATTCGTGGCGCTCGCCAACGGCTATCACGGCGAGACGCTCGGTGCGCTGTCGGTCACGGATATTCCGCTCTACCGCGACACCTACGCGCCGCTCCTGCGCAAGGGCGTGCGCGTGCCTTCGCCGGATTGGCGTCTGGCCGGGCCGGGCGAGACGCCGCGGGAGCATGCGGGGCGTTGCGCACGGGCGCTCGAAGCGCACCTCGAGCGGCACGCGGCGGAGACCTCCGCACTGATCCTCGAGCCCTTGGTGCAGTGCGCGGGGGGCATGGCGATGCACGACGCGCAGTACCTGCGCCTCGCCCGCGGGCTCTGCGACCGCTTCGAGGTGCACCTCATCGCCGACGAGATC
>WNGK01008812.1_pt1 | contig 12248 bp, 9 predicted proteins | sample 5400601 | NCBI WGS metagenome assembly WNGK01 (sample SAMN13153376, study PRJNA577476) | soil metagenome | isolation source: 60 cm soil or saprolite under Garry oak tree replicate 1 | place: USA:California | collected 2016-06-15
TTTCATCTCGCGTCGATCACCGACACAACCAACCACGACCAGTTCGAGCAAGTTCATGACAACGTGGAAAGTTTTCGCCGGACTTTGAATTTTGCGCGGCCAACTAAGACGCGGATCATCTACGCCTCCTCCGCATCGATATACGGTGCTGCTACGGAGGCCAACATGGAGTCAAACGGCGCGGCGCCGGCGAACATTTACTCGTTCTCAAAGGCAATCATGGACAATATCGCCGTGCGCAAAGCGAACGAGTCGCCTGACTGGATCATCATCGGGCTGCGTTACTTCAACGTTTACGGCCCCCGCGAAGCGCACAAAGGCGTGCCGGCAAGCATGATTTATCATCTCTCGAAACAGATGAAAGCGGGACAGCGGCCGCGAATTTTTAAACACGGCGAGCAAAAGCGCGACTTTGTTTACGTGAAGGATATCGTCGAGGGAAGCATTCTCGCGCTCGAAGCGTCGGAAAGCGGTATTTACAATCTCGGCTGCGGCCAAGCGCGCTCATTTAATGAGCTTGTCGATATCTTAAACAAATGCCTCGGAACAAAATTACCGGCCGATTACATCGATAATCCCCACGCCCATTATCAAAATTTCACGGAGGCGGACTTGAATAAAGTTCGTAGTGCGCTCGGTTACGCACCGCAATTCTCGCTCGAAGCTGGGGTGGAAGATTACATGCGTTGGTTATACGGAAGTTAGGCTTCCAGCCTGACTCGGTAAGCGGGGCATCCTGCCCGCTTCCGGGTTTGCATCTTCGTACCATTTCGGCAGGCTTGAAGCCTGCCAGTCTAGACAGGCTGGAAGCATATCCCCAAAAAAGGCATGAAACCAAAAAAATCAGATCTTCTGGTTGAAGTTGTCGAACACATCGACATTAAACAGCACAACGTCGTGCCGCTCGTCGACGCGATGAGTAAAATGGCGTTCACGGCGCGCGATCTCGGCCGCGCCGCACAGATCTACCACGCCATGCTCCGCGATGAAGATTGCGCAATCATTCTCTGTCTTGCCGGCTCCATTTTTTCCGCAGGGCTAAAACAGATCGTTTTCGATCTAGTCCGGCACAACATGGTGGACGCGATCGCTTCCACCGGCGCGATCATTGTCGATCAGGACTTTTTCGAGGCGCTCGGCTTCAGGCATTACAAAGGCGAGATCAATATGGACGACGACGTGCTGCGGCGGCTCGCGATCGATCGCATTTACGACACATACATCGACGAAGATGAGTTACGCATTTGCGATAGCACATGCGCCAAGATCGCCGACGAACTCGAACCGCGGCCGTATTCGTCGCGGGAGTTTATTAGCGAAATGGGTCGGCATTTAAAGGAGAACGCAAAGATTCGCGACTCAGTTGTGCTTGCCGCCTTTGAAAAAAATGTGCCGATTTTTGTGCCGGCTTTCAGCGATTGCAGCGCCGGCTTCGGATTAATTCATCATCAATGGCATCATCCGGATCGACACATGAGTATCGATTCGGCGAAAGATTTTCTCGAGCTCACAAAAATCAAAATTGGATCGAAGCAGAGCGGATTGCTCATCATTGGCGGCGGCGTGCCGAAAAATTTCGCGCAAGATACCGTCGTCGCGGCCGACTACCTTGGCTTCGACATTGGCATGCACAAATACGCGGTGCAAATTACCGTGGCCGATGTGCGCGACGGTGCGCTCAGTGGATCGACATTAAAAGAAGCGAACTCGTGGGGCAAAGTCGATCAAGGCGCGGAGCAGATGGTTTACGCGGAAGCGACGCTGGCCCTCCCGCTTATCGCCGGTTACGCGTATCACAAGGGAAATTGGAAGAATCGTCAACTGCTTGATGAACCAGCGACGGCTAAGGCGGAGGAACCCGCTGCGGTTGCTTAGCTGGCCGCGCTAGGATCCGACAAGATCCCGAAGCGCCTTTCCCGACATCTGGAACTCGTGCCAATTCGGATCGATCGTCGCTCCGAGCCGCTCGTAAAACCGGATGCCCCGTTCATTCCATTTTGCGACATACCACTTGATCATACCGCAACCGGCCTGCTCAGCCTCCTTCGCGACGGCCTTCATCAGGAGCTTGCCAACACCCTTGCTGCGGCATCCATCGGCAACATATAGCTCTTTGATGATTAAATTCGGCTTCGCTCGATAAGTGAAGGCGACAAAATAATAAACGAGGAACCCAACCAATTCGCCGCCTGATTCGGCGATGAGACAGTGAAAATCAGGCGGTGAACGCCGGAATCCCTGTTCGCGCAGCACTTCCTCGGTTATAGCGAAGTCGCTGGCGTATTTTTCAAACTCCGCCAGCTCGCGCATTAACGGAAGCAAATTGCAGACATCCGCTTCGACTGCCTTTCTGATTCGCGGCTTTGTCATTTCTGAACGAACACGAAGAATTTCACAAGATCTCTCCGGGAGAGTTCCTGCCAACGAGACGTTGGCAACAGCACGCGAGCCGCGTGCGCTACCCTTCCCAGAAAAATTTCGTTGGTCGATCAATTTCGGGCGGAAGACTCTTATGCACCGGGCAATTGAGGGCCGTTTGTTCCAGCACTTCGCGCTGCGGACAATCCTTCGGCAATGGAATATGAACTTCTGACGGTAATCCGACGATCCGACGCGGCGCGTCCTTCGACATCTCCTTTTGCACTGATACAGTCATGCCGCGCAAATCAATGCCAAGCTCCTGCGCCTTAATTCCCATAGTCGTGCTCATGCAAGTCCCTAGGGCCGTGGCTACGAGGTCGGTGGGCGAAAATGCTTCGCCTTTTCCTTTATTATCGGTCGGAGCGTCGGTCGCGATGTTCGATTGCGACGGACCGTGGACAGCGTCGCAATGCAGATCGCCAGTGTATTTAATCGAGATATTGACCATGCAAACAATGTAGCGCGAGCCTCTGGCTTGCGAAGTAAAAAACCGCAAGCGGGACGCATGCGCTACTTTGGAATCGGCGCCTCCTGAATTTTGTCCGCGTGTCGCTCCAGCTCATCTCGGAAAACGCGGGTAAGATCGACATCGTGCAAGATGATCATGTCGGTATCGTGCTTTTTGCGTTCGTCATTTTGCCAGCCTTCGTTCCACCAGCAGAAGCCGATGATTGCCGGCCATCGATTTGAGAGCAAATCTTCGAGCGCTGATTTTGCCCAGCGCGCTGCATTTTCGCGTGGATTATGTAGATCGCAGCCGAGCTCGGCAATGATGATTGGCTTGCCGGCCGCAATTTTCATGAGGCGGGGATAAGCCTCCCGCATTTTAAACGCGAAACTCTCGGTTCCATCGCGTGTCGTCGGCGTGGTTGGTCCGTAAGCGCTGAGCGCGACCCAATCGCAATAATTCTCACCGGGAAAATAGTTCTCGAAGCGATTCCATTTTTTCTCCGGCTCATCGAGCCAGTTCACGTGCCAGACCCATTGCAAATTATTGGCGCCTTCCGCGCGCATTAGATCAACAATGTGGCGGTACGCCGCGATGTAGCGCCGTGGACCCTCTCCCGCGCCGCCGTTCCATTCGCCATTCCAGCTAAACCAGTTTCCATTCGGCTCCGTTCCCCACTCTATCAAAATGGGCGATCCGAAGCTTTTCGCGTCGCGTGCCCACGCGCGAAGATCCGCATCGAATTCGCCAGCGATGATTTTCTCAAGTGTGAAAAATTTCTCTGCATGCTTTTGATCGACATCGGAACGGAGCATCAATCGGACGTATGGAATTTTCTTGAGATCCCGGATCCAGCTACACATCGCGACCGGGAATTTCCGAGACTCAAACCAGTTGCTGGAGAAATAAATCCAGGCCGTTTGTTTATCGACCGCTTGCTCGTAACGCGCGACATCTTCCGGCGTGACATCGTGCTCAGTCGGATCATGTTCGTCGGTTCCAACGCCGCCCCAATAAAAGCCGTGATAAAGCTTCCCAGCTGGCGGCACCGCAACGCGCGCTGATTCAGCTTGAATATGCGCAATGCAGACCAGTCCGAGGAACGATCGACATAGGATGTGCTTCACGGTTCTGCAGGAAATAATGCGACGGTCATAGACCGCCGCTACAGAAAATCGCTGGAAGCTGAGGTTGCGACAGGTTCACTTCGCATTAGCCTTAAGTATGAACAAGAAAGTTACAGGAAAAGATTTAACAAAAGAGGCGCCGCGCAGTCCACGCATTCGGGTCGGCGGCTACGCGATTCTTGGACGCACCATCGACAAATGCCGCGCGCATGTGGCTGGCAATATTGGCGAATATCATTTCGATTGTCCGCTGGATAACATGCTTTTTGGCTTCAAAGGCGTGAAGGGCGACGATTTCAAGGCGCAGATCGAGCAGGGCGCGAGCGATCAGGAAATGGTCGAATGGCTTCACCGAAACGGCGAAGAGAAAACGCCGGACGAAATCAGACGATGGGCCGAAGAAGTAGAGGCAAGCACTCTCTACAACGATCCGGAAAAGCGCGATTTCTTCAGTGAGGAGGCCAAGAAGCTTGGGCTCGAACCGGCCACGACAACGACGTTCGAATGGCTGGAATTGGACGACAAAGTCTCCTACGCGCAGGCAACGGCGTAGCGAACGGAAGTTATTGTCGATCTTACGTCTTGATGATCGGCGGTGGAATGTCTTCGGTCGGCCCCACGTCGATTCCGCGTCGTAGTTTGCTGTGGCGAACGCTGTAGCCGAAATAAATCAACATTCCAATAGCCAACCAGATGAAGAAACGACCCCACGTTTCGAGTGGCAAACTGAACATGAGCGCGCCGCAAAAAAATACGCCAAGAAGCGGAAAGACTGGCACCATTGGAACACGAAACGGACGCAAACGGTCCGGATCCTTTCGACGCAGCATCAACACTCCGAGGCAAACCAGAACGAAGGCAAAAAGCGTTCCAATATTCGTGAGATCGGCGAGCGAGCCGATATCGGTCAACATCGCCACGCCACCGACGGCCACGCCGGTCCAGATGGTGGTAACGTATGGCGTGCGAAAGCGGGAGTGGATTCGAGCAAAGTATTGCGGCAACAATCCATCCCGCGCCATTGCCATAAAAATACGCGGTTGGCCGAGCTGAAACACAAGCAGAACAGAAGTCAGCCCGGCGAGCGCGCCCGCACTAACCAGTGCCTGCGCCCATGGTTTGCTGGCAAACGCCGTCGCGACGGCTGCCGAATCACCGAGGTAAACCGTGTATTTCAGTATGCCGGTGAGGACCCCTGACATCAAGACGTAAAGCAACGTGCAGATGATCAGGCTCGCTATCATTCCTATGGGCAAATCGCGCTGCGGATTCTTCGTTTCCTCCGCCGTCGTCGAAACGGCATCGAATCCGATGAATGCGAAGAAAACGATGGCGGCGCCGCTCATCACGCCACCGAATCCGTTCGGAACAAATGGGTGCCAGTTGGTAGGGTGAACCATAAAAGCGCCGAACGAAATCACGAAAACGACGACGGCGACTTTGATTAAAACGATGGTCGTGTTCGTCCGCGCGCTCTCGCGAATGCCATAGACCAACAGCGCGGTCACGGCCGCGACGATGAGGAAGGCCGGAAGATTAACCGCGATTGGGTGCCCACCAATGACCGGCAATGCCGTCGAAGAAAAATCCCGCAGCGTGTCGCCTCCCTTCGCCACGATGTCGGTCGCGGTTTTATAATCCGTCACCGCCCAAAGCGGAAATTTTATTCCAAAAAGGCTGCCGCAAAGTTTGACAAAATAACCAGACCAGCCGACCGCCACTGCCATATTGCCGACTGCGTATTCAAGAATAAGATCCCATCCGATAATCCAAGCCACGATCTCGCCAAGCGTTGCGTACGAATAGGTGTAAGCCGAACCGGAGACCGGGATCATCGCGGCAAGTTCCGCATAGCAAAGCGCGGCAAAGCCGCAGGCAATCCCTGCCACGATGAAAGAAAATACCACCGCAGGCCCCGCACCTGGGCGGCCAAATACCAAATCGGCGTGCGTAAGATAGGATATAGCAAAATTCAGCACTGGCGTTTTCCACAGCGAACCTACTGCCTGCGCGTGCTCGCCGGCGGCGGCAGTTCCCGCGAGCGCGAAAATTCCCGCGCCGATAATCGCGCCAATACCAAGGCAGGTAAGATCGAACGCGGAAAGCGCGCGCTTCATCTGGCGCTCAGGCGCGGCCGCCTCCGCCATCAAATGCTCCGGGCTTTTGGTCTTGAAAAGGTACGAGGCCACGTCGCTTTTACTGGTTAGGCCGAGTCAATCACGATCGGACGTACATCGTGGCATCACGCTGGGTGCGGGGTCAATCTCAAGTTTCGCGACCCTGTCGAGCCGACAGAAAACATTCCAAATAGACGTTCGTGCCCAATTTCCCTAAGCTTGGGAGATGGCCGATGAAGTAACAAAACTCATTTTGGGCGACACGGCGATATCGGCAATCGAACAGCCTTCACCTTCCCGAAGGCGATTCTTTGGTAGGCGAAAAACCCAGCCGCCTCCGTTGACACATTGCGAGAATTGCGGCGCACTCTTGAGCGGACGCTTCTGCGCAAAATGCGGACAGGCGGCGATCAATTACCGCCGTTCTTTCAGGCATATCTTTGTCGATCTTCTCGATGAGTTCCTTAACTGGGACTCAAAGTTTTTCGCGACGATCGGCCTGCTTCTTGTCCGACCCTGGAAGCTGACGAATGAATTTCTCGCCGGACACCGCGTGCGCTATGTGCACCCGCTGCGGCTTTATTTGCTCGCGAGCATTGTCTTTTTCTTCGCCGTCAATTACTGGGCGAAATCGATTCATCTCCAGCCAGGCAACCTGCCGCCTGCAACTCGGGCTGAGATTAAATCGGAATTGGATAAGGAGAACTTGACGCCGGAGCAGCGCGCGAAAGTGGAACGAGCTCTAAACATGGCGAACATGTCGCCAGAAGCGGCCGCCATAATGGCCGCGAAAAGAAAAGATACGACTCAGGAGGAGACTGCTACCCCGCAAGCCACGCCAACGGCAAAAGAAACCGCAACGCCCGTTGTCGACTTCAGTCCGGCCTTCTTCCAGTCCGGCAATCCATCAACACCATTCGAGAAATGGATAGAAACACGCGCGAAAGAAAAGATCGGCGAACATGGGACTAACTTACAGCTGTTTGCTAAAACGCTGATCAGCAATCTTCCTTATATGGTGCTTTGCTGCATCCCGCTCTTCGCCTTCGTGCTAAAAATTCTCTACGTCCGGCGCAAAGTCTTTTATATCGATCATCTCATCTACGCGCTTCATATTCACAGCTTCACTTATCTCGGAATCATGTTGATTGTTGCGGCGACTATTGGGTTGGGCCACATCGTTCCCAATGCGTTAGCCGGCTGGATTATTGGACTTCTCTGGCTGACTTTCGCGGTCCTGATTTTCCTGTCGATCCGCCGCGTTTATCGGCAAAACTGGTTCTTTACGATTTTCAAATTCTTCCTCGGCGGATTTGTTTATCTCATGGTCCTTTTCGTTGCATTTTTGGCAACGTTCTTCATCACACTGGCGTTGCCGTGACCAAAAGCGCAGAGTAACTGCGATGAAGCTTTGCGCACCCTTGTTCGCTCTGCTGGTCTCCGGGGCGGCAATCGCGAGGGCCGCGGACCGTCGCATCGCTTTTGAGCGCAATGACGCGATCTGGATCGCCAACCGCGATGGCACGGCCGAGAAAAAGGTTGCCGATGGAGTTTTCCCCGCCATTTCGCCCGACGGGACAGCTGTCGCGTTCAACACAGTGGAAAAAAACGGCACGACTTATGTGCGTCACATCGCCGTGGTAGAAATCGCAACCGGCAAAACCACTGTGTTCAAGGACGTCCCAAGCGGCAACAGCTATTATCCGACGTGGTCGCCAGACGGAAAGCGAATCCTCTTTACGCTGCGGCAAAACGAGGTGTGGGACCTCGGCCTGATCAACGGCGACGGAACCGGCTTTCGGACTCTGAAAAAAGGCGCGCCGGGAGAAGTCACACTTTATTCACCGATTTGGGCGCGCGATGGGCAATCGGTTTTCTGCCAGGACATGACGAACATTTACCGGCTCGGTCTCGATGGCGCCGTAGTCGCGCAATGGAAGATCGACAAAATCATTCCGAATGGCGGCATGACCGGTGATGGCCGGATCGACGTGTCGCCCGATGGCAAACGCTTGCTTGTCAGCGTCGACATGAACGAAGAAGCTCAGCGCAAAGATCGGGATGGGCCGGTACCAGCGCTTTGGTCTTTTGATCTCGATTCACAACGCTCGGTCCGACTGACTTCGAAAAAACTTTTTGGCTGGGACGGCGTTTGGTTCGACAAGGACAATATCCTCTTCCTCAGCCGGGCCGCTGGCGAACAGGACGACTCAATTTATCGGATGCCGATCAACGGAAAAAATTCAAAGCGCCTGATCAAAAATGCGCGCTTCCCAAGTGTTAATCTGCCGTGATTGGAATAACAATCGCCTGGCGCATGAAAGCATTTGCGTTTTCGATTTTTTTCTGTCTCAGCCTTACCGCGCTCGCAGGTGACCCGCAGCGAAAGATCGCCTTCGAACGCGGGAACAATGTTTGGGTAGCTAATCTCGACGGGACCGCCGCGAAGAAAATCGCTGCCGGGGCGCTGCCGAATATTTCACCAGACGGCACGCGCCTGGCCTTTAACACAGTTGAGGACTCCAAGACGCGACCTGGTCCCGAACGCCACATCGCAGTCGCCGACCTCGCCAGCGGCAAGGTCAGAATTTTCAAAGATATCCCGAGCGATAATTGCTTTGGCCCTGTTTGGTCGCCGGATGGATCGAAACTCGCGTTCTCGATCATGGCTGAGAAGGAATGGAGGCTTGGTTTGGTCAACGTTGATGGCTCGGGTTTTGATTTTGTAAGAAATGCGGAGCTAAAGGGCGATGCATTCGGCGCGCCCACCTGGTCAGCCGATGGTAAATCGATTTTCTGCCACGACCTGGACAATCTTTATCAGATCGATTTCGACGGAAATGTTCTTAAAAAGTGGAAGCTATCCGAAGTGCTGACCGAGGCGGGCATGAACGGCGGTGATCGGCTCACTGTCTCGCCTGATGGGAAGACATTGCTGATGGATGTAGATCTTGGCGCGGAACATGAACGCAAAAATTGGGATGGACCGCAGCCCGCGATTTATAAATTCGATCTCGCCACGGCGAAAACCACGCGCATGACGGGGAAGAATGATTTTGTCTGGGACCCTTACTGGCTAACGAGCGACGAATTTCTCTGTCTAATTCAAAAAGGAAACGAAAATCAGCCGTCGCTTTATCGCATGTCGATAGACGGCAAGAATGCCAAGCTGCTCGCGAAGCACGCGCGCACGCCGAGCGTCAGTGCGCCCTAGGGTCTCGCCTCGACCTTAACTGAGAAGTTCTCTCGCTTTCGCAAGCGCCTCCGCAATCTTGCTCGCGTCGTTGCCGGCGCCCTGAGCATTCTCTGGGCGACCACCGCCTTTGCCGCCCACGATTGGCGCGATCTGCTGAATCAATTTGTTCGCCTGAAACTTCGACGTCATTTCTTTTGAGACGGATGCGACTAACGCGACTGATCCCTTTGCAGCGCTTGCGAGGAAAATCGGGCCCTTAAATTTTGATTTGAGCGCGTCCCCGACTGCTTGCAGCAACTTTCCGTCAGCGTTCGGCACTTCGGCCACGCAGAAGTTTTTTCCTGCGTGTGACGCCGCCAGCTCATTCGCGATTTGCACAGCCCGGCTTCGCAACTCGGCCTCGGCAGCTTTGGCACTTTGCTTTTCCCAATCGCGAACTTCGGCTTCGATCTTTTCTAGATGCGCCGCGCGTACATCGACTTGTTGGAGCATTTCAGTTGTGGTTGCGTCGCTTTCAAAAGCAGGCAGCGCCGCGATGTCAGGTTTCTTGCGCGCCAAGGCTCCAAGCTTGTCTTGCTGACGCGCAGCTTCCTGCTTCGCCCAGCTACGTGCTGCGTCACCTGCGATTGCTTCGATCCGGCGAACGCCAGCGGCGATCGCTTCTTCCTTCACGATCCGGAAGGGGCCGATTTCGCTGGTGGATCTCACATGGGTCCCGCCGCAAAGCTCCATTGAGTAACCATCGAGTGCTTTCGGTTCGCCACCGATCTGCAGAACGCGCACCGTGTCGCCGTATTTCTCGCCAAAAAACTGGATGATATCCTTTCGTTCCCTAGCTTCAGCGTACGGAATTTCAGTCCACGAAACCGGCGCATTTTCCGCGATCTTTTCGTTCACTAATCTTTCCACATCGCGCACTTGCTGCTTCGTGAGTGTCGCGCTGGAAAAATCGAACGTAAGTTTGTCGGGGCCGACGTAGCTTCCTTTTTGCGAAGCGTCGCGTGAGACAACTTCGTGCAGCGCCCAATGTAAAAGATGCGTCACGGTATGGTGCCCTTGAATCGCGCGGCGTCGATCGACATCCACTGAAACGCGCACGGCTTCGCCCGGTTCCGGCGCACGACCTTCCATGATCGCAGCCCGATGAACAAACACTTCGCCACGCTTTTGCGTATCGATCACGCGCAACTGGCCAACTTCCGTCCGGTCGTGACCTGGAACATGAAGCAACCCGCGATCTCCGACTTGTCCGCCCATCTCGGCATAACAAGGTGTTCGATCGAGGACGATGTTTACCTCTTCCACTTTTGTACCGGGCAAAACTGTTTCGACAACTGATTCGGTCTCCAGAAAATCATAGCCGAGAAATTTCGTTGGCTCGGCTTTCAGCCCCCCTTCTTCTACGCTGATTTTTTCTTTTTTCTGTCTCTTACGGCCGCGCTCACGCTGTTCCTCCATCCGCTGCTCAAACCCGGCAATATCGACTGTAAATCCGCGCTCACGCGCTAGCAGTTCAGTGAGGTCGAGTGGAAAGCCGTAAGTGTCGAAAAGTTTGAACGCAAAGTCCCCGGAGATTTTCTTCTCGACCGTTCCATCAGGTCGGCGGACGAACGCGCCTAGCTTGTCGCGGTTGTGATAACCCGCAGCGCGTGACATCTCAGATGCCTCAAATTCTGCCGGACCGCCTGTATCACCCATAAATTCTGGCAAAGATTCGATCATCTGCGCTGCTCTCTCGAACCGTTCAAGGCCAGCTTCGGTATCAAAAAGATTGAGGCCTCGGTCGAGCGTCCTGTTAAACGATTCTTCTTCATGGCAAATTGTTTCTTTAATCTTCGATTCTTTCGCCCGGATTTCAGGGAACATGTTGCTCATCGTTTTTGCAACGACATCGACTAGCTTGAAGAAGAATGTCTCGTGAAAGCCTAACGAACGCCCATAGCGAACCGCACGACGAAGAATGCGGCGTAAAACATAGCCGCGACCCTCGTTTGATGGAATGATTCCGTCGGCAATGGCGAATGACAGCGCCCGGATGTGATCGGCAATCACACGAAACGCGACATCGATTTTTTCTTGATCGGCGTCGCTTGTGGGGCGGCCGCTCCGGCTGCCCTCCGCCTCGCCCGGCAAGCGAAGCGCTTCCCCTACACTTGGCAGGGTTCCGGCGTACTTCTTGCCGCTTAGCTTTTCCAGTTCGTCGAAAATCGGCCGAAAAATGTCTGTCTCGTAATTGGAAATCGTTCCCGAGAAATCGGTGAGATTTTTTGTGTCTTGAATAATCGCCGTGACGCGCTCGAAACCCATTCCGGTGTCCACATGCCGCTGGGGCAGCGGCGTGAACGTGCCATCCGGGTTCGCGTTGAACTGGATGAAAACCAGGTTCCAAATTTCGATGCAACGCGGATCTCCCTTGTTCACGAGCGCGCCGCGCGTGTCGCCGTCCGACGTAAGATCGACATGTAACTCCGAGCACGGGCCGCAAGGTCCGGTGTCGCCCATCATCCAGAAATTGTCGGCCTTGCCGCCATTGATAATATGAACGGCTGGATCGAGATCGGCCTCGCGAAATAAGCGGGCCCAATGATCGTGCGCTTCCTGATCGAACTCACTCGGTTCGCCGGCACCAGGCTTGTAAACGGTCGCGTAAAGCCGTTGGGCGGGAAATTTCCAGCGATCGACGACTAATTCCCACGCCCATTCGATCGCTTCCTTTTTGAAATAATCGCCAAAGCTCCAGTTGCCGAGCATTTCGAAAAAGGTGTGGTGATAGGTGTCGAGCCCGACATCTTCGAGATCGTTATGTTTGCCACCGGCGCGAATGCATTTCTGCGTGTCCGCCACGCGCGGCGGATTCCACACCGGCTTTTGTTGTCCGAGAAAGATCGGAACGAACTGGTTCATGCCGGCATTCGTGAAGAGCAAATTCGGCGCGTCCG
>WNGK01006546.1_pt1 | contig 12247 bp, 6 predicted proteins | sample 5400601 | NCBI WGS metagenome assembly WNGK01 (sample SAMN13153376, study PRJNA577476) | soil metagenome | isolation source: 60 cm soil or saprolite under Garry oak tree replicate 1 | place: USA:California | collected 2016-06-15
CCAGCGTAGAAGTACTCAGCGGAGGATTCGACTCCAACATCGGCGATAGTGCTTTCAGCGTTGGCCGAAATTCGGCATTTACATAGTCGAGCGGATCGCGGGAGGAATTTCCCGCGGGGCTCGCGGTGGCTTCCGCAAAACCGAGTCGGTCAACGAATGGAATTGCCGTAAGCGCAGCGCTGAACCGGAACATATCGCGTCGTGTGAACATTTCTGACGAATTCCCCCCATGTCTTCAAAAGATCCGAAACGACTACCGGATAGGAGTTGCAGGAGTGGTTCCGGCCCTACCGAAAAGGTGCGCGGGCGAGCCAAACGTCCGGTCCGCGCCTTGCTACCGTTCAAGTTCCGCTGCAGATTTCGCAGTCTTGCTTTGAATGCGAATCTCGACTCCCTCCAAGCCATCGGCATCGGCGGCCAGGTGGACCGTTCCCGATTCTCGGGATACACGCAGAACAACCAGTGCGCGCCCATGAAAGAGGGTGATGTGATCGCCTTGGTACGATTCCCGGTTCGTGCCATCCCCATTGCCGACCGCGGCAATGGATCCAGATCCGCTCACTGCGAACTTCACTTCCTGGTTCGCGTTAAGTTGTGGCCGACCTTCAGCATCCACTGCTTCAACGGTGATGAAGGAAAGATCCTGCCCATCGGCTTGCAATTCGGTGCGGTCCGCAGCCATGCGAAGCTTGGCTGGATTGCCCACAGTCTGCAATGAGCTCGTGGCTACTTCTCGATCGCCGTTGATACCGACTGCCTTCAGTACGCCTGGAGCGTACGCAACCGTGAACAGCGCCTTGCGCTGCTGTTCTGCCGTGGTGGGCATTTCGCCGATGAGCTTGTCATTGAGGTAGAGCCGCACCTTCTCGGTTCCAGCGTAGACCTCCACCTGCATGTCCTTGCCTTCCTGGCCCGGCCAGGTCCAGCTTGGCAGACTCGGGTAGACACTCCAGCCCATCGCGACGATCTTCTTGCCGTCCGGCTCAGGCAGGCGAACAGTCGCATAGACGCGGTTGCCCCCGTTCCACAAAATATCCCGGTAGTAGGATTGCGGTTTCCGGTAGCCTGTGAGATCGATGTCGCCGGAAGACGCTGCGTGCCACGGAAATCTCGGCATCAGGAGCTTCATCATCGAATTGGAGTCGTCCTTCTGTGGCTGCGCGAATCCTTCGAAGGGGTTCTTTCCGTCCGCGCCCATGTTGGCCAACATCTGTTTCATCATTGGACCAATCTGCATTGCCTGTTTTGCCTGTTCTGGTGTTATGTATGCCCAGCTTCCGATTCCGGATTCGCCAAGATAATCCATCGCCGTCCAGACAAACTCGCCGACGATGTACGACTTCTCATGCACGAGCTTCCATTCTTCGAAAGCTGCTGCGGGCATGGACTCCGTGGTCATCATGATCCGGCTGGGGACCCGCTCATGATCCTTAGCCTGATTCTGCTCGACGTTGTAGTTGTAGCCGGTGATATCGAGCTGAGCCATGACGGCATCAGTATTCGCCGTGTACGTTGCGCCAGGGAAAGCTTCAGTTAAAGGCCGCGTGCTGTCGAGCGAGCGCACACGGGCAGCCAGTTGTTTCGCAATCGGCGCTCCATCCTTTGTCCACGCTTCCGGTATCTCATTGCCGATGCCCCAGAAAATGATCGCTGGGTGATTGCGATCGCGCAGCACCATGGAGTCGATGTCCTGCTGCCACCACTCGTTGAAGAACCGCGCGTAATCGAATTTCGCTTTGGCCTTGGTCCAGACGTCGAAAGGCTCGTCAAGAACCAGCAGCCCGAGTCGGTCGCACGCATCCAGAAACGCGGGTGAAGGGGGATTGTGCGCGGTGCGGACCGCATTGAAACCTGCGGCTTTCAGCAATTCCACCTTTCGTTCCTCGGCACGATCGAACGCCGCCGCCCCCAGAGGGCCGTTGTCGTGGTGAACGCTTCCACCGTTAAGTTTGATGGATTTGCCGTTGAGCAAAAGACCTTTCTCTACCGACCAGGCCAGCGTGCGAACGCCGAAGTTTGTCTCGACGCGATCGATGAGTTTGCCTTCATGCCGGATCTCGGTCACTGCTCGATAGAGAGTCGGGGTCTGCGGAGTCCACAGCTCCGGATGCGACAACACGATCTCCTGCGTCGCATCTTCGTGCGAACCAGCCCCGATCCGGAGTTTTGAGTCCTCCTTTGCCACCGGCTTGTCTTGCGCGGAGAAGACTATGGTTCTGACGGAAACTTCAGAAGAACCAGAGGTGTCGTTTTCGACCTGCGTGCGGACAACAAGCTTCGCGCTATCGGCCGATTCCTCCGCAGTGCTAACGAAGACGCCCCAAGGAGACACATGGATTGGATCGGCAACGACGACGTGCACGTGACGATAGATCCCTGCGCCGGAATACCATCGACTGCTGGGCTGTTCTGAGTTGTCTACGCGCACGGCAAGGACAGTCTTCTTCGCAAAAATGAGTTCAGGAGTCAGGTCAAAGCGAAAGCTCGTGTAGGCGTACGGATGAATCCCGAGCTTCTTCCCGTTCAGAAACACTGTGGCGTTGCTCGCCACTCCATCGAACTCGACGTTGACGCGCTTTCCTTTCCAACTTGCCGGAGCCGTGAATGCCTTCCGGTACCAACCAATTCCAGAAGGAAAATACCCCCCGCCTGATCCCGTCGGATTCTTTTCCTCGGGAGCCTGTTCGATGCTCCAGTCGTGAGGCAGATCGACCGATCGCCAGACTGAGTCGTCAAAGGACTGCGATTCCACCCCGGCTGGGTCACCAAGAAGAAACTTCCAATGCGCATCGGCCCGCATCACTTGGCGGGCAGGTTGAGACTCCTCCGCCCGCGCGATGGGCAGTGAAATTGAGACTACGGCAATCAAGGTCGCGATCAGCCGCGGAAAAAGGCGCTGCATCTGGTGTCTCCTTCAGTCCGGCAATAAGTGAAGTCATACGCCAAGCGTTTATTAACAACCTTAGAAGCACGCCTGCGTCGGAGTTGGACGGACCGTGTAGCTGCACGGCCGCCGAGAGGATCCGCCTGCAGGATTCAAGCGCATGTATACGTCACAAGCCTGCCGAACCTTTCAAGCTGACAGCGGCAGTGAGCGGCAGAGTTGCAGACGACGGACCCGCCATCACCTTGTACTCACCGGGCGTGATCGTCCAACGGTCCGAGGCGGCATCGAACACTGAGAGATAAAGCAGATCGATTTTGAGCGTCACGGTCTTGCTTTCACCTGGTTGAAGGCCGACCTTCTCCCATCCGATCAGGCGTTTCGGCGGCTCCCCCGCAGATGCGGGCAGGCTCAAGTAAACCTGTGCGACTTCCTCTCCCGCGCGCTTGCCGGTATTGCGGACTACAAAGCTGACATCCACGGATGCGCCGCCCGTTGCCCTCAGGTCCGAATAGGTAAATGAAGTGTAGGAGAGTCCGAATCCAAACGGATACGCAGGCTTTTTCCTCTCGGCGTCAAACCATTTGTAGCCGACCTTAAGGCCTTCATCATACATAACCGGAAGTGGCGGCTTCGGACTCATCAACCCATCGATCGGGCCGGGCTTTCTGCCGGGCGGTACGGCGATTGCGGCATGGGGTAAATCGGAATCCGATGCCGGGAAGGTTACCGCAAGCTTGCCGGAAAAGTTCGATCTTCCGAAGAGCAGGCCCGCAAGAGCTTCGCCGCCGCGGATTCCCGGATACCACGCTTCCACAATCGCGTTCACGTTGTTCGCCCACGGCATCAGGACGGGATCGCCGCTCTCGATGACCACGATCGTATGCGGATTTGCAGCGGCGACTCTCTCGACGAGCGTGTCCTGTCCGTCCGGAAGAGAAAGTGTTTCCAGGTCACCTCCTTCATGCGTGTGCTGGAGGACGAACACGATGGCGACATCCACGTTCTTCGCCGCAATCGCGGCAGCATTCGGATCAGTGCCGGGATCGTACGTCACGTTCACAGCCGGTGCCGTCTCGCGAATTGCATTCAATGGGGACGAGGGATGAAAGACCTGTTGCGAGAAGACGGCTAAGATATCGTTCTTCATCTTCGGGTCAGGAACCGCGTTCCCGCCCGCAGCATCAACCTGTGCAGAACCGCCGCCGGACAGCACGCCCGCATCGCCATGCCCGCCGATTACTGCAATCGACCTGAGCGCGGCCAAGCTCAACGGCAGTTGATACTTTTCATTCTTCAGCAGAACCATGGATTCTTCTGCTGCGCGCTGCGCGACTTTGAATCCGCGCATCACGTCGGGCGCCTGGGTCGGCTGCGGATTATCGAAAATGCCGCTTGCGAATTCGGTACGAACGATGCGACGTACCATCTCATCCAGACGCTCGATCGGTACCTGTCCACTCTCCACAGCTTTCCTCAGTTCAGCGCCGAAATAACGACTACCCGGCTGTTCCATGTCGAGGCCGGCCAGAGCCGCTTTGACTGTGCTGTGGGTGGCGAACCAGTCCGATACGACCCAACCCCGGAAGCCCCATTCTTTTTTGAGGGCCTGATTCAGCATGTAGTCGTTCTCGCAACCCCAGTCGCCATTGATCAGGTTGTAGGAGCACATCAGCATGCCCGGCTTACCCCGCTTCACACCGATCTCGAATGCAAGCAGGTCGGTTTCCCGCATCGCTCTCTTGTCGATGACTGCATTTGCGAAATAGCGTCCAGTCTCCTGATCGTTCACGGCATAGTGCTTGATGTCGGCGATCACGCCCTGGCTTTGCACGCCCTGAATCCACTGGGCCACCAGGTTGCCGGCAAGAATCGGATCTTCACCGAGATACTCGAAATTACGGCCATTGCGAGCTTCGCGCGTGATATTCGCTCCGCCGCCCAGCGAAATATTGAATCCCTGATCTGCCAGTTCCCGGCCGACGAGCGCGCCAAAATCACGTGCGAGAGAGGTGTCCCAGGAAGAGGCGAGTGCAATGAAGGAGGGCATCGCCGTCGAATACCGGCCTTTATGCGATCCGCCCCCTGCCCCCAAGGAACCGTCATCCATATTCAAGTCAGGCAATCCCAGCCGTTCGATGCCGGGCACAAATCCACCTCCACCGTTCGAACGGATGGCTGCGGGATCGGCAGGACCAAAGCCCGGTATCCCAGTACCATGGACGAGCTGAATCTTTTCATCCAGCGTCATCGCCTTCACGACGAGTTCGGCGCGTTCATCCGTCATGAGGCTCTTATCCATCCAGGGTCCCTTGGGCTTTTTGGGACCACCGAAAAGCTGGCCGAAGCTACACTGGGTTGCGACAATAGCGATCACTGCTGCCCCAACCACCCTTGCAATCTCTCTTCTCACGAACATGGTCCTGTCCTTTACCGATCTACGGCAGCCTTGTGGCGTCTGAACAAATCTGCTCAAGCATTGATATCCCGTTGGTTCCCCTGGGAACTCTCCCACAAAGAGCTCCCAGGGTGTCTCAAGGCTCAGAACTCTGGCCCAGAGGCTTCGATACCATTCACCGAAAGCACAAAACCGCTTCGCATAGGAATGGAACTACTTGGCGGACTGGTTCGACGGCTTGGCCGTAAAATCACCCGAGACTCCAAACGGCTGGACCTCAACACTGCCGGAGATCTTGTCCGAATCGTCGACCGTCGCGGTGTAAACCATTGTCAGTTCAGTACCGTTGTAGTCGGACTTGAATTGCCAGGTCACCTTGTTTCCGTCGATGGTGCCAGTCACCGGCAGATCCTTGTCTTCGGTGGACTTGCAACTGCCTGAGATCTTGTTATCGGCGACGGAAAACGTGCAGGCCTGGTCGCTCTCGTTTCCGGCGATGTTGTTGTGAACGGACCATTGACCTGTAAGACCGGGTGCTCCTGCCGCGAAAGCAGAGGAGGCAAACAGGAGGACAGAGGATGCGAGGAGTTTCTTCATATTTGATCCTTTCGGGTTGGCTTTTGATTGAGCTGATTGTCAATGCGCTCCGTGTGAGGCGGCCATTTCTTCCGGCGAGGGCCGCTTCATCAGGAATGGAAGTGGAATGAGCAGCGCAACGATCACGCCGAGAACAAAGAATGCGCTGATGAATGCAAGCACATTGGCTTGTGAATCCACCATCATCTGGAGTTGTGCGAGCGATCGCTGTCCTGCGCCGGCGACACTGCTCCCACTCTGAATGGCCGATTGCCGCAATGCCGACAGATATCGATCGAAGAAGAAGTTCCCGTGATGGAGATGCGAGACAAGGTCGATGCGGCTGATCTGCCGGTGACGCGCGAGGTATGAGACCAGAAATGAAACTCCGATGGCTCCTCCAAGATTCCTCACGAAATTGCTGATGCCGGAGACCTGGTTGTTGCTCTCCCTGCGCATGCCTACATAGGAAAGTGTGCTGATGGGGATGAAGATGAGCGGAATCCCAACGACCTGGAACACCCGCATCCAGACGACGGTGGAAAAGTCTATGTCCGGCGTAATGCGCATCATCCAGAACATGCTGGCTGACGTCAGCACGAATCCCACGGCAATGACCTTGCGTGGATCGAACTTGCTTCCCAGGATGCCGGCAATGGGCATCAGAACAGCGAGAGCAATGCCTCCTGGAGACAGCGCCCAACCGGCGCGCTCAGCCGTGTATCCCAACTGCAGTTGGAGAAACTGCGGAATCAGGATCGTTGATCCATTGAGAACCACGCCCAGCGTGAAGTTGGAAAGCGTCGACGATGCGAAATTCCGGTTCTTGAGAAGGCGAAGCTCGATAATAGGATTCTTGTGGGTCCATTCCCGCCAGATCATCGCGAGCAGCGCAATGACGGCGACAGCGGCCGCCAGGCAGATGATCCCCGAGTCGAACCATTCAAGCTGCTCACCCTTGTCGAGCACGTATTGAAGGAGCCCAACCCCGAGCACGATAGTGGCAATCCCGAAATAATCCGTATTCTGTCCGCGCCTCTCGCGCATCTCGAGCACATGGGGAGGATCATACACAACCCGTTGCGTCAGGATGAGCGAGATGATCCCAATCGGCACGTTGATAAAGAAAATCCAGTGCCAACTGTAGTTGTCCGTGATCCATCCGCCCAATGTAGGCCCAATCGCCGGAGCCACCACGATGGCCATTCCGTAAATCGCAAAACCCATGTTGCGCTGCTGAGGTGTGAAGGTGTCGGCCAGGATCGCTTGCTCGCTCGGCCCAAGGCCTCCGCCGCCAAGGCCCTGGATCACTCGAAACAAGACGAGCATGGGCAGGCTTGTGGCCAGTCCACAAAGCATTGAACTCAAAGTGAAGAGGACAACGCAAGACATGTAGAAGCGCTTGCGGCCAACCCTCGTCGACAGCCATCCGCTCATCGGAAGAATGATGGCGTTCGAAACCAGGTAGCTGGTCTGCACCCAGGTGCTCTCATCCGAAGTTGCCCCCAGATTCCCTGCAATGTGGGGCAGGGCAACGTTTGCAATCGAGGTGTCAAGGACCTCCATGAACGTGGCCAGGGTGACCGTCATGGCCACGACCCAGGGATTGAAACGCGGCCGAATGGCGGCTACCTGAGCCATACCGTAGCCTCAACGGACATCCCAGGACGGAGGCGATCCAGATTGTCCTGGTTCGCATTGAGGCGAATGCGAACCGGCATGCGCTGAACTACCTTAATGTAGTTGCCGGTGGCATTTTCCGGTGGAAGGACGCTGCTTCGGGCGCCTGTGATTGCGGGAATACCTTCAACGGTACCTTCAAAATCCTTTTTCAACGCGTCGATATGGACCTTGGCTCGCTGTCCGGCGCGCATTCTTGCCAGTTGGGTTTCTTTGAAGTTCGCCGTTACCCATGTGTCGCCGCTGGCCACAATCATCATCAGCGGTTGGGCTTCGCTCACGCGGTTGCCGATCTCCGCACTGCGCTGGGTCACGATTCCGCGCACCGGAGAAACAATGTGGCAGAAGCTCAGGTTCAGAGCGGCACGCTGCAATTGCGCGGCAGATGCCTCAACGTTCGCTTCGGAAGTGGCCAGGTCGGCTTGGCGTATCGAGAGTTGGCGGGGTGAAGTCCGTGCGATTTGTTCACGCTTGGCGACCTGCGCGTCGATCTCCGCCTTACGTTCCTCTACCAGCTTCTCGGCCGATGCGACATTGGCCTTCGCAGCCGTGGCGTTCGCTTCTGCGGAACGGGCAGCAGCCAGAGCCCGCTCGTAGTCCTGACGCGAGATTGTGCCTGCTCGAAAAAGCTGCTCGTAGCGCTGAAGGTCGGCTTCATCGCGGGTGCGCACAGCTTCCGCTTCGACCAGCTTCGCCGAGGCGCTCGCCTGATCCTGCGATGCCGCTGCGGAAGCGGCGCGTACCTGGATCAGCTGCGCATCGCTGGTGATCGCTGCGGCGGCATTATCCGCTTCTGTAATGGCCACGGTAGGACGCTGTGAATTCAATTGCGCAACGGCCTGATCGTATTGAGCCTTGGCCTGCGCGTAAGCTACCTTTTGCTCGCTGGGGTCGAGATCCACCAGCGGCTGCCCCGGTTCGACGACCTGGTTATCCGTGACATATACAGCGGCCGTCGTTCCCGAAATCCTCGCGCTCACCACGTTCAGGTGCCCGTCCAGTTGCGCATCGTCGGTGGACTCGTATCCCTGGGAGTACACGCCCCATCCGGTGGCAGCGCCGCACACGAACAATGCGGCAAGGCCCGCGATCAGGACTCGGACAGCCTTTTTCTGTGTTCGCGGAGCGGAGAGGGCCTCGACTTCTATGGCCTGTGGCATACTTGAAAGATACTGACCGGTCGGTTTTGTGTCAACAATAAAAACTCGCGAGGTGTTTAAATGGGAGAAGTCGCCATGCAAACTCTGAGTAAACAACAGCTTCGAACCAGGGAGACGCAAGCCAGGCTTCTCGATGCCGCCGAAGAAGTGTTTGTTCGGGATGGGTATGAGACGGCCCAACTCGACGAGATTGCCGCCACAGCGGACAGAAGCAAAGGGGCGGTCTATACGCACTTCAAAAGCAAGGAAGATCTGTTCCTTGTTCTGTTTGAACATCGTACCCGGTCGTACATTGATCGGCTTGCCAGCAGTCTGCGGAAGTGTACGAGTCGAAAGCAAAGCCTGGAAACCTTTCGCGAATTCATTGTTGGGCTGATCCACGATAGGACGTGGCCGATCCTGACGCTCGAATTCAAGCTCTTCGCACTCCGGCATCCCGAATCGAAGGAGCGCTTTCGGAAAGCCTTCGAGATGTCGAAGGCCACCAATGACACTGGGCTTCATGACAAGATGTTCGGGCAACTCACCAGGGACCAGAAGACAGACCATGACGCGTCGCTTCTGGCGTTGGGGCCAATCGTTTCTGGACTGATCCTCGAGAGTCATTTCGAACCGGAAACTCTCACCGAAAAGGCCCTCCGCCGTATCCTGGGCCGCATCTTCGATGCTCTTGTTCCAACCCTCCGCTAGCTAGAACTGCGTTACGCGACGAATCGCTCTTCGCTTTCGATTCTGGGGCCTGCTCTGGGTCAGGGAAAACTTGAGCGAGAGACACATGAATCAGTCATGAACGACAAGAGAATGCAGCACTTTATAGTCGACACCTACTGCTTCCATGGCGGGCATATCCTTGAACGGCGGCTCCTGCTCCACAAACATATGCAGGACGCCGGCCTTGAGGCCCGCCTCGACAATGGGCTTGAGATCAATGCTGCCGCGGCCAAGTTCAGTGGGTACCGGTGCATCGGGTGACATGAGTGCCGTGACAGGTTTGGTGATGTTCTTGAAGTCTTTGATGTGCAACATTGCGAATCGATCGGCATGGTGCGTGAGATAGTCAACGGGATCCTTGCCAGCCACTCTCATCCATCCGCAATCCGCCTCAAACTTGACGAGCGACGGTTCCGTCTCGTGCAGCAGGATGTCGTAGCCCATCTGGCCATCGCCCGCGTCACGGAATTCGAAATTGTGATTGTGATAGGCGTACTTCAGGCCCACCGCCTTTGCCTGTTGCCCGATTTCATTGGCCTTGGCGGCTGTACGCCGAAAATCGTCGGCAGTCATTGTGTTCAGGCTCTTGAAGAAATCCTGCATTCCCTTCTCGAACGTTTTTGCGGTAAGGATGGAACTAACGGCGTATTCTGCGCCGAGTGTTTTGGCGTCATCGAGTAGCTTGCCAGTATCCTGCATTCCGAACATGAGATGAGCGCTGGGCGCGCGCAGGCCAGCGTCCTTAAGCAGGGTGCGAAACTGCGCGGCCGAGAGCTTGCCCAAGCCGGCCGTCTCTACCTCGGTGTACCCGATCTGCGAAATCTTCTTGAGCGTACCGGCGGGGTCTTTCATCAGGTCGGCATTGACCGTATAGAGTTGAAGGCCCACGGGAAGAGAATGATCTGCCCACGCGTTGCGAGGTGTGGCTGCGGCGGCGAACGCACCCGCAGCGAGTGGGAAGAAATGGCGCCGAGAGAAGGTCATATGTCTCCTTGCGTGCGGACGCGTTCCCCGGTCATACAGCCCGGTCGGTCTCGCTGGCTATTTAGCGATGGTCAGATGAGCAGATGTCGTCTCGGCAGAGTTTGCGCCAATGCGAATGTCGACGGATCTAGGTTCCACAACTCGCTTCATCGCAGCGTTCAGAATCGAAAGCTGCTCGGGACCAACGTCGAAGTTTACCGTGGTCGATGCGCCAGCCCCCAGATGAATGCGTTTGAATCCGCGCAGAACGATGATTGGCTGAACAACGCTGCTCACCTCGTGATGAATGTACATCTGCACCACCTCGTCCCCCGCGCGCGTTCCGGTGTTCGTCACTGTCACTGACACATGGGCCGTCTGATCGGCTGGCATTTTCTCATGGTCAATCGTCGGTTCGCCGAAAGTGAATGTGGTATAGCTCAGGCCCAGGCCAAACGGAAACAACGGCGAGTTGTCATCAAAGACATATCCGCGCCGCGCAGCAGGCGTCTTGTAGTAGTACACCGGAAGCTGTCCAACATTGCGTGCGATTGTGACTGGCAGATGCCCTGAAGGATTCACGTCACCAAAGAGAACGTCGGCGATCGCATTTCCGGTCTCCTGACCGAGATACCAGCCCTCGAGGATTCCGGGGACGCTCGCTGCGAGCTCGGTAATGGCGTATGCCTTGCCGTTGAGTAATACGGCAACCGTAGGCTTGCCAAGCTTGACGATCTCCCGAACCAAATCCATCTGGCGGCCGGGGAGGTCGAGCGTGTCGGAATCACCGATCAAGTTCCTGCCGGGACCGACGTTGCCGATGGATTCGCGGGAGACGATTTCGTTGCCGCCGAGAGCGAGGACAATGACGTCAGCGGATTTGGCGGTCTCGAGAGCTTCGATGAGGAGCTTTTCGTCGGTTTCTGGCTTGGGAGCCTCGTAGAGACCCAAAGTGTTCAGATTCGGCGCTGTATCAGGCTCGGAAATGCGACAGCCCTCCGCGAAAACTACGTTAACGCCATCGCCGGCACGTTTCCGGATGCCGTCGAGGACCGTGACATAGTAGGGTGGCAAGCCGCTGTAGCCGCCCAACCGCGCTTTATTGCCGTTTGGGCCGATTACAGCAAGAGTCTTGATCTTCGATGAGTCGAGTGGCAGGATGTTGGATTTGTTCTGCAGCAGCACGATTGCTTCGTCGGCAGCCTGGCGAGCCAAAGGAATGTTCGCCTTGTTACCGACCTCTGCAACCGCGCGCTCCTCGTTGACGTATGGATGCTCGAAGAGGCCCGCACGAAACTTGGCAGCGAGTACGCGGCTCACTGCTTCATCGAGATCCTTCATCGGCAGCTCGCCCGATTTGGCCGCATCGACCAGCCCAGGGAAGCCAGCGGGGGTCGGGAGTTCCATATCCACACCGGACTGGAGTGCCAGCACGCCCGCTGCCGCTTCGCTGACGACCACATGATGCCGCGCGGCAAGCTCCTGCACTGCTGAATAGTCAGAGGCCGTAATGCCCTTGAATCCCCACTCCCCGCGCAAGACCTCGCGTAGAAGCCACGGGTTGGCATGCGACGGGATGCCGCCGTTGTTCTCGTTGTAGGAGGGCATGACGGATTCAGGGTGGGCGTTCTTGACGACCTGTTCGAACGGGTACAGAAAGACCGAGCGCATGGTGCGTTCAGAGAAGTCATTAGGCCCGGCATTGGTGCCATTCTCGGGCTGGCCATGAACGAAGTGTTTGAGCGTGGCGTAGACGTGGTTCTCGTCTAATGGGTCCGTGTCGTTCTTGAGACCTTGGAGGCCCCTAACAGCCGCAGTCCCAAGTTGGGCGACGAGGTAAGGGTCCTCGGAGTACATTTCTTCGACGCGGCCGTA
>WNGK01018423.1_pt1 | contig 12246 bp, 8 predicted proteins | sample 5400601 | NCBI WGS metagenome assembly WNGK01 (sample SAMN13153376, study PRJNA577476) | soil metagenome | isolation source: 60 cm soil or saprolite under Garry oak tree replicate 1 | place: USA:California | collected 2016-06-15
TGCTCGACTACAATCGCGGACCTCGTGGCGAACCCGCCATGCCGCCAACCCAACTTGGTGACCTCGCAGGCGGCAGCTTCATGGCCGTAATCGGCATCATGACAGCCCTCTACGGACGCACCCAGACCGGCGAAGGACGTGTGATCGACGTCTCAATGACCGAAGGCGTCCTGTCCCTCCTACCTCTCACCGCAACGGCCTATTTAAATACAGGCCAGGCGCCGCAATCTGGAAAAACACAGCTCGATGGAGGATTACCCTGCTACAATATCTACGAAACCCAGGATGGAAAGCACATCACCCTGGCCGCGCTCGAATACAAATTCTGGCATACCTTCTGCACACGCATCGGCCATCTTGAATTACTGCCATTCCACACCCCCGTCGGCCCATGCGAACGCGAAGAAGCCCTGGATTTGCTCCGAGCCATCTTCAAAACAAAAACACGCGCTGAATGGCTCGCGGAACTGGCCGACATCGATGCCTGTGTCGGCCCCCTCAACACCATCGACGAAGCCCTAAACGACCCCCATGCCCAAACCCGAGGAACAAGCGTCATCTCCGCGCCAATAGACGAAACCGGCACATCATTTCACACCCTGCCAAGCTTCCCCCGCATCTCCGACATCGAGAACGAACAACGCTATCCGCCCCCCCAACTAGGCCAACACACCACCGAACTTTTGCGCGACATGGGTTATGACGCCGCCGAAATCGAAAAATTTAAGGAGGAAGGTGTGATATGACCCTCCTAAACTGCGTAGGGGCGGGAGTGGTGTGGTGTTGGGTGGGGACGCTTGCGTCGCCCTGGGTGCCCTACAAACATACGCCACCCCCAAACCGCGTAGGAGTGGGGACGCTTGCGTCGCCCTGGGTGCCCTACAAACGTGTGACTAGGCCGGGCGACCGCGAGGGTCGCCCCTACATATCTGCCCCCCAATCTCCCTACATGAAATGTAGGGACACCCCTGGCGGGTGTCCGGAGGACGGGTGCCCGGCATGCGGGTGCTCGGATGTCCTTGCCCTACGCATCCTTAACACTCGTCTCCCCTTTACATACACATCAGGAGGAACAAAATGCCAAACCACCACGATATAGAACAAGCCCAAAAACACATGGACGAATACCTCCACGACCTCAAAACCATCGTCAACATCGACTCCGGCACTTACACCAAAACAGGCATCGACCGCGTCGGCGCATACCTCCAAAACCGATTTCAAACACTCGGATTCTCCACCCGCTTCGACAGGCAAGAACAGTATGGTGATCACCTCATCGCCACACATGCAGGCAAATCACAGAATGGCCCCCGCATAGTGTTAATCGGGCACATAGACACCGTGCTGCCCGATGGTGAGGCCGAGCACCGACCATTCACCATCAACCAGCACAACGGCATGCGCATCGCTACAGGCCCCGGAGTCCTCGACATGAAATCAGGCGTACTCATCGGCATGTACGCACTTCGCCTCTTAATCGAGAGCCAGCAAGCACATTACTCGAACGTGACGTTCATCTGCAACAGCGACGAAGAGGTCGGCTCTCCCAGCAGCAGACCACTCATTCAAGAACTGGCGCAGCAAGCCGACGCCGTCTTAGTCCTGGAGCCTGGACGCGCCGCGGAAACCATCGTCTCATCTCGCAAAGGCTGCGGCCAATATCGAGTCGAAGTGCATGGAGTATCCGCCCACGCGGGCGTGGAACCTGATCGTGGTCGCAACGCCATTCTTGAAATCTCATACCAGGTGCAGAAGATGCAGGCGCTTAATGGCACTATCCCCGGTGCAACACTCAGTGTTGGCATTATCCGGGGCGGTGAGCGCACCAACGTCGTGCCAGATTATGCCTACTTTGACATGGACGTGCGAGCGACCGACCAGGCCAGCCTGGAGGCGCTGGAAGCTGCGATGCGCCAGGTTACCTCTCAGAACAAGCTGCAGGATACACGCATTACGCTCAGTGGCAGTATGCTTTGCCAGCCTTTTGAACGCAACACACGCAACAAACACCTGGTTGAGCTGGCAAAGGAAGCAGGAAGTGAACTTGGCTTAAAGATTCAGGACGTAGGTAGTGGCGGGGCGTCCGATGCTAATACAACTTCGGCGATGGGTGTGTCTACGCTGGATGGGTTGGGGGCAGGTGGTGGACTGGCTCATAACCCGGGGGAGTTTATTGAGTTGGATTATTTGCCGACGAGGGTGGCGTTAGTGGCGGGCCTGCTGCGGAGGATTGGTGGGTAGTGAAGGAGCTTTTCAAATGCAAATAAAAAATCTTCTATCATTTTCAAAAAATTCACGCACAATTGGCATTGTTTTCCTCTGTATTTCTCTTATCGCACTTCCCTTAACTTATTATGTTGCTCAAAATTTCCGAGAAGAACGACAACAAGTTACGAGCTTATCAATGCCTTCTGATGGTCAAGGTCTTTATGAGAGCTGCCCACTGCATTGGGGTACTAGCTGCCTTAATCGATTAAAGCAAATCGCCTCTGGTGGATTCAAACTTGTGCTTAATTATGATCAGATGGCTGGTAGCGCTGCCCAGGAGATTGCTTATCTTGATCAGGCGCAAGCTCTCGGTATGAAAGTGATTTTTGCTATGAATAATCCAGCGCTTTGGGATGGAACGAATTTACGCAGTTGGTATGCTTCTCTTGGCGTTTCATGCAATTGCAATGATAATGTTGGGTTTATTGAGTATGTGGTCCATCTGGTAAAAAATCATCCTGCACTCTGGGGATATTATATAGGCGATGAAGTAAACCCTGCCAATCATCCTGCCTTGAAAGCATTTAGTGATCTTGTACATCGGACTGATGCAGCACACCCCCGATTATTTGTATCATGTTCGCAATGTGCGCATACAGACCCGCCATATGTTGCCTCCCTTATATCTATGACTGATAGTGCAGATGTTGTAGCAACAGATTATTATCCTGTAGGCTCTGATGGTTGGCCTATTACTGATACTGGCACTGTTGCCGCTGCTTTGCAATCAGTTGCCAATCGAAATAGTAGACAATCTGCTATGGTTTTACAAGTCTTTGGCTGGGCTCAATACGTTAAAAACAGTGGACATACTTGTTTTTTCTGGCCTTTTTGTGCTACTTTTCCAAGCTATGATCAAATGCGACAAATGCGTGATCTTGTATTGCAGAACTCTCACCCTCGCCTTATTCTCTGGTACAGTTACTTTGACATTCTGAGGTCCGATAACCCATCGACACACTGGAAGGATCTTATTGCGGCTGCGAGTACAAATGTGACTCCTGAGCACACATCCTACACCTATACCTACATTCTTCCCAAAACTGCTGCGCTGGTTTCCTGGCCTGTATTCCCCCCTGGTTTATAGACTGAAACTACCACAGATCATGGGACTCATTATGTTTGGCGCAAAAGGATGAAATTAATTTCATCAAATTGGTGAATTGTATTTTCTCAACAGAAGCTCCCATCAGACGAATTAGACAAGATGAATTCTTCACTGATGAAAAAATCTGTAATAATGTTCATATACTCATAATATAAAATGAATAATTTTTAATAAAGTGAATTAGCACAAGATATACTATTAATTCTTATGTTTTATATTCTTCACCCATCTCGCTGATTCTTAACCATTCCTCAACCGTTCCTCAATTTATTATATAGAGGGCAATGCTAAACTTACTGAGGGGCCTTAAAGAGGCTGGCGCTGCCGCTCGTCATGGAAATAACTTCATCATGTGGGACGTTCTCACTGCTGGCTCGATGAGCATTTCATGAAGCAAGAATCATCAAGTAATTTCCGTAAGAGCCCTAAGAAGAACTGCTGGCACAAGGAGAACACTCATGAATTCCTTCAAAAAACAAAGTCCTGACGACTCCGAAAAGCTACTCGGACTCAACCTGGATCGCAAACATAACCGTATGGGGATGTTTCAGATTGTGACGCTGATCACTTGCCTACTTGCGATAATTCTCGGAGGCGTAGGTTTATACCAGGCATTACCAACTTCTGCGCATTCAACATCTTCGCGTCACAATAGTATCTACTTAGAAAACCAGAAGCCTGGTTCAACTCAGTGGTATTCGCCAGAACTCAAAAATATAGTAAATTCTGTTGGAAGCCCAAACAAAAATGATGACGCTCCTAGCGACAGGGGTTCACCCAAAGTGGGAAATGCGTGGACTGATACCTCCATTCGCGGATATGCCAGTGCGACAAGTATTAATCATGGTGAATCCATAAATTTTTACGTTGGCACAACATTACCCAGCTATAACATAGAAATATATCGAATGGGCTGGTATGGCGGAGCAGGATCAACTTTAGTACAAACAATCAGTAATATTCCCGGACAAAACCAGCCAATTCCTGCTGCCGATCCGACCACAGGTCTTTTGCAACTGAATTGGAATGTTTCTTATACACTCCAAACCGATACATCCTGGACAACCGGAGTGTATTTAGCAAGACTTAGGGTCACTGACGGAACTGTGCAATTCATTCCTTTTGTCATTCGAGATGATTCCTCTACTGCGGATATTCTCTATGTCTTACCAGTTGCAACCTACGAGGCTTATAACAACTGGGGAGGACAAAGTTTATATGAATTTAATTCGATTAATTCGAAGCGCGCGTATCAAGTCTCGTTTGATAGGCCTTATTCAGGCGATACCAGTGGCACCGGCGATTTCTTCACAGGCGATTACAATATGATCCGCTTCCTGGAAAAAAATAGCTACAACATGGCCTATGCCAGCAGCGTTGATCTCCAAACAAATCCCAACCTGATGGCCAGCCACAAAGTGTTTTTATCTAACTACCATGATGAATACTGGTCAATGACAATGCACACGAATCTGCAAAATGCCCTCGGCCAGGGGAAAAGCGCGGCATTTTTCGATGCAGATAGCATTTATTGGCAAATTCGATTTGATAAATCCTCCTCAGGTGTTGCCAATCGAGTGATTACGTGTTACAAAGATGTGGCACTTGACCCAATGAGTCAAACGAATCCATCGCTTACCACGACCCTTTGGCGGAATAGTCCCGTCAATATGCCTGAGAACGCTTTACTGGGAGAAATGTATGACTCCCAGTTTAGTTGGGGGAAGACTTTTCCGTGGGTGGTCACCAATGCTAATCATTGGATTTATAACGGTACTGGTCTCAACAACGGCGATTCGATATCCGGGGTTGTTGGATATGAATACGATAGAATTTGGAATAATGGGCTAACACCAGTTGGTCTTGTGACACTATCCAGTTCTCCTGTCACTGATATATATGGTAACAACGGAACAGCCAATGGTACCATTTATACTGCCAGTCCTGGTAATGGCCTTGTTTTTGACGCCGGAACAATGTATTGGGAATGGAAATTAGACGATAATACCCTTAATGCGCATGGAGCCGATCCTCGCATTCAACAAATGACGATCAATGTTTTGAATGTTTACGCCAACACCAACGTTTACACCAACAGCGACGTCTACGCCAACATCAACATCTAATTACCAGAGCACTGTTTTTAGTGATAATCCGCTTGCTTACTGGCGATTAGGCGATCCTTCTGGTTCCAAGCAAGCCATCGATTCAAGTCAGAATGGGTATACAGCAGCGAGTAGCGGTGGAGTTACTTTCGGTACCCCTGGAGCCATTAAGAATGATACAGATACTGCAGTTAGTTCTAATGGAACCGGGAAATTAGCGCCGCCTGCCCTTTTGTCCGTGACCAACTTTACGATTGAGGGCTGGACCTATTTAACCGATGCCACGTGGAACTCGACAAGCAACTACAATAACACCCTGTATGGATCATCCGCACATGTGCGGATGATCATCAGGCCCGGGGCAGCCAATTCTAACGCCTATGCCCTGGGATACTTCGGAGTCACGTTGAGCGGGACAGAATACTCTCTGCAACCTCTACTAACAGGTGCGAGTAATACTAACCAGTGGGTATATTGGGCGTTAGTAAGGAACGGCAACACGCTAACGTTATATAGAAATGGCGTGCAAGTTGGGCAGCGAACCGATTTGCCTGCCTCTGCTGTGGCCAATATCACTGGGACGATGCTGGTGCAAGACACGGCGTCGGCGTATTACCTGAAAGGGAATGTCGATGAGGTTGCCGTTTATAACTCCGCCTTATCGGCCAGTCGCATCCAGGCCCACTATAGTAGTGCGAATGGTAACTAAACTAGTGCCGGATCAAGGCACGTCATAGGGATTGGGGGCGTGGTGTATCCACGCCTCTTTTCCTTTTTTCCCCCAAAAAGCTTTGCTGATTTGGCACCAGGGAAATGAATAGGAGATAGTTGAATAATGAAAACCTTTGTGAAATCGCTTCTTCCTGCTCGTTTTATTTCTCCACTAACCTGGCTTTACCACTGGTTTCGCGCCCTTCCTTATGCAGGCAATGCCGTTGTTTGCCCGTGTTGCGGTGGACATTTCCGCCGTTTCTTGCCGATGGGCTATGTCGTCGTTCGCCCTTATGCTGTCTGCCCTTTTTGCAACGCCGGCGAACGACATCGATTGTTATTGCTGTATCTACGCAACCACACAAACCTTTTTCATGATTGTCTCAAAGTTCTGCACTTCGCTCCCGAATACATTCTTGAACAAAAGTTTCGTCGGTGTTCGAATCTCGAATACATCACCGCCGATCTGAACAACCCTGCAATGCTAAAGGTGGATATCACCGACATTCCCTTTCCCGATGCCACCTTTGATGTGGTCTTGTGTTCGCATGTATTGGAACATGTGCCAGATGATCGCAAAGCGATGCACGAGTTGTACCGTGTCCTCAAGCCAGGAGGCTGGGCAATTTTGCTTGTGCCTATCGAGCTTGACCGGACGACCACGTTTGAAGACCCAACTGTGACTGACCCTCAAGAGCGCCTTCGCCTTTTCAACCAAATTGATCATGTACGCATCTATGGACGTGACTATGTTGACAGATTGGAGGGAGCTGGCTTTACGGTTCGTCAGGATCACGCTATTCGTGAATTTTCTCCCTCGCTCGTCCAACGGTACGGCTTGAGAGATGAGCCGATCTTTTTCTGTACTCATCCTATACTGTCCTAGGATCTGCTGTTAAGCGACAACCTTTTAGCTCTTCCCTTTCATCTACTCACTAGTACATTTTTATAGACGACCAATAACTCTAGACTTTCTTTCTCCCAAGACAAAGACTGTTGCGATGCTTCCAAGGCATTGTTTCGCATACGGGAGAGAGCAACATCATCTTTTATCATTGCATTAATCGCCGTCCCCACAACTGCAGGTTCTAATGAATGCACAACCCGTCCAACATCGTACTTGTTAATGATTTCAGTAACGGCTTCGAGTGGAGATGAAAGTACGGGAAGCCCAGCCATCAGATACTCAAATAGCTTATTCGGCAGGCACATCCGCATATTTAGCGTATAATCCAACGGAATAATAGTCAAACCTATATCCGCCGATGCAGTCCAGTCGAGCAACTCTTCATAGGGAACAGGAGGAAGTATCTGCACACGATCAGCAACACCCTCACTGACAATCAGTGACTCAAGTTCAGCTTGCGTTGTCCCAACACCTTGACCCATCATCACGATCATGACATCCTTATCAAGGAACTTCGCAGCGCGAACTAGTCTATCTAGTCCCCGGTCAGGTTGCAAGAAGCCTTGATAGAGAGCGATACGAACATCTGGATCGAGACTGAGGCGTTGGCGTAGACGATCACTTTTTGCAACGAATCGATACGCGGGAAGATTGCGTACCAGTGCTACTCTCGAGGGAGAGTAGCGATTTCGGATTTCCTGCACGATTGGAGGCGAAACGGTAATAACAGCGGCACAACGAGGAACTACATAGGCCAGGAAGATACCGAGTAATCTACGCAACCAGCGTCTCGTTTTGCTCATTTCAGACAGAGGTCGATCGAACAGAGGCAGTTCATAGGCTTCAAAGATAAGCGGTTTACGACGTAAAATCGCTGCAATGTAACATGCAGGCAATGCCGTTACCTCGCAGGCATGATAGATGTCCGCTGAAGTTTGTATTAGACATAACGTGCTGCGAAAAAACAATTGTATGGCTTTTATGAATGCCCAATTTTCAAAGCGAGTGGAGCCAAAAGAATCAGGTACCATAATGTGATGTATATGGATTCCATGAATATCTTCATCTATACATCTTGCAACTTCACTCTCAACATCAACTATGGAGATAGCTAAACCTGCCTCTACAAGAGTTGTAGCTGCACGCATTGCCCGCACATCATTACGTGATGCTCTCAGATCATGCATACCTACTCTAATTGTCACTTGTGCAGTTGAATCATTTCCCACTTCTGTATAATCATTACGTGTTAGTTTGTTCATGATATAGCTTCCTCATTCCGCATACCCAGGATGTCGCGATAAAGACCCAGGAGCCGGGTGCGTTCCTTTTCCCAGTGAAACTCTTGTTGAGCAGCGATGAGGGCGTTACGACGCATACGAGCAAGCCCTTCTTTATCTGCCAATAGTGCATTGATAGATTCTGCAACATCGATCGGTTCTAGAGAGTTGAGCACCTGGCCAACATCGTTAACTTCGATAATCTCCGCAATTGCACGCAGGGGTGAAGCGAGTACAGGCAGACCTGCCATCAAATATTCAAAGAATTTGTTCGGGAGCATCATCTGTACAGCTAGCGAGAAATCAAGCGGGAGAATCGCCAAACCAATGTCCGCTGAAGCAGTCCAATCCAATAATTCCGCATAGGGAACGGGGGGAAGTATCTTTACACGCTCCGCAACCCCTTTGCTTGCAATCAGTGCTTTTAGATGTGCTTGAGTTGATGGCATCGCTTTCCCCATCATCACTATTAGAGTGCCTGGCTTCAGGAACTCTGCTGCACGCACTACTCGATCCAGTCCACGATCGTCCTGTAAATACCCCTGGTAAAGAGCAATGCGTCCCTCCGGACCAAGACCTAGATGTTTGCGTAGACGATCACTCTCAGGTACATCGCGATAAATCGGAACATTGCGCACGAGTGTCACTGATGGAACATGGTAAAGTTTTTCGATTTCTTGTGCAGTAGGTGGTGAAGTAGCGATAATACCAGAGCAGCATGATAGGATACTTGCGAGTGCCCGTGTTGCTAACTTGTGCAATCGAGGCCAGCGTGTGATAGCAGGCTCATCTAGAGGAAGTTCATGCGCATCAAAAATAAGAGGTTTGTGCCGAAGCCAGGCAGCTAGAAAGCATGCAGGGAGTGCATTTGCATCGTGAGCATGATAAATATCGGCGGGTATTTGCATCAAGCGAAGCGTAGCACTTATGATCATACGCATATATTTGATAAGGAACCATATCTTAAAGTACCTGGGCGAGGGGATTAACCAACTTCGTTGCATTATATGTTTCACATGGATATTATGAATATCTTCTTCCAGGGGACGTGTGTGATCTTCTTCAGTATCAACAATCGAAACGTCAAATCCGGCTTCCATAAGAGCAGTAGCTTCGCGCATCACACGGTAGTCGGTACGTACGACACTGAGAACATGCATACCTACTTTCACAGGTGATGCTGATGTGTTATTGTTTGCTGATCTCGATTCAATAGATGATACAGCTTTCATTTTCATGATAGAAAAACCTCCTGCACTCGTCTATGTTTGTACATATCACGCAGTTTTGGAAACGCTCCCAAAAGCACCAGTCCTGAGCTGTAAAGGAGCAGAACACAAAGTGAGATACCATACATCAAAAAACTTCTCTGATTCTGTGTCAGGATGTTCTCTCCTATATACAGAACAATGCCTATGAACAGACCTATAGTAAACTTACCGACTTCAAATCGCACAGGATAGATTCGTCGATTTACAAGATAGGCGATTAAAGCCAGGAGTGTATATGCAATCAACGTTGACGCAGCCGCTCCCATTGAACCATAATGAGGTATCAGAACAAAGTTAAATCCCACATTGACAAGAGCTGCCGATGATGTAAAGATTATTGCTAACCAGGGCTTCCGTTGAATATAAATACCAAGCGTAAAAATGACGTACATTCCATAGAACATAGTGGATAAGGCAACAATTGGTATAACAGGCGCTGCCGAATGATACGAAGGCGGAAAGAGCAAATAGAGTATATTTACCGCAAGGATTGAAAGACCGAAGGCAGCAACAAGCAAGACGATACTGAACCAACGAAAAACGAGCTGAAAGACCTGAGCTGCATTCTTTTTCCTGGCTATTGCGTACATGGTCGTTGGCCAGGCCAAAGCGAACGGTGATATGATCACAGGAATCAACGCTCCACCTAACGTGTACGCAACGGAATAACTGGCCGTTTCTGAAAGTGAGCTGTAGAAACTGAGTAGATAACGGTCCGAAAGTTGCAAAACCCATATTGATACGAAACTTAGAGCCACTGGCAGCCCAAAAGAGAGTAGAGCGCGAGCAATGTCGAAGCGTAGATGTAGACCTGCGCGTATCAGGATTATAGGCAGAGTACAGAGTACAATGAACGCATAGCCTGCTACTGTCGCAAGCAGCGAGCCAGCTATACCCATATGAAGAACGCCTACAAGGTAAATTGTACCCCCCAGATTCACAAGTAGATTGCCAACAGCTAGAATTGCAAATATCCCTGCTCGATTTTGAGCACGTAGCCACGCAAAACCTGGTACAGTGAGGTTCTGTAAGAGGACAGCTAAGCCAGCAAGTCTTATAGGTCCACTAAATGATGGAGTATGAAATAGAATCTCTGATAACCATGGGCTTACTATCGCTACTACTATAGCTGTAGAGATTGAGACCAATGATACAATGATGAAAGTCGTTGAAAGTACATGTAACCTATCGCGTTGAGATTCATACTCAAGGCTGTATACCCGAAAAAATGCAGAGGCAAGGCCAAGCTGTGTAATTCCAGATAGAAATGCAATAACTATGGTAAGTACGGCCAGTGCTCCATAATCTGAATGAGTGAGTCTATGAGTCAAAAAAGGTCCGAGTATAAGAGCGATAAGAGGAGAAGCTATGGAAGCTAGAGCATAGACACCAGAGGTTTTCACGAGGTTACCAATGAGAGCGACATAGCTTTCATTGCTTGTCTCATTTATCTTGAGTTGTTCTGTCCTACTCTCTTTGCCTATAACTGGGATAACCCACGTCGTTTGCTCCTGAATAGCTACAGCATCTATGACAAAATTAATAGGTATGGCCTGATGAACAGTGGTGAGGCTTACAAGTGTAGGCCACTGATCAATGGTTTTTGCTGGTAGCTTCAGTGTAGAGATATCATCGAGAGCCTGTTTCTGCCCACCATTTAAGGCATCAATTTGGCCGGGTTTCTCAAAAGTCGAGTTGATAAGCGTGATTTTCCTGTATCCCATTTGCAATTAATTTAACTTTTCAATTCACGATTTAAGCTTTTGTTGAGCAGTGTTGACGAAACGCTTCCAAGGATTAGCCAGCCCATCGCTCCTATTGGTCCGCATGTCCAACCAGCAGCGGCTAAACTACAAATGCTTAATCCCATAACGGCAGCTATACCACCGGCTAGTAAAGCTCTAATACGTACACCGGATTGCATCCAATTGCGGAATGCCAGATATAAGGCGAATAAAAGAAGTGTGATAAACAAAATAGCGATTGGTATACCTCCTAGCGAACCCAACTCTAAATAGGAGTTTTGAGGATGGTAAAGAGGAATAATTTGCCCTGACACACGGTAAGGGTCAGAGCGCACCATGTAGACATAGCGACCTAGACCAAGCCCTACAAATGGCTTAGCATGGATTACATTTATTGCAGTTTGCCAGGCAGCAATACGCAATGGTAATTCGCCCTCAGCTCCCGCATGTTGAAATTGGAGATTGATTTGCGCTGGAAAGAACACGAGTAATACTACTACCGCAATAAGTATCATGATGGTCATCATGATACGGTAACGAGTACGACCAACCAAAACTATAAAAACAACAAGACCTACGGTAGCTGCCAACCATGCCCCTGTGCTATAAGTGAAGAGCAGAGCAAGTAACACGAAAAACATTTCGACAAAATAAAAGAATTTCTTCAATGGAGAGGAGCTTTCAATAAAAAGACCAAAAGGCAAGAAAAATATAACTGCCAGAAAGGTCCCATTCGTATCAGGATTAAGTAGGAAGCCTTCGGCCCGATTAGTATTGGTTCCATATAGTTGAAAGTTTGATAATGCTTGAAGAGCGGCATCATATCGTGTTGACCTGAACAAAAAGAT
>WNGK01006552.1_pt1 | contig 12243 bp, 9 predicted proteins | sample 5400601 | NCBI WGS metagenome assembly WNGK01 (sample SAMN13153376, study PRJNA577476) | soil metagenome | isolation source: 60 cm soil or saprolite under Garry oak tree replicate 1 | place: USA:California | collected 2016-06-15
CCGGCGGCTGGGGGTGTTCCGCTCGCAGCTGGGCCGCCCCGCGACGATCGCGCTCACCGGCAGTGCGACGCCCGCCGCCCGCGCCGACATCCTGCACGTGCTGCGGATGCCCGATGCCGAGGTCGTGTTGACGTCGTTCGATCGTCCCAATCTCGACTTTCGTGTCTGCCGCGTGCGAGATGATCGCGAGCGTTTCGCGACGATCCGCCAGCGCGTCCGCAACGGGGCCGGAGCGTCGCTCATTTACACGCCAACCCGGCGGCTGACCGAGCTGGTCACGCGCGCACTCCTGCGGTCGAGCGTGCGCGCGGCTCCCTATCACGCCGGTCTCAGCGCCGGCATTCGGCGGCGTGTGTTACGGGCGTTCCTCGCCGATCAGGTGCATGTGATCGTGGCGACGAGCGCCTTCGGGATGGGGATCGACAAACCCGACGTGCGGCAGGTGCTGCATTGGGGTCCGCCGCCGACGCTCGAGGCTTACTACCAGGAAGCCGGCAGGGCTGGGCGCGATGGCAAGCAATCAGAGTGTCTGATTCTGTGGCGGCCGCAGGATCTTGCATGGGGAAACATTGCGCCGCCGATGCGGCGATACGTGGAGGCGCGCCGGCACCACCGCGAGATCATCCTGGAATACTTCGGCGCGGTGTAACCTCGACCGCCCTCGACCGCCCTCGACCGCCTATATTTTTTCTCATGCACGACGCCCTCTACTTCTCCGACCACCATCTCCAGGTCCGCGAGATGGTCCGGGATTTCGCCCGCAACGTCGTCAAACCCACCGCCCGCCAATACGATCTCGACAGCCGCTTCCCCTGGGACAACATCAAGCAGATGGCGGAGCTGGGGCTGTTCGGGATCCCGTGGCCCGAAGAACTCGGCGGCTCCGGGATGGATTACTTGTCGTACATCACCGTCATCCACGAGCTGGCCAAGGTGGATGCGAGTCACGCCATCACCGTCAGCGCGCACACCACCCTCGGCACGTCGCCGATCATGGATTTCGGCACCGACGAGCAGAAGCGGCGCTTCGTGCCGTTTCTCGCGGCGGGCAAGGTGCTCGGCGGGTTTGGTCTGACCGAGCCCGGGGCCGGATCGGATGCGGGCGGCACCAAGACGACCGCCGTGGACCGGGGCGACCACTACGTCCTGAACGGCTCGAAGATCTTCATCACGCACGCCGGCGTGGGCGAGATCTTCTGTGTGACGGCGCGCACCGACCCAAATGCGAAACGCACCCATGGCATCACGGCGTTTATCGTCACGAAGGACAGCTGTGATCTACAAGAGACGAAACGCGTGGGGATCGGTCACTCGGCCGAGCTGCCGAAAAACCGCGGCGTTCTCTCAGGGAAGAAGGAAGACAAGCTCGGCTGGAGAGCGTCCGACACGCGTGAGCTGATCTTCCAGGACGCGATCGTTCCCAAGGAAAATGTTCTCGGACCGGTAAACAACGGCTTCCGCCAGTTCCTTCATACGCTCGACGGCGGGCGGATCGGAATCGCCGCCCTGTCGCTCGGACTCGCTGAGGGCGCGTTGGAGGAGTGCCTGACGTATACCTCCACGCGCAAGCAGTTCGGCCGGCCGATCGCGAGCTTCCAGGGCGTGCACTTCGCCCTCGCCGACATGGCAACCGAGATCGAAGCCGCCAAGCAGCTCGTCTACCACGCAGCCTGGCTCAAGCAGCATGGCCATCCGTTCAAAAAGGAAGCGGCGATGGCCAAGCTCTACGCCTCCGAGCTCTGCATGCGCGCGACGACCAAGGCGGTCCAGCTCCACGGCGGCTACGGTTACACGACCGAATACCCGGTCGAGCGGATGATGCGGGACGCCAAGATCTGCGAGATCGGGGAGGGAACGAGCGAGATTCAGCGGGTCGTCATCGCCCGGCAGTTGTTGGGCGGTTTGATCGATTGACCTAAGTATCACCTCATCCTAGCTTTACCTCCATGCATTGGTCTCTGGCGTCTCTCAGCCGCCTTTCCAATCGACTCATCGCACTGCCCACGCCAAATAGGCCGGGCGAGTTGGACTATTGCTGGGAAAACCACAGGCTCCCGGGGGGCGGCTGCTTCCCGCCGGGACGCGAGGGTAACTGCTTTGAAGCGCGAGATCCTGATCTCTGGAAGCCCGCGGGAGACCCGCGTGGCCATTCTCGAGGACGACCGTCTTGTTGAACTCCTGGTCGATCGTCCCGACTCCCGCCGCTCGGTCGGCGACATCTATGTCGGCAAGGTCGAAGCGGTCCTGCCCGGCATTCAGGCAGCGTTCGTCGACATCGGCGCCGAAAAGAGTGCCTTTCTCCACGCCTCCGATCTAATCGAAGCGGAAGAGGACGAAGACCCCGAAGACCGTGAGCCCGACGACGCCGACGAGGAAAACGGCAACGGCAACGGGAACGGGGGAGGGAGTGGCAACGGCGGCGGCCAGCCGGTAGCGAAGCGACGCGGCCCCCCCGGCCCGCCCGGCCCCCCGAGGGAGCGCGCCCGCCGGCGCCCGGCACCCAACATCGCCGACGAGTTGAAGCGCGGGCAGACCAAGCTCGTGCAGGTCATCAAAGAAGCCATCGGTACCAAGGGCCCGCGCGTCACCGCGCAGGTCTCGCTCGCCGGCCGGTTCCTCGTCTACATGCCGTTCGCCTCTAAGGTCGGCGTCTCGCGCAAGATCGAAGCTCGCGATCAGCGCGCCAAGCTGCGCGAGATGGTCACGAAGCTCGTCCCGGCCGACTCGGGCGGCTGGATCATCCGCACTGTCGCCGACGACCTGACTGAAGCGAGCTGCAAGCGGGAGATCGAGCACCTCCTCGGGCTGTGGAAGAAGATCAAGCGGAAGCAGGCGTCGGGCCGAGCGCCGGCGTTGCTGCAGCGCGAGACGAGCCTGACGCGGGGTATCGTGCGCGACCTGCTGTCCGACAACGTCGACCTGCTCCTCGTCGACTCCAAGCTCCTCTACAACGAAGTCGAGCAGTACTTGAAGCAGATCGACCCCGAGCTGTTGCCCAGGGTCAAGCTGTACACCGCCGAGACTCCGCTCTTCGACGAATACGACGTCGAGGCGGAGATCCGTAACCTCTTCAAGCAGCGCGTCGACTTGCCGACCGGCGGTTACCTCATCATTCAGCCGACCGAGGCGCTGATCTCGATCGACGTGAACACCGGGCGTTACACCGGCAAGCGCGACCCCGAGAGCACGATCCTGCGCACGAACATCGAGGCGGCGCGGGAAGTGGCGCGCCAGCTCCGGCTGCGCGACATCGGCGGGATCATCGTCGTCGATTTCATCGACATGGAGACGCGCTCCAACCGCGACAAGGTGCTTCAGGAGTTGCGCACGCACCTCAGCCGCGACCGGGCACGTACCCGTGCCTTTGCGGTGTCCGAGTTGGGGCTGATCGAGATGACCCGGCAGCGCGTCCGGCCATCGCTGTGGCAGTCGATGACCACGGAGTGCCCGACGTGTACGGGGACCGGTCGCGTGTTCCGTCCCGAGGTCGTGGTTCGGCGGATGGAGCGGTCCCTCAAGCGGGCGGGCGCCGATCACAAGGAGCGCCAGCTTTCGGTGCGGCTGCATCCCGAGGTCGCGCTCTATCTCGTGGAGCAGGAGCCTAACTTCCTGCGGCAACTCGAGAAGCAAACGGGGCTCGAGCTCGAGGTGCGGGATGACCCGATGATGCGGCTGGATGAGTTCAGGATGATGGCTCGGCCGGCGGGCCGCGACGTGACCGAGCAGTACGCTGTGGCGTGATGAGTAGGGGCGCAGCATGCTGCGCCCCTACATCCACGACCTTGACCAACCGATTGTCATTGTTTAGGTTCCGCGCCCTATGAGTTACGCGATTTTCACCACCGGCGGCCGTCAGTTCCGCGCCGAGCCGGGAGTCACGATCAAGGTCCCGCTGCTCGATGCGAAGCCGGGGGACGAAGTCTCGTTCGACCACGTCCTGATCGCGAGCGACGGGAAGGAAGTGCAGAGCGGCAAGCCGCACATCAAGGGTGCCAAGGTCACCGCCGAGGTCGTGCGGCACGGCAAGGACAAGAAGATCCGCATTTTCCGGTTCGCGCGCCGGACCGGGTATCGGCGCCACGCTGGGCACCGGCAGGATTTTACCGAAATCAAGATCGCCGACGTGAAGGTCGGCTGAGGATCGCATGGCTCATAAGAAGGGCGTCGGCTCCTCGCGCAACGGGCGCGACTCGAATCCGAAATACCTCGGCGTGAAACGGTTCGGCGGGGAATTCGTCCGAGCCGGCACGATCATCGTGATTCAGCGCGGCACCAAGTTCCATCCTGGGAAGAACGTGCGGCGCGCCTCGAACGACACGCTGTTCACGACCATCGACGGTCACGTGAAATTCGAGCACAAGAACAAGCAGCGGTTTCAGGTGAGCGTGTATCCGGCTGCAGTGAAAGCGGCGGCCGCAAAGGCGGCGGCGAAAAACTAACGGCGGCGAGGTGAAGCGGCGGCGAAGGGGCGGCGAGAGTGATCGCCGCCCCTTTGTTTCGTCTAGTACTTCGGAGGAAGTGTCTTGTAGCGCTCGAGGAGCTCCGTCTGTCTGCTGCGCAACGGGATGTCTCTACCGCGTATGAATACGTGCTCGATGCCAGTCGCGAAGTCGAACGGATCCCCGGTCCAAACGACGACGTTGGCGACTTTTCCAGCCTCGAGCGATCCGTACCGATCCGCCACACCAAGGATCTCGGCAGGGGTTAGCGTCACCGCCCGCAACGCCTGCTCCCACGTCATCCCGCTCGCCACCGCATTGCCCGCCTGCTGCCGCAAGTCCCGCGTGTTTTCGGTCGTGGTCTCCATCAGCGCGACCTTCACGCCGCCCTTCGCGAGCAACGGCGCGTTTTCGTAGCGAATGCCGAGGGCGTCGAAGCTCGGGATGTTGTCCATCGGCTCGACGAGCACCGGCACGCCGGCCGCTGCAATCTCGTCGGGAATCATCCACCCCTCGGCCGCGCCCGCGAGAATCAGCCTGAGCTTGTACTCCTTCGCGATCCGCAGCGCGGTTTCGATGTCGCTGCGGCGATTCGCCATCACGATCAGGGGCATCGCGCCCCGCAGGACCGGCTGCAACGCCTCTAAGTCCGCTGCGCTCGCGCCGAGATCCTGAATCTGTCTCCGCCGGTAATCAGCGCGCCGGGTAGCGTACTCGCGCGCGTCGTTCAACACGCGGCGCAGCCGTTGGGCGACTGCCGCGCGCGACCCTCCGCCGGCTTCCTTCGCTGACTCGCTCAAGTTGGCGACCATCGCGGCGGGCGATTTGATCTGCATCGTTTCGATCGTCGCCCCGTCGAGATCGATGAGCGCCGCCTGGCCCCAGATCAAACCGGCGCTCGGCGGGACACCCAAGGATCCGGGAACGGCCAGCGTGGTAGTCACACCTTCCATCCGGTTCACCGCGATGAGCGTGGACGCGGGATTGATGCCTTCGAGGACGTTAAAGCCAGCCGCGACATCATTGCCGCGCTGCGTGTACTCGTTGGTGCCCTGGACGACTTCAATCTCCCGGAGTCCCATCTGGCCGGCGCCGTCGATCAATCCCGGCGTCACCCATTTCCCCGACGCGTCGATGCGCGTCGCGCCGGCGGGCACGGCGACATTCACTCCGACGGCGGCAATCCGACCGTCGCGAATCAGGACCGTGGCATTTTCAATCTTTGGCCCCGACACCGGATACACCGTGCCACCGGTGATTGCGATCGTCTGGGCGAGCAGGAAGGCAATCATGGCTGCCCCAGGGAGAAGTCGGTTTTCGGCTGATGTGCTGGATCGTTGCGGTCGTAGACCAGCCAACCATCGTTGTAGACCTGCAGCGCGCGGGCATACACCGACAACGGATCGGCCGACCAGAGCACGACGTCTGCCATCTTCCCGGGCTCGAGCGTGCCGACGAGCGAATCGAGGCCGAGCACCCACGCCGGGTTCGCGGTGAACCAGCGAACGGCCTGATCGCGGGTGATGGGAATCCCGGCGCGCCGGCCGTGGTACATCGCTTTCGCCGCTTCCTGATTGAGACGCTGAATCCCTGACGCGTCGTCGGAGTGGATCACGACGCGGCCGCCCGCCTGCTGCACCAGCGCGGCGTTCTCGTAGATCCCGTCCATTGCTTCTTCTTTGAAGCCCCACCAGTCCGACCAGATCGAGACCGCGGTGCCTTCACGCGCCAGCACGTCGGCGATCTTGTATGCCTCCACCGCATGGTGGAACGAGCGGATCTTGAAGCCGAATTCGTGCGCCAGATCGAGCATCTGCATCATCTCGTCCGCGCGATAGCAGTGGTTCTGCACGTAGATGTTGCCGCGCAGCACTTCGGCGAGTGACTCGTTACGGAGATTGCGCTCCGGTGGATCGCCCTGGTGATCCTTGTTCCACTTGTCCCATTTGCGGCGGTACGCCTGCGCCGCGATGAATGCCTCGCGATAGCCCGCCATGTTGCCCATGCGCGTCGAGGGACCGCCGCGCTGGCCGTACACGCGCTTGGGATTCTCGCCGCACGCCATCTTCAGCCCGTAGTGCGCGCCGGGGAACTTCATCTCCTGCACCGACCGCGCCGGGACGAGCTTCAGCACCGCGCTGCGCCCGCCGATGAGATTCGCCGATCCCGGCAACGCCTGAATCGTCGTCACGCCGCCCGCGATCGCGAGCGGGATCTGCGGATCCTGCGGCCAAAACGAATGCTCCGCCCAGACCTCGGCCGTGACGGGCCGCGTCGCTTCGTTGCCGTCCGATTCCGCGAACGTGCCGGGCGCGGCGTACACGCCGATGTGCGAATGCGTGTCGATGACGCCGGGCGTCACCCACTTGCCGGTGCCGTCCACCACCGTCGCATCACTCGGCGCCTGGACGTTCGTGCCGACGGCGACGATGCGGCCGTCCTTGAAGAGAATCGACCCGCGCTGAATCTCCTGTCCCGCCGCCGTCAGGATCGTGGCGTTGCGGATCAGGACCGGCGGGTTCGGATGCCGCTGATAGGTGGACGGATACTGGGGCCCGATGCCGGCCGCCGTATCCTGACTCGCTGCCGGCGTCGGAGCAGCCGCCTGTTGGGGCGCCGCCCCCGCCGCCCCCGCCGCCCCCGCCGCCCCCGCCGCCGCGGTCGTCGTCCGTGCACCCGCTGAAGCGCAACCGGCGCCGGCGGCGAACACCAGCAGCGCGAAGGCGGTGGACAGATGTCGCATGAGTGATCTCCTGTTATTTCACGAGTTCGAACACCAGCGGCGCTCCGGTCGGCGCGACACGCACGACCCGCCGCGGCGCTTGCTGGCTGACATGCATCACGAGCGGCAGCTGCATCCCGGACAGCTCGAGTCGGTACGCCGGGAACGTCCCCGCGGGCACAGCGACGTTCTCGACGGCGGCGACCCTGACGCTGACGACCTTGGTCACGCCTTCGCCGGACGAGAACACGTTCAGGTTGAACGTCTTGCCTTGCTCGAGCGGCAGGGCAGGCAACAGGACGGCGAGCGCGTTGTCGTCGATCGTGCCGGCGGCCACCGTCGTGTCGACCGTGATCGTCTTCGGACCGCCGGGCTGCGGCGTCTGGCTCGTGCCTTTCACGCGCCCGCCCGTATAAGCGAGATGGATCTCCGTGTGCTGACCCTGGACCGTGCTGGTCTGATCGGTACGACGCATTGACAGGTCGCCGTTCAGCACGACCGTCGACTGCTGCTGGACGAACGAGCCAATCACTGTCGATTCGGTATAGACGATCGAGTCACTGCTGACGACAGCCTTCGCGGTCTGACCCCCCAACGCGTTGCCTTGCACCAGCGCCTGGAAACTGTCGCTGCGCGCCACGATCTGACCGCGATCGAACGCGACCGGTCCGCCGGTCGGAGTCAGCTCGGCGGGATCCATCGCCTTGCCTTCGATGTCTACCAGCCGGACGGGCGCGATCCCCTTGAGCTTGTCATACAGCGCCTTGGCATCGCCGACGACCACGATGCGCAGGGCATCGCGATGAATCACGCGCTGCGCCGCCGTGCGCGCGCGCGGCGCGGTCACCGCCGCCAGGCGTTCGCGATAGCGCTGCAGGTAATCGGCGCCGAGGCCGAGCAGCCGGGCCGACGTGACGACCTGCGCGATCTGACGCGGTGTCTCGATCGTCAACGGGAACGAGCCGACGAGGAATCCCTTGGCGCCACCGAGCTCGCTGTCCGGGATCGTTTCCGTGCGAATCCGGTCGATCTGATGGAGCAGCTCGACGAGCGCGCTGTCGCTGATTTCGGTGCGGCCCTCAAAGGTCGCCTGCCAGTACCCGAGCCCGCGGTTGCGTCGCAGCGAAGCATACGAGCCGTACGTCCAGCTCTTTTGCTCGCGCAGGATGGTGAACAGCCGCGAGTCCGAGCCGCCACCCAGGACGTGGAGCGCGACCCGCGCGGGGTAGTAGGTCGGGTCGGTCGGGAGGAACGTCGTATTCCCGATCACGATGTTCGCCTGGACCGATCCTGGCCTGTTGACCAGCAGAATGCCGGTGGCGCGCTTCGTCGGGGCGGTCCGAAAGACGGCGGCCGGCGCGGCGGCGCCGCGCCAACTGCCGAACGCCTGCGCGGCGAGGGCGCGCGCCCGCTCCAGCGTGATGTCGCCCGCGACGACGAGCAGCGAGCCGCCTGGACGCAACCGCCGGCCCGCGAACCCCGCGACGTCGTCGCGCGTAATCGCCTTGTAGGCGGCCGCGCTCGTATTCCGGCCGTACGGATTGCTGCCGAAGATCTCTTTTTGAAAGACACGCGTGGCAACGTTGCCGGCTTGGGACAACTCCACCGCGAGCGACGACAGGAACCGCGTGCGCGCGAGCTCGAGCTCCTTCTCGGGATACGTTGCACCCCGCGTGACCTCACCGAGCAACGAAAATGCAAGATCGGCGTGATCGCTCAACACGTCGGTCGAGACCGTGAGGAAATCGTCGCCCGCGCTCGCGCCGATACTGCCGCCCACGCCTTCAATCGTCGCCGAGATCTGCTCGGCGTCGCGCGTAGGTGTGCCTTTGGTCAACAGCTCCGCGACGAGCGCCGCGACGCCTTCTTTCCCGGCCGGATCGTAGACGTTCCCGGCGGGGAAGCTCAGACTGAGGGAGAGCGTCGGCTGTTCGTGGTTCTCGACCAGGAGTAGCGTCATTCCGTTCGGCAGCGCCACCTCTTGGAATGGCGGGAACCGGACCGGACGGAGTCGCGCGGCAGCCGGGGGGCGCGCCGGGAAGGGCTCCTGGGCAGTTAGGCGGTTTAGCGGTTCGGCGGTTAGCAACACCGTCAGAACCGTTCCAACCGCACAACCGCCAAACCGCCAAACCGCCTTCATTGGCCACCCCCGGACGACGGCGCGGCACCCGCACGGACGATCAGCAGGGTCAGATTTTTCGGGGCGAGATAGAGATTGGCGACGCGCTTCACGTCATCGCTCGTCACGGCGAGCAAGTGATCGAGATCGGTGTTGATCTCGTCGAGCGACGGATGGAACGTGAGATAGTGGTGCAGCTCCTCTGCCTTTCCCAACGTCGTCTCGCGGTTGTCGATGAATCCCGCCCGGAGCGCGTTCTTGGCCTTGTCGAGCTCCGCCGGCGTGATGCCGTTCGCGCGGATGCTGTCGAGCTGGATGCTCAGCAGGCTGTCGAGCCGATCCGCCGGTACGCCCTGATTGACGATGCCGTACGCCGCCCAGACGCCGGGGCCGTTGCGCGACCCGAACGGATTCAGGAGCGAGCCGGCGCCCACCGCTGCCTTCTCGCGGCGCACGACCGAGACATTCAGCCGCGAGCTCTCGCCCTGACCGACGATGATGTTGAGGATCTCGAGGGCCGGGGTATCGGCGTTGCGGTGCTCAGGGATGCGATACAGCCGCATGACGAGGTCGAGATTCGCTTGGGCGTCATGCACTTCGCGCCGCGCCGGACCTTTGGCCGTGGTGGCGTCGCAGCGGGGTGGCTCCGGCTCGGCGTGACTGGGCACGCCGGCGAAGTCCTGATTGACCAGGCGCCGCAGCTCCGCCGGCGCAAAATCACCGACCACGACCAGCGTCGCGTTGTTCGGGGCGTAGTAGGTATCGAAGAACGCCTGTACGTCGGGGAGCTTCGCCGCATCGAGATCGGCCATCGAGCCGATCACCGTGTGCGCGTACGGGAAGCAGGTCGTGCTGTCGAACGGCCAGGTCAGGCCGTCGGAGAACGCCGCCGCATACGGCTGATTATCCACGCGCAGGCGCCGCTCTTCCTTCACCGCCTGGCGCTGATTCTCGAAGTTCTCCTCTGTGATGGCGAGCGACCGCATGCGATCGGCTTCGAGCCACAGCGCGAGGTTCAGACGATTCGACGGCACCGTCTCGAAGTAGTTGGTGCGGTCCTCGGCGGTGCTGCCGTTGTAGATGCCGCCGGCGCGCTCCACCAGCTGGCCGTGCTCGGATTTCTTCACATGGGCCGATCCTTCGAACATCATGTGCTCGAAGAGGTGCGCGAAACCGGAGCGGCCGGGCCGCTCGTTGCGCGAGCCGACTTCGTACCACACATCGACGGTGACGATCGGCGTCGAGTGGTCCTCGGAATAGATGACGCGAAGACCATTGGGAAGCGTGAACTGCTCGAACGCGATCCGGCCCGCGGGCGTCTGCGCCCGCAAGGTTGCAGGAAGAAGCAATACCAGGACGAACAAGTTGCGCATGGTTTCAGGGCTCCACGGGAAAAAGCGCAAGCGCGTTGGTTTCGAGGATAGCCTGTTGCTGCTCTTTCGTAAGCGGCAGGGCCAGGAACTGATCGATGTTTTGTCGGAGGTCTTTCACGCCCGGGCTGGGCCAATCAGTGCCCCAGAGCACGCGGTCGGTGAGCTCCGTCAGGCGGGGAAAGTACTCCAGCAGCTTGGAGGGCGGAATGCCCGATACGTCGAGTCTGACTTTCCCATGACGTCGCAGGATGAAAAACGCTTCCTCCATGTACAACGGCCGTCCACCGTGGGCCATCACGAGCCGGAGGTCGGGAAAATCAATGGCCACGTCGTCCAGCTCCATCGGATTGCCATACTTTGACCGCGCGCCGGGAAAAATCGAGGTGCCGGTGTGGATCATGACCGGCAGGCCGCGCTCCTCGCAGCGCTGGTAAATCTTGCCCAGCGCCGTGAGGCCATCGGTGTACGCATTCGCGGGGAAGGCCTGGTGCGGCGGATGCACCTTGAGCAGCCGGATTCCCATATCGATCAACCGATCGACGTCGCCCGCCGGATCGCGCGTGAAGCGGGCGTGCACGCCGCCGTACGGCAGCAGCCGCTCGGGGTTCGCTTGCGCGTATTTCGCGGCGAAGGCGTTCGTCGAATCGTCGAAGCCCATGATGTCGGGACTGGGATAGTTGACCAGGCCGACGCGCCAGACGCCGGACTTGTCCATCACATCGAGCAGAGCGCGCGGATCGTCCATCAAGGAGATCAGGACCTCCCAATGGTCTTCCTTCCCCTTGCGCATCGCCTCCTGGACTTTCGGCTTGAGCTGGCGCCAAGGCTGGATATGGATGTGGACGTCGGTGATGCGGGTTAATCGCTCCAGGTGTAGAACCCCTTTCCCGTTTTCTTCCCCAGCTCGCCCTTCTTCACCTTCTCTTTCAGAATCTTCGGCGGCTCGTATTGCGGTTTCCCAAGCGTGGCGTGCAGGTACTCGGCGATCGCGAGCCGCACATCGAGGCCCACGAGATCGGTGAGCTTGAGCGGCCCCATCGGGTGGTTGTAGCCGAGCTCCATCGCCTTGTCGATATCTTCCGCACTCGCGACGTCCTGCTCGAGCATGCGCATCGCTTCGAGCCCGATCACCACGCCGAGCCGGCTCGACGCAAAGCCGGGCGAGTCGCGCACGACGATCGGCTCCTTGCCGAGCCGGCGCGCGAACTCGACGGCGCGCTCGGCCGCGGGTCGGCTGTGGCGCCCGTGGGTGACCACCTCGACCAGCTTCATGACGTAAACCGGATTGAAGAAATGCATCCCGACCAGGCGCGCCGGGTGTGTCATCGTGGCGGCGATCTGCCCAATCGATAAGGAAGAGGTGTTCGTGGCGAGCAGGGCTCCTGGTGGCGCCGCCCGCTCCACGTCCGCAAAGAGCCGCTGTTTGATCGCAAGGTCTTCGACGATCGCCTCGATGACGATGTCGGCGGTGGCAACCGCGGCGCCGAGCTGCGGCTCGGCGCGCAGCCGTTCGTGGACCTGATTTCGCTTCTGCTCGGTGATTTTGCCGCGCTTCAAGCCACCTTCGAGCAAGCTCTCGATCTTGCTCAT
>WNGK01006553.1_pt1 | contig 12243 bp, 11 predicted proteins | sample 5400601 | NCBI WGS metagenome assembly WNGK01 (sample SAMN13153376, study PRJNA577476) | soil metagenome | isolation source: 60 cm soil or saprolite under Garry oak tree replicate 1 | place: USA:California | collected 2016-06-15
CCTCCGTGATCAAGGCGCTCGAAAAAGAAGCGGGTGTCGAAGTGAAGGCAGCTCGTGTCAATGAATAACTGGCTGGTTTGGTCACTGCTCTCCGCCATCTTCGCCGGCGCCACGGCAGTTCTGGCAAAGATTGGTGTGACCGGTATCGATTCGAATTTTGCGACGGCAATTCGCACCACCGTGATTCTCCTTTTTACCTGGATGATCGCTTCATTTACCCGGTCGCACTGGTCCTTCGGAACCATCTCATTTCGCACATGGCTCTTTCTAGGATTGTCCGGTCTGGCGACAGGTCTCTCCTGGCTCTGCTATTTTAGGGCGTTGCAACTGGGAGAAGCATCACGCGTTGCACCAATGGACAAACTAAGTGTCCTTTTCGCAATTCTCTTCGCTGCCGTTGTTCTTCGCGAAACGCTAACATGGCATCATTGGTTTGGCGGCGGGCTTGTGCTGACGGGTGCCGTCATCCTGGCTTTCAAATAGAGATAGCTGCTGGATGCAAATCAGGTTGAGAGCAACCGATAAAGCCCTGAATCGACTGTATTGGTTACTTTTGTGATTCTTTTTCGGCAGCCTCTTTCGCCTCATCGATGGGTGTCTCCATCTTCACCGAAACAATTTTGCCGCTCTTCGCATCTACCTGCACTTCAGTAACGCTTTTTGTGCTATTCGTGCCGATATCGAATGACCACACCAGTTTTCCGCGCTCGCGTTCGAGCTCTCCGCTCCGGATTGTGCCGTTAGGTATTCTGGCTAGCGCCGTTTTCTCAGCTTGAGGTTTGGATATCTTGGCCTCTTTCATCAATTCGCCCTCGGTCGGAGCAGCGAACGCGGTTCCTGAAAGTACGATCGCAACAACCAAAGCGACCAAGCTTTCGATTTTTTTCATACACTGTTCGACGCCTTCGGGCGTAAACCGTTCAGTTTCGCTTCTAAAAAAGTGACAAGCTATAGCTAGGTCTCAGGCGACCCTTGCGCTACATCTAATCCGAGAATCGCCGATTCGAAGCCCTGGTCCGGTTTCGGAAAGCGATCGTATCCCTCGAACGAGGGAGTACCAATCACCTCAGCGGCAGGAACAAAAAATCCAACCAATGCGCAATAGCTGCTCGTTGATCGCGGAGCGACGTTTGACTATGAAAGGGAACTGCTCTATTTATAGCCAGATCGGAGGCGCGTTATGTGGATTGTTCGCTTAGCTCTCCGTCGCCCCTACACATTTGTCGTCGCGGCGCTGCTGCTGCTTTTGATGACGCCATTTGTCCTGACAAAGACGCCGACCGACATCTTCCCCGCAATTAACATCCCAGTTGTCAGTGTGATCTGGAGTTATACCGGGCTCCCGGCCGATCAAATTGCTCAAAGACTTGTTTACAGCGAGGAACGAGCGCTTACGACGACGGTGGATAATATCGAACACATTGAATCGACCTCCTATGACAGTTTCGGCGTAATCAAAGTCTTCTTTCAGCCGACTGTAAACCCCTCTACTGCGGTAGCGCAATTGACCGCGGTGTCGCAAACCATTTTGAAACAGTTGCCGCCAGGGACTACTCCTCCGCTCATCATCCAATACAGCGCGTCCACCGTTTCCATTCTGCAATTTGCAGTCAGCAGCACCAAGCTTTCCGAGCAGCAAGTGTTCGATCTTGCTCTAAACCAGATTCGCGTCGGCCTAATTAGCGTGCCTGGAGTGAGCATTCCATATCCATTTGGCGGGAAGCAAAGGGTGGTTTCGGTCGATCTCGATCTCAAGGCCTTGGAAGCAAACAACCTTGTCGAATCAGATGTGGTCACTGCCATTAGCAACGGATCTCTAACTTATCCCAGCGGCACGGCGAAGATAGGCGGGAAAGAAGTGCCGATTGATCTTAACGTCAATCCGCTGCGAATCGATCTGTTGAACAACCTGCCAATCAAAAGTATCGGCGGGACCGTGATTCACATGGGCGATGTCGCCCAGGTGCGAGACGGCTACATGCCGCAGGAAAATATCGTTCGCCAGGACGGTGTCCGCAGCACGCTGATCCAAATTTTCAAGAATGGCAGCGCATCCACTCTCTCAGTTGCGACAGGAGTCAAGGCCGCCATGGCTAACATTCTCAAAACCGTGACGAGCGACGTCCAAGTAAAGCAATTCGCGGATCAATCCATATTCGTGAAAGCCGCGGTCAGTGGAGTGGCCCGGGAAGGTGTGATTGCGGCATGTCTAACTGCCGTCATGCTCCTTCTCTTTCTCGCTTCATGGCGCGCCACGATCATTGTCGCAGTCTCGATCCCGCTCTCAATTCTGACATCGCTTGCGGTCCTCAGTGCACTCGGGGAAACGATCAACCTGATGACGCTCGGTGGCCTCGCTCTCGCCGTCGGTATTTTGGTGGATGATGCAACTGTCGAGCTAGAAAACGTCCACCGGCAAATGGCGCTCCGCAAACCGGTCCACCAGGCCATTCTCGACGGCGCCCAGGAAATTGCCCTGCCCGCGTTCGTTTCGACCCTCTGCATTTGCATAGTTTTCGTTCCGATGTTCTTCCTGAGTGGCGTCTCTCGCTATCTGTTCGTGCCACTGGCCGAAGCCGTCGTCTTCGCGCTGCTGGCAAGCTACGCGCTGACTCGAACGCTGGTGCCGACAATGGTCATGTGGTTCTATAAGAACAAGCCGTATCGCGGTGAAGCACCCGATCCCGTTACGGCCAAGCCGTGGGTGCGCCCCTTCGTCAAACTGGCCAATCGCTTTGACAAGGCTTTCGAGCGTTTGAAGGAAGCGTACGGAAACTTGTTAGGCAAGATCATGGAACGCAGGGCGGCTTTCGTCATTGGCTTCCTGTCGTTTTGCGTTGCCTCGTGGTTGCTCGTTCCGTTCCTCGGTCAGAATTTCTTTCCCACCGTGGACGCAGGACAGTTTCGATTGCATGTCCGGGCGTCGACTGGGACGCGCATTGAGCAAACTGCCAAGTTGGTCGACGAGGTGGAAGCTTACATTCGTCGTCAAATTCCTGCCAAAGAGCTCGCGGGTATACTCGACAACATGGGACTTCCGGTTTCAGGCATCAATTTGAGCTACAACGACAGTGGTATATCAGGACCAGCCGACGCCGACATCCAGGTGTCATTGCAACCCGACCATAAGCCGACGGCCGATTATGTGCGCAACCTGCGTCTTAGTTTGAATCGCGGGTTTCCTGGAGTAACTTTTTACTTCCTGCCGGCCGACATCGTCAGCGAAACGATTAACTTCGGACTTCCCGCCCCCTTTGACATCCAGGTTGTGGGACGAAATGAAGCGGCCAATCAGCAGGTGGCCAATGCCATCGCCCAAAAAGTACGTCAAGTCCGCGGAGCCGTCGATGTGCGGGTTCAGCAGCCAAACGACTTGCAGCGAATCGAGTTCGACGTCGATCGAACGAAGGCAATGGAGCTTGGACTGTCCGAGAGAGACGTGGCCGGTTCGGTCCTGCTTGCTTTGAGCGGCAGCAGCCAGGTGACGCCGACCTACTGGCTGGATTATACCACCGGCGTTCAATATCTCGTCAATGTCAGGACGCCGGAATATCAGACCACTACACTTTCCGCACTAAACTCGATTCCGCTTAGCGCTTCCAAACCTGGAACGGGCAATAGTCAGGTCCTCAGTAATGTCACCACCACTTCGCGGATCACCAGCCAACCCATCTATTCGCATTACAATGTCATCCCGGTAGTCGATGTCTACGGCGGAGTGGCGGCCAGGGATTTGGGCGGGGTGATTAGTGACATCAAACCCATCGTTGCAGAGGCGCAGAAAAACGCGCCGCGCGGCACCAACATTGTCCTGCGGGGGCAAGCATCGACGATGAACTCAAGTTTTCTCGGATTAGGCATCGGAATGATAGGGGCCATTGTCCTGATCTATTTGCTGCTCGTGGTGAACTTCCAGAGCTGGCTCGATCCATTTATTATCCTTACCGCCCTGACCGGTGCGCTGGCTGGCGTAGTCTGGGGACTTCATGTTACGAGCACAACCTTAAGCGTTCCCGCGATGATGGGCGCAATCATGTCCCTCGGCGTCGCCACTGCGAATTCTGTTCTGGTCGTGACTTTCGCTCGCATCCACCTCCAGGAAGGAAAAACTCCTTCGCAGGCAGCTTGGGAAGCCGGCACCGGCCGGTTACGCCCCGTCATCATGACAGCGACGGCGATGGTCATCGGTATGTTCCCAATGGCCCTTGGTCTCGGTGACGGCGGCGAGCAGAACGCGCCGCTTGGCCGCGCTGTAATTGGCGGCCTTATTCTCGCAACCTTCGCTACACTCCTGTTCGTGCCGGTGGTCTTCAGCCTCTTGCATCGGCAAGGAGTCGCCACGGCTGCGACAGAACCGAAAAAAAATGTGCCATCAAAAGACCTCGCTGAGGCCATCCCTGTCACCTCAAACATCTAAACACATATATGAGCACAACTAGCACCAACGGAGTCGGACTTAGCTCCGGCGAACAGAAACTAGACCCGATTCGAACTGGCCGAAGATTCCGTCGCATCCTGATGCTCGGCGGCGCAGTGTTCTCGATCGCATTGGTCGCAGGGTTCATTCCCCAGCTGCGGCAGCGGCAAACCGCTACAGCTGATACCAAGGAGTTGGCGATTCCGACCGTGGCGGTAGTTTCACCGATTTCCAATACGAGTGGCAGTGGCCTTAATTTACCAGCTGAAGTCAAACCATGGCAGGAAGCATCCATCTTTGCGCGAGTCAATGGGTACCTCAAAAGCTGGCTCGTGGATATTGGCGCGCACGTCGAGAAAGACCAGTTGCTCGCCGAGATCGACACACCTGATCTTGATCAGCAGCTCGCCCAGGCGCGCTCCCAGGCGGCACTAGCGCAAAGAAGTTTAGAGCAAGCCAAAAGTACCAACAAGAAATGGCAGGAGTTGTGGCATCAAGGTGTCGTCTCGGAGCTCGACTCCGAAAACATGGCCACCTCTCAAGCTACAAACCAGGCCAATACCGAGGCGTTTGCCGCCAATCTTCGGTTTCTTGAACAGGAAGTCGCCTTCAAACGGGTGACCGCGCCATTCCCCGGTATCATCACGATCCGCAATGTGAATGTGGGCGACCTGATCACCGCGAATAACACGAGCTTCGAGATGTTCCATGTCCAACAAACAGACCCCCTGCGTGTTTATTTCCGCTTGCCGCAGTCCGAAACGCCGCACATCAAGGTCGAACAAACCTTCAATGTTCAGGTCGGGGCACAAAGCGCAAAAACTTATCCCGGAAAAGTGATCTCGACGTCGGGAGCCGTCTCACCGGATTCCCGGACCATGCTTGTTGAGTTACAAGTCGATAACTCCAAGAACGAGATTCTGCCCGGCAGCTATGCCACGGTCCGCGTGCCTGCGAGCGTTTTAGGCAAGATGCTTCTCTTACCCGACAATACGCTGATATTTCGCGGAAAAGATCAGCAAGTTGGCGTCGTGGACGAGAAGGGCGTTGTGCAGCTCCGAGACGTCAAGGTCGGGCGAGACTTTGGCGTCCAATCTGAAATCCTGGGCGGCGTCACTGAATCCGACAAAGTAATCGTCAATCCCTCCGATTCCCTGACCACCGGAACAACAGTCCGCGTCGCGCCGGCGCCAGTTGCTTCGCCCACTCCTCCGGCAGCGAAGAAATAATATTCGCATCCTTAGTTCATAACGGCAGGAGGCCCCTTGGCAAAAAATTTCAAAGACCTGTCTGAACAGGAAATCCTTGCACTGGCAATTTCGTCCGAGGAAACGGATGCGCGGATTTACGCGGACTTCGCCGCGGGATTGAAAGCCGATTACCCGGCAACCGCCCAAGTCTTCAAGGAAATGGAAGCGGAAGAGGATGAGCATCGCCGGCGATTGATCGATGACTATCGGCGGCGCTTTGGAGAGCACATCCCTTTAATCCGTCGAGAAGACGTGAAGGGGTTCGTGCACCGCAAACCAGTTTGGATGATCCGGCCGCTGGGAATCAATACGGTTCGGCGCCAGGCGGAAATAATGGAGACAGAGACGCGACGTTTCTACGAGCGTGCTGCTGATAAAGTCAGCGACGCGCCAACGCGGAAACTACTCGGAGACTTAGCTGAGGCGGAGCGAAAGCATGTGACCCTGGCCGACAATCTCCAAAAGGAATACCTGACTCCTGACGTTAAGGCTCAGGAAGAGAAAGCCCATCGCCGATTGTTCGTTCTACAAATCGTGCAGCCCGGGCTGGCCGGACTAATGGATGGTTCGGTCTCAACCCTTGCGCCGGTTTTTGCAGCCGCGTTTGCGACCCACAACAGCCACGCCGCACTCCTGGTCGGCCTCGCCGCCAGCGTCGGAGCTGGAATTTCAATGGCGTTCGCTGAGGCAGCTTCTGATGATGGCAGCCTGACCGGCCGCGGAAAACCTTTGCTGCGTGGAGTCGTTTGCGGATTGATGACCACCGCAGGAGGAATCGGTCACACGTTGCCATATTTGATTCCAGATTTTCGAACTGCTACGGCCATTGCCGTTGTGATCGTGGCAATTGAACTCTTGCTCATTAGCTGGATCCGAAAACGGTTTATGGATACGCCCTTTCTCCGCGCCGCATTTCAAGTGATTGTCGGAGGAGTGTTGGTGTTTCTCGTCGGGATCTGGATTGGAAGCTCGTAATCGGTCTGGCTCCTTCGCTTCATCAGCCAAAGGAGGCAGCGACAACCATCCCCCGCGGGAGAGTAAAAAATCCCACACACGTGCAATGGCAGCGAGTAAGGAGCGACCATACCGTCGAAGCATGAACACCTCACGGTTTGATTACGATCGCAGGTCAGGCGCAACTTTGGACTCTAGCGCTCAAAAATATTCGAAATGGATTCGGGTGTCTCGCATCGGCAGTTCGCTTCCTCGCGATTTTACGGGCTCAGCTCGAAAGAAATTTTCGCCATCGTCGTACCACCAATGCCAGCCGATCTTGGCTGCAAAACGATACGACGCATTCTGATCTTCGATAATCATCCGGATAGTTTGCGCTTGGTTTCCAGGCTCCGGGTAAGGCCGGATGTCGATCTTGTTGCGGCGCGCCGTGCGCATCCAGCCTACCTAATGTTTGCATTGCTTCTGATGTTGGCACTTTCGATCGCCATGTTTTGGCCGCTCATCGTGCGTTGCCACTCACTCTGAAGAGGGAGCGATCGATACATCTCCGGTGGCATCACAAAATCTCGCGAACGCGCCATGGTTATTAAGCACAGCGGGAGCGACGGTGAATCATGAAAACAAAACATTTAATTAGTTTACTAGTTGGCATCACCTTCGTGGCGCTCGGTCCCGCAATATGGGCCGCTGGGCACGGCGGCGGCGGCGGTGGTGGTGGAGGAGGGGGCTTCCATGGTGGTGGTTTTGGCGGTGGCGGCGGTTTCCATGGCGGTGGGTTTCGTAGTGGCGGTTTTGGGGGCAGAGTCGGCAGCCGCGGCGGTGGAGTCGGCTTTGGCGGAGCGCGGTTCTCAGGTGGCGTTCGGAACTTTGCTGGCGCGGGACTGCGCTTCTCTTCATTTGGGCGTCCATCATATCGACAACCTGTCTATTCTGGACGACCTAGCCGATCCGTAACTCCGTCCCGTGGCGCGACAACAGCGTCTAATCGGCCGCAGAATCGTTTCAGCTCAACACGCAATCCTGTTGGGCAACGGTCGGCGGCAATGTCTAATCGTGCGGCCATCGCTTCAGCGTCACGTTCATCTGGAACAGCTGCGCAACGCGGATTGAACGGGCGGACGGACCACATCGCTGAACGTCATGACGCAAATTGGCACAGCGACTGGGACCGGCGGCATGCACATTTCTTCCACAATCGGTTCTTTGTCTTTGACGACGGCTTCTGGTTTGGACTAGATGACGGATTCTACCCGTGGGATTACCTCCCGTATTACGCCGACGACTACTACCCGTACAATTACTACGCAGACGATCAGCCGTACGATAACACGGGTGCCCCTGTGGCTGATCCCACGGTGCAGGCCGTCCAGACGCAGCTCATGCAGCTGGGCTATTACACCGGCCCACTCGATGGCGTTTTCGGACCGACGACGCGTGACGCGGTGGTGAAGTATCAAGTGGCCAAGCGGCTAAGCGTAACCGGAAGTCTATCACCCGACACACTGCAATCACTCGGCTTGCCCCCGGCAACGGCGAGTTGAACGACAACGTCCGATCATGATGAAACCACGGCTCGTTCCAACTTCCAACGAGAAGACATCGCCAATCATAAATTACGAAAGGTTCAATCTATGAGAACAGGAAACACGAAAACGAAATCTATCACCAAGTCTCGCATGAAAACGAAGAGCCTCGGTAATTCCGATTTGTCCATCACGCCAGTCGGCTTTGGCGCCTGGGCTATCGGTGGATCGGGTTGGGAGTTTGGTTGGGGCGAGCAGGATGACAAGGCGTCCGTTGCCGCGATTCATCGCGCGCTCGAGCTTGGCGTTAATTGGATCGACACGGCAGCCGTTTACGGCATGGGCCACTCGGAAGAAGTGGTCGCGTTTGCGCTAAGGACCTGGTCGGGACCTCGGCCATACGTTTTCACCAAATGTGGTCTGCGCTGGGACGAACAAGGATACGTTCACCGCAATTTGACGGCGGGCTCCATCCGCCGCGAGTGCGAAGACAGTCTGCGTCGGCTGAATATCGATGTGATCGATCTCTATCAAATCCATTGGCCGACAGAGGACTTGGAAGAAGGCTGGACTGCGATGGCTCAACTTCAAAAAGAAGGGAAGGTCCGATGGATCGGCGTATCCAACTTCAACGTCGAGGAAATGGGCCGCGCGCAGGCGATCGCTCCCATCACTTCTTTGCAACCTCCGTACTCGTTAGTTCGGCGCGAAGTCGAGCAAGAAACCCTGCCTTACTGCCGATCAGAAGGACTTGGCGTGATTGTCTATTCGCCGATGGCATCCGGGTTGTTGACCGGCGCGATGACCCGCGCACGAGCAGTAAGTCTACCCGCCAGCGATTGGCGCAGTCGCGACCTCGAGTTCCATGAGCCGAGGCTTTCAAAGAATCTCGCACTGGTTGAGCGCTTGCGAGACGTCGGTCAACGCCATGAACGTCCTCCGGGACAGGTCGCGATTGCCTGGGCGCTTCAAAATCCTGCCGTAACCGGCGCGATTGTCGGCGCGCGCAGCGCCAAGCAAGTCGAAGGAAATGTCGGCGCTGCTGAGCTTTATCTAACGGACGAAGAAATCACGGAGATCGAAGGGAGAAATACCCACCAACCGGAGTTGGTCACGGCAGTCTGAAGAAAGGAGTGAGAATGAAAATTGGATTCATTGGTTTAGGTATAATGGGAAGTCGTATGGCGGCGAATCTGCAAAGGCATGGCTATTCATTAGTCATGTTCAATCGCACTCGCGCCAAAGCAGAGCCGTTACTCGGTCCCTGCGGAACATTTTCTGATTCCCCGGCAAAACTCGCCGAACAAGTGGACGTCTTGTTCACGATGCTGGCCCATCCGGACGCGGTCGAACAAGCAGCTCTGGGCGCCAATGGATTTTTGAATCACCTCCGGTCAAATGCGCTCTGGGTCGATTGCAGTTCGGTGAATCCGTCGTTCTCGAAGAAGATGGCTGCTGAAGCAGCGCGTCGCGAGGTTCATTTTGTCGACGCGCCGGTGACCGGCTCCGCTCCCCCTGCCGCGGAAGCGAAGCTCATTTTTTGGGTGGGAGCTGATACGGCCGACATGGAGAGGATTCGCCCGCTCCTGCTGTGCATGGGCAACAAAATTGTTCACGCCGGCGGACACGGGATGGGAACTTCCATGAAAATGGTGGTCAATCTTTTGTTAGGCACCGGGATGGCCGCGTTCGCCGAAGCAATGGCGTTGGGCGAAGGGCTCGGAATCTCGCGAAAAATGCTGTTTGATTCTCTGCTTGGCACGCCTGCTGTGGCGCCGTTTCTCGCGTCAAAGCGGGAAAAAATCGAGAGGGGAAATTACGAAGCCGAATTTCCATTGCGCTGGATGCAAAAGGACATGCATCTCGCGACGGTGAGCGCGTACGAATCGGGCGTGGCCACGCCCTTAACGAATATAACCAAAGAAGTATATCGACTGGCCATGCGCGACGGACACGACACGGAGGATTTCTCGGCCATCTACGACTACCTCACTAACAGTCACGACGTCACGACGATCGACCAAAAGTCGCCGGCTTCCGCGAAGGCGCAACTTCATTAAGCAACCGCAATATCAGCTTCTATAAAGATAGGGCTAGCGTACAATGGTTAGCCCTAACGGGTTAGCACAGAACGGAACACACAACCGGAAGCGTCCATGAAATTGAAATTCGAAAATAAAACCGCTTTGGCTACCGGCTCTACCGCCGGAATTGGTTTCGCCATTGTTAGATCGCTCGCTGCCGAATGCACACGCGTTATCGTTAGCGGTCGCACCGAAGCGCGCGTGTCGGAAGGCATCGCGTCCATTCGCAGGTGGCATCCAAACGCCAAGCTCGATCCTTTCGTGGCCAATCTCGCGAACGCTGACGCAGCGATCGAGATCGGTCGACGGTTTCCATCGGTGGACATTTTGCACTAAAAGGTCGTTTTAGTTTCGTAAAATGGTTGTTTTTTGAAACGCAAAGCGATGCATGTAATTTTATGCTACCAAATCTGCCACCGATTTATAAAACACGAAAATACACGTTCGGTTAAACATTTGCCTGGTAACACTTTAGTTGCACCGTTAGCTCAATTGGCAGAGCAAGTGACTCTTAATTCAAGAGAGAGTTTTTGCGCAGGTTTGCACGCTTTTGCAAAAGGTGATTTCACGAGGGCAAAAACGTCAGACCGAATGCATTTCTTTTGCGTCCCGTTGCGCTGTTTTGCATCGAAAATTCATGTGACCGTAGAAAACGACCGTGAAAAACGCCACGGGCGTTTACGAAATCCGTCTACATAAGGATCATCGCGGCGTCGATCTAATTTCCGATGTGCTGCCATTCGGTCGATTGTGGTACGAACAATCCCCGGATGCAGTCGGCTACGCAAAGTTTTTCAGCCGATCACATGATGCCGTGATTCGCGTTTTCGATAAAGCGGGCAATCTGAGCGAAACGCAACAACTGGCGGGCGATTTCACTCACCAAGCTGCTTTCTTAGCTTCCAGGCCACGGATTAAAAGGGCAACGTTTTACTAGGGAGAATCGGATCCGTTGCTAATTTGTTGCTATTTTTTTGGAAGCCTTTCATGCCCTCACACGATCGACCCAGAGTCCGCTTTTGAATCCGGCCCGCTACCGTGAACCGTCCGCATATCAAATGCGCGTGCTACGCTTATCCGCTACACATTCCCAGCCCGTTGTGATTGAATACTAGCGCAATGCAATCGAGGAATCCTAAACGTCCTGAAAAGCTAAAGCACGCGCTACGCATGGTGGGACGAGAGCAGCGAACAGGAATGCACTATGTCCCGCTTGGGAGACTTCCGAGAGCGATCCCAACGGGGTATGTACTCCTTCACAATCACATCAGGCATGCCGTTGACACACCCTGCGGCATCAACGGTTTTCGGGCGTGGATGGAAAAGCGGAACAACCGCTTGGAGCGATGCAAATGCGGCTGGTCTGGATTGCCTCACTACCGCGTGAAACGCAACGTCACCCGTGACTGACAAGCACCTTTACGAAGTCCGGCCCGAGCCGACAAGCGCGGTGTCGATCTAATCAGCGATGCGCTCCCATTTGGTCGCCTCTGGTACGGCGGGCCAAACGCAGTCAGCAATGCAATCGGCGACGCGATCAAAATGTTTGCGACTATCGGGTCAGTCGGCTATGCTAAAACGAAGGTTGCTACGAAATAATTGGGCATGGAGAGACAAGCCCAAAATATCAATGTAATCCGGTCCGGTTGGCGCCGAATTAAGAAGGACATCAAAGTTCGTGACCTGCAGCCAGTAAAAGACGTCAAAGGTGGTGGCGGTGTTACGGGCAAATCCAAACCCATCACAGGCGGCACAGGCACCACAGGCAGCCACTAATAGGGTTAAAGAGTCGCAAACCGTGGTTCGATCCCCGCGTTTCGCAGCCGGTCACACGATGCCGTGATTCCTGTTTACGATGAAGCGGGCGCCGTGATCGAGACGCACAAGCACGCAGGCGATTTCCGTGAGCCGTGAACTGCGGAGAAACCAAAGCCGCGCGACTATCTGAGCTCGCTAACTCGACCATCGAAGGCGACACCCACGAATCACGTCGTTGCATGTACGTCGTGATT
>WNGK01009268.1_pt1 | contig 12242 bp, 12 predicted proteins | sample 5400601 | NCBI WGS metagenome assembly WNGK01 (sample SAMN13153376, study PRJNA577476) | soil metagenome | isolation source: 60 cm soil or saprolite under Garry oak tree replicate 1 | place: USA:California | collected 2016-06-15
GCCGCGCGGAAAGTCAGAAATTCCGCCAGAAGCGCGGTCGAGAACGGCACCAGGCACACCACGCATAGAAAGCCGATGTGCATCCAGGCGAGGTCGCGATCGCTTTTCGCGAGGCGATCGAGCTGCGCCTGCTGACCGAGCCAGAAGATGCCGAGCGTGAGAAAGCTCATGAGGTAAGGGACCAATCTCGGCGCGATGGTGAGCAGCGCGTCTACGAGTTCGCGCTCCGAATGTATCGCCTCGGCGGCCGGCGCGTGCAGGTCGAGCACGAGCAAGGTCATCGCCACCGCGAACACGCCGTCCGAGAGCGCCGCAAGGCGGTCGAGATTCTGTCCGGCGATGCGGTTGTAGAGTGAACGCATGGCGGCTCCGTAGCCAGTACGGGATTACTTCGGTACGACAGAGCGGACTCGGCGGTCGATTGGCTTGTCAGGCGCCCCCCGATAGCCAATAATCGCATGAAGGCGGTCCTCGAGGTCGAGCGCCGTCAATAAAGCGCAATCAGGGAGGTTGCCTTGGAAGAGTTCCCTCGCGCCTCGTGGCGTGCGGTAGGTGTATTGCTGGTGGTCGCATCCCTGGCTGTTGCGGGTTGCGCCACCGTGCCGAAGCAGGCGTACAACAGGGCCGCCAACAAGGATGTACATGTCGTCGGCGTCCTGGAACCAGCGACCTCCGATGACTACTTTGTGCAGAACGTTGGCCACGTCGGCCTGAGTTTTGGCTTGATTGGCGGCCTGATCGCCATGGCCGACATGAATGGCAAGACCAGCGAATTCACGAAGGCGGCAAAGGCCAGCGGGCTTGCCCTGGCCAGCGAATATCAAACCGAGCTGGTCCGTGAAGTCGAGAAAGCCGGTTACGTGGTCAAGATACTCCAGATCCAGCGCCCGAAGAGCGCTTTCCTGTCGGCGTACGACGGTCTCGATGATCTCTGCGACGTGTACCTGGATTCGACAATCTACGCAGGCTACATGAGCGCTTCCGGGATAACCGATTACGTTCCGGCGGTACGCGCCGCCATACGAGTCGTCAAACGATCTACGAAAGACGTTTTGTACCAGGAATACGTGGCCTACGGGTACGAGTTTCGCGGTGCGCAGGCCATCAGCATCAGCTCCGATCCGAAGTATCGCTTCAAGGACCACCCCACGCTGATGGCCAACATGCCGCTCGCGGTGGAAGGTCTACGGAACGGAATCCCGGCTGTGGTTGGCCAAATCTCGCGCGATCTTGCGCCGTGAAGCTTGTCGTGCACCATGCCGCCGCGCTACTGGCGCTGGCGCTGGGCGCCTGCGCGACGCCGAGCAAGGAGCTGGTCTCCGCTGGCCGCGCCACGTTGGACGCGCGCGCGCTCGTCTCGATCGACACGCTGCAGTACGCGCCGTTGCCGCTGGGCGAGATGACGAAGGCGGAGTTCGACGACAAGAGCCCGGCCGTGGAGGTTTCCGGCCGACGCTCGTATGTGCGCGGCTTCGCGCTCCCGAAGGTTGAAGGGCAGCTCGCGATCAATGTCTCGAGCTTTCGGTTCGGTCCTGAGAATGACCCCGCAATCATGTACCCGGATATACGCCTCCTCGACGAAACCTATCGTGTCGTCGAGGTCGTTCCGGCCAGTCGCTTCGTGTATCGCACGACAAGACGCGGCGATGGGCTCTCGGCCGACATTTTCATCGACGTCGGGACCTCGTCCGCGCGCTATCTGCTCTTGATGGAACACTTACTCGACGAAGCCGACCAAGCGACCGCGCAGACGAACGTCACGTCGCAGATGCAAATGACGTTGCCCGTCAAGGGCGGGTTCATGATGTGGTTCCTTCCGACTGGAAACAGCACGCTGCCTGTCCGTTTGCGCTCCGCGCCCACGGGTCGTGTCGAGCTGACCGCCGACCGCTACCAGCTACGCAAGATCCCGACGACGAATTGAGCTCTTGCAGTGCCGGCCGCCGGGGCGTAGCTTCGGTCGAGCCAAGCATCGAAGTCCTGGTGCGCAGGAGATCGGCATGGGCGCGGCGAAGGACGAGGCGACGATGAAACCAACCGCACTGCCGCGCAGTATCGTGCTCATCGCCGCGTTGCTGAACATGGCATCGCTTGCGGTTGCGCAACCGTTTCCCTCGAAAACCGTCAAGCTCATCGCGCCGTACTCCGCCGGCGCCGCGCCGGTGACGTTCACGCGCGTGCTCGCCGACAAGCTCTCCAAGGCATGGTCGCAGCCGGTGATCGTCGACCCGCGGCCGGGAGGAAGCGGCTTCATCGCCATCGAAGCGGTAAAGAGCGCGGCCCCTGACGGGCACGAGCTGCTGGTCGTGAGCAACTCGCACGTCGCGATCAACCCGGCGCTGTACAAGAAGCTCCCGTACGACCCGGACACAGACTTCGTGCCGGTAGCGATGTTCTATCGCACACCGTTTTTCATCGTCGTGTCCAGCAACGGCCCATATCAAACGGTGCCGGCGCTGATCGCCGCGGCCAAGGCCAGCCCGGGAACCGTGTCCTACGGCTCGTCGTACGTCGGCAGCCCGTCGCATCTCGGCAGCGCGCAATTCGAGTACCTCACCGGCACGAAGATGATCCATGTGCCGTTCCGCGACCAGTCACAGATGTACGTCGGCATCGCCAACGGCGACGTCGGCTGGGCGTTCTCGACGTTGGGCTCCGCGCTCCCGCTCATTCAGGCCGGGCGCATCAAGATCATCGCGATCGCCGCGAAGCAGCGGCTCAAGACGCTGCCCGACGTGCCGACGGTCGCGGAAGCGGGCGGGCCCGCAGGGCTTGAGGTCGATTCGTGGCTCGCGCTCATGGCCCCGCGCGGAACGCCGCCCGAGGTCGTCCGCCGGATCAACGCCGAGGTGAATCGCGTGCTCGGCGATCGCGAAGTGATCGAGCAGCTTCAAAAGCTGGGCTTCGAAGCCGCGCCCGTAACCCCCGAGCAGTTCGGCGAGGTGATCCGCGCCGACGTGAAGAAATACGGCGAGCTCGTACGCCGCACCGGCGCAACCGCAGATTAGTGTGCTGAGTCAGGAGTTCCGACGATAAAGGAGCGCGCGGATTTGGCGGCCAGGCAAGGCGCGAGGCCGACAGCGTAGCTTGGGCTACGGTGAGGCTGAGCAACGCCGCATGGGCGTCAAAGCCGCCGCGAACTATCAAGCGAATTTCTGACTCAGCACACTAGGACGGCGCCGAGGCGATTGTCGCGTAGTACTCCCACGCGCGCTCGACGATCGGCGTCGTGAGCTGATCGCCTACCCGCTCGGCCTCTTCGCGCGTGAAGACGCGGACTCGCGCCGCGTCGCCGCCGACTGCGGCGAGCATCTGCAACTGCAGCTCGGCACTCTCTTCGAGGAAGCACGCCGCGACGGTGGCGGTGCGCACGTCCGCGCACCCGGTCGTGATCCCATGACCGCGCATCATGACCGCGATGCCGCTGCCTAGCGCGCGCGCCAGTGCGTCGCCCAGCTCACGGCTGCGGATCAGGCCGATGCGCTCGTATTCGGCGACACGGTCGAGGAAGGGACCGCCCTGGTTGTGGACGATGCGATGCGGCTGCCCAATCTGGGTGAGGCAGATGCACGCCGGGGGATGCGCGTGCACGACTCCACCGAGATCGGGCCGCGCCGCGTAGGTGCGAGCATGGATCCACAACTCGCTGTTCGGGACGCCTTCGCCGGAGAGCACTGCCCCGTTCGAGTCGAGGATGAGGAGACTGTCCCCCTCGGCGAATCGTGGCGAGCGGCGGGCGGGCAGCAAGAATGTGTCCGTCCCGGGAATGCGCGCGCTCGCGTGTCCGAACACAGTCGACAGTCCGCAACGCTCGAGGATGCGGTTGGCGAGCGCAACGTCGCGGCGTAACGCGGCGTCTGCCTTGACGGCTCGGCTCGGACCAGTCATGTTCTCCTGGAGCTCGCTTCTCGACGAGTTGCATCTTAGCAATTTCACCGACCTGTTACGGAGTTTACGGCGATGATTCGATTACCGATCCTGCTGGTCGCGTCCGCGGCGGCCTTGAGCGCCGCGGTTGCAGCCGCCCAGTCGACGCCCAAAACCGATACGTCGCGGGGCGAGTTGCTCTATTCAACCCACTGCATCGGCTGCCACACTTCGCAGGTCCACTGGCGCGACAAGAGGCTGGCGATCGATTGGACGAGCCTCACGGCGCAGGTACGTCGGTGGCAGGCCAATACCGGCCTCGGCTGGAGCGATGAGGAAATCGTCGAGGTCACGCGCCATCTGAACGCTCTGTACTATCATTTCCAGCCACCGCGCCGAGAGGCCGACGTGCGGCGCGACCGGACTATCGTGGCCGGCGGCCGCTAGCGCCAGAACTCGCGCGAGGCGATGCGCGCGCCTTCAGCCATGGCCCCCATCTTCGCCCAGACGACGTCCGGATCGACCGCGGCCTGGCCAACCCACGTGCCGAATCCGCAATCGCTGCCGGCCATGACGTTCTCGCGACCCACGAGGTTGGCGTAGCGGCCGATCCGTTGCGCGATGAGCTCGGGGTGCTCGATGAAATTCGATTTGGACTCGATCACGCCCGGAATGAGGAGCTTCCCCTCCGGCAGCTTGACCGTCTTGAACACCGTCCATTCGTGTGCGTGGCGCGGGTTGGCCGCCTCGATAGCGATCGCCGACGGCCGCGCGCGGAAGACGATGTCGATCACATCGGCGAGCGCCACGTCGCAGTGATGCGGACCTTCGTAGTTGCCCCAGCACAGGTGCATGCGCAACCGGTCGGGCGGGATGTTCGCCACCGCATGATTGAGCGCTTCGACGTGCAGCTGCGCCTTCTTGCGCCACTCGGCGAGGCTCAGGCTGGCGTATTGAATGTGGCGCCCCATGCCGAGGTCGGGGCAATCGATCTGCAGGACGATCCCCGCGCTGGCGATCGTCTCGTATTCGTGCCGCATCGCCTCGGCGATGGCGAAGATGTACGCCTCTTCGCTCGGATAGTGCTCGTTGCGGAAGAACAACGACACGACGCCGGGTGACGCGGCGGTGAGGAACATCTCCTGCGCGTTCACTTTGGAGAACGCGGCCCTCAGATGCTCGACATCGGTCGCGGCTGCCTGTGGATCACCGACGCCGATCGGCGCATTGCACGCCGGCGTCTTGCGCCGCGAGCGGCCGGGATCGCCGAAGACCCGCTTGGCGAGATTCGGAAAGTCCACCAGGTCCTGATAGACAAAGGTGTTGCCCGAGCCTCCGAACCCGGAAAGCCGGTCCTTGATGTAGGTCGCGTAACTTGGTTTGCTCATCTCGCCGTCGTTGACCACGTCGACGCCGGCATCGGTCTGCTTGCGGACCACCTCCTCGACCGCCGAAGCGACGCGCGCGGCCAGCGCTTCCGGGTCGACCGGTACGCCCTCTTCCCGGGCGTACATCATCCGCACCAGGTCGTCGGGGCGCGGCAGGCTGCCGGTATGGGTGGTGAGAAACCGCTCGGTGCTGTGCTTCATGCAGCGGATTTTAAACCGGATGGCGTTCGCGGCTGACGGGCGGTCCGCCCGTCCCAATCCTCTGCCTTTGTGGGCTGCATCCCACTACCTTGCCCACACTTGTAGTGGGCAGCGGTGGGCTGGTTTAATAACCTAGGAGGAGCTGGTCATGGACACCGCAACTCGCCTTCGTCGCAGCAACAACGACGCGCTCCTGGCCGAGATCGTGACGTTCTGTCAGCGCATCGGCATGGCCGAAAGCACGTTCGGCCGGCGCGCGGTCAACGACGGCAAGTTCGTGCCCCGGCTGCGTTTCGGCGGTCGGGTCACGACGCAGACGGTCGAGCGCGTGCACGCCTTCATGGAGGACGCGCAGCCGCGAGGACGCACAGACGCCGCGCCTCCGCGGTCGACCGCGCCGGTGGCAGCGCCGGCTCCGCCGGTGGTCGGCGAGACCAACGCCGAAACGCGTTTTCGTTTCTACGACAATCGCCAGAAATACCTGCTTTTCGTCAGCACTTGCACCGAGAAGTGGGTCGTCGCGCAGCGCATCGAGCTCGAGCTCGACAGCATCAAGCCTCGGCCGCCGGCGCTGCGCGTATTCGACGCGGGCGTGGGGGACGGCACCGTCCTCACGCGCCTCATGCGCTCGATGCACGACCGGTTCGCGACCGTGCCGTTCTACATCGTCGGCAAGGAGATCAGTCTCGAAGATGTGCGCCTGGCGCTGGAGAAGATGCCCGACCGCTTCTACGAGCACCCGGCGACGGTGCTGGTGATGACCAACATGCACTACGCCGAGGCGCCGTGGCTGCGGCCGAACTCGCTCGCCGCCGCGAGCGGGCTCCTCTGGCACGAGCTGGCGCTTCGCGGCGGCACGGCCGGGCAATTCGAGCGCCAGATCACTGATCTGCAGGAATTCCTCGCACAGAACTGGACTGCGAAGATCAGCAAGAAGTCCGGCAACCCGGTCTACGAGCGCCCGGTCGTGCTGGTGATCTATCGCGACGATCACAAGCTGCTGCTCGACAGCGTGCGCCCCAAGCAGGGTGCGGTGCGCGCGGATTTCGATCTCGTCATTGCTTCGCAGCCGTACCGCGCCCGGGCGCCGGTCGAGTTCAAAGCCGCGAAGGTGATCGCGCCGCTCGCCCGCGCGCTCGGCCCGGGCGGAAGACTGGTCGGCATTCACTCCTGCGGGCGCGATGTGGGCATGGAGATCATCCAGCGCGTATGGCCCGGCGAGAATCCGTTCATCATGGACCGCCACGAGCTGCTCAAGGTCACCAAGCAGGTGCTCGGCACCGAGGCACGCGGGCTCAACTTCCATGCCTACTCCGATCAGCGTGCGTACTTCCGCTACAAGATGCATACGCTGCCGATGGAAATCAGCTCCGCGATCGGCACGTCGACGCTGCTCGCCGCCTGGAACGCCGCCATTTACGTAGCGCAGATCGAGGACGAGCGATTGCGCGCGACCATGGCCGACGGCCGCTACCTCGAAGCCACACGCGACGTCCTGCAGAAACACGCGGGGCTGTGGTTCCAGAACGAGTCGTACGTTATCTCGCGGCATCGGTTCGCCGCCTAGCCGTCGTGACCCGACTCGAACGACGCGCTCACCCGCCCGATCCGGCAAGCGAGCCGCCGGAGCTTTCGGCGGCACAACGGCACGACGTCGCGGCACTCGCCCGCGCAGCGTCGGTCGAGATGACCTGGCGCGACGTCGATCAGCTTGGCACGTGTCGCTCATTGCTCGCGGCGGAAACCGCGGTCTTCGCGAGCCATCTTCCCGGGCAGACGTGGCGACAGACGCTCGAGACCTGCGTGGCGATCCGCGGCCACGGTTTCGAGCCCGTCCCGCACATCCCGGTGCGACGGCTCGCCGACCTCGCAACCTTCGAGCGTGTGATCGCGGAGCTCGTCGGCGAGGCAAAGGTCGCGCGCGTGCTGCTGATCGCGGGTGATTCGCCCGAATCGATCGGCCCGTTCTCCGCGACGCTCGATGCGCTGCACACGGGCGCCCTCGCCGCCCACGGCATCCGCCGCATCTTCGTCGCGGGTCATCCCGAAGGCCATCCGCAGCTTACCGAAGATGATCTGCGCCGCGCCGAGCGCGACAAGCTGACATTCGCTGCAGCAAACGGTATCGAGCTCACTTTCCTGACGCAATTCTTCTTCGACCCGGCGCCATTCCTGGCCTGGGTGCTACTGCTGCGCGCGCATGGCGTGCACGCGCGCGTCGTCGCCGGGCTCGCAGGGCCGGCGCGGCTGACGACGCTGTTCAAGTACGCGGTGCGCTGCGGCGTGGGACCGTCGATCCGCGCGCTTGGCGCGCGCCCGGCGCTGTTCGCGAAGCTCACGACGGAACGCGATCCGGAGCCGATCATTCGCGCAATCGTCCGTGCCCGCGGCGAGCTAGGCGACGTCGGCATTCACCTGTTTTCGTTCGGCGGGCTCGCGCACACCTGCGAGTGGCTGCGTGCGCTCGCGGCTAGGTGACTCCCACCCGCTCGATCGGATACTTCTCGTAGCGTCGCTCCGTCATCACGGCCACCAGCCGCCTGACGGCCTCGTGGATCTCCGCGAACGACGTGTAGATCGGAGCGATGCCGAAGCGGATGTTGTCGGGGTAGCGAAAATCCGGCAGGACCTTCATCTCCTCGATCAGGGCGCGGTCGATGCGCCAGCCGTCCGGATGGCCGAACGAGACGTGCGAGCCGCGCCGGTTCGAGTCGCGCGGAGAGTTGAGGGTGAAGCCGAGCGGTTGCAGCAGCGCTTCCCACAATCCGATCAGGTATTCGGTCTGCTGCACCGATTTCTCGCGCAGGCGAGACAGACCGGCTTCGAGCAGCAACTCGACGCCCGGCTCGATCGCCAGCAGCGAAAGAGTCGCCGGCGTGCCGGTGAGGAAATGCGCAATGCCCGCTGCCGGCTCGTACTCGAGTCCGAAGTCGAACGGTGCGCGCTGGCCGAACCAACCCCAGATCGGATTGACGAGCCGCTGCTGCAAATCGCGGCGAACGTAGAGGAACGCAGGCGCACCCGGCCCGCCGTTCAGGTATTTGTAGGTGCAACCCACGGCCAGATCCACCGAGGCTTCGTCGAGGGACAGCGGCATGGCTCCGATCGAGTGACTGAGGTCCCACAACATCAGCGCGCCCGCACGATGGGCCAGCTCCGTCACTTCGGCCATGTCGTGCACGTAGCCGCTCTTGAACGCAGTATGCGACAGGGTCAGCAGCGCGGTGCGCTCGTCGATCAATCCTGCCAGGGTGTCGACGGACACGCTCATCCCGTCATTCGCGCGCGCGACCTCCAGCCGGTAGTCAGCGCCGGCCAGTCGCAGCGCGCCGCGCAAGACGTAGAGATCCGACGGAAAGTTGAGCTCGTCGGTCACCACCCTCGTCCGGCCGGGTCGAGCCTGCAAGGCGGCCATGACCAGCTTGAACAAGTTGACCGACGTCGAATCGGCGACGATCACCTCGTCGGCCGCCGCACCGAGGAGCTCCGCGATCTTCGATCCGATCCGTCGCGGCGCGCCAAACCAGCCGTCGCCCCAGGCTCGAATCAGACGCTCGCCCCATTGCCGATCGACCGCTTCGCGCATCCGACTGATACAGCGCTTGGGCAATTGACCCAGCGAATTGCCATCGAGATAGATCAGGTCGGAATCGACGATCACGAACTCGTCACGAAAGCGAGCGAGCACGTCCTGTCGATCGAGTTGGCGGGCGTAATCGGCGTCGATGGGGATGGGCACGAGGCTATTATCGCAGGCGCCCGGAGCGGCGCGTTTTCCTCGAAACCCCGCACCGAGAGCGCTGTCCTCCAGTCAGTCGCGGGTCATGCGTCCGAAGCAAAATACCGTTACCGCCAGCGGCCGGCCGCCGCGCTGTCTCCAAGGAGTCAAACGATGGCAAACCCGTTTGTGCACGTCGAATTGCATACCAAGGACCTCGCCAAGGCGAAAACGTTTTACGGCCAGTTATTCGGCTGGCAGCTGCAGGACACGCCCATGCCGGGCGGCGGCGGAACGTACACCATGATCGGCGTCGGCGAGGGCACCGGCGGCGGCATGATGGCCGACACCAAAACCCCGCCGCAGTGGCTCGCCTACGTCGGCGTCGACGACCTCGAGGCGATGACCAAGCGCGCGAAGGAGTTGGGTGCGACCGTGCTCCAGGACGTGATGGAGGTCGGCGAATACGGTGCGATGAGCGTGATTCGCGACCCGACCGGTGCGGTGCTTGCGCTCTGGAAAGCAAAGGCGCGCTAGGGGGCAGGCCTACCGAAGAGCGCGCCCACGTAACAGCCGTTGCTGCGGTTCTATTCCACGTCGTTCTGTGGAACATGATTTCCTGGTGCCGGGTCGAATTTAATGGGCGCACCTTTGCCGTATGTTACGGCAGGGAATGTTGCGAAGCAAAAAAGGAGCATGCAGCCATGAATCGCTTTTTTACCAGCACGACACTCGCGGCAGCACTGTTGGCAGTTTCTGTCGGAGCACCTGCGGCCGGCGGAGCGGCGGCAGCCGGCGGACAGGCCCCAGCGAAGTCAATGCAAGCCGCACCCGCGACGACTACCACGACTCGAACGACGCCGCCGACGACGCTCTCCCCGGCCCATACTACGGGGCAGCCGAAGCAGAGCTGCGAAACCACACCCAATACCCCGGGCAATTCTGCCTCCGCGCCCGGCTCGGCGTTCAAGCTCGGCGTTCAATCCATCGGGCACTGCGGGATCGGTTTATGCCGGCGAGCAAGACGTGAACTCGCGCAATACCGCAAGCCAGTCGCAGTACGACGTTGCGTGTGCCCGGTCACACTAGGTCCACGTGACACGACGCGCACGTTGACTCGACATTGACGATGTGCGGGGACCGTCCGTATCGGGACAGTCCCCGGGCCGAGGCGCGCCCTCCGGAAAAATGATTGCCGGCCGGGTGCGCCCGGGAAGTTTAGCGCTCGGGCTCGTACTCGTCGTGGACCAGGTCGCGGATGTGCTGTTTCCACTCCGCGAAGCGCGGATCAAGCTCGCGCCGCGGACGTGGTAAGTCGATCAGCAGGTCGGCTTTCACGTGTCCCGGGCGGCGCGTGAGGACAATCACATGATCGGATAGCAGGATCGCTTCCTCGATGCTGTGCGTCACCAGCACCATCGTCTTGCACACGTTCGCATCGCCACTGGCGAGCAGTCGTCCCATCTCTTCCTGCATGCGCGCGCGGTTCTGCGCGTCGAGCGCGGCGAACGGCTCGTCCATCAGGAGCACTGAAGGATCGACAGCGAGCGCACGCGCGATCGATACGCGCTGTTTCATTCCGCCGGAGAGCTGGTACGGATAGCGATTCTCGAAGCCCTGGAGTCCGACCAGCGCCACATAGCGCGCGACGATGGCCTGGCAATCGGATTTGGGCAACTGCTTCATTTCCAGACCGAAGGCGATGTTCTGGCGCACGGTCAGCCACGGAAAAAGCGCGTAGTCCTGGAATACGACCGTGCGTTGCCATGTCGGCGCGCCGATCGCCACCCCATCCATGATCATTTCGCCGCGGGTCGGCCGTTCGAATCCAGCGAGGAGCATGAGGAGCGTCGTCTTGCCACAGCCGCTGTGGCCCAGGATCGAGCAGAACTCGCGATCCTTGATGCGAAAGCTCACGTCGTCGAGCGCGGTCACCGCCTCGTCCCGAGTGTCGTGGCCCGGAAAGACCTTGCGTACACCCGAGATGATGACCCCGCTCATGCCGGCGACCTCATCGGCCCCCCGCCTGCGACCAGGGCATCAGCCGCCGCGTGAACGTGCGGATCACACGATCTATAGCCAAGCCCACGATGCCGATCGTCGCCATGCCGACGATGACGTAGTCCGTTCGCAGGACGCTGCGCGCGTCGTTGATGAGAAAGCCGAGCCCCGAGCTCGCGCCGACCAGCTCCGCGGCGACCAGCGCCATCCAGCCCACACCGAGACCGACCCGGATGCCGGTGACGATCTGCGGCAACGCGGCGCGCAGCACGACGCGCCACAGCGTCTGGCGTTCGCCGGCACCGAGGCACCGGGCGGCACGTACCAGGGTCGGCTCGACGCCTTTCACGCCGGCCACCGTGTTGACCAGAATCGGAAAGAAGCAGCCGAGAAAGATGATGAACTCGTTCTGCATGTCGCCGACGCCGAACCACAGGATCGACAGCGGGATCCAGGCCAGCGGCGGGACCGGCCGCAACATCTCGAAGATCGGGTCGAACTGGTTTTCGACGCGCTTCCACCAGCCCATCGCGATACCGAGCGGGACCGCGGAGAGCGCCCAGAGGAACGCGACGAGCTCGCGCGTCAGGCTGTCGCGCAGATGCCGCCACAAGTCCCCAGTGCGCGCCAGCTCCCATGCCGCGACGGCGATCGCCTGCGGCGGCGGCAACAGCGCCCGCGTCGTGCGATCGAGAATCTCGGTACTGACGTACCACCACGCGCCAACCAGCGCCGCGAGCAACCCGAGATGGCCGACCCGCGCGGCCAGCGCTTTCAGCAACTCGACCCCCTTCCCGGCACTCCCGCGCGCGCGGTCAGCCGGGTCACGGCGTATAGGTCTTGCCCGCGAATGTCCATGCACGGCTCAGGTCGCCACGCTCCGGAAACGGCTGCGGCGTCCGGGTGTTGATCGCCTGCATGTAGTCCGGATAGGGCGGCTTCGCCGGATCGCCTTTCCAGTCGGCAGGAATGAACGGAGGCTGTCTGGGGACCGCCCAGCCGAGCTTGGCGAAGGTCTTGTCCATGAAGCGCGCGTCGACCGCGTCGGTGAAGTCTTTCGCGACCAG
>WNGK01011951.1_pt1 | contig 12241 bp, 5 predicted proteins | sample 5400601 | NCBI WGS metagenome assembly WNGK01 (sample SAMN13153376, study PRJNA577476) | soil metagenome | isolation source: 60 cm soil or saprolite under Garry oak tree replicate 1 | place: USA:California | collected 2016-06-15
CGTTAGTCGTGAAGAGGCTCATCTCATTCCTGGTTGTCGTTATCGCCTGGGCGGTGTCAGCAGGCTGCGCGCCCAAGGACCCGGACTTGCCCCGCGCCACCCAGGCGTTTCAGAAGCGTTACCCCGAGTACATCATCCGGTCATCGAGAGTAGTTAGCACCGAGGAAAGCAAAAAAGTAGTGGCGCTTGAGTTTGAGGCCCCGAACAACGCAAAGAATCGCGGGCGAGCAGAGTTGCTCATGGAGAGGGGAACGAACGGTTCATGGGGCCTTGTCAGCGAGAAAGTCAACATGTGGAAGCATTAACGACTAACCATCCGGCTGCAGGGAAGGCCGGGATTGCGCGTCAGTTCGGAGTAGCGCGGGGACTGCACCCCGTCAGCGGCAGCCCGCGCGATATTTCACCATAACCCATCCGTTTCACCCGTGGCGCGGCCGGCGCTTTGAGGTTCTGGAGCATCGACGGCAATGGGGGCAGTGGCGGGTTTATTATCTTACCAAAACGGGGCAGCAGGCCTTTTTCCCGGCGAGTTGGACCGACTTGGGTTCGGCAGATCCATTTGTAGAGCAAGCCCGCGGTCGAGCCATTGCGCGCATCGAGGATTTGCTGGAGTTGGCGAAGTTGGTGTGTGGAACTGTGGAAGAATGAAGTGAAGGGGTCAGTCCTAGAATTGTGACAGTTTAGGCTTTGCACACTCCAGAGGATCGTCCATCCTACACGGCGAATGGCCAGACCCTTGCGCATCGAGTACCCGGGAGCGGTGTACCACGTCATGGCGCGCGGCAATCAAGGCCGTCCCCTCTTCAAGGATGACAAGGATCGAAAGCGCTTCCTCCAAACGCTCGAAGAATCGTGCCAGAAGACGGGTTGGGAAATTGCTGAAACTGAACGGAAACTAAATGCGAAGAGTAGATGTCACAATTCTAGGACTGACGCTTGTGATTAACGGAGAGGGACACGGAGGAACGCAAAGAAAAAGAGTCCTCTGCGAGTCTCTGCGAATCTTTGCGTCTCTGCGTTAAATGCTAACTCATTTGCCGGGAGTCGTTGACAATGGCACCGTGGATAAGGTTATGGGGATGTAGTTCCTTCGTAATAGTCATTTATGGTCCTTGGATCTGTGCGCAGATTGTAGGTCGTATAGTGCCAAACCACCATGACATACCTTCCCAGGCCGCGCATGAAGGTCATGCCGGTCATGCTGCAATTTAAGGGATCCTGCAGCACTGGTTTGGCCCGGCTGATTTCGTTGGCCCAGTTGCCGCCCGACATTCCGTCCCCGCCGGTGAAAAACTGCCAATCAGCGGCCTTCAGATCGGGCAGCTTGCTTTTCAACACCCGGCCCAGAATGTAATTATCGCCATCTTCAAAGTGGCCATTATTGGCCACCGCATAAACATATTTGTCGGCATTATCAACGGAGGCCGCGCCATTTTTGCCGTACCAGACAAAATATGGAGCGCCGAATCTTAATCCGGGGAACATGGGGTCGTTGTAATTTTCAGTTGCCGACCGGGTCCAGGTCACGCCCTTGTCCGTGGATTTTATGATGCTTGAATTCTTAAAAATATGCCGGTGATTGGTATCGCCGGACTGTTCGGGATAAAGGCATCTGGTTACAAACATGTATAACATGCCATCCACGCAATATGAATTCATCGTTTTCCAATTGGCCTGGTCGGGCCGGGGCGCCTCTCCTCCATAATCCCCCATATCACTCACCGTGGTTCCCTTCAGATGGTACGCGTCGTCCCCGCTAAGTTTTCCAAAGGCCACACTCCGTCCCCCAATGCCGCCAAAACTGGAACCATCATCGTTGCCAGTATAGAGGTTTCCATCATCCGCCCAGGTTGGCGCCCATTCATCACCCACGCTGTTGCTGATATGCGAATAACCAGCATTAAACCTAAGGTCAACAATCGGCTTGTCACCCCTTGCATACGCGCTTAGGTGAACGGCGCACCCCAGCAAAAGCGCAAATATCATCTTCGTGTTCGCGGACACTTTGTTCTTTAATGACATGAATTTCCTTCAAGTTAAACGGCCTTCGCAGGAGGAAGCGAAGAAAAATGTTCGGAAAGTTTCACTGGGTAAAACGCGGGTGTCAAGGGCGGTTTTGGCGGCTTAGGTCAAAGGCCGCTCAACAAGTGAGAGGTTCGATTTTGGACTTGTTCGATGGGGGCTGCTGGAATTGTAGCGTTCATCGCTTTTTCCGCTAAAGCGCGAAAGCATTGGCAAAGCATTGGGGGTCAAATCTCAATAAAATGTTGAGATGCGACCCTAATGCGTTCACTAATGCCTTCTCTCCACCTAATGCGTTCACTCCAAGTGCCGAAAAGCCTGGCAGCGCGGCAGTATGGATGATGTTGAAATGGCCTCGTTGCTCCCGTTGTGCCTCCGCGACGATGGTTTCACGTGGCGGCAAATAGAAATCAGGTGTCGGAAAAGCGTTCGTCAGTAAGGACCCGTTGAGAAAATCCCAAAGCCGAAATTCCAAATCCCGACGGGAAGCAGTGCGGTGCGCCTGCTTCTTCTTCGTATCTCGCGCAACGTCATGTTGCAAACTCGTTGCATTTTCTGCCTCGCGATCCAATTGGCCCAAATAATCAAAACAAGGCAGCAAGAAAGGTTGACGCTCCGCCAAGAAACGTCTATCATCCCTCCGGTACCTGGGGTCAGTTCCAAACCAATAGGAAAACGTTTAAGCCAGTTGTTATGAAGGTATTACTGATGATTACCCATGCACCGTTTATGAACCGGCTCCGAGCAAAAAGCAGTTTCTTGTCAGGGTTAACTGAGGAAGCGGGCTTATGAATTCAGAAATTGTGGCCTTTGCGATAGAATTCCTGGTCCAGGCTGCATTTCTAGTACTCGCGCTGTGGATTATGTTGAAACTTCAAAAACTGGAGTACAACGTGCCAGGATTATTTGGAGCGGCGGCGCTGGCTAGCGCCTTGGATATGATTCCTTATGCCGGCCATCCCCTTGCGGTGGGCGTGTTGCTTTTCAGCATGACCAAAGTGACTCGTTCAGATTATGTGGATGTCGCTTTCACGGTTTTTGTCGGCTACGCCCTCATGTTCGGAATGAATCTTTTCCTTCTGGGAACTTTGCTGGGAGATTTGAGGCCGTCCGCGAGGCCGGAAGAAACCATCGAATCTAAAATGCAACAGGAGGCGCAGGAAACAGCTCCCAGTGAGACAATCGCTCCAACCAATGCTGAAGAGAAGGCGGCGGCCATAGCACCTCCGCCCACCGCGACAAATGAACAAGCCTTGATGAAACAAAAACCTTCGTTCGCGAGCGGTTTCTCCTTAAGAGGCCTGACCAAGAATGGGAAGAACTCAGTGGCGATAGTTGATTCCGGGATGAAAACCTATACGATTGGCATAGGAGAAACGCTTTCAATGGACACACCCAACGGCAAAGTCAGCGTGAATTTGGAAATGGTGAACGATAACTCGGTGGTTTTGAATATTGGCGGAGAACAGAAGGTGCTTTCACGTTAGTCACCCGCGCTTCCGACGCGCCATCGTCGGGGCGATGAACGAGCAAAAACCGTGGTAGAACAACTACTGCAATTTCGACGGCATTTCGGCAACGCGCGCGTAGAGCAGGGAAAGGGTATCGGCGGCGTGCTGAGCGCGCATATCCTGGCCAAATTGAAACGTAGCCGCGGCGTCGAAAGTGCGGATCATCATACAGTAAGTGCCGTTGGCCATCACCCCCAGCAACTCCCCGGTCTTGCTGAACACCAGGTCGCCCCGCGTGGGGTTGAATTTGCCGAACAGTCCTTTCAAAAAGCTGCGGTCCAACTTGACGTATTCCGGCGTACTCAAATCGATCTCGAACTTGCACTCGCCATAGTAGCCTTCCCTCGCGCCAACCAGCACCGCATCCTGGAACTTGAACGGGTCTGAGGAGACGCGGTAAACCTTGCCGCCAAGTTGGCGGCATTGGGCCGCGCTGACCGGGATCAACACCACGCGCGGGTCGTTCAGAAAGAAGGACATCGAGCCGACCGGAATGAGCGCCGCGCCTCGGCCAAGCGTGCCGGTGAGGCCCTCCCAATCCGTGCCGGGGTTCCACAGGGTCAGCGGCGTGTCTTGCACGTGGCACAAAGCGAAGATATTGGTGCCATCGCTGGCCAGGACTGTCTCAGTATCTTTGCTCCGGGTCGTCCCCAGCAGGCCGGATCGGAAAGCGTAGAACCGGGCCTCGACCCGGTTGCTGACAAACTCATTGAAGATGGTGTTCGGAGTCAGCGCGCGATTCTCGCGGATTTCCTGCGTTAATTCACCCGACTTGCTGGCGAGGGCCTTGACTCCCTCGGCCAATTTGGCCTTTTCTTCGCGCTCGACTTTTACCTCTTCCTGCATCCGGGTGGCGTGTTCGGTGGCGGAGCGTTTCTCGGCTTCGGCCACTTGCAGTTGGCCGGCCAACTGCTGCTTCTCGCCCAAGACGACCTGGTTGCTGCGCGCGAGTTGGGCCAGTTGTTGCTGCAGAGCGGCAGCTTGTTCGGCCTGCTTCCGCAATTCGGCTTCCATGGCCGCAAGCTTTTCTTTCGAGATCAAGGCATCGGCAGAACTGATCTCCACTTGTTGGTTGAGGTTTTGAATGTTGGTCTGGGCGGCGGCAAACTGCTGTTCGAGATTGGTCTGTTGCTGCTGCAGCCGCAGGGTTTCCTGTTCCCTGGCTTGGAGCTCTTGCTGGAAAGTCTGCGCCTGCTTTTCGCGCTCGCCCGCCGTCTCGCGCGTCCTGGCCAGTTCGCGCAGCAATTGGTCGCGGCCTTTGCGTTCCTCCTCCAACGCCAGCCGCATGACCGCCGCCAGGTCCTCCTGGCCAGAGGCAACTTGATTGGTCGCGAGGTCCACCTTGACGCGCCGCTCGACGCCCTCGTTAGTGGCCTTGTTGATATCCACCGTGGAAAAAGCCAGCAGGCTTACCAGCAGGAAATCGCAAATGACAATAAGAATGCTGCGGTTCATGTCGGCGTGGCGAACGCGCGCGCGGTGGCCGGCGCGACGGGTTCGGGGACGGCCGCTTCAGCTTGGAGCAGTAGTATGCGGCGGGCCGGGCGCAAATGGAAGATTTTGAATACCGACACGAATATGATGCCAAAGGACGTGGAAGAGTAGGCGGCCATCAGGCTGGGTTTGATGACGCCCAGCGAGACCAGGATTAGCGAAATAATCGTGCCCGCAAAACCCAGGTAAAGGCCGGCGTCAAAGAGGTGGTCCTCGTTTTCGAGCAGTCGCAGCTTGATGCGCGGCAGCACGTTTTGCCGGCCGATTTCGGCCAACTTGACCAAGCAGGCGATGTAGATCAGCGCCTGCAGCACGAAGAACAGGAGCAGGGTCAATAGACTTAGTTGATTCATAAGCGATGAATTCGCGCTGGTGATTCGAGCCGCAACCGCGCTGCCCACCGTGGGCAGGCGCAGTCGAAAGGGGAATTCCACTTTCTGGCTATCCTGAGCGAGAAACGGCTCGCTCAGAACCAGTACCACGAGCAGAAAACCCAGCGCAAACAAAACCTCGCGGGCCAGATGGAACCCGCGCACTTCCAGCGGCCGTTCCAGGGCCGATACCGCCGGTCTGGCAAAATGCAGGGCCGCGGCCAACAGGAACCCGCCTGACAGATACAAAAGCCATTTGATGGCCAGCGCGACCCACGGCGTCCGCCAGCAGTAATCTAACACATAAGAGAAAAACGTGCTCAACAGAGCGTTTCTGGCCACCTGGTCGCGCAGGTTGTTACCATAAAGCCGCTGATTGCGTCCCGCCAGCTCATTTACTCCACCCGCGCCGAAGCGGAGACTCGTCCCCAGGTCTTTCAGCCCGGTCTGGCTGAAGTTCATGACATATTTGACCGTCGCCGCCGGGTTGCCCGACAGTTGGATGGCGGAGAAGAGCAGCGGCAATTGGCCGTCGGCTTTGCGGACCAGATTGGCCAGCAGGCGGAGCGTCTCGGCATCCTCGACCTGGCCGACAAACACCACCAGTTGGCCCCAATTCAGTCTCTGGCCCAGCGACATGAGATCCAACAACATCTGTTCGAGCCGCTGCGATTTTCCGACCTGGGCCTCCGAGGCCAGCTCGAAGACCGTGTTGCTCAAAGCCGTCGTTAGGTGCCCTTCTTGCAGCAACAGTCCACAGATCGAAAGGGCGGCATCCAAAGCTTGGCCCGAGGCTGACTGCGCCGGAGAAAAGATGGCGGTGTTGGTCAGCGCCCGGCACCGCAGCAACGCTTGCACGCCCGGATTGCTCGAGGCGCGCAGAAACTCAAGCAGCTTCGCCCGATTTTCCTGCCGAATCGCGAATTCGGTGAACGGCAATTCGACGCGGGCCGACCCTGCTTCATTCGATAATGGGTGGCCAGGCGTCGAAGTTTCCTCGGGTTTGCCCGGCGGGGCGACCCGCGCGGCTGGCTGCCCCGGAGTAGTGCTCGGGACACCAAACAGGCTTTCCAGACGCGGCTCGGCACTGCCCCATACTTGTAGTTCGGGATGTTTTGTCGCCAAATCCAGCACGGCGACACCGAGTTCGCCTCGGTCGGGGAGCGCCTCTTCTCGGGCTGCCAGCAAAAGCAACTGCGCTGCCCCCAGGTTGTGCTGTCTTACTAGAGCCAGCCCTTGTTGAACCAAAGCAGGTGTGTTCCTGCCGGCCAATTGGAGGACGGTGGCGTCCACGGCCCGCAGGTGTGCAGGCACCAGCCAGCCGCAGGCCACCAGTACCAGGCCGACGGTGGCGCATACCCAAAACCATACCCAACGACTCATGCCAAATACATTGGCGCTTAACGCAGTTCGGTGCAAGTCCTGTTAGCCTCACTTGCTTGCAGTCGGTGCATCTCAGCCCTTGTGCGTGCCGGGACGGGGTGGAGCGTGAAGCGTGAAGCGTGAAGCGTGAAGCGTGGAGTGATGGTTCGACGCTCTGACGCTCTGACGCTCCACGCTCCACGTGTGCCCATGCGGTTGCTGCGGCGAGCGCTCCCCCGACCCCCTGAATCCTGACCCTGAACCCCTGAACCCTGAACCCTGCCTTTTCAATGCACATGCCCGTGCGGTTGCTGCGGTGAACCATCCTCGGTGAGCGCGCCAGGGCCGGGCGCGAGAATGGGCGCTACCGGGTTCGCACGCAGGTACCCCTCGACGTCTTTGGTAACCACCATCCGGCCCCACATCACCTGATAGTGTCCCGGGTAGGTGCAGACGTAATCATAATCCCCCTCCACCGACGGAGCAGTAAGCTTGAGCGATTCTCGCTGGCCGGGCTGAAGCATCCTGGTGGCGGCGACGATGTCCGAGATGCCGGGGATGTAAGCGCGGCCTTCGGCGTCGATTTCATCGGGTTTCATGGCTGCGGCAGCGACACCGACTTTTTCGCGGGCGTTGGGTTTCACCAGCACGAGGTTGTGCGGCATGAAGTCAGCGTTTTCAAAGATGATCTCGAACGGTTTGTCCGCTTCGACGACCAGACGCGGTGCATCGTAGCGCATTTGTTCACGCACTGTCCGAATGACGAACAATGAGACCCGGAGATCACGCAGGTCCTTGCGCAAGCCGGCCGCCTGATCGGCCGGGAGCAGACCGGCCAGGTCGTCGGCCAATTGCACGATCTCACTGTAGTCCTGGGTGGTGCGGCCGCTGGCCGGGATGGTCTTGGCCCAAGCCACCAGGGCGGTTGCCGCAGCGCCGGCTTGCGTTGCTGGCCATTTGGCGCGGGGAATGACCCGGAGCCCTTGAGCGGCAGCCGGTGCTTCCTCGCCCCGCTCGATGAGATCGGTCAGCGCCGTGAAAACCGCCGCTTGCTCGTGGTTCATGCTGACGATGGCGCGAATCGCAGCGCGGCGGATGCTGCCGGGAACATCTGCGCCGGCTGTGCCCACACGACCTGCAGGGGTCTCCTGGCCAACCAGTGGTTTGACGCTTTCGTAGGCCTTTGCCCGGAAATCCGGATCAGTCAGCAGTGGGATGGCGTAGAGCAAGTCCGCCAATGCGGCAGACGATTTCGCGGCCTCGCTCCAGACAGTGTCAAACGAGCCATCGGCCAGCGCCAAAGCTGCCCAGGCGTTCTGACGCAACTCGGCCGAAGCACCCGTCGAAGCGAAGTCGGCCAGCCGACCACGCACAGCTTTGAGCTTGTCAGGATACTGATAGGGCAGCAGGCGTGCCAGGGTCGCGGACGCGCTCGGGACCCTGGTGTTCCGTGCTCGGCGATTGGTGGCTGGTTTTTCGGCTTCCTTGGCTCCGACATTCGCATCCAATTCCGCAAGCAATACCGAGACGAGATTGGTGTTCCGCGCCGTTGCCAATTCACCCAGCGCTACCATGCGGTCGGCGTCGAGGGCGTCGGCGCGCGTGAGGATGGCTTCCAATGCCACGGGGGAACGCGGCAGCTTCAATAGCTCGGCGGTACTAATCGTCTCCAGGAGAAAGTGGCTGCCAGCAGGGTTGTCGGCGGCCAATGGCTGGCCGTTCTCGAGGGCCTTGCGCCACCACGGCTCGAGCTGGCGCAACGTTTCGTGGAGCGTGTAATCGAGATAATAATCGGTCGGCTGCTTCAAGGCGATGAGCGCGATGTCTGCAGCCTCGGCGGAGCGGAAGAAACTCGCGGCGCGCACCGCCTCCAGGCGCACGCGCGCACTCGGGTCTTCCGCCAGGCTCTTAAACCAACCCAGCGCGTCAGGCACACGGGCGCGCCAGTAGCACAGAACCCGAGCGGCGGCCGCGCGGGCCCGAGGTTCGGGCGAGCCCAGCAGGCGCTTGAGCAAATCGGTGTCCACCACGTTGTGCCACTGGTGCACCCAGAGAGCCTCCATCAAATGATGTTGATAGGCGGGGTCATGGGGATCGAGCGCCGCAGCCCATTTATTGACGGCGGCAATCACTGCTGCGGTATCGCGTTTTCCGAGCTCGATTTTGGCCAGTTCGCGCGTCTGGTTTTCCGGTTCCTTGAGCAACTCAAGCAACGCTCGAATAGGCTGGCCATCAATCCTGGCAGGTTTCAGCAATGGCCGCCCCTGGTAAGTGATGCGGTAGATGCGCCCATGCGCGTGGTCCCGGTTCGGGTCACGCAGATGATGCTGCATGTGGCCAATGATCGGGTTCTGCCAGTCGCAAAAGTAGATCGCCCCGTCCGAACCGACGTTCACTGCCGTCGGCCGGAAATTACGGTCACTCGAACTGATCAGATCTTCGAGCCGCTCGCCTTTGAGCCCCGAACCGTCCTCACTGACTTTGACGCGGTAGATGCCTTGGAATCCGATGACGTTGCAATTGAGGAAATTTCCCTGGAACTCCGGCGGAAAATGGCGGCTGCTGAGCAAGCCGGTGCCGGGGCATGGCCGCGACGGGCGCTCCCAGAACTCATTCAGGGCCCGATGTTTTGCCGGGTAATCAATGTGCCCGCTGAAGGCAGGGCCGAAGTAAGTGTTGTTGCCGGTGGCATCCGTGATGAGATCGTTGCCCCAATAATCGAAGACACGGCCATGCGGGTTGGCAAAGTCGTAGGCGACATAAGTCTCGAACTTGCCCGTGCGCGGCTCGAACCGGTAAATGGCTGCGTCGTTATTGCGCACTGGGCCGGCAGCGGTCTCGACTTGAGTGCGATGAAAGACGCCGTCGCTAAGATAGACGGCCCCGCCGGGTTCCAGGCACATGGAATTGGCGGTGTGGTGGGAATCGGCAGAGGACATGCCCATGAGCACCCGTTCCATCCAGTCGGCTTTGCCGTCGTGGTTGGTATCGCGAATGAACCACAGATCGGGCGCTTCCATAAGCAGCACCCCATCCTTGTAAAACTGGAAACCCGTCGGCGCATTCAGGCCGTCAATGAAATGCGTGCATTTATCCGCCCTCCCATCACCGTCGGAATCCTCAAAGACCAGCAGGCTGTCGCCGGCTTTGCTGTCGGGGGTGCGTTCGGGGTAATTTGGCCACACCGCGACCCACAGTCGCCCCTTGGTGTCCCAAGCCATCTGGACCGGGTTCGCCAACTCAGGAAACTGCTCTTCGCTGGCAAAAAGGTTCACTTGCATACCGGAGTGGACTGTCATTTTGGCGATTGCTTGTTCGCCACCAAGGAACGGGAACGACTCGTCCGGGTTCGGGCCCGCGGTGTTGGATTTGACCTTGGTCACTGGCGGTAGATTGGAGTCGTCCACCGTCAGGTTTCCCCCCTTGGCGACGGCCCGAACCCGCTGATCGCGGTTGGCGGTCAACACATCGCGCTGAGACATCTCGTCTTGCATCACTTTGTAATTGGAGACGTAAGGCGCAGGGGCGTTGCGGTCGGTGATGAAGCCGCCTTTGTCCGGCTGGTAAGCCAGCGCCGAGCGTCCCCCATAGACGTTGTTGCCGTCCACCGTCCGGTAGCGGGCATGCCATTGCTCGTTCTTGTCATTGACCGCCTGGCGGAGCTTTTGCAAATACTCTTCACCGGCGCGGTTTTTTTCCTTCTCCCCATCGGAGGCGGAGAGGGCCAGGGTGAGGGGCTTCCGTTCAGAGAGCGCGCTGGCGGCTGGAACTTCCTGGCCGAATAGCGCCTTGAAAATCACCGCCGCCAGCAACTTGTCACCCGCCTCGGTCAAATGCAGGCCATTAAGGGTGAGCGACTTTCCGTGTCGCGCGGCTTCGGCGTAAAGCTGCTGAGAGGGCTGAAACAGGTTCACGAATAGCGCGCCATTTGCTCGGGCCACCTCGCGCATGGCTTCGGTGTAGTCGCGAATGTTGGTGTTGTTGATGGTCGGGTCAACGAGGTCAGGGTCCTGGTTCTTCTCGTTGGCGATTGGGGAAAACAATACGATTCGGGGAGGGCCCTTGCCTGAATAGTTTTTCGTTGCTGTCTCTTTAAGATACTTGTCCAGGTCTGACCGGAACTTGGGGAGACCCGTTGGCCCCTGGAACGACTCATTGAAGCCAAAGAAGGCGAAGATCACGTCCGCCTGCGTCTTTTTCAGCCAGTCGTGCGCCGAACCGAAGTTCTCCGGGCGGTGGCGGACGGCAACTTCATCGCCCGCAACCGCCAGGTTGCGTATAACTAAATCGTGGTTCGGATACTGGGCATGAATGAACGTCTCAAGCCAGCCGGAGTGCTGGAAACGATCCGCCAGCGCATTGCCGATGACTGCCACGTGGTCGCCGGGCTTAAGTTCCAAAGCTGGCGCCTTTGGCAATTCGGCTGGGCCGACACTTGCGAAGGCGCAAGCGCAGAACAATACCGCCCAGGTCAAGATTCGTCTCATATTGGCTGTCGCAGCAGAACTGTACGCGAGCAATCCCGTCCTCGCCAACACAATTCGGCCCGTTGCTGTGAAGCGACGCCGTCTTTAGTGGTGGAGGTTGGTGCAGCTCCCGGCTTTGGCGCCGGCTGTTGGCCGGTCTGCAATCGCCCAACTTGCACGCAAGCCGCGACGATTTTGACCAAAGATTTCACGGATGACACGGATTAGAGAATCCGCAAGGCGGGAGGCGGGCTCGAGAGCTTGCTCGGGGTATACCTCTTGTCTAGCCTTGTGCTCACTTCATGTCCCGACGGCTCAAAGTCCTGATGTCAGCCTACGCCTGCGAACCGAACAAAGGCTCCGAACCCGAGGCGGGCTGGCAATGGGCCCTGCAAATGGCCCAGTTTCACGACGTGACGGTGCTGACCCGCGCCAATAATCGCCCAGTGATCGAGGCGGCGCTGGAGGGCATGAGCAAGGAGCGGCCATTACCGAAATTCGTTTATCACGACCGGAGCGCGTTTTTCCTGGGCCTCAAACGGCGCTTCAAGGCGATCCAGTTGTATTATTTGTTATGGCAAAAGTCGGCCCGGCAGGTCGTCCGACGGTTGCATGAAGCGCACCAATACGATTTGATGCACCACGTCACCTTCGCTAGCTTCCGGTATCCTGTGGCAATTTGGGGTCATGGAGCGGCTTGCATTTGGGGGCCTATCGGCGGGATCGAATCCATCCCCAGTCAGTTGTTGCCGTGGCATCATCCGGTTCCGCTGGCGTACGAATTGTTCCGGAACGCGAACAATCTGCTGCAAGTTACACCTTACCATGTCCTGCCGAAGCGCGCGCGCGCGACGACGCTGATCCTGGTTTCGACGCCTGAGATGCAAGAGGCGTTCGCCAAACTCGGTTTTGAAAGCCAGCTCATGCCGACGATCGGTTTGCAGACGGGCGAACTGCCCTATCAACCGCGCCGCGAGCACGAAGGGCCTCTCAGACTTCTGTTTGTGGGCAATAT
>WNGK01013657.1_pt1 | contig 12241 bp, 8 predicted proteins | sample 5400601 | NCBI WGS metagenome assembly WNGK01 (sample SAMN13153376, study PRJNA577476) | soil metagenome | isolation source: 60 cm soil or saprolite under Garry oak tree replicate 1 | place: USA:California | collected 2016-06-15
CGACCTTTATCGCGCCCCGTAGCACGCTCGAGGCAATCGCTGCGGATCAAACTCGCGCGTCAACTTTGCTGGTTCCATGGCAACGGGAATTGATCGGAATTAAAATGTAGCCGTAGATATTCGTGCCTAGGCTGCCTGGGAGCCTGACCGAACAGCGACGATTCGCCGGTTTTGTGGATCGAACGAAATCGCGGCTTGCCTTCGAAAGCGAAAGCACTACGGGATAATCAAGGTCTGGCCGACCTTCAAATTCCCGGGATTGCGGATGTTTTCCTTGTTCGCGTCGAGAATCTTTTCCCAGCGTTTCGGCGATTTATAAAACTTCCTTGAAATCGATGCGAGGGTATCGCCTGACTGAACAACATAAGTTCGTTCTCCTGATTTCTTGGAGGCGGTTTTTGTCGAACTCGCGTCCCCCCCTTTCGATTTATCCGGACCGCTCCGCAATATCCGAGCGCGCCCTTCGATTTCCTTGTGCAGATCAAGATTTTCATTTCGCAACCGGGCTGCCTCTGCTCGAGTGACGACGGAATCACCGGACAAAGTCGTTAACACTGCGACCTCATCCCGCTTCATCGAATTCTTCACGTCACCCGCATGAGAGCCGTTTGGACTGAGCGTGAGATAACGCCTAAAATGATGCAGCGCACTAAGTGGGTCATTCATTTTGTCGTCGTAAAGGAGCGCGAGCTTGTAATGAATGTCAGCGCATCGTGGACTGTCATCGAGTGCGGCTTCATAGAGATTGATCGCGCGCTCAAAGTCTCCCTGGGCTGATTTCCCATCCGCATCTTGAACGAGTTGCGCATAGCGGGAACTCATGAGGCGATCGCAGCCAGTAAAAGCGCAACCAACAAAGATCAATATCCAGATACAAACCAAACCCACTTTTTTTGACACTCCGCAAAACGAAATGGACGCTGGAAGCAAGACGTTGTCAGCGCGCGTCATTGTCGCCAATGTGCTTACTTGTGAACGTGCGCGCACATCAATTCTTTTTCTTGGCGCAAAGCATTTCCTTCTTTTTGGTTTTACCCCTGCATGCATCTCTCTCCCCCGGCCAAATCTACAAGTTGAATTTCGCCGACGTAGATGGACGCACACTTTCGACCAGCGACGGTCACATCACTGTCGTGGTCCTGACAACCACCGCGGATCCGGAAAAGGCGCGCAGTGTCGGAGACCGTGTTCCCGATTATTGTCTAGGCGATCCGAATTACAGAATGATTACGGTCCTGAATTTCAGCAGGAAACACACCGGGATTGTGCGCAGGATCGCGACCATGCTGGTGCGGCATCGCCTCGACGAAGAAGCGAAGCGCCTTCAGAGACGATACGACGCCAAGAAAATTGCGCGAGATGCCAGACACGACACGTTCGCTGTGGCGGATTTCGATGGCGCGCTGTCGTCCCAGCTTGGCGCACAACCCGGCTCGCTCGATTTTCGGGTTTTCGTTTTCAGCCGAAACGGCGAGCTGTTGCAGCAATGGAATGATATGCCAACCGCGGCAGATTTGGCCGCCGTCATCAAGTAGCTCTTCAATATTTTTGCATCGCCGGATCGATCTGGTCCGCCCATGCATCGACTCCGCCTTCCAGACTATATGCCCGCGCGAATCCAGCGGCGCGTAGCAATTGTGCCGCGTGTGCGCTGCGCGTGCCGCTCTTGCAAAGCAGGATGATCTCCTCGTCTTTTTGGAGCTCGTCAAGGCGTTCCGGCAATTCGCCGAGCGGAATTAGTTTCGAACCTTCGATTCGCGCGATGTCATATTCGAACTCTTCTCGCACATCGACAATCGCAAACGCCCCATTGTTCTCCATTTTTCGCTTTAACTCGTGCACATTGATTGTGGCGAGGCCATCGTCGTCCCGCACGGCGCGCGCCCCGCAAAATTCCTCGTAATCGATCGGAGAGAAAATTGTTGGATTCTCCCCGCAAACGGGACATTGAGGATCGCGTCGTAAGTTAAGTTCTCGGAATTTCATTCTCAGCGCGTCGAAATAGAGGAGACGTCCGACGAGCGGTTCACCGATGCCGACGATCAGCTTGATCGTCTCAATCGCTTGCAACATCCCGATAATGCCCGGCAAGACGCCGAGCACTCCCGCCTCCGCGCAGTTTGGTACTGTATCCGGTGGCGGCGGCTCCGGAAATAAGCAGCGGTAGCACGGCCCGCCTAAATGAGGCGCGAACACCGTGGTTTGTCCCTCAAAACGAAATACCGAGCCGTAAACGTTCGGTTTGCGCGCAAAAACGCAAACATCGTTCGACAGATATCGTGTCGGAAAATTATCGGAGCCGTCCACGATCACGTCGTAGTGCGCGACCAGCTCGGATGCATTCTCACTGGTGAACCGGCATCTGTGCAGTTCAATATCGATTTTCGGATTGATGTCGCTCAACCGGTCCCGCGCGGACTCCAGTTTGGCGCGGCCAACATCCTTTGTTCCATGAAGAATTTGCCGTTGCAGATTCGAAAGATCGACATCGTCGAAATCAACAATCCCAATTGTGCCCACACCGGCCGCGGCCAGATACAGTGCAGAAGGCGACCCCAATCCTCCCGCGCCAATGCACAAAATGCGAGCCGCTTTCAGACGTCGTTGCCCATCCGGTGTAACTTCGGGCATCATGAGATGGCGTGAATACCGTTGCAGTTCTTCATCGCTCAACTGCATTGCGTTGCTTCGTTCGTCGTCGATGATGCTGGGCTTCATGCCGTTGTCCTTATTCTAGCACAATTTTTGTTGCCGGCGGGACGAGACGCAGCCGGTCCCGAGTGGAGATCGTTGGCGTGGGTTCAGCGTCTGGGCGGAGGAACGAGCAGGACGGGGATGGGAGTGGCGCGGAGCAGCGGCATGACTCGCTTGTGCGACGCGCCGGGCGGCGGAAAGTACCCGAGTCGTGGCATCATTGGGATCGAGCGGAACAACGTATAGACGAGGACTTTTGGAGCTGCATCGGCTTGGCTAGACGTCTTGGTCTCATTGCTCGTTCGCCATAGGTTCGCCTCCGAGCTTTGAATTTCGAAATTAGAGGAGTTCTATTCTCTGACGATGACCGGCGTGCCTTCGGGTGCGGCATTAAAGAAGTGCGCTGCCATTCCTTTGGGTAAGCGAATGCAGCCGTGTGACGCGGCATATGGCGGGACATAGCCTTCGTGCATCGCGTAGCCACCATTGAAATGCATGCAATACGGCATTCGCGCTCCGTCGAAATGGGTGCCCGGCGGCCGAGAATCTTTGCGCACGTCGATGTTGGATCTCACCACATCGCCGTAGTCATCGACGTAATCGCCGAACTCGCTTGAAACGTGGTCCCTGTCTTTCGAAACCACTTGGTAATGACCAGGAGGAGTGGAGAACCCGGGTTTCCCGGTAGAGACGGTCGTTTCGCCGACTACACGTTTGCCTTTGTAAAAGTACGCTTTCTGTTCGCCGACACGAACGACGATTTTCGGTGAACCGGGCACACCATCGCCATTCCAATAGCCGGACGGCTGTGGTGCAAATGCGGCGAGCGGATGTTCGATATAGGATGGAATCTCTTCACAGCTGGAACAGAAAATAACAATTACCGCGCCACCCAGGAGTTGAACCAAACGAGCAAATTTCATAGCCGTCCAAAAACTGACGTGTCTTGCTTTATCCATTTAAATGCAAATGTCGACCCTCAGTGTTGTATTGGCCGTTACCCGCCAGCATAAGCTCCATTAGTTTGACGCTCCGTGTGGAAGCAAATACGCTCGTCTTATGGCTACTACTGCCGAGTTGAAAACAAAAACGTCATCGGAAAGCCGCGCCACACCCGTAGTGCAGCAGCCGATTAATCTCAAAAACTGGATCGCAGAGAACAGCCATCTTTTCAAGCCACCGGTAAGCAACCGTTATCTCTATGACGGGCGCGATTTTTTCGTGATGGTCATCAAGGGTCCGAACGCGCGGAACGATTTTCATTTGGTCGATTCGGAGGAGTATTTCTATCAGCTCAAGGGCGACATCAAAGTGCGCGTTCGCGAAGGCGATCGGATCATCGATCACATCGTGCACGAAGGCGAAACGTTTTTCATTCCGCCGAATGTTCCGCATTCGCCCCAGCGACCGCCGGACACAATCGGTGTGGTGGTCGAGCGGCGTCGCCCGCCGGGAGAGAAAGAACACGTCATCTTCTACTGCGAAAACTGTGGGACGTTGGTTGAAGACATTCACTTCGACTGTGCCGATATCGTCCAACATTTTAGCCAAGCGATGCTCGATTTTTGGAACGATGACGCGCGGCGGACGTGCAAAAAGTGTGGCGCGAAAGTCGAGAAGCCCGAACTGGTGAAGCCGCTACCGTGTTGGCGGGTTTGCGAAAGCCTCCACCCCAACCGCTCTTGAAAACATGAAGAAAAAATCCTGGACCGTCATGGTCTATCTCGCCGGCGATAACAACCTCGACTCGGCCGGAGTTACCGACCTCAACGAGATGAAAAAAATCGGTTCGACCAACGCTTTGAACATTGTCGCACAATTTGATCGACGCGCCGCCAGCCGCCAAACGCACCGTTATTTCCTGAGAAAAGGCGGCAACCTCGAAAGCGACGTGGTTGATAATCTTGGGGAAACCAACACGGGCGATCCAAGTGTTTTGACGGATTTCATTGTTTGGTCGGTTCAGAATTATCCGGCCGCCTGCTATATGCTCGTCATTTGGAACCATGGTGGCGGATGGGATGACACCGATGTGTATCGCCTGGCACGCCGGGTAGCCGGAGCGAATGTAACCAGACGCGGCGCGCCGATCCATCCTGCATTAGACGATGGGAGCAACTCGATTTCGATGCGGCGCATTCGCATCATCGGCGGTCGCAAGTTTCATCGCGCGCTTTTCCGCAGTTCGATCGAGAAAGCGGTGCGGGTTCGTGCCATCGCTTACGACGATAACGCGCAGGATTTTCTCGATAACATTGAGCTTAAACGGGTCGTTGTCGCGGCGAAGAAGAAGATCGGGCGCAACCTCGACATCCTAGGCATGGATGCCTGTCTTATGAGCATGGCGGAGATCGGATATCAATTGCGTGACAGTGCCGATTTCACTGTCGGCTCGGAACAGACGGAACCGGGCGATGGTTGGCCCTACAACACATTGCTGGGCGATCTCGCCAAAAATCCGAATATGAAACCAGGCGATCTCTCAAAGTCGATCGTCAAGCGTTACCTTGTCTCCTACGGGACCAATGATGGAGTGACTCAATCGGCCTGCGACTTATCACAGGCAGTTGCTTTGCTCCGCGCCGTCGATCAGTTGGCGACGGCCCTCCGCAACGGACTGACCGATCCAGTTGCTCGAGCCGGAATCAGCCAATCGCGTCTCCAAGTGCAATCCTACGACGTTCCGGACTACGTCGATCTGCGCGATCTGTGCGAATTACTGCAAAGTAGTTGCGCCGGCGACAAATCAATTGTGAAGGCGGCGAAAGCAGTCAATCAAGCCGTTGGCAAATACGTTGTCGCCAGCGGTGCGAAAGGTGATGGGGTCGCGAATTCGCACGGTGTCTCCATTCATTTCCCAGCGGACCCCTCGCAGCCGCTCTCGCCTCTTTACGGCAACCTAGACTTCGCGAAGGATGGCGGTTGGCGGAAATTTCTGGTCGAATGGCTGAAGACACTTCAACGCAGAAAGCCACTGCGCCGCCGCGGTTGAACTAACTCGCTGATCAAATGAAGAAATCGATCGGCAACGGGGTCGTTTGGAACAATGCGGAAGAATGGGAATTCCTCCCTTCTCCTGTGACAATGCGGGGGCGGCGCGCTATTTCCGTTACATCGCCGGCTGCGGAGCTCCCGCTGGGTGTCCTTGAATCCGGAAAAGTCCGAGTTGAGAAAACATTTCAGGCCGTTCCCAAGCAAACGGCGGTCCGGCGCTCTGGCGGTATTCCGATGCTCGACCTGAGCGTACCGGTCGGGCCCGGCGAAGGAAGCGTGTTACTAGTGCGTCGTTTCGTGAGTGACTCGCGTGGCGGACCGCAGTCGCGCAGCACGGTCACTTTCCACCGGCCGGAGGAACATATTCTGACACGCCGGACCGGGACACGCGTCGCCGCGCCAGCTCTCGTTCGATTTCGCGTGCCGGTGCGACGGTCCGCACCTCCATCCGCTGCCCCGCAACGACGCGGGATCATCGGCGCGATCGTCCACAAGGCGATTGAGGTGACGATTCTAAAAATCGTCGACGTTGCCGCTGACGTGGCCCTGCCCATTCTAGCGGAACGATGGGAAAAACGGTCGTGGGAAAAGGAGCGGCTAAGCGAAGGCTGGCTCCGCGTCGACCGCGAAAAACTTGCCGCGAAGAAACTCGACCGCTGGCAGCCTGAGAAGAAAACGTTAGTCCGCGGACGGTCGCTTTTGTTGCTGCATGGAACTTTTTCCAACGCCGGCAGCGCATTCCACGAGCTGGCGAAAGGCGATTTCTTTGACCGGATCAAGCCGCTTTACGGCGATCGAATATTTGCCTTCGATCATTTTTCCGTCAGTCGAACTCCGGAGCAAAACGCCCGGATGCTGGTCGAGGCACTTCCCGATGGCGTGTTTGAATTCGATGTCATCACCCATTCACGCGGGGGCCTCGTGCTGCGAAATTTAGTCGAAAAATCAGCGGCGCTCGGAGTGGCGGGCCAGCGATTTCGGCTTGGGCATGCTGTGCTGGTTGCTTCGCCTAACGAGGGCACGCCGCTCGCAACTCCGGAACGCTGGGAGCGTACTGTCGGCTGGATTGCGAATTTATTGGAGATGTTTCCGGACAATCCATTCACGACTGGTGCGTCGTGGATCGGGGAAGCCATTGTCTGGCTCGCGCGACATGCGAGTGGGAATTTGCCCGGGATTAATTCGATGAATGCGGCCGGCGATCTCATTAGTGAATTGCAGGCGCCGCCCGCGCCTCCAGCTGATGCCTATTCAGTTCTCGCTGCCAACTTCTCACCCGATGACCGTGTCTGGATGCGTCTTCTTGATCTCGGTATCGACAGCTTCTTCGCTCAGCCTAACGACTTGGTTGTGCCGACAGCCGGGGGCTGGCACATCGACAAAGGCGTGAATTCTTATGTGCCGCCGGAGCGGATTGGTTGCTTTGGCGCGGGCGGAAATCTGGCTGACTCAGTGCCTGTGCATCACCTGAACTTTTTCCAGCAACCCGATTCGGCTGCCTTCATCGTTGATGCGCTGACGCGGAAGCCCCACCCGCTCCGACCAATTGATCCGCTGCGCTTATTGCCAGGACGACGTGCAGCCGGCGCAGTAGCAGGCAGATTCCTCCCGCCGGCCGGGGAGGCAATAGACCGACGGGACGAGCCGATGAGCGCACCGTCTGTGGAGGTCGCACAGGCGTCGCGTATGGTCGAACCTTTGGGCGTGGCTCCAGGGTCGCTCGCTCCCGTTGACACATTCTTTCTAAGCGTCCTGGAAACGTCTAATGAGCAGCCTGAAGCCAGTGAGAGGAAGGGCGACCAGGTTGCGCGTTCCGCACAACTGTTGGCCAGCTACGGGGGCGCCTCTGTCTTGGTACCATTCCACCGTAGTGGAGGCGAGGCTGGTCAGCGCTTCAACAAAATTATCCGCATGCAGGAACGGTTACGGAATTACATCGACGGCAAACCGGGCACAACGCTGCCAAAGGACGAGGAGTTGATCGATTTCGGCAAGCTGCTATTCGAGACACTCTTTCCGAGCGATGTGCGTCGACTTTACGATGTGGCGCGGTCCCTTCGCGGAAGCGAACGGCTTGACCTAATCTTTACATCGATGATTCCCTGGATCGCGGAAAAGCCATGGGAGTTTGCCTATGATCCACAGCGCGGCGCATTCCTGGCCACCGAAGAAATTCATTTCGTGCGCAACGTTCTGACGCCGATCCCGGCCGAGGAAATCTCCGAGCGCGATCTGCCGCTGCGTATCCTGGTGGTGGCGCCGCAGCCAGTGGGCGCTGCAGGATTATCGACTGAAGAAGAAATCGAATTGATCAGCCGCGATTTCAAACCGCTGGTCGAGATCGGCGCCGTTGCTGTCGAGGTCTTGCCTCATGCGACGCCCATGAGTTTTCACGGCTACATTTCCACCGGGCATTTCGACGTTGTCCATTTCATCGGACATGGTGAATTCCTGGACGATAGCGGAGCCTTGCTCTTCGAGGGGACGCGCGGTACCGCTCAATCTCTTACCGCTCGGACATTGCGCGAGATCATGTGCCAGCGCGGCATCCGACTCGTCTTTCTCAATGCTTGTGAAAGTGGGCGCGGCAGTCGTCGGCAATTGAATACGGGCGCCGCCGCGGCGCTCGTTGCCGGCGGTCTGCCCGCTGCCGTAGCCAACCAGTACAAGGTGCTTGATCAATCAGCGACCTCGTTCGCGCAATTCTTTTACTGGGCACTGGCGCAGGGTATGTCCGTGGCGCGCGCGGCTCGTGAAGCACGTATCGCCCTGAAGTACTCAATCGAGGGCGAGACTATCGATTGGGCCGTTCCAGTTTTGTACGCGCGCAACCCGCGGGCTAATTTTTGTCCGCGCATTCACGCTGGCGGCATGGGCCGTCCGGTGGCGCCGCCGATTACTGCGCCGAGTGGCCGGCGCGCTATCGCCGGTCATGTGTATCGCATTGGAGTGTGGGATGTGGCCCACGACTTCGCTGGGCTCGAAATAATTCTCGCTCGAATGAACGCGGCGCAGCAACGGTTCGGCTTTGAGTTGGTCACGCTCTCCGCGCCGATCGGCACGTGGCAGTTGAGCCAAGATGTGAAACACCGCGCTTTCCTCGATGCAAATAAGGTGGTCGGGCGCCTTCGTAACAAGCCGAACGAGCTCGGGATAGACGCGCTCATCTGCATTACCAACCAACCTATGGGTGGCCACGAAAAGGGAAGGGAGGTTGCTAAAAATCTCTACGCCTGGTGGGATGATCCGAAGAAACCTGTCATGCTCATTTCCATGGCGGGCTTCAAATTTCCAAGCGAAGATGAGAACGTGCTGGAAAAGGCGATCGCCAACACGATCGCGTTATGCCTGGCGGGCCAATTTGCGCAGATTGACTCGCACTCACGGCTTCCGCGCGAATGTCTGCTCTTTCGTAACGAGACTCGATCATTAGAAGTGCTGGCCGGGCAACGTAATCTCGAGCCGAAATGCCGCCAACAACTGAAGCAAAAGATTCCCGAAGATCTTCCCGCGATCGAAGCGCTGCTGAACGCCTTTCCGTCGGCGCAGACAGCGACAGACAAGGGTCGGGGGCGGGCCCATCCCGCTGTGCGCCCGCCGAAGAAGTCCTCGCGCACGACCAAGCAACGCCAATAAGGCGTGCCCAGAAACGCTACCGAACGCTCCTCTTGCGATCGTGCGATCTCTTTTAAAGTTCGATCATTCTCGCGCGGGTATCTCCTCTTCGACTCCTTCAGCGTGACGTGCTTCAGTTGCGGCGCGACTCATGAAGATCGACCTGCACACGCACATCCTCCCGCGCGATTGGCCAGACCTCGATGCGAAATACGGCTACGGAGGTTTCATTCGGCTCGATCACTACAAGCCGTGTTGCGGGCGAATGATGATCGGCGACCGCGTCTTTCGCGAGATCACTGACAATGTGTGGGATCCCAAACGTCGCATTGAAGAGTGCGACCGCGAGAAAATTTCGATGCAGGTGCTCTCCACCGTGCCGGTGATGTTCAGCTATTGGGCGAAAGCGGCTGACGCGCTGGATCTTTCTCGCCGCTTAAATGATCACATCGCTGAAGTCGTTCGTAATCATCCGACGCGATTTGCAGGGCTGGCGACGATCCCGCTGCAAGATCCGGACCTGGCGGCGAGCGAGCTGGAACGATGCGTCCGCGAACTGGGCCTGCGCGGGGCGCAAATCGGCACGCACGTCGACGCAAATCCGTACTCCGGGCGCATCGATACCTTAAATTTAGACAATGCGTCACTTCAGCCCATCTGGAATGCAGCGGAGCAGCTCGGCGCGGCGATCTTTGTTCATCCGTGGGACATGTTCGGCAAAGAGCGCATGCCAAAATATTGGCTGCCATGGCTCGTCGGCATGCCTGCTGAGACGTCGTTAGCCATCTGCTCGATGATCTTCGGCGGCGTTTTCGACCGCTTCCCCAAGCTCCGCGTCGCTTTTGCACACGGCGGCGGCGCATTCCCGTTCACAATCGGCCGCATCGAACATGCGTTCCACGTCCGTCCGGACTTGGTTTCGATGGAGAATAAAACAAATCCGAGAAAATATCTCGGTCGCTCCGATAATCAGAAAATCGTTCCTGCGCGATTCTATGTGGACTCGCTCGTGCACGATGCCGATGCGTTAAGATTGCTCCTCAACCTATTTGGCGCAGAGCGTGTCGCGCTCGGCTCGGACTATCCATTTCCCCTAGGCGAACCCCACCCAGGCAAACTCATCGAGTCGATAAAAGAACTCTCTTCACAAGACAGGATGCAACTGCTCGCGGGAACCGCGCGCGAATTTCTTGGGATGGATTCCTCGCAGGAGCAGCAAGGTTACAAAGCCTAAATAGGGGCAATCGCCTCCGGCTTTCACTCGCAACCTTCTTCCAAGTCCGATCCTCCTAACGGCAGAATTGGCGCGCCTCGCGTTCTGCGTATCCTTCCATTATTAATGGATCGATCGGACAAAGGAGGCTCTAGCCAGCGTCTGCCAACTCCGGGCGCTCAGCCGCCGGCGGACGAAGAAGGCGTGAAATTGCGCGAGCCGCACCACGTCGCTGGGGGAATTCCGGCGGTAACGCAGAGCTTAAAGGTCACGATGCGCCAGACCGGTTTCATCCGCGGGATTGGAACATGGCTCAAGATCAATAAGAAGGACGGGTTCGTTTGCCAGAGCTGCGCCTGGCCAAGTCCGGATGAGGATCGGAAAGTTTTCGAATTTTGCGAAAGCGGCGCGAAAGCGATGGCCAGCGAAACGACGAAAAAGCAAATCGCACCGGATTTTTTCCGCGCGCATTCCGTCGCTGATCTGCAAAAGCGCAGCGACTTCTGGCTCGAGGCGCAGGGCCGGTTGGTGCATCCAATGGTCAAGCGTGCCGCTGGGACGCACTACGAGCCGATCGAGTGGGATGACGCTTTCGAATTGCTGGCGATGCAACTGAATGCGCTGCCTTCACCGGACGCCGCTGCCTTTTACACGAGCGGGCGGACCAGCAATGAAGCGGCTTTTCTTTATCAGCTCTTTGCGCGCCAATTCGGAACGAACAACCTGCCTGACTGCTCGAACATGTGTCATGAATCGAGCGGCGCGGCCTTGAAGGAAAGCATCGGCATCGGCAAAGGTTGTGTGACGCTCGAGGATTTCGAGAAAGCCGACGGCATCTTCATCCTCGGCCAGAATCCCGGGACAAATCATCCGCGCATGTTGACTACGCTGGAACGCGCGAAAGAGAATGGAGCGAAGATCGTCGCACTGAATCCCATGCCGGAGCCCGGCTTGATGCAGGTGGTCAATCCCAATCCGCAGGAGTACGACAACGTCCTCACGTATCCGGTGAAGATGCTTTTTAATCGGGGCACGCCGTTGAGTGATCTCTGGCTGCCAGTCCGCATCAACGGCGATATGCCCGCGCTGCGCGGCATCATGAAAGAGATGCTGGCGGAGGAAGAGCGATCCCCCGGCTCAGTTTTCGATCGCGAATTTATTGAGCGACAAACCGTCGGTTTTGAAGCGTTTGTCGAACATCTGCGCGCAACCGATTGGGAAGACATCCTTATCGGCAGCGGCCTGACTCGCGATCAAATTCGCGCAGGGGCGCAAATTGCGATGCGCTGTAAACGGATCATCTGCTGCTGGGCGATGGGTCTGACCCAACACAAGAATGCCGTCGCGACTATTCAGGAGGTGATGAATTTTCTCCTGCTCGGTGGTCACATTGGCCGCCCCGGCGCGGGTCCGTGTCCGGTGCGCGGCCATTCCAATGTGCAGGGTGATCGCACCATGGGCATTTGCGAGCACATGAGCGACGTGTTCATGGAAAAGCTCGGCCGTGAGTTTAATTTCGCTCCGCCCAAAGAACATGGCACCGATACGGTCGAGACAATCAAGCACATGACGGATGGCGGGATTCGCTTCTTTCTCGGCCTGGGTGGCAATTTTCTGGCTGCTGCTCCCGACACTGAGTACACGGCGCGGGCTTTGCAGAGTTGTCGATTGACCGCGCACGTCTCGACCAAGCTGAACCGATCACACCTCGTCATAGGAGAAATC
>WNGK01006557.1_pt1 | contig 12240 bp, 7 predicted proteins | sample 5400601 | NCBI WGS metagenome assembly WNGK01 (sample SAMN13153376, study PRJNA577476) | soil metagenome | isolation source: 60 cm soil or saprolite under Garry oak tree replicate 1 | place: USA:California | collected 2016-06-15
AGATGGTCGCGAAAGCAACGAAGATTCCAAAATGTATTGCAGTCGAACCCCAGAGAATGGAGGGCTGCCAGAGGGCACAGATAGTAAGCAGTAATGCAGGCGCGAACAGCAAGATCACGTACAGCCCGATGTAAGTGCGCCGCCCAATGAAGCGTTCTACCTCGCGTCCGAAAACGAACAGCATGTACATCTCGACGGCGAACCAGAGGAGCGCCGACGGCGCGTGAACGAACGCGTAAGTGAAAAGGCGCCAAACCTGACCGGACCAAACTGCCGCGCTGTCGAATTGGAAATACGCCAAAATGGGAGCTACACCGATCGCATAGAGAATCGCGGTGAAAATCGCGACCGCGACGTGCAGCCCTACCAGCATCGTGGTCACATCGACTGGATAGCGCCCCATCCACGCAACCGGCCGATAATCATCGGAGGTGGTGACCCCGAACATGTTTTCAATTAATGCCGCGCATTGCCTCTACGCAAGCGTGATTCGTGATTCGCTAAATCGTTACACCGCTCGCTCGCGAAAGCTTTCGGCGTTACACCAGGAAACGCTTCAATCCATCAACGATTCAACGTGGCGAAGCCCTCCATTCATGGTTAAGATGAACATTCTTCTTCCATGAAAAATCTCGCGCCAGCCATATTCCCGCCGAGTGGAATCGGTGACGCAAAGCCAGCCAATCAAACGGTACTCGATTGGGTACATGAAATTGCCACCCTCACAGAACCGGAAAATATTTTCTGGTGCGACGGCTCGGATCGGGAAAACGAGTTCCTGATCGCTGAATCGCTCAAACAAAATGTTCTGATCAAGCTAAACCAGAAGAAAGTTCCGCAGTCATATTTGCATCGCTCCGATCCAAACGACGTGGCGCGGGTAGAGCAATTCACGTTCGTCTGCACGCCGACGAAAAAAGAAGCAGGTCCAACCAACAATTGGTCTGAGCCGGGCGAAACGTACACGAAACTTCGCGGTCTGTTGAAAGGCGCGATGGGCGGACGCACGATGTTTGTCATTCCCTATATCATGGGGCCGCCGGATTCGCCGCTGACCAAGGTCGGCTTCGAGATTACCGATTCGAAATATGTCGTTCTGAATATGCGGATCATGACACGCATGGGTGAGATTGCTGTGAAACGGCTCGGGAACGATCCAAACGCCGAGTGGAACCGCGGCGTGCATTCGCTACTGGACGTCAATCCTGAGCGCCGATTCATCTGTCATTTTCCACAGGACAACACGATCATTTCCGTCGGCTCCGGTTACGGCGGTAACGTTCTGCTGAGCAAGAAATGTCTTGCTTTGCGTATAGGCTCTTATCTGGCGCGCAAACAAGGCTGGCTCGCCGAGCATATGCTGATCCTCGGCGTGGAATCGCCGGAAGGAAAAAAACATTATGTGGCCGCGGCGTTCCCCAGCGCGTGCGGCAAAACCAATTTCGCCATGCTCATTCCACCCGAACATTTCAAAGGCTGGAAGGTGACGACTGTTGGCGATGACATCGCGTGGATGCAGGTTCGAGATGGCCGGCTGTACGCCATTAATCCCGAGAACGGCTATTTCGGCGTGGTGCCGGGTACAAGCTATAAATCAAATCCAAACGCGATGCGATCGATCGCGCACGACACACTCTACACCAATGTCGCGCTTACTGATGACGGTGACGTATGGTGGGAGGGCAAAGACGGCGACCCACCAGCCCATGCCATCGATTGGCGCGGAAATGACTGGACGCCGAAGTCAAAAGAAAAAGCTGCGCATCCGAACAGCCGGTTCACCACGCCGATGCGCAACAATCCGGCGCTCGATCCTGATGTTGAGAAAGGCGGAGGCGTCCCAATTAGCGCGATCATTTTCGGCGGTCGCCGTAGCGATACAGTGCCGCTGGTTTATCAGGCGTTCGATTGGACCAACGGCGTTTATCTGGGCGCGACCATGGCCTCGGAAACAACCGCCGCCGCTACCGGGGCTGTGGGTAAGGTGCGACGCGATCCGATGGCGATGCTGCCTTTCTGCGGATATAACATCGGCGATTATTTCCAGCACTGGCTCGACATTCGAAAGCGGCTGACTAATCCACCGCGCATTTTTAGCGTGAACTGGTTTCGCAAGGGGGCGGACGGAAAATTTCTGTGGCCCGGGTTTGGTGAAAATATGCGCGTGCTGAAGTGGATCATCGATCGTTGCCAAGAAAGCGGCGGTGCGCTGAAATCGCCCATCGGCTGGTTGCCCGGTCCGCACGACCTCGATGTGGCCGAACTGGATATTGATCACAAATGCGTTGCCGAACTGCTCTGCATTGACCACGAGGAGTGGCAAAAAGAAATCGCCGAGCACAAACAGTTTTTCGATTCGCTGGGAGGCGTGTTGCCGGAAGAATTGCTGGAACAGCGCGAAGGACTCGTCGCACGTTTTAAGCAATAAGAACTCTATCATCCCGAGTGGAGGGAGGGACCTCTCACAGGGGAAATTGTTCACGCTTGCTACCCAGCATGTCGCAACCTTCGTGGGCGAGGTCCGTCACGTTGTTCGGATGACGCGTGTTTTGTGCTGCGGAAATTTGCGAACCGCTTGACTGGCAGCGAATATTTCCAGTGGGTTCAGAGATTGGGACAACAGACCACCTTATCGCGCCAGCGCAGACTGATTGCGTCGAAATCCGCGGGGCGCGGCAGAACAATCTCAAAGGAATCGATGTTGATCTTCCGCTCGGAAAACTGACGGTTGTAACGGGGCCGAGCGGCTCTGGAAAATCGAGCCTGGCCTTCGAAACAATTTACGCAGAGGGCCAGCGCCGTTACGTCGAGACGTTCAGCCCGTATATGCGGCAGTTCCTCGACCGCATGGATAAGCCGCGCGTCGACGACATCCGTGGCATCCCGCCCGCCATCGCCATCGAACAATCCAGCCCGGTTAAGACATCACGCTCGACAGTCGGGACAATGACCGAGATCAACGATTATTTGAAGTTGCTCTGGCCGCGCGTCGCTCGCGCTTTCTGTCCGAATTGCAATCGCGAAATTCGGCCAGAAACTGCGCAGTCGATCGCAGAACAGATTCTGCGCGATTGCGTCGGCAGAAATATTCTCATTACATTTTGGGTCGCAGTTCCCGCGAAGACGGCTCCGCGCGCATTCTTCGATTTCCTCCAGCAGCAGGGTTATCTGCGCGTTTGGATCGATAACCAAATCGTTCGCGTGGATGCCGATCCAAAGATCAAGCGGCTCGGCGCGCGCGTGCAAGTCATTCAGGATCGCATCGCTATCGGTGAAGAAAATCGTACACGATTAGTTGAGGCAATCGAAACGGCGCTCCGTTTCGGAAAAGGCCAAGTGAATGTCATTCCGATTTTACAAAACGCCCAACGCTCAACTGATCGCGGATCACCGATCACCGATCACTCGCTTGCTTTTTCCACCGGTTGGCACTGCGCCTATTGCGACCTCGATATTCGCCCGCCCACACCGGGCCTTTTCAGTTTCAATAACCCGCTCGGTGCGTGTCCGGACTGCCGCGGCTTTGGTCGCACCATCTCCATTGACCTAAACAAGGCAATTCCAAATCGCAAGCTGAGTATCAAACAAGGTGTTGTGCGCGTTTTCCGCGGCGAAGAATTTGGTGAATCGCAAAAGGATCTTCTTCGAGCGTGCGCGCGCAGGGACATCGATATCAATGTTGCGTTCGAGGAATTACCGAAAGTCGATCAGGATTTTGTCATTAACGGAGAAAAGCGCTCCGGCGAATACACCGATGACGATTACGAAAACGATCGTTGGTACGGCGTACGCGGCTTTTTTCGCTGGCTCGAGAGCAAGACGTACAAGATGCATGTGCGCGTCCTGCTCAGCCGATATCGCGCTTATGTCACATGTCCAAGTTGCAACTGCGGCCGATATCAACCCGAAGCGCTGAATTACAAACTTTCCCCAATCCGCAATCTGCAATCCGCAATTCTTCTTGCTCTTCCTGACTTCCAAGCGCTTTCGATTTCGGATGCGCGGGACCTTCTCGGCAAAATCGATATCACTGCTGGTGACAAAACCGCTCAGATGCTGCGTAACGAAATCTGCGCACGCCTGAACTACCTCTGCGAGGTTGGCGTCGGCTATCTCACGCTAGATCGGTCGACGCGCACATTGAGCGGCGGCGAAGTCCAGCGCGTGAACCTCACAACATGCCTCGGGGCGTCGCTCGTGAACACACTATTTGTGATGGATGAGCCCAGCATTGGATTGCACCCGCGCGATGTCGGCCAATTGGTGCGCGTAATGCACAATTTGCGCGACAAAGGCAACACGCTTTTGGTGGTCGAGCACGAGGAACAAATCATTCGCGCCGCAGATAATTTGATCGATCTCGGTCCAGGCCGCGGCGAACGCGGCGGCGAATTGGTGTGGAACGGATCGCTCGATGATTTTCTTGCGAGCGCTCTTCACCCATCACTCACCCGCGGCTATCTCACCGGCGAAAAATCAATTCCGATTCCGAAATCGCGACGCAGCTCGACCTCATCAATCAAGATCGTTGGCGCACGGCAGCACAACCTCAAAGACATCGACGTTGATTTGCCGCTTGGCGTGTTTGCGTGCGTGACCGGTGTTTCCGGGTCCGGCAAATCCACCCTCGTCCATGATGTGCTTTATCGGAATCTGCTGCGTGCGAAAGCTCAGACCACGGATCAAGAACCGGGGGCGTGCAAATCGGTGATCGGCGCGCACCGGGTTCGCGAGGTAGCGATGGTCGATCAGGCGCCGCTGGCCCGCACACCGCGTTCCACCGCGATTCTTTATCTGGGTCTGTTTGATCGCGTCCGCGAATTGTTTGCCGCGCAACCGGAAGCGATGGCCCAAGGACTCACCGCAAGCGCCTTCTCGTTTAATTCCGGCAACGGCCGCTGCGAACGTTGCTCGGGCACAGGTTTTGAAAAGATTGAGATGCAATTTTTGAGCGACCTTTTCGTGCGCTGCGCAGAATGCGAGGGCAAACGTTTCCAGCCGCACATCCTAAAAGTGCGCCTGCATGACAAATCGATTCACGACGTCCTGGAGTTAACTGTCAGTGAAGCGATTCAATTCTTTGCACAGCTTGGGGATGAGCGAGGGCTTCAAATTTCGCACGGGCTCAAAGTACTTGACGAAGTCGGACTTGGTTATCTCCGACTTGGTCAACCACTCAACACGCTTTCTGGCGGCGAATCGCAGCGGCTGAAATTGGTCGGGCACTTACGAGAGGCAGAAAACGCCCAACGTTCAGTGTCCGACGCTCAAAACTCAACGGGGGAAGCAATGGGCAATTTGTTCATCTTCGATGAGCCGACCACCGGACTGCATTTCGATGATGTGGCGATGCTGCTGCAATTGTTTCAGCGGCTGGTCGATAATGGACATTCTATCGTGGTGATCGAGCACAACTTGGAGGTGGTCAAGTGCGCTGATTGGATCATCGATCTCGGTCCAGAAGCGGGCGATGCTGGAGGCGAACTCGTGGCAGTAGGCACTCCCGAGCAGATCGCTGAAACAGAGAACTCGCACACCGGAAAATTCTTGCGACACGTTCTTTCGAAATCTAGAAAAGCGCTGCCCGAGAGATCCTTCGCTTACGCTCAGGATGACAGCATCGAGTTCGCGCGAGCGGCGGAAACGGCTCCACGATTTCGCGCGAGTAGTCGGAACGGCGCCATCCACGTTCACGGCGCGCGAGAGCACAATCTCAAGAACATCGACGTTAAGATTCCGCGGGAGCAGCTAGTGGTGATTACTGGTTTGAGCGGTTCCGGTAAATCAACTCTCGCATTCGACATTTTGTTCGCCGAAGGGCAGCGGCGTTTTCTCGACAGCATGTCGCCGTATGCGCGGCAATTTGTCGAGCAACTTGAAAAGCCCGACGTCGATCTGGTTAGCGGATTGCCGCCCACTGTTGCGATTGAACAAAGGGTCACGCGAGGTGGGGGCAAATCCACTGTGGCGACGGTGACCGAAGTTTACCATTTCCTTCGGCTCTTGTTTGCCAAAACCGGAACGCAATTTTGTCCCGACTGTGATTTACCGGTGGCAAAGCAGAGCGCGGCGGCGATCGTAAAACAGATCGAAGGAGCCGCGAAACGCGGGCCGCTGAAGGTGCTCGCGCCGCTCGTGAAAGCGCGCAAAGGTTTTCATACCGATGTGGCGCGCTGGGCGGACCGCCAGGGATTCGACACGCTTTACGTTGATGGACGTCTGGTCCCGGTCTCGCATTTTCGGAAACTCGAGCGTTTTAAGGAACATACCATCGACGTGGTCGTGGGCGCAATCGATCGCAAGCGAATCACGAAAGCGCGCGATGTTGTCTGGCGCGCACTGGAAATAGGGCGCGGTACAGCGCGCCTGCTCGATTCAAAAAATCGGCTGAGCGTGATGAGTACCGAGATGAGCTGCCCAAGCTGTGGCCGTGCATTTGAAGAACTCGATCCGCGTTTGTTTTCGTTCAACTCGCCTCATGGCGCCTGCGAAGAATGCGGCGGTTTCGGCGAAATCTGGGACCAGGATGTGCAAACAGGCGCGAGCGCTGACGGCGAATCTGTGCTGGAAAACGAGCTTGCCGCAGAACGGGAATCGGAGTGGATCGAGGAAGACGAAGCGCGCGAATGCCCGAGATGTCACGGCTCGCGGATAAACGCGGTGGCGCGCCATGTTCGTGTGCAAGGCCACACCATCGATCAATTCACTAGCCTCTCGGCCAGCGAAGCAATGCGCAGAATTGATAGATTGAAATTCACAGACACCCATCAAACGATCGCAGCAGGTCTCGTCCCCGAAATCCAACAGCGATTGCGTTTCATGGAAAAGGTTGGACTCGGTTACCTGGCGCTCGGGCGTTCGGCGAAAACATTGAGTGGCGGCGAATCGCAGCGAATCCGCTTGGCCGCGCAGCTTGGCTCAAATTTGCGCGGAGTCCTTTACGTGCTGGACGAACCGACCATCGGTCTGCACCCGCGCGACAACCTGCGCCTACTCGAAACGCTCGCCGCGTTGCGAAACAAGGGTAATTCGCTGGTCGTGGTCGAGCACGATGACGAAACAATGCGGCACGCCGATCACATCATTGATCTCGGACCGAGCGCGGGTATCCATGGCGGCGAAGTGGTGACCACTGGCGCGCTGCGCGACATCGAGAAGAATCCGAATTCCGAGACCGCCCGTTGCCTCAGCACGCCGCTGTGTCATCCGATCCGCGGATCGCGCCGCTCCCTGCGGGACGTTGAAAACTGGATCGAAGTCCATGGTGCGCGCGCCAACAATTTGAAAGAAATCGATGTTCGTTTCCCAGTCGGGAGGCTCTCGGTGATCACGGGAATTTCGGGCAGCGGCAAATCCACGTTGATGCACGACGTAATCTGGCCATCCGTGCGCGAGCAGCTAAACCAAAGGAAACGTGCGGGAAACGGCGATCTCTTCAAGCTCATCAGCGGCGCGCAAAAGATTGAAGCGGTTTATGAAGTCGATCAGTCGCCGATTGGTAAAACGTCGCGCTCGACGCCGGGCACCTACGTGAAAGTTTTTGACGAGATTCGGAATCTGTACGCGCAACTGCCGGTTTCGCGCGTGCGCGGCTATTCTGCAAGCCGATTCTCGTTCAACGCCGAAGGCGGCCGTTGCGAGACATGCAAAGGTCAGGGCGTGATCAAACTGGAAATGAATTTTCTGCCGAGCAGTTATGTGCCCTGTGAAGACTGCCGCGGCCGCCGTTACAATCCGCAGACGCTCGAAGTTTGCTACAACGAAAAATCAATCGGCGACGTGATGGAGATGACGATTGAAGAAGCGGCGCAATTTTTTTCGGCGCATCCGAAAATTGCGCGGCCGCTTTCGCTGCTTGTCGATACCGGCCTCGGCTATCTCAAGCTGGGGCAACCAAGCCCGACCTTGAGCGGCGGCGAAGCGCAGCGGCTCAAGCTCGTGACACAATTAAAACGCGGAGTCAGCCGCGCAGCGGATGAGCGGATCCGGAAAATGCGCAAGCCGGGCTCGACATTGTATTTGCTCGAGGAACCCACCATTGGCCTGCACATGGCTGACATCGAGCTGCTTCTCAAGGTGTTGCACCGCCTGGTGGATGAGGGAAACACCGTCATCGTAATCGAACATAACGTAAGCGTGATCGCGGAAGCCGATTACATTGTCGATCTTGGTCCGGAAGCAGGTGACGCTGGCGGCGAAGTGGTAGCGTGTGGAACGCCGGAACGGGTCGCAAAAAATCGAGTGAGCCGTACCGCACCATTTCTGCGGAAAGCGTTGAACGCATCGCGCGCGAAAAAAGTACTGTCATTCTGAGTCGCGCAGACGGCGAAGGATCTCACGTTTGCTGACACGTCACTCGACGATTGCTTGCGTGACGATTCCAGCTTTGTGGAGGTCCCTCACTTCGCTCGGGATGACTTGCGTTTTAATTGCGGGTACCAGCGACATCAGTGACAATCGCGAAGCAAATGCTGGCTTATTATCTGCACAGTCTCAATCCGATCATTTTTCGGATCTACGATAACGTCGGGCCGCGGTGGTATGGCCTCGCGTATGTGCTCGCATTCGTCTCGAGCTATCTCCTTTTTCTCTGGTTGGCCAAACGCGGGTACGCCGATCTGCCTCCGCAACGAGTAGGCGATTTTATCACCGGCTGCGCGCTCTTCGGCGTGATCATAGGCGGACGGCTGGGCTACGTTTTCTTCTACAAACCAGAGATGTTGCGTGAGCCGTTATCCATCTTGCGCGTCTGGGAAGGGGGTATGTCGAGCCATGGCGGAATGCTTGGCCTTTTAGCGTTCACTTTTTACTACGCGCATCGACACAAAATTTCGTGGACGAATCTCGGCGACAATCTGGTCGTCACTGCGCCGATTGGATTGTTTTTTGGACGGTGCGCCAATTTCGTCAACGGCGAGCTGTACGGGCGCATCACAAATGTGCCGTGGGCAATGCAATTTCCAAAGGAACTGCTTGATCATCCTCAGGAGGCGGATCGAGCGGTGGCGGCGTGCGCATCGATTGATCCGTCGTTAACTACACCGGATGCAGTCATCGCCTCGGTGCACAGCCATCCGGAAGTAGCAGCCGCGTTGCGCTCCATTCTTTCACCGCGCCATCCGTCGCAGATTTACGAGGCGTTCTTCGAGGGAATCGTTCTGTTCGCGATTCTGTGGTTTGTACGGACGCGCACTCGCCAGCCTAATGGAGTTTTGACAGGCCTCTTTTTTATTTGCTACGCGATCTTTCGAATCATCATAGAAAATCTCCGCGAACCCGACGCGGAGCTGATCGGTCCCTTCACGCGTGGCCAATTTTTTTCGTTCTTCCTGATCGTCATTGGCATTGCATTCGTGGTCGTGGCGAAAAACCGACCAACGTATCCAAAGAGAATGACCTCGTAGGGTTGTGATGTCGAACGAAGCGAGACATCTCGGGCCTTATTTTTAGACAGTAAGAGATTTCTACACTCCGCTGCGGTCGAAATGACAAGTAGCGTTTCCGCGAAACGGCGTTATTACTTATCGCGGTGACGCGGAAATGCTCTTTGCGACGCTGCTAGCCGCCGGCGGTCTCCTCTTTGCGTTCGATCACGCAACGATCGCAGGAAAACTCGTTCTCACTCTTCTGGCCGTCGCGTCGATTTTCAGTTGGTCGATCATGATCACGAAACTTCGCGTGATCCGCTTCGCTCGAAAACAGAACGCGCGGTTCATTGCTGCTTTTCGACAAGATCGACAACCGCTGCGCTTGTTTGAGAAGCACGCGCGCTTTCCGGGATCGCCACTATTCAACGTGTATCGCGCCGGTTGTGAAGAAATGACGTTTCACTTGCTCGGTTCACCCGAAGTGGACGACACGTTTCGCGCGCGACTTGAGATCGCCGACAAAATTTCAGCTGCGCAAATGGGCGCGGTCAACGCGGCGATGGAACGCGCTGTGGGCGAAACAGCGCTTTCGCTAGAATCACAGATGATCTTGCTCGCGACCGCCGTGAGCGGCTCGCCATTTCTTGGCTTGCTCGGCACAGTTTGGGGTGTCATGGACGCCTTCACCGGCGTGGCCGAAGCCGGATCGCCCAGTCTCGTCTCGATGGCGCCGGGCGTATCCGGCGCACTGATTACAACAGTGACCGCTCTGTGCGTAGCCATTCCGGCGATGTTCGGATACAACTTTCTCGTTACCAGCATTCGCGGGATGATCGTGGAGATGGACAACTTTGCGGCCGAACTGGCGTCCGAGTTCGAGCACAAGTATGTCGATCACGGCGCACGCGAGTCGGCCTTTCGGAGATGAGCATTGTTTCATTGAGCCTTGAGCGTTGGACGTTGCGCGTTGGGCGTTTTTCAATCGCAGCAGGTAACGCTCAGCTTCCAACTTCCAGCGTCCAACACCTAATTCGGAAATCGCGATGAGACGCTACTCACAACGCCAGAGTCTTTCTACGCTAAGCGAGATCAATGTCACGCCGCTGCTCGATCTGGCGTTTGTGCTGCTCATCATTTTCATGATCACAACACCGCTGCTCGAAAGCAGCATGAACCTGGTGATCCCATCCAGCGGCGCGAAAAATCCGCCGATCAATAGGTCGCAGGTGCAAACCGTATCCATCGATCGCACCGATACGATCCGGTTCAACAATCAGGTAGTCGGTTTGGAAACGCTTCCCGCGCAACTGATCCAGTTGAAACAGACCAATCCGGATGTCGCAGTCGTGATTCGACCCGATCGCGAATTGCCCGTGCAAAAATTGATTGCGCTAATGGACGCCGTGCAACGGGCGGGCATCACCAAAGTCGGCATCGCCACCAGAGCGGAATCAAAATAAATGCCAAAGGATGGCCGGTTCTGGCGAAACATTGTCCTGATTGCGCTCGCGCATATTGCGCTCATCGCGGGACTCATTCGCTGGAGTCTGGCGGCGCGAGCATCAAACCCTGACAGCATCGTTTGGTTAGGTGCCGCTGGTGAACAGGAAACCGAGGCATCACCAGCGGCAGAACGTGTGACTCCGCTCGTTTCGCCGAAGCCACAAAACGATGACAAAACGGAAGAAGAAAAACCGATGGTAACGACGGCAAAGAGCGAAATCGAATTGCCATCACCAACCCCCAAGCCAACAGCCACGGCCAGACCCAGGCCAAAGCCGACTGCAACTGCCGCGCCAAAACCAATCCCCAAGCCAACACCTAAGAAAATTCTGCTAGCGAAAGCCACGCCCGCATCGCTGCGCGAAGCTGCTGCGGGCAGGGCTTCTTCCAAACCATCGCCAAAAGAGAAGTCGAACTCGACAAAATCCGATGGGAAGTCAGTGAAGAATGAAAAAAGCCCTACGGCGAAAACCGCATCTGCGTCTCAGAACGGCAGTGGGAAAACAGGTTCAACAGGGAAAGGTGGCAGCGAGGGGGGCGGAAGCAGCGCGTCGGAGTTCGGCTGGTATGGCAATATGCTGCACGATCGCTTTTATAGTGCATGGATCCAGCCAACGACCAGCGTCCCTTCCGGCAGCAATATCTCGACCGTGGTCAAAGTCCGAATCGAAAAGGATGGGCGCGTCTCCAAATTCGAAATCATCAAAGCATCTGCCAACGTCGTCGTGAACGAATCTGTCGCGACCATCGCCAAGCGAGTGACCGAAGTTGACGCGCCGCCGACTGGACTCATCAAAGGCGATCATTACGACGTAAAAATCAATTTCGAATTAAACAATGAACAGCAGTGAAACCAATCATCGAAATTGATGCGATGGTCGCCTCATGGCGAATGGATTCCTGGCGATCGGATGGAATTCATCACCGGTTCCGGAAGCCTGTGACGAAGCCATCCGCCGAATACGCATTCGTTGACTGAGTTGCTGGAATTCCCGTTTTCGCGCGAGAAAAATTACGAAATTAGCTACACAGGAATCATCCTATTAACGCGCACTAAGGGGTAAAATCCTCTTTTGAGGCGGAAGGTTAATATCCGTAGTAGTACGCACCGCCGTAATAACTGTGATAGGGATAGTACGGATAATAGTACGGCCCGTGATAAATATCGTAGCGGGACTCGGGGGCGTGATTAGTCTCAACGTAGTAGGTTTCGGCGCATCCGTTTAAGGAGAGGGCAAGAAGACCCGCGCCGAGCAACGAGATCGTCGTTGCTACAAGATTACTTTGCGTCTTTGCAGCTGCTCTCATCAAAATCCCCCCTCCGTTCATTTAATGCGATTGCCCAAGGGAAACAAAGCCAAATAAAAGA
>WNGK01000579.1_pt2 | contig 12239 bp, 13 predicted proteins | sample 5400601 | NCBI WGS metagenome assembly WNGK01 (sample SAMN13153376, study PRJNA577476) | soil metagenome | isolation source: 60 cm soil or saprolite under Garry oak tree replicate 1 | place: USA:California | collected 2016-06-15
AGAGGCCTTCGCCGCCCGGGCACACGGCCACGTCGTAGCCGTGCTCCTTGAGGATCCACGTCAGCGTCCGGACGAGCGATTCGTCGTCGTCGGCGACCAGGATCCGCGAGCCGGCTGTGGTGGCCATGGTGGAGGCCTCGTCAGTCTTCGAGCAGCGAGCGATCGACGTTGCCGCCGCTCACGATCAAGACCGTGACGCCGGACGGCCGCACGGCGCCGCTCAGCAGGGCGGCCGTCGTCGCGGCTCCCGACGGCTCGACCGCGAGCCGGCAGGTGCGCCAGAGAAAGTGCACCGCATCGCGGATGCTGTCATCCTCGACCAACACGACGCCGCGGACGCGCTCGCGGTGGCGCTCCAGCTCCGCGAAGGGGATGCCCCCGACGTTGAGCGTGATCAGGCCATCGGCGATGCTTGCCGTTTTCTCGAGCCGGACCGGCGAGCCCGCTTCGAGCGAGCGCTTGAGCTTCGGCGCGCCGGCGGGCTCGACCCCCCACACCTTCGCGCGGCTGCCGGCGGCCGCGAGGCCCACCACGACGCCCGAGATCAGGCCGCCGCCGCCCACCGGCACGAGCACGGTCTCGACGTCGGGGAGCTGCTCTACGATCTCGAGGGCGACCGTCGCCTGGCCCGCCACGATGTCGGCGTGATCGAACGGGGGCACGACGGCGAACCCCTCGCGCGCTGCCAGCTCCTCGGCCTTGGTGCGGCGATCCTCGGAGGTGCGGCCGGCGAGCACCACTTCCCCTCCCCAGCGCTTTACGCCTTCGACCTTCACCGCCGGCGCCGTTTCGGGCATCACGATCACAGCGCGGACGGCGAACTGCTTGGCGGCATACGCGACGGCCTGACCGTGGTTGCCGGAGGAGAAGGTGATGACCCCGCGCTTCCGCGCGGAGTCCGCGAGTTTCCGGATGGCGTTGTAGGCGCCGCGGATCTTGAAGGCGCCGACCGGCTGCTCGTTCTCGAGCTTCAGGTGCGCGCCGAGGGCCTCGACGTAGCGCAGCGACGTGCGGGTCGCGATGCCACGCAGCCCGGCGGCCGCCTCCCGGATCTCCTCGGGGCTGACCACCCTACTTCTTTTTCGGCTTGGGCTTGGGCTTAGGCTTGGATTTGGCTTTCGGCTCGTCGCCGTCGTCCTCGCCGGCCTCGTCGTCCTCTTCCTTCACGACCCGCGCCACGTCCACGACGAGGTCGCCGGGGGTCAGGTTCATGACCTTGACGCCCTGCGTGTTGCGGCCGGTGATGCGGATGCCCTCGACCGGGACGCGGATCATGATCCCCTTCTTGGTGATCATCATCAGCTCGTCGTCGGGCAGCACTTCCTTGAGCGCGACGATATCGCCGGTCTTGGGGCCGCGCTTCAGGGTGATGATGCCGCGGCCGCCGCGGTGCTGAATCCGGTACTCGTCGAGCTCGGAGCGCTTGCCCATCCCCTTTTCGGTCACCACGAGGAGCGTGGACTTGCGGCGCACCACCACCATGTCGATCACGTGGTCCTTCTTGTCGAGCTCGATTCCCTTCACGCCCGTCGCCGTCCGCCCCATGTCGCGCACGTCCTTTTCGTGGAAGCGGATGCTCATCCCATGGTTCGTGGCGAGGACGATGTCGTTCTTGCCGTCGGTGACCTGCACGTCGATCAGCTCGTCGCCCTTCTCGATGTTGATGGCGCGGATCCCGTTGGAGCGCGGATTCCCGAACTCCGAGAGCACCGTCTTCTTGACGACGCCGTTCTTGGTCGTGAACAGGAGATACTGATCCTCGGAGAACTCGCGCACCGGCACCAGGGCGGCGAGCCGCTCGTCGGGCTTCATCGCGACGCAGCTGATGATCGGTTTGCCGCGGGCCGCGCGCGCCGCCTGCGGGATCTCGTGCACCTTGAGCCAGTAACACTGGCCCTGTTGGGTGAAGAACATCAGATAGTCGTGCGTCGAGGCGATGAAGAGGTGCTCGACCCAGTCGTCTTCCTTGGCGTGGGCGCCGATCACGCCCTTGCCGCCGCGGCGCTGGCGACGGTAGGCCGACACCGGCAGGCGCTTGATGTATCCCGCGTGCGAGACCGTGATCACCATGTCTTCCTCGGCGATCAAGTCCTCGATCGAGAACTCGCCTTGATCGGCCACGATCTCCGTGCGGCGCTCGTCACCGAACCCGTGCGCCAGCTCGGTCAGCTCCTCTTTGAGGATCTTCATGCGCCGGGGCTTGGAGCCGAGGATTTCCTTGCACTCCTTGATGAAGCGGCGGACGTCCTTCAGCTCCTCGTCGAGCTTGGTGATCTCGAGGGCGGTGAGCCGGGCGAGCCGCATGTTGAGGATCTCGGCCGACTGCTTCTCGGAGAGCTTGAAGCGTTTGCGCAGCGCCGTGTCCGCGGCGGGCGTGTCCTTCGACTTCTTGATGATGCGGATCACCTCGTCGATGTTGTCGACGGCGATCTTCAGGCCCTCGAGAATGTGCTCGCGATCCTGCGCGCGCTTCAGCTCGAACTCGGTCCGCCGCACGATCACGACGTGCCGATGTTCGACGAAGTGGAACAGGAGCTCCTTCAGGTCCATCTCCTTCGGCACCCCGTCCACGAGGGCGAGCATGATGGCGCCGAAGGTCGTCTGCATCTGCGTGTGGGCGTACAGCTGGTTCAGCACGACCAGCGGGATGACGTCCCGCTTCAGCTCGATGACGAGGCGGATCCCCTCGCGGTCCGACTCATTGCGTACGTCCGAGATGCCTTCGAGCTTCTTCGCCAGCACGAGGTCGCGGATCTGCTCGTGCACCCGCTCGGGGCTCACCTGGTAGGGAAACTCACTGACGACGATGTGCTGCTTGCCGGTCGACTTCGTCTCCTCGGCGACGGCCCGCGCGCGCAGGATCATGCGGCCCCGGCCCTTGTCGTAGCACTCCTTGATGCCGTCGCGCCCGTAGATGATGCCGCCGGTGGGGAAATCGGGGCCCTTGATGAACTTCCGCAGGTCCTTGACCTGGCAGTCGGGATTGTCCACGAGGTGCGTGATCGCCTGCACCACCTCTCCCAAGTTGTGCGGCGGGATGTTCGTCGCCATCCCCACCGCGATCCCCGCCGATCCGTTGACGATCAGATTGGGGAGCCGCGCGGGGAGGACGGTGGGTTCCTGCAGCCGGTCGTCGAAGTTAGGAACGAACACGACGGTGTTCTTGTCGATGTCTTCGAGCATCGCCATCGCGATGCGCGTGAGCCGGGCCTCGGTGTAGCGGTATGCCGCCGCCGAGTCGCCGTCCACGGAACCGAAGTTCCCCTGCCCGTCCACCAGCGGATAGCGCAGCGAGAAATCCTGCACCATGCGCACCAGCGAGTCGTACAAGGCCACGTCGCCGTGCGGATGGTACTTGCCCAGCACGTCGCCGACGACGGTCGCGCTCTTCTTGTAGGGCCGGCCGGGGACGAGGCCCAGCTCGTTCATCGCGTACAGGATGCGGCGGTGCACGGGCTTCAAGCCGTCGCGTACGTCGGGCAGCGCACGCTGCACGATGACGCTCATCGAGTAGTCGAGGAACGATTCCTTCAGCTCGTCTTCGATGAGGCGGGGGAGAATGCGCTCCCGGACGTTCGGACCAGTCATTGAGATCGATGTTTGGGGAGGTGTAAGTTGATAAAAACTAAATACTTAGCCCCAGAAAGGCAACGGCGGGGGCAATCAAAAACTAGACGCACAGACGCGCCGGGGGCAACGGTTTACGGGGTGACCTCCACCACCACTTTCCCCAGCTGCTCCCCCTTCGCCAGTCGCTCGTACGCCGCTCGCGCCTCCGTCAGCGGGTACACGCGATCCACAATCGGGCGCAGCTGGCCTTCGCCCAGCCGGCGCACGATCTCGGCGTACTCGCGCGCGTTGCCCATCGTCGATCCCATGATTGTGTAGTGATGCCAGAAGACGCGCCGGAGATCGAGGCGCACGTCCGGCCCGGAAGTCGCCCCGCAGGTGACGAGCCGGCCGCCGCGCTTGAGACACCGCAACGACTCCTCCCACGTGGCCTCGCCCACGTTCTCGACCACCACCTCGACGCCGCGCTTCTGCGTCAGCGCGCGCACTTCCTGCGAGACTTTCTGAGTGTGGTGGTTCAGTATGACATCGGCGCCGAGCCGCCGCGCCGCGGCGAGCTTGGCATCGTTCGACGATGTGACGATCACCCGCGCGCCGAACAGCTTCGCGATCCGCAGCGCGGCGAGCGACACCCCGCCGCCGATGCCCCAGATGAGCACCGTCTCTCCCGCCTTCACCTGTGCGCGCGTCACGACCATGCGCCACGCGGTGAGCGTCACGAGCGAGAACGCCGCGGCTTCCGCCCACGTCAGCTCGGGGGAGACGGCCGGCACCCGGGCGACGTTGTGCGCCGGCAGCGTCACGAGCTCGGCCATCGTGCCCGGCAGGTGCTCGCCGAGCAGCTGGTAGGTGAGGCACAGCGAGTGCTCCCCCGCGAGGCAAAACTCACAGCGGTAATCTGAGATGCCGGGGTTCAGGAGCACGCGGTCCCCCGGCCGGACCGCGGTGACGCCGGAGCCGACCGACTCCACGACCCCCGCCCCGTCGGCGCCGACGATGTGCGGAAAGCGATCGGCCCCACCCGGCAGGCCCTCGGCAACGAACAGATCGAGATGATTGAGCGCCGCGGCACGAATGGCGATGCGGACTTCGCCTGCCCGCGGCGCGAGTGCGTCAGGCACGTCGGTGATCTGGAGGTGGTCGAGACCGCCGGTCGCGGTCAGAACGCAGGCGCGCATTCGTTCACCCGACTCCCAACTCCTAACTCCTGACTCCTGTTAGGGCCGGAACGTGGGCGTGACCATCTGCTCCGTGCCGGTCGTGGGCATCGGCACCGGCGTGCCCGAGCCGACCGGCTGGATGTACACCTTGTAAATGGGGTTGCGGCGGTTCTCGGGCTGCGCGTTCACCACCAGCGCCACGAGGTCGCCCGACGGCGACACCGCGAACGACGTGAGCGCGAGATCGATGCCGGTGAGCGGCGTGACGCTCCCCGTCGCGAGGTCAGCGCGGACGACCTGCTGGACGGTGCGGTTCCCCTCCCGCCGCTCGACGAGATACGCCAGCGTGCCGTCGCGCAGGAACCGCGGCTCCGATTCCTTTACCTGCGGGGTCGGCGTGAAGCGTCGCTGGTTCGAGCCGTCGCGGGCCATGAGCCAGATATCGTAGTTCTTGTCGCGGACCGAGACGTACGCGATGGTCTGGCCGTCGGGCGACACCGTCGGCGCGAAGTTGACGGAGTCTCGCGTCAGCTGCGTGAGGCCGGTGCCGTCTACGTTCACGGCCCAGATCTGCTGTTTGCCGGCGGTGCGTGCCGAATGGAAAACGACCGTCTGACCATCGGGCGTGAACACCGGGCGGCCGTCGGCCTGCGGGTCGGTCGTGAGCCGGGTCGGACCCGTCCCGTCGGCGTTCATCACGTAGATCTCGGCGTTGCCGGGAGAGGTCGAGACGTAGGCGATGCGCGAGCCGTCGGCGGAGAACGCGGGATCGGTGGCGTTCGCGGTGTCGGTCGTGATCTTGGCGAGCTGCGCCAGGTTCGCCCGCTCGGCGGCGTACAGCTGGAACTTCCCGCCGCGCGAGCTCGCGATGACGATCTCACCCACGACGTACGCGTCCGCCGCGGCCGTCTTGCCGCCCGGCGCGGTCGCCAGGTGAGGTTCGATGCCGGCCCGATGATCGCGCCCTGGTCGTCGGCGTAACTGGGCCGCAGGGTGTTACGTTGGTTCAGTCCGATCCCGACCCGGGGCTGGGCGAATTTCACGGAGCCCGCGATGACGTTGATGTTCCACGTGACCGCCAGCCCGCTTCCCGGCCCGCGAACCGTGAGCTGCGTCTTGCCGACGGTCCGCCCGGTCAGCATCCCCGTCTGCGCGTCGAAACCGGCGATGGCCGGGTCCACGATGAACCAGCGGAGTGGGGCCTCCGGGATCGGCGTGTGGTCCCCTGCGAGCGCCTGGGCGGAGAACTTGATCGTAGCGGTGAGCGGCACCTGAACCTCGCTCGAGAAGCGCGGAATCACCGCCATGGACTCGGCCACCCGGTGGACCGACACCTCGATGCTCTTGTTCTGGAGCAGCCCCGACACCGTGAGCGTCGCCTTGCCCGGGCCCGCGGCCGTCACGACGCCCGCCAGGCTCACCCGCGCGACGCTCTGGTCGCTCGAGGACCATTGTAGCACGAGCGGATTCACGGCTCGATTGTTTTGCGACGGCACTATCGCGTGCAACGTGTCGATCTCGCCCGGCGACAACATCAGCGGCGAGGTCTCCCGCACGGTGAGCTCCGCCGGCTGCACCACGACCGGCGCGGTCGCGGTCAGGCCGCCCAGCGCGGTCGCCTGGATCGTCCCCTGACCAGCCGCGAGCGCCACCACGTTGCCGTTCTGATCCACGCTGGCGACGTCCGGCCGCAGCGAATTCCAGGTCACGGCGACCGGCGCCGCCGGCGAGCCGTCCTCGCGCAGCGCGCGGGGAGAGACCCGGGTGTTCTCGGATGGCAACAGATAAATCGCGCCGGGCTCGAGGCGCAGCGCTGCCGCGGTGCCGCTGCCCGCCGGCTGGCCGCCGAGGGGATCGGGGCCCCCGGGGGGGGGGGGCACTGTCGTCTGCATCGGAGTCACTGGGGGAGGGACGGTGGCGGGAGGAGCCCCTGCGCCCCCAGTCACTTGCACGGCGGCCTGGCCTTTTCTCACTCCGACGCGCGCCTCGACGATGGCGACGCCATTGCCCACCCCCGTGACCGTGCCGTTGTTGTCGACTTTGGCGACGGCCAGGTTGTTGGACGACCAGATGATGCGGACGGTGGGGATGACGTTGCCGATACGGTCGAACGCCGTGGCGAGCAGTCCGCTCCGCTCCCCCACTCGGATGGTGATCGTCGGGGGAGCGACTTGGACTTCGGCGACGTTTTGTGCCAGCGCGGCGCCCGGGAGGGTGAGCGCGAGCGCCGCGAGAGGTGCACGATGGATCATGGCTTGGCGCAACGTAAGCCCGCCTAAATAGCGTTGTCAAGCCAACTTGCCACGGTGCGCGGGCGCACTTGCGTGGCCCAATTCCGCGGGTAAGCTATAGGCCACGCCCCGCCACAACCATGCGGAGGAAATCCGATGCTTGAGCAGATGGACTACACCGAGAGCAGTTGGCCGGGTCCGGGCTTCTCGGAGCCGATGTTCCCCTCGGCCCCCTCGCCCGCGCCCGTCCCTGCTCCGGCACCCGCGCCGATGTGGGACAAGCCCGCGGCGCCTGCTGCCAAAAAGCCGAAGGCCAAGAAGAAGGCGAAGAAAAAGAAAAAGAAAGCCGCGAAGAAGGCGCGTCCAAAAGCCAAGAAGAAAACCGCGAAGAAAAAGAAATCCGGCAAGAAAAAGCGCCGGCGCTAGAACACCTCGACGCGGCACTGCGGGAGCGCTTTACGGATGGCAATCGCCATCGCGTCGAGGCGCTCCCGCGGCACGTTCTGGATACCCGTATCGGCGGGCGCGCGCGCGAGCGAGTAGAGTTGGACCGCTGTGGGATCCGCCCGCACCAGTCGCGGCAGCCACGCCGCGACGCTCGCGTCGCTCGCACCGTCCCAGGCACGCCCTCTGACCACCATCGACTGAACCGTGTATGGCTTGAGCGCCCGGTACTCGGCGACGAGCCGGTCCGCATCGTAGGCCGCGCCGTTCACGTGCTCCAGCGGCCCCGGATCGAGCTTCATGAAACGACCGTCGAGCCGCATCAGGGCCGCGCGCATGGCCGGTTGCCCCGCGGTGAGGCCGTTGGACAAGATCCCGACCCGCGTCGTGGGCGCCGCCGCGGCTCGAGCCGCGAGCACCCGATCCACGACGACCGCGAAGCGCGGATGCAGCGTCGGCTCACCGTTCCCGGAAAAGGTGATCCAGTCGGGGCGCGAAGCGAGGCGGGCCAACGCGCGCGTCAGGCTGTGGACCACTTCGTCGGGCGAAGGCCAGCGCGATCCCGCGGCTCTGGGCGTGTTGCGGCCGCACTGACAGTACGGGCAGTCGAACGAACAGATCTTGGAGCCCAGCGGCAGGAGATTGACGCCCAGACTCACGCCGAGGCGGCGTGACCGCACCGGTCCGTACACCATCGTCTCCCACAACGGGGTTGCGTCGGCCATGGTGGAAGGTACGTTGGGGCGGACTTCAAACTGAAGAGGTGCGTCGTGCGCGGTGCGTGGTGCGTGGTGATTTTGGCGGCGGGATGCAGCGCGCCCGCGGTGCCCATGGGCGATCCGCCGGCGGAGATCACGGCGATGTTGACCCGCTCGGCGAACGATTGGAACCACGGTGATTTGGCGGGCTTCATGGGCGACTACGCCAACGACTCGCTCACGAGCTATGTGTCGGCCGGCCACGTGCGGTATGGCTGGCAGGCGCTCTACGACCGCTACCAGAAGAATTACTTCGCGCCCGGCAAGTCCCGCGATTCTCTCGCCTTCGAGGAAGTGCGCGTGCGTACGCTCACGCCCGATTTCGCCTACGCCACCGCCCGTTTCCGGCTGATCCGACGCGATTCGGTGGTCGCGAGCGGCCCCTTTACGCTGGTGCTCCAGCGGCAGGGGAATCGCTGGCGCATCCTGCACGACCACACCTCGGCGGACCCGAAACCGTGAGGCGCCGCTCGTTCCTCTGCTGTTGCGCCGCCCTGCTGATCAGCGCGTGCGGGCCGAGCGGCAAGGGCGTGATCGCACTCGAGGGCGCCACGCTGATCGACGGCGCGGGGGGCGCGCCCAAGGACGACGCGGTCATCCTGATTCGGAACGGGCACATCGAGGCGGTAGCCCGAGTCAATGAGATCCGGATCCCCAAGGGCGCCGACCGAATCAATCTGGTCGGGAAGACGATCATCCCCGGGCTGATCGACGCGCATGCTCACGTGGAGCGTTGGGCGGCGCCACGCTACCTCGCCTGGGGCGTCACCACCGTCCGCGACCTGCATAGCGACAACGACTCCGCGTTCGTCCTGAAGAACGACCTGAACCTGGGCGGGCTAGCGGGGCCCCGCATGTTCACCGCGGGGGCGATGATCGACGGTGCTCCCCCGACCTATCCCAACGCCACCGGCGTCGCGACGGCGGCGGAAGCGCGCCACGCGGTGGATCAGCGCGCCGTCGCCGGCGCCGATTACTTGAAGATCTACACGAGAATCACACCCAGCCTCCTGCAGCCCCTGATGGACGAGGCGCGGACGCTGCGGCTCCCCGTCGCGGCGCACCTCGGCAAGATCGACGCGCTGACGGCGGCGCGGGCGGGCGTCGTCTCCCTCGAGCACATGTCGGGGGTGGTGCAGGCGGCGGCGCGCAACCCCGCCGTGTACTATCGCGCACACGACCGCTTCCTGTCCGGCTGGACCACCGAGGAGCAAGGGTGGACGACGCTCGACTCGGCATCGCTGCATCGCACCGCGCAGGCGCTGGCCAAGACCAAAGTCGCGATCGTCCCGACACTCGTCGTGCACGAGATGCTGTCGCGGCTCGACAATCCGGCCCTGCTCATGCGGCCGGGCATGGAAGACGTCCCTCAAGACGCCACGAGTGTGCGCAGCGTAGCGAGCCTGCTGCGCCGCACGGGATGGCGGGCGCGCGACTTCCAGGGATTCCGGCGCGCGCGGACTCGCCAGGACCAGTTCGTGCGCGAGTTCAAGCGCGCCGGCGGCGTCATCGCCGCGGGCACCGACGCGGCGAATCAACTCTTGATCCCCGGGTTCTCGCTGCACGAGGAGATGGCGTTGCTCGTCGCGGCGGGGCTCACACCACTGGAAGCGATCACGTCCGCGACGCGGCGCGGCGCGCAGCTGCTGCACGCCGATTCCCTCGGCGTCGTGACGCCCGGTAAGGTCGCCGACCTGGTGGTCCTCAACGCGAACCCGGCCCACGACATCGCGGCCACCCACAACATCGCTTGGGTCATGATCCGCGGTCGCATCGTATCACCCGATTCTTTGAGGATCGCATGGAAAAAGTGAGTGCTCGCTCGCAGGCCATCTGCCTCCTGCTGTTGCTGCTCGGCGCGTGTCTTCGACCGGCAGACGGCGGAGGCGGCCGCTACGACGTCATCCTGCGTGGCGGCTCAATCGTGGACGGAAGCGGTAACCCGCGCTACCTGGGCGATGTCGCGATCGCGGACGATCGTATCGCGGCCGTCGGGTATCTGGGGTCCGCCACGGCGCGTGACACGCTCGACGTTCGCGGGCTCGTCGTCGCGCCCGGCTTCATCGACATGCTCGGTCAGTCGGAAGGGAGCGTCCTGATCGACAACCGGGTCCTCAGCAAGGTGACCCAGGGCGTCACGACGGAAATCACCGGTGAAGGCGGTTCTATCGCGCCCCTCACCGACCTGCTCGTCGTTGACGATTCCGCGTGGATGAAGAAGTACGGCGTCCAGGAGGATTGGCGCGATCTGAACGGCTACTTCGCGCACCTCGCGCGCTCCAGGAGCGCCGTCAACATCGCCACGTTCGTCGGGGCGACGCAGATCCGCCTCGCCGTGGTCGGCAAGCAGGACCGCCACGCCACGACCGAAGAGCTGGCACACATGGTGGCTCTGGTCGACACCGCGATGGAGCAGGGAGCCCTCGGGCTGTCGACAGCGCTCGAGTACACACCCGCCATCTACGCTCCGACCGAGGAGATCATCGCGCTCGCGCAGGCGGCTCGGCGCCACGGCGGCGTGTACGCGACCCACATGCGCAACGAGGGTGGGCAGATCGACCAGGCGTTGGACGAGACGTTCCGCATCGCGCGCGAGGCGAACATCCCGGCCGAGATCTGGCATCTCAAGGTCTCGGGGCGGCGCAATTGGGGCCGCATGCCCCACGTGCTGGAGCGTATCGATTCAGCCCGGGCGGAAGGATTGGATGTCACCGCCGACCAGTACCCCTATCTCGCCGGCGCGACGTCGCTCGACGCCTCCGTTCCGGCGTGGGCACATTCGGGCGGGAACGATTCGCTCATCGCGCGGCTGCGCGACCCGGCCACTCGCGCGCGGCTCCGCGCCGAGTTGCTCGCGCCTCCGCAGGCCACCGACCGGTTCTACCGGGCGACCGAAGGGCCCCAGGGCGTCATCGTGTTCCCGTTCGAGGATTCCCTTCATTACTTACAGGGGAAGCGCCTGTCCCAAATCGCGGCAGATCGTAAGAAAGACCCCATCGAGACGCTGTTCGACCTGGTCATCGCCGACCACGCGCGCAGCGGCGCGATCTATTTCCTCATGAGCGAGCCCGACGTGCAGGCCGGGATGAAGCAGTGGTGGGTGGGCGTAAACACCGACGCGGGCGGCGTCGCCCCCGACGGCCCGTTCGGCAAGGAGGGCACGCACCCGCGCGCCTACGGCTCCTTCACACGGATCCTGGGCCACTACGTGCGCGACGAAAGGCTCATGCCGCTCGAGTTCGCCGTCCGCAAAATGACGTCGCTCGCGGCGCAGCGTGTGGGCCTGGAGGATCGCGGCCTGATACGGCCCGGGATGTACGCCGACATCACCGTCTTCGATCCCAAGACGGTGCTCGACCGCGCGACATTTGAGCAGCCGCACCAGCCGTCGCTGGGCATCGAATACGTCTTCGTGAACGGGCAGGCGGTGCTGCGACACGGCAAGATGACCGACGCGCGGCCCGGGCGGGGCCTGCGCGGGCCCGGCTACATCCGGCGCCAGTAGCGTGACCCTCGGCCGGCTGCTCCTCGCGTGGTTGCCGGTCGCGGCACTGTTCGTCCTCGCCCCGCCCGTTGGCTACGCCTGGAACGACGTTGCCGCCGAGCGGGCGTTGGTCTGGTCCTTCAATCGATGGGAAATCGGCTGGCGGCTCGTCGAGGCCGCCGTCGTCACCCTGTTCGCCTCGCTATGGTTCGACTCGTTGGGCGCGGGCGGTTGGTGGCTGTTGTTTTTCCTGGTCGGCCTGCTCGTAGCCTTCCCGCGGCGCCTCGTCATGTGGCGGCACGTCGAGCCCCGGCGGCGGCGTCATCTGCTCGCGCACGCCGGGCTCGACGTTGCCCGCTACGTGGCCGCCGGTGCACTCCTCGCCTGGCGCCTCGCCTAGACGGCGTCCGCCCCGCAGGGAACCTTTCCATCTCGAATCGCTAATAGGGTCTGCACCTCTCAGTGGAGGACTGCCCCATGAAGTCCCTCACCAAGGCGATCGCCAAGCTCGAAACGCTGTTCCAGGACCGGGATACGCGGCCGGGAGTCCTGGCGCGCCAGATGCTGGGCAGGCAAAAACCCGGTGACGCAA
>WNGK01017863.1_pt1 | contig 12238 bp, 7 predicted proteins | sample 5400601 | NCBI WGS metagenome assembly WNGK01 (sample SAMN13153376, study PRJNA577476) | soil metagenome | isolation source: 60 cm soil or saprolite under Garry oak tree replicate 1 | place: USA:California | collected 2016-06-15
CCCCGTCTGCGGTGTTGCTCACCTTGCGAATATGCGAAAGCTATTCGACGCGGCTCGCGCCTTGCATCCGGGGCCATCTCGTCCGAAACGCGGCTCATGAGGGGTTCTGTATCAGCCTGCTAGAGGCGGGCAGGGCCCGCCTACCGACGACGGAGGATGTTCCATGAACTCGATCGTGGCGGCAAGTGCAAGTCACATCATCAGTTGGTAGTCAACAGCAATCCGCGAAGCAGGCAACGGCATGACAAGCCCGGCGCGTGGTAGGGTCGAGGTCTGGATGGCTCCGCTAGGTCCGGGTTTGCGGCCAAGGTCGACGTCAAACGATGATCGTATGAGCAGGATCGAAGCTTCACGGAGGATCGGTTTGGTCGCCCCCTATTTTCCGCCGCAGATTGGCGGGGCGAACATCTATTGCTACGAGCTTGCGAAGGCGCTGGCGGGCAAAGGGCACGAGGTCCATGTATTCGCGCACCCTGAGGCAACGAAGGATTCGGCGTACGTGCTTCATCCGATCTTGACCCTCGAGCTCGAGCCTGACCTCGAGCGACTGAACGACTTCGACGTGGATGTATGGCACTCGCTGTTCTTCTTCTATGCACCGCTGGCGCTGCGCAAGCCCAATGTGTTCGTTACCGGTCACGGCGATGACTTCTTCAGCCTGCGGATTCGGCGTCCCTTGCCCGGGAGGGCATGGATCGGCCGGCACCTGTCCTGGCGCTTCGGCCCGACGCTGCGGACGAAAGTCGACGCACGGCTGCAAGGTGCCGAGCTCGGCATGAACCGGCGGCTGTATGGCCGCGCGCTGCGCCGAGCGCGCCAGGTCATTGCGGTGAGCAGCTATTCGAAGGCGCGATTCTGCGAGGCATTTCCGGAAGCCTCGGACAAGACGACCGTCATCCCGCCCGGCGTGACCGAGCGGTTCTTCCGCAATGCGTCCGTCGGCAAAAGTAAAAATTCCTTTCTCACCGTCACCCGCCTCGACGACGGTGATCGCATCAAGAATGTCCACGGCGTCATCAATGCGCTGGCCGGACTGAAGAACGACTATGATTTTCGATATCGGATAGTTGCCGGCTCGGTGACAGGCAGCTATCGTCGCGAGCTCGAGCAACTGGTCGTCGATACGGGCCTTTCGGACAGGGTGGCGATCGAGGGGCGCAAGAGCGAGGAAGAACTGGCCGAGTGCTACGCCAGCGCAGGATTGTTTATCCTCGCGTCGTACGCCGAGGCAAAGAATTTCGAAGGGTTCGGCATCGTTTTCCTGGAAGCCAATGCGTCCGGAACACCCGTGCTGACCACGCGCGAGGGTGGTATGGTTGATTACGTCCGTGAAGGTGTAAATGGCTTCTTCACCGGGGATTCATCCCCGGCAGGGATCCAGGCCGCACTGAAGCGCTACCTCGACGGGGATCTCGGATTCGACGCCGCTCACGTCAAGCGCGCTCCGGAACCGTACCGCTGGACGCACATCGCCGACCGTGTGCTGGACCTGTACGCCGCTTACGGCAGCCGGTGATCGGCAGCCGTTCAACGATACTTCTTCGCCACCGACGCCTTCTCGACCATGTGTGGCATCAACGGCATCTTCGCCTATAGCAGTAAGGCACGGCCGGTCGATCCGGCCGAGCTGCTCCTGACGCGCGAGCATATGGCAGCGCGCGGGCCCGACGGTGTCGGGGAATGGTATTCGAGTGACCGGCGCATCGGATTCGGTCACCGGCGCCTCGCGATCATCGATCCGCGGCCCGAGGGCGCGCAACCGATGGCGACGGCCGATGCCAGGTTCTGGATCACGTTCAACGGCGAGATCTACAACTACGAAAGCCTGCGCAACGAGCTTCTGGCTGAAGGCGTCGTGTTCCGGAGCCATAGCGACACCGAGGTCCTGCTCTATCTCTACCGTCGGCATGGCGTCGACATGGTCAAGCGGCTGCGCGGGATGTTCGCTTTCGCGATCTGGGATCAAAGTGAAGGGACACTGTTTCTCGCGCGCGATCCGTACGGCATCAAGCCGCTTTACTACGCTGCGCAGGGTGGCGTGTTCAGGTTTGCTTCACAGGTCAAGGCGCTTCTGGCCGGCGGCGCAATATCGCGGGAAATCGAAGCGGCCGGCGTAACCGGATTTCTGCTTTGGGGGAGCGTTCCGGAACCCTACACAATCTACCGCGATATCCGGGCGCTTCCCGGCGGTAGCACGTTGCGCGTGTCGTCCACGGGTGTCGAGACACCTCGCCGCTACTGGGATCTGGGCGAGGTCGTCGCGCGCTCGAGCGACGCTGCCAGGCTCGTGCCGGCAGGAAGCGAAACGGACTACCTTCGCGAAGTCCTGCTCGATTCCGTGCGGGCACACCTGGTTGCGGACGTACCTGTAGGCGCGTTCCTGTCCGCCGGTCTGGACTCGAGCACCGTTGTCGGGTTGGCGCGGGAACTCAGCCCCGCGCCTATCGAGACGATAACGTTGACCACGGAGGAGTTCCGGGGAACGCGCAACGACGAGGGGCCGCTCGCGGCCGAGATCGCGCGCCATCTCGATGTCCGCCATCACTTGCGGACCATGAGCATGCATCAATTCGAATCCGAGCTGCCCGCGTTCCTCTCGGCAATGGACCAGCCGACGATTGATGGCCTCAACACCTGGCTGGTCTCGAAGGCGACGGCAGAGACGGGTCTCAAGGTGGCGCTGTCGGGACTTGGCGGCGACGAGTTGCTTGGCGGCTATCCGACATTCCGGAGCGTCCCGCGCATGGTCGAGCGATGGAGTGGCCTCAATCGCTTTCCCCTGCTCGGGCGGATGTTTTGCGGACTGTACTCCAGCCTGATCACGCCCTACACGAATGCCAACCCCAAGTATGCCGGCGTGCCGCGTTATGGCGGCAGCTTTCACGGCGCATACATGATCGAGCGCGGCGTGGTCGGACCGTGGGACCTTCGGCGAGTCCTCGACCGTGAATTCGCGGAGGAGGGAATCAAACGGCTTGGCGAAGATCTCGGTGAAACCTTTAGTCCCGGCGTCAACGCCTTTGCCAAGGTATCCATCCTGGAGTCGTCGCGCTACATGCGTAATCAGCTCCTGCGCGACTCGGACTGGGCTGGCATGGCACATTCCCTGGAGATACGCGTGCCTCTTGTCGACTCGGTCGTGATCGAAAAGCTCGCAGGCCTGGCTGCCGCGGGCCGCTTTCAATACAGCAAGGCGGTGTTGCCCCGGACGTTGAGAAATGGTTTGCCACCGGCGGTTGCGAGCCGGCCAAAGACCGGGTTCACGGTGCCGCTGTGGCAGTGGTTGCGCAACTCGCCTGCGATCGGGGAATGGAAACGCGTGAAATTCCTGCGGCGGCCGAACGTGCACGACTACAGTCGCTGGGCATACACGCTGCTATCGACCATGCCCGACACATCAGCGTTGCTTAAAGGCAGCAGGTAGGCTGCCAAGTCATGCTGCCGGGACAAACAACTCTCAAGGGCCTCCTCGAGGTTTGCAAATGAATGATTCGTCTCCCCCGCTGCGTATCGGGTTCCTCTCTTCAAGAGACCCGGGAGACCGCCGTGCGTGGTCCGGAGTGATGCATTACCTGGCGCGCACACTGAGCGCGCATTGCGGCGAGGTCATCGCATTGGGTCCGGTCGAATCGGCGCGGCGAAAGCGTCTGCGCGCCTGGGGGAAACGCTTCCGCCCTGTCTTGGGGAAGCGCTATGACGCCGGGCACAGCATCCTGGTATCGATGGAGTATGCCCGTCTATTTGCCTCCAAGCTGTCGCGGAATCCGGTGGACGTGATCTTCGCCCCGTCGGCCTCTACGGAAATTGCTTTTCTCAGGACGGACATCCCGATCGTTTATTTCTCGGACGCCACATTCGCCGCGTTGTGGGGCTACTACGACGATTTCGCCGATCTGCTCGGTGTGAGCAGATTCGAAGGGAATCTGGTGGAGCGACGCGCGATTCAAAGGTCTGCTCGGATCATCTACACGTCTGAATGGGCGAAGGCGTCGGCCATCCAGGATTACGCCGCTGACGCAAGCAAGATAGAGGTGGTCCCGTTTGGCGCCAACCTGGAGAGTCCACCGGACCGTGGGAGTTTATCGACAAGGAGCCGCGCAGACCATCTTCGCTTACTCTTCATTGGAGTCGATTGGCAGCGAAAGGGTGGGCCGATCGCCGTTGAGGCGTTTCAGGTTCTGCAGGCTCAGGGAATTCGCGTCAGTCTCACCATCGTCGGATGTCGGCCGCCCGGAGTGACCGAAACCGCCGATCTGAAGATCATTCCATTCCTCGACAATAACGATCCCCTGCAGGCCAGGAGAATCGCTGATCTGTACCTGAGTGCCGATATGCTCATCGTTCCAACCCGTGCCGACTGCGCCGGGATCGTTTTCTGCGAGGCTGCGGCTTACGGCTTGCCGGCGATTACGACGCACACCGGGGGCGTCCCGTCGGTGGTGGAGAATGAGGTGACCGGAGTGATGCTCGCTCCAGAAGCTCGCGGAAAGGATTACGCGGAGGCGATCGCATCACTATGGCACGATGAGCGCCGGCTGGCCGCGATGGCGTCGGCGAGCCGGAACGCATTCGAAACCAGGCTCAACTGGGATGCATGGGGTATATCTGCGGCAAGAGTCATTCGCTCTGCATGGAGCGAACGTCTTTCAGGGAAGGCTGTGACAACGCGTTAGGTTCAAATCGAATACAATTCGCACCTCAACTGGGAGCGCGGTTCCAATCGTGATTCGGGCAATCAAGAACATCGTCGACTACCGCGAGCTCATCGCCGTGCTCGCATGGAAGAACATTACCGTACGCTACAAACAAACATACGTTGGCATCGGGTGGGCGGTCATAAAGCCGCTCACTCTCATGCTGGTCTTCACGCTGGTGCGGGGCTTCGTCGGCATCCCCAGTGGCAATGTTCCATACCCGATTCTCGCCTTCGCCGCGCTCATGCCGTGGATCTTCTTTCAGGAATCGGCCTCGGATGGTGTCCTGAGTGTCGTTGGCAACGCGGGCTTGATTCGCAAGATCTATTTCCCGCGCGAGGTCTTCCCGATCATGGCGGTGGCGACAAAGCTTGTCGAACTGTGCATCAACGCGATGATTCTAGCGGCCTTGATGGTCTGGTTCGGGATGGTGCCCAGTGTTCAAATCTTCTGGGCGCCGGTGATCATTGTCTACACCATCCTTGCGTCGCTGACGATCGCGTTCGCTGGGGCGGCGATCAACGTCTATTACCGCGACGTGGGCGCTGCCCTGCCCACGCTGCTATCGCTGCTCATGTACGCTTCGCCCGTGATCTAAGCTTCCAGAATGTCGTACTGCGCGGTCTGCCGCCGGACCTGCCAGCCTTGCTGCCGGGGGCGATTCTGGTCGCCACGGTTCTGCCGATGAGCTACCTCTTCTTCAAGCGTGCGGAGTCGTACTTCGCCGACGTCATCTGACCGTCTCCCATCGACAATGGCGATCGTCGAAGTCAACCACGTCACGAAGGAGTTCCAGCTCGGCCAGTTGCACAGCCTGAAGCAGTCGGCGCTCGACGCCCTGGCGCGCGTGCGTGGTCAGCCGGTGATCGAGCGCGCGCCGTTCAAGGCGCTGGACGATGTCGACTTCGAGGTCGAGCGCGGCGAGGTGCTGGGCATCATCGGCAACAACGGGGCCGGAAAGAGCACCCTCCTAAAGCTCCTGGCAGGAATCAGCAAACCAACGCACGGCAACGTCGCTGTGAGAGCCAAGGTTGCTCCGCTGATCGAAGTCGGTGCGGGGTTGGTTGCTGATATGACTGGCCGTGAGAACGTTTTCCTCAACGCCACCATCCTCGGCATGAAGCGAGCCGAGATAGCAAGAAAATTTGATGAAATAGTTGCGTTCGCCGAATTGGAAGACTTCATCGACACACCGATCAAGCGCTACAGCTCGGGCATGCAAGTGCGGCTCGGGTTCTCCATAGCAACAAGTGTCCAAGCCGAGATCCTAATCATCGACGAAGTCCTGGCTGTCGGCGACCTGGCCTTTCAGCGCAAGTGCTTCGACCGAATGGAAGATCTGATCAATCGCGATGGCCGGACCGTAATCCTGGTGAGCCACAACATTCGACAGATAGAACGCATTTGCAAGCGCGCGATCCTCCTGGATCATGGACGAATCGAAGCCGACGGACTCCCGCCCAAGGTCTGCGATGACCTCTACCGTCGAAGCGAACAGCTGTCGCGTCAGGTAGCGGACAAGAAAGCCGCCAAGCTTGGACGTTGGCAAAGCTCCGGCGAGATCGAGGTTGGAGAAGTAGCCATTCTCGGACCGGATGACATGAAGCTTTCGCAGATCGCGCTCGGCGGGGCTCTTACAATCCAGGTCTCGTATCAAGTGAATACGGAGCTGGCGCGGCCGGTTTTCGGTATCGGAATCCACACCCCTGATTTTCTGTATCTCGCTACAGCAAATAGTGATTCACAGCTCAGCCGCGATAATCTCGCTCCGGGTCGATACGAGCTGTCGCTGCATATTCCGCACTTCCCATTTCTTCCGGGCGTGTATTGTGTGCGTGTTGGCGTAGCTTTGGGGAAGCTCTATAGCACTGCGTTCTACGCAGAAAACCTGGCCTCGTTTCAGGTCGTTGCTCCCTCGGTGCGCTGGGCAGAGTCGATGCGTGAGGGCTTGGTTCCTCTCGAAGGGCAATGGGCACTAAGGTGCGTCGGACACGATGATGGCGCTGGCACCGAGGACGGAGAGGATTCGAACATGGCGTCGCCCCGAGCAACCGCTCCCTGACCGAGCGCCGCGGCTGGAACGTGACATGGGTAAGTTTTATGAGTACAGGGTTCGTGAGGGCGCCGAAAGCGCCCCGGCGAAACTTTTGGCGCTGGTTGGCAAAGGCAGCCGAGTACTCGAGATCGGATGTTCGACTGGCTCCCAAACGCGCGTCCTTGCAAATGAACTAGGGTGCCAAGTTGTTGCGATCGAAATCGATCCAGAAGCTGCCGAACATGCTCGTCCCTACTGTCAACACCTTGTCGTCGGGAGCATCGAGTCGCTCAATGCCGCCGAGTTGGCGCCAGGCGAGCCCTATGACGTGGTTATTTGTGCTGACGTTCTCGAGCACCTTCTCGATCCGCGATTGGCTTTGGAAAAGGTTCGGCCGCTGATCTCGTCGAATGGTTGCTTGCTTGCGTCGATCCCCAATGTAACGCATTCGGCGCTGGTCTTCGAGATGATGAACGGTCGGTTCGAGTATCGCGATTACGGGCTGCTCGATACGACTCACATTCGTTTTTTTGACAGATACGGAGTTCTGCGCCTTTTCGAGGATGCCGGCTATTTCGTAGAGAAGCTCGATCGGGTCGTGATCCCGCCGGAAAAGACCGAGTTCCGTGTGGTCCCGGCAGACGACGCAGACCGCTTCGTTCTGAACTACATGGATCGTCGCAATCCCGACAGTGACACGTTTCAGTTCATCATACGGGCAATACCGGCGGTGACCCTTGACCATTCGAAGAGCGCACTGGAATCTGCCCGGCGACGACTCGAGAAGTCGGAGCGAGAGCTCGTTGCGCTACGCGAGCAGTTGTCGCGGCGCAGTTCGGAGCTCGAGTGGGTAGAGCGTCGACCGTGGAATCGAATGACTAATTTCATTCGTGGTCTCCTTTCCCGGGGGGCCGGATAAGTGCTGACCAATCGTGCGTGATCATAGCCAGCTGCGAGCGATCGCGTTCTATTTGCCCCAATTCCACCCGATACTCGAGAACGACGAATGGTGGGGCGCTGGTTTCACCGAGTGGCGCAACGTTGCGAAGGCTCGACCGCTGTTTCCGGGGCACTATCAGCCGCACTTGCCGGCGGATCTGGGTTTTTACGATCTGCGCTTGCCCGAAGTGCGTGAGGCTCAGGCAGCACTCGCCCGACAATATGGAATTCACGGTTTCTGCTATTACCACTATTGGTTCAGCGGACGACGCATTCTCGAGCGGCCCTTCGCGGAGGTTCTTTCATCGGGTAAGCCGGAGTTTCCGTTCTGCCTATGTTGGGCCAACGAAAACTGGACTCGTGTCTGGGATGGCAGCGCACAGCAAGTGCTGCTCGAGCAGCATTACAGCGCCGAGGACGATCTCGCGCATATTCGCTCACTGATCCCGGCCTTCGCCGATCCGCGCTACATCCGCATCGACGGGCGACCGCTATTTCTCGTCTACAGGAGCGAGTTGCTCCCGGACCCAGCTCGAACGGCAGAGATCTGGCGCAAGGAAGTCGCGAGGGCAGGGCTCGGTGATCTTTACCTGGCGCGTGTCGAAAACTTTGTTTCCGGAATCGATCCGAAAACGATCGGCTTCGATGCGGCGGTCGAATTCGCGCCCAATGGAGTAAACGTCGGCAAGCCCAAGTTCCGTGGCCCGATTCACCGTTTTCTCGCGAGATCGGGCCTTCTGCCCGGAGCTTATATCGACGGTAAGGTGATCAATTATCGAGCCTTGATGCTTGGAATGCTCGCCAAGGCCGAACCTGGCTTTAAACGCTTCCGCTGCGTGACGCCGATGTGGGACAACACGGCTCGTCGACGAACGCGTGCCCATATCTACTTCGGGTCGACGCCGCAGCTGTACCAGGTTTGGCTGGCGGAAATGGCAACGCGAGTGATCGACAGATCCCCACCGGAGGAGCGGATCGTGTTCGTGAACGCCTGGAACGAATGGGCCGAGGGCTGTCACCTCGAGCCGGATCTCGAGTGGGGCCGCGAGTATCTCGAGGCGACCAAAGCGGCGCTCGACGCAGCGAATGGTGCAGCAACCGCCCAAAAAAGCGATTCACCAATGTCGCCACGCACCTATCCCGCGGCAAAGCAGCTCTACTGGAGGGCACTTGCTTTCCTGGCGGAGCAGCGCGATCTCCTCAACAACCTCCTGGGACGACATAGCTGACGCCCCTCTGGCGCGTCAGTCAGCGGATTCGCCTCCCCGGTCATTCGGAAGCTCTAACGCGCCATCGAACGCTTGGTGACGGCCGCGGCTTTATGAGCGTGACGACCTTAGCGCGCCTAAGTGATTCCCGAGCATCAAGGCGCGGCGACGGCGGTTTTGTATGAAACAGGCCACCCGACTCGGACCTGCGTAATGTCAAGAAATCTTACATTCGGCTATTCGACAAATCTGGACTGTTGGTTTTAGCCCCTCGAACCCTTTGTAATTAAATTTACTTCGCGCTAAACTATGCCATTGGCATGGAATTCGCTGTGGTAAAGGGATAAGAAAAGGCCGCCAAGCTTGTACGCAACAAGTGCGTCAGTCGCAGACGCGGCCCCAGGGATCCTCGAGAATAGGTGACAGCAGTGAATATGCTGAGCAGGACCTCATGCGTCCTATTTTTGTGTTGCCTGTCGATTGTGGGCCTGACCTCCGGGAGCGCCTGGTCCCAGGTTAATGTCTGGACGCATCGCTACGACAACGCCCGCACGGGCGCGAACCTGGCCGAAACACAGCTCAATACGTCGACCGTCGATCCGAATCAGTTCGGGAAGCTGTTCAGTTACGCCGTCGACGCCGATGTCTATGGTCAGCCGCTGGTCATCAATAACGTCAGCGTTCCCGGCAAGGGCACGCATAACGTGGTCTATGTCGCCACAAACAACAATAGCGTCTACGCCTTCGATGCCGACAACAATCAAGGAGCCAATGCTCTGCCGCTCTGGCACGTGAACTTCAATGGTCCGGGCATCACACCCGTTCCCGCGACGGAAGTCGGAGGCGGCAGCAACGTTCGCACACCCGGGCCGATCGGCATCATGGGCACGCCGGTGATCGACCGAACGACCGGGACGATATACCTGGTCGCGCGCACCAAGGAGGCGGTGGGTGGCAACGTTAGTTACAAGCAACGGCTGCACGCCCTCGATATCACCACCGGGGCCGAGAAATTCGGAGGACCAGCGGTCATCCAGGGCTCCGTCTCCGGTTCCGGGTCCGATAGCGTAGGTGGTGTCGTCACCTTCAATCCCTTGACGCAGAACCAGCGTCCGGGTTTGGCACTCGCCAATGGCAACGTCTATATCGCCTGGGCGTCGCACGGGGACACGGATCCCTTCCACGGCTGGGTCATGGCCTACAGCGCATCCACGCTCCAGCAAATTGGCGTGTTCTGCGTGACGCCAAATGGGGGATGGGGCGGTATCTGGCAGTCCGGCCAGCCGCCCTCGGTTGATGCCTCGGGAAATCTGTACCTCGCGACCGGTAACGGCTCTTTCGACGGCAGCAAGAATTTCGGCCAGACCATTCTCAAGCTGAATCCGAATCTGTCAACAGTGCTCGACTGGTTTACCCCGGACAATTGGTCATCGTTGAACGCTGGCGACATGGACCTGGGATCCGCAGGGGTTCTCCTGGTTCCAGGAACAAACGACGTGGTTGGTGCGGGCAAGGACGGCCAGTTCTGGGTTGTGAACTCGGCCGGGATGGGCCACACGCAAGCCGGTAACGGGCAGATCGTGCAGAACTTCCAGGTCACGAGTGGCGGGAACATTCACGGTGCGCCCGCCTATTGGAACGGCCCCGCGGGGCCGCGGGCTTATGTCTGGGGCGAAGTCGATTATCTGAAGGCATTCGCTTTCAGTGGCTCGACCTTCAATACAACACCGGTCAGCGAATCCACTTACGCGGCACCGCACGGCATGCCCGGTGGTTTCCTGGCAGTCTCCGCCAACGGCAGCCAGGCAGGCAGCGGCATCCTCTGGGCTTCGCTTCCCTACGCCGACGACGCCGATGGCGAGATCGTTTCCGGTGTACTGCGCGCCTTCGACGCCTCCGATCTCACTCACGAGTTGTGGAACACGCGTATGATCCCGGCGCGCGATGACCTGGGGAATTTCGCCAAATTCGTCCCGCCGACGGTCGCCAACGGCCGCGTCTACGCACCAAGCTTCTCCAACCGGCTTCACGTCTACGGGCTTCTCTCGTCCATGCCGCCGACCACCGGCGGCGTGCTCGCCGGAAGCAGAGTTGCATCTACCGCCACGATCAATCTGTCCTCGGTCGGTACGTCGGATTGGGCCGATTGGCCCGGATACGACGGGAAAGCCACCGGCAGCGAACAGATCAGCGATTTCGTTTCCCTGGGTCCCGACGCCACGGCTTACAGCAACGATGCACGGACCCTGACCTGGACCGACGGAATGCTGAAGGTCTGCAATGCGACCGCGGGAGGCGTCTATACCAGCGGGACAAGCAACGGCTTCCTGATCACTGTTCCCGCGGATACGACCAATCGAACGCTGAGCCTCTACGTGGGCGGCGCGAATTCGCGAGGCATGCTGACCGCGCATCTCTCCGACGGTTCGGCGCCCGACTTCGTGGACACGGGATTCTCGGGCACGGGTCAGTACGATGGGATTTACACACTCAACTATCAGGCGGCAGCGGCGGGCCAGCAACTCACCGTTGTCTGGACCGTATTCTCGGGCGCAGGAAATGTAACGCTGCAGGGAGCGGCACTCAGAAACGGTCCGGGTGTTCCGCCGCCCCTCGGACTCGTTCCGCTGGTCAACCCGAGTTTCGAAATCCCAGCGATGAGCGGCGGCTATCAGTACAACCCGAGCGCGCCCGGTATTGGCTGGACCTTCAGCAGCAGCAGCGGCATCCAGGGCAATGGTAGTGCGTGGGGTGCCGCCCTAGCGCCTGACATCTGCCAGACCGCGTTCATTCAGGGTACCGGCACCATCAGCCAGACGCTGACTCTCAATGCCGGTAGTTATACGCTCTCGCTTCAGGCGGCGCTGCGGCCGAGTGGCGTCTCCCCCTTCGTGCAGCCGGTCAAGGTGACGGTGGACGGGCTGCAGATCGGCAGCCTGATATCGCCGGCAACCACGAGCTTCGCCCCGTTCAGCATTCCGTTCTCGGTGGCTACCAGCGGCGCGCATACGCTCACACTCAGCGGGACGGACTCGGCTGACAAAACGACTTTCATCGACGCTGTCACGCTGACTTCGACCAGCCTGGTCGCCACGACGACGACATTAGGAAGTTCGGCCAATCCGTCCACCGTGGGTGCGAATGTCACGTTCACCGCCACCGTGACCGGCATCGCTCCAACCGGCAATGTCGCTTTCACCGCGGATGGGACGACGCTGAGCGGGTGCGGCGCTGCGGCGCTGCCGTCCGGCACCGCCAATTCCAAATCCTCCACGTGCAGCACGTCGGCCCTTGCTGCCGGCACGCATAGTATCGTGGCGACCTACGGCGGGGATGCGGCCAACAACGGCTCGACCAGCAGC
>WNGK01020590.1_pt1 | contig 12235 bp, 8 predicted proteins | sample 5400601 | NCBI WGS metagenome assembly WNGK01 (sample SAMN13153376, study PRJNA577476) | soil metagenome | isolation source: 60 cm soil or saprolite under Garry oak tree replicate 1 | place: USA:California | collected 2016-06-15
AGGGGAATTCCGACGATGGCGAGCAGCACGCTCGACCAGACGATCTCCTGCATGGTCTGCCAGAACCGGTGCAGAACATTCTCCTCGACGACGATGCGGGGAATGGCGGCGACGATTTCCGTGGGCAACGGTACGATGAAGCGATTGATGGCACCCACGCGCGCGAGCAGCTCGACAACCGTGATCACGCCAAGCACCGTGACGACGCCGGCAACGCGCGCGCCGCCACGCGTCGACCACCAACCCCTCGAGCTCATGTCCGGTCTCCCGCGTGCAGGAAGCGCGACTCGTTGTCTTGGATGCCGCGGCTGGCCTCCTCGCGCAAGTCGTGCCAGATCTCTGCCACATAGTGTCCGAAAGCCTCGCTGCTCACGACGTCGGAGTCGCGCGGATGGGGAAGATCAATGTCCACCGTGCGCTTCAGACGACCCGGACGGTACGTCATCACCAGCACGCGATCGGAGAGCTGCACCGCCTCGGTCAGATTGTGCGTGATGAGCAGCGTCGTCTGCTTGAGCGTCTGCTGAATCTGCAGGATCTTGTCACCCAGCAGCAAGCGCGTCTGCTCGTCGAGCGCCGCGAAGGGCTCGTCCATGAGCAGAATGCGCGGCTCCGAGGCGAGCGTCCGTGCCAGCGCGACGCGCTGCCGCATGCCGCCTGAGAGCTCCGCAGGAAAGCGTCGCTCGAATCCCGCCAGGCCAACCATCGACACGAAATGCGAGGCGCGTTGCAGGCGCTCCGGCTTGGCGACGCCGGAGATCTCGAGCGGAAGCGCGACATTTTCGAGCACGGTGCGCCACGGGAAGGTCGATTCTTCCTGAAACACCATGCCGATCGCGGCATGCGTTCCGGAAACGATTTCGCCGGCGACCGTGACACGACCCTCGTAGTCGCCGAGCAGCCCGCCGATGACGTTGAACAAGGTCGACTTGCCGCACCCGGACGGCCCGATAATGGAAACGAATTCGCCGGTCGCGACCGCAAAGGAAACGTCGTCGACCGCATCGATGACGCCTTCGCCGGTCGTGAAACGCTTGCTGACGCGCTCGACCGCGAGCAGTGCGGGCGCCGACGATGCTGCGGGGGTGCTCGTCGGCTGGAGTCGCGGAGTCACGTGCGAAAGGCTGGCTTCATGGAAGACGGCGTGCTCGGCGCGCTCATCGCTTCCTCGCCGGCGCTCACGCGAAACCCGACGCGCCTTACTGCCGCGGAAGAATCTGAATCAAATCCGCGACCTGTTCCTTGGTCAGCGGCGTCGCCGTGAACTTGAGCGCGACCGCGTCTTGAACGATGAGGTCGAGCCCGACGACCTTGTCGGGATCGACCGCGGCCTTGGGAAAAAAGTCGTCGCGCGTGCGCTTCGCCATCGCGACGGGAATTCCGACGAACTCGGCGTAGGTTTTCAATGGGGCGGGGTCGTTCGAGTACATCCATTCGATGGTTTCGCGGTACGCCTTCATGTAGCGCTCGAGCGCGGGCTTGCGGGTCTGCAGGGTCTGCACGTTGGTGATCAGGACCCGGACCGTCTGCCCCTTGAAAATAGCCGCGTCGTTGCCGCTGGCGATGACGCGGATCTTGCCCTCGTCGAGTTGCTGCAGTCCGAACGGAGGCGCGGACCAGCCGACGTCGATCTGTCCCGACATGACCTGCGTCAGGGTCGGCGCCGGTCCACCCGTCGCCGTGGGCTTGGCCTTGAGGTCGTACTGCTTGATGAACGCGGTGACGATCCCATGCGTCGACGAGCCGTTGGTGGAGTACGCGATCGTCTTGCCGTCCGTGTCCTTGAGCGACTTGATCGGTGAGGTCGTCGGCGCGTACCAGAAAAGATCGGCGGCGCCCGTGGTCTCCGCGCCGATGATGCGCACGGGAGCGCCCTTCGAGAACGCGGACAGGACACCCATGATCCCCGTCGCCACGCCGATATCGACGCTTCCCGAGATCACCGCCTGCTGCGTTTCGCCTGCGCCCTGCGTCCAGAGAATCTCGAGGTTCAAGCCGTACTTTTTGAAAATGCCCGCTCGCTGGCCGACCTCGGAGATCGACGTGTCCCAGTTGCCGCGCTGGCCCGCCGCGATCTTCACCGTTTCCTGCGCAAGGGCGGTCTGCAGCGCGCCCCCGAGCGCCCACGCCGCCACCACGCCGCAGAGGGTGTTGAGCCTGCTCATCGATTCCTCCTGCCCCTTGTTGTGTACCCCAGCGCAACGGTGCCGCGCTCGAGCGCCTTGAGTGTCGCGTGCGGCGCCGCGGCGCGTCAAGCCGGTGCGCGCGCCCTGGTCGGGACCGGCGAACTTAGCGCAAGCTCTTGGTCGCTGACGCCCAAGGTCTTCCAATTGGTCGTCTTGGGGACGATGCCCTCGAACGACTGCAGCTTGACGTGGGGGACATGCGCCGGCGACGTGCCGATCGCCGCGCCTCCGCCGCGCACGATTCGGGCTGCGTCGACCATGATGCGCCTGAATTCCACGATCGCAACGTCGCTTGCCCCGAGGCGCTCGCGCGAGCGATCGGCGATGGGCCCCATGGTCTCCCACATCGCGATGTCCTGATTGGGAATGCCGTCGATCCCGGTGTGGCTGCCGAGCTTCATGGCGTTGCGATCCTGGAGATAATTGTTGGCGCGGGTGCGGATGCGACGAAAGTCCGTGTCGAGATCGATCCCCACCTGCGCTCCGCAAAACTTTCGCCATGCTTCCTGATCGATGCCTTCCTTGTCACTCCAGGCGATGAAGTAGAACATCGTGTTGACGTCGTCCATCGGGATGTTGAGGATCGACAGCTTGTACATGTCGTTGGGCGGGATCAACACCGTGAACGGCGCCACGAACAAAGTGATGCGCAGGTAATCGTGGGTGTTCGCATCCTTGATGGGGCGGCGTATGGCGACGTAACGAAACCCGAAGTCGGTGGGCCGAACCTGCAGCCGCGGAGCCCTGTCGGTCGAGGGCCGCGGCCAGGCGTTGGCGGTGGCTTTGGCGCTGTCGACCCGCGCCGGCGGCATATCCGTCGAATGCAGGCTCGAGCTGTGCGCTGAATCGATGGCGCCCTCGAGCACCTGCGCCCAATTGCATCCCACGTGCATCTTGACCACGCTGGTGCGTATGTCAGGGGAGGGGGTCCAGGCCGGAGGCTCGAATTCGCTCACCGCATCGGCCGGCCCCATCCAGATCCAGACAAAGCCGCCGGCCTCGCGGCAAGGATAAGCCTTGTGCTTGACTTTCTGCGCAAGGCAGCTCTCGCGCGGCTCGGAAGGCATATCCACGACATTCCCCTCGACATCGATCTTCCAGCCGTGATACAGGCAGCGCAGGCCGGATTCTTCGTTGCGGCCCAGCGCGAGCGAGGCGCGGCGGTGGGGACAGTGCTCGTCGACCACGCCCAGGCGCCCATCGCTGTCTCGAAAAGCGACCAGGTCCTCGCCGAGCAGGCGCACGCGCACGGGTTTGCCATCGGACTCGGCGACCTCCTCCGACAAGCACGCCGGAATCCAATGCTGGCGCATCAAACGACCCATGGGGGCGTCGCCTTCGACGCGGCAGAGCAGATCGTTATCTTCGACGTTTAACATGGGGAGCCTCCGGATTGTCACGCAGAACGGGTTGCCGCGTCCGGCCGACCCGAATAATATTAGGTCTATAAGCAAATCATACGGCTTTTCAGCGAGTCATGTCGAGCGTGCCCGCAGTCGCAGCCCCAGAGCAGTTACGTCTAGTCGTGACTGCCCGGTCCGAGATCGCCAGAGACATTGTCAGCTTCGAACTGCGCGACCCCGCTAGGGCGGATTTGCCGAAGTTCAGCGCGGGCGCACATATCGCGCTGCGCGCGCCGAATGGCCGGGAGCGCAAGTATTCGCTGTGCAACGACCCGCAGGAGCGGGATCGATACGTCATCGCAGTCAAGCGCGAGAACGCCGGCACCGGAGGATCGGCCAGCCTGATCGACGATGCGAAGCCTGGCGCGCGCCTCGAGGCCATCGCACCGCGCAACGACTTTGCTCTCCCTCCGCGCGCCTCGGACTTCCTGTTCATCGCCGGCGGCATCGGTATCACGCCCATCATGGCCATGGTGCGACATCTCAAATCGGTGGGAACGGCGCGCTTCAAGCTGTACTACTGCACCCGCAGCCCCGAGGAGACCGCGTTTCTCGACGAGCTGAGCGCGCCCGAATACCGAGGTCACGTTGTATTCCACCACGATCACGGCGATCCCGGTCGCTACCTCGACCCCTGGCCGCTGCTCGAGCGTCCAACCGGCGCTCACGTCTACTGCTGCGGCCCCCGATCGATGCTCGAGGCCGTGAGAGACATGACCGGGCACTGGTCGTCGGGGAAAGTGCATTTCGAAAGCTTTGCCGACGCCGCGGCGATCCGAACCTCGCGCGACCGGCCGTTTCGCGTTCGACTCGCACGTTCGGGCTTTGTCGTCGACGTAGGCGCTGACCAGTCGATCCTCGAGGCGCTGCGCGCCGCGGGGCTCACCGTTCCCAGTTCCTGCGAAAGCGGGACCTGCGGCACCTGCCGTACGCGGCTTGTCGCGGGCGTTGCCGATCACCGCGATCTCGTGCTCTCCGATGCGGAGCGCGAATCCGACGTGATGGTTTGCGTGTCGCGCGCGGTCTCCGATGAGCTCACCATCGACCGCTGAGTCGGCGACGGCTCAACGAAAACTGCGCGTAGGCATTGCCGGACTGGGCCGGGCTTTCACGCTGATGCTGCCGACGCTGACCGCCGACCCGCGCATCGAGCTCGTCGCCGCAGCCGACCCTCGCACCGAGGCGACGCGGCAATTCGGAAGCGACTTCGGCGGGAACGTCTACGCGTCGGTAGAAGAGCTCGCACGCGATCCGGATGTCGAAGTGCTCTATATCGCGACTCCCCATCAACACCACGCGGAGCACGTGAAGATCGCGGCGGCGGGAGGCAAGCACGCGCTGGTCGAGAAACCCATGGCGATCACGCTGGCGCAGTGCAGGCAGATGATCGAGGCGGTCGAGCAAGCCCGCGTGCAACTCATCGTCGGCCACAGCCACAGCTTCGACCGTCCCATCCTGCGCGCGCGCGAGATCGTCGATAGCGGCGAGGTGGGCGCCGTGCGCATGATCAGCGCGCAATACTACACAGACTTCATCTATCGCCCGCGCCGGCCGGAGGAGCTCGTCTCCGAGGACGGCGGCGGCGTGGTGTTCAACCAGGGCGCGCACCAGGTCGACATCGTTCGGCTCCTTGCGGGCGGCCAGGTGAGGGGCGTGCGCGCGGTGACAGGCGCCTGGGATCGCTCGAGGCCGGCCGATGGCGCGTATGCCGCGCTCCTGACGTTCGACAATGGGATCTTTGCATCGCTGGTGTACAGCGGCTATGCGCATTTCGACGGCGATGAATTCTGCGGGTGGATCGGCGAGCTGGGCGCGCCCAAGGATGCGAGCCGTCACGGTGCGGCGCGCGAGAACCTGCGACGGGCCGCGGATGCGGATGAAGAAGCCGCTCTCAAGAACGCCCGCAATTATGGCGGACAGGACTACGCGCAGCAGGCTCCGACCATGCGCTGGCATCAGCACTTCGGATCGATTCTGGTATCGTGCGACCGCGCCGATCTTCGGCCGCTTCCGGGCGGCGTCATGATTTATGGCGACGCGGAGGTGCGCATGGACAAGCTGCCGCCTCCGCAGATCCCTCGCGCGGAAGTCATCGACGAGCTCTACGATGAGTGTGCCTGGCCATCCGGCAATCTGCGCAGGAGAACCGCGAAATTCATCTCGAGAGTCAAACAAGCCTTGCGCCCTGACCGGAGCCATGTTGACGTGACAACGCGACCGAAGCCCATCACCGCGAACGCGCGGTGGAAAACCTCGCCGCCTCCCGAGCAGGCCGCCCCCGGCAGGCGCAAGCGCGGAACCGAAACCGATGCGCAGCGCCTCGTGCGTCGCTGGCGCGACGCGGTGCCTAACGACCGCATGGCGCATCTCGTCAAGGATGCCACGCGCGCGCTGGTGCGCGCGCTGCAAATGCGGCTCGCGGAGCATGACATTCCGTTCGGGCATTGGACGTTTCTTCGCATTCTCTGGGAGCGCGACGGTCTGACGCAGCGGGAGCTGAGCCGGGAGGCCGGGGTGATGGAGCCCACGACGTTTGCCGCCCTCAAGGCGATGGAGACGCGCGGCCATATCGAGCGCCGCCAGCTTCCGGGCAACCGCAGGAAGGTTCACATCTTTCTGACGGCGCAAGGCCGCGCGCTCAAGCGCACACTCGTCCCACTCGCCGAAGACGTCAACCGTATCGCGGTACGTGGCGTCGCGCCTGCGGATATTGCCGCTGCGCGCCGAACCCTGCTCGCGATCCTCGTCAACCTTGCGCGCAACGAGCTCGAGGCGTTGAGCCTTATCGTCGACCGCGCTGGCAGGGCAGGTCGCGGCGCTCGGTTTCGTAATCGATCGCGGGAGAGCGCCGGTGAATAAGCTGCGCCTGACCCTGTCTTGCTGGGACTACGACCGCACTCGCGCGCTCGCTGACGGCAGCGTGCGGCCGCAGGGTATCGAGCTCAACTATTTGAACCTGCATGTCGAGGAAACGTTCTTCCGCATGCTCCGGCATCGCGAATTCGACGTGGCCGAAATGTCGCTCTCCTCCTACGCAGTGTCGGCCGCTCGCGACGATCCTCCGTTTATCGCCATTCCGGTGTTTCCTTCGCGATTTTTTCGTCAGTCGTGCATTTTTGTTTGCAGCAGGAGCGGAATCCGTGAACCGAAGGACCTCCTGGGAAAGCGAATAGGCACGCCCGAATATCAGATGACCGCGCCGGTCTGGATTCGCGGCTTCCTGCACGACGAGTACGGCGTGGATCCGGCGGCAGTCGAGTATTTCACTGGCGGGGAAGAGGAGCCCGGACGCGACGAGAAGCTCAAGCTCGATCTGCCGCCGAAATTCAAGGTCAGGCGTATCGGGCCGTCGCAGACACTCGCGCAGATGATCGCCGACGGCGAAATCGATGCGCTGCATACCGCGCGCATTCCATCGACGTTCCAATCGCGGCCTGACGCGGTCAGACGCCTGTTCGAGAACTACGTTGACGTCGAGCGCGCGTACTATCGCAAGACGAGGATCTTTCCCATCATGCACACCGTTGTGATTCGCCGCGATGTGTATCGCAAGAACCCGTGGATTGCAGGCTCGCTGTTCGAGGCCTTCGTCGAGGCGAAGCAGCGCGTCTATGAGAATCTTTATACGACCTCGGCCCTCACGACCATGCTTCCGTGGCAGATCGCGCAGGTCGAAGAGGTGCGGCGGGAAATGGGCGACGATTGGTGGCCATACGGGTTCGGGCCCAACCGCAACGTGCTGGACACGTTCCTGCGCTATCACCACGAGCAGGGGCTGTCGAAGCGCAGATTGCAGCCCGAGGAGCTTTTCGCGCCCGAAACGCTGGACGCGTTCAAGGTCTGAGTGACAAGCGCAAGTATTCCGAGGTAGCGGGGGATCTCGCCAGCACTGGCCATCGGGCGCTCATCCGCCGGCACGACAAGGCAAGGGCCCGCGATGCGGGCCCTTGCTGTTCCTGTGCGTTGCGCACGCGTGCCTGATGTTTCGACCTCAGTCGTCGCCGTTGTCGTCGGCGTCTTCCGGAGGAGCGGCCGGAACAAGCGATCCGAACAAGCCGTGCGCTTCCTCGAATGGGCCCGCGGTGAAGAACAGCGTCGTCTTCGGCCCGGCGGCGGCGCCGTTGCCGAAGCTGATCGACCACAACCCGTCGATCTTGAGCGGCGGGCCGTCCGCGCTATGAAGAACGCCGACGTGCTTGAATTCGTCGTCGCCCTTCTTGGGCTCGTAGGCGTGGATGCGGCCGTCTCCAAAATTGCCGACCAGCAAGTCGTCGCTGAACTTGCCAAACAGCGCCGGTGACTGTGCCAGCCCCCAGGGTGAATTGAGGGTCCCCTTCGATGCGACGCGCTGGATCAGTGCCCCTGCGGTCGTGAAGGCATTCACGAAGCCGTGCCCGATACCCGGGACATCGTCGTGCTTGTCCGCGTCCTGCAGCGCGTACGTGACGTAGATGATGTCACTCAAGTTCCGGATACCGAACGGCGCGTAGCCCTTGGGAAGCGTGGGGTCTGTGAACGCACCCGGATGGTGGACCGGCTTGAAGTCCTTGTCGAAAACGTCGACGGTTCCGGCATGAAAGTTGGTGGCGTAAAGGAAGTCGCCATTGATCGTGCTGGCAATGGCGAGCCCCTTGTAGACGGCGTCGGGGGTTGTCACGGCGAGCGTTGCTTGACTCGATATCGGGGGCGGCGGCACTCCTGGATTCCAGCCCAAGATCGTTCCATCCTCAGTGGCGAAGACGAAGCGAGCGGGGCCGCTCGCGCCGCCGCTGGTGACAATAAACCCGGCTCCGCCGTTGAAGACAACACCGGTCGGCGCACTAGGCACATTGACGCAATGGCACGGAATGCTCGTGAGCAGGACTTTGGCGCCCGCGCCGGTATAAAGCGTCGCCGTATCGCTGCCGTTATTGGCGACCCACCATGGCGACGTTGCGCTCGAGACCAATCCCCAGGCGTTGACCAGGGAGGGATCCACCAAGTCGGCGGGGACCGCACCATCGGACACCAGATTATGCTGAGTATAGAACTGGGCGATGGCAGGGCTTGCGCCTCCGAGAATCAGCGCCATCGATAGCGATGTTATGAAAAGAAGCATTCTTCGCATGAGTGTCTCCTCTTTAGCCCGATGCGCGGTCCGATGAGGTGCGACCTCGCCGGGTCGCAGCGGGCTCGGGTATTGGCCGAAAAATGGCTTTGCGGATTGACACCACTCGACTTGAAATGACGGGTCGCTGTCGCGCCGCGTTTGCCGATTTGAGATCGTGTCGCAGGCTTGAGCCAGAGTTGATGGCTGCCGCCCAGGCGCACACCAAGGGGCCGCCGCCTAGAACACCGGCCACAATGACATGTCCTGCCCCTCCGCTCAGTCCAGCGCGAAGTGCTCAGCCAACTTCAGCCCGAAACCGTCACCGACGTTTTGGCAAACAGCGGGTGGCGAAGGACTATTCCGCCGCGAAATCTGGTACACGGCGCATCGATGTCGATCCGCCTCAGACGGCCTCTCCCCACCGGCCGAGCGTGCGGATACGCTCCGCGCCGGCCAGCTCGCGAAGGAACTGCGGCTTGTCGGGATGAGGTAATGCGCGATCGAATCCCGCGGGGGCGGCCGCCGCGATCCCGGAACGCGTATCGGCATCGGAGACCGCGCGCGAGAGCGCGTCGCGGTCAGCCCAGACGGGCCTCCCGGACGTGAAGCGCAGGTAAATGCGTCCGGTTGCCTGATCGGCGAAGTTGACCTCGGCAAATCCTTCGATGCATCGCTTGAGAAATCCGATGTTGTTCTCGGCGGCGAGCACGGAGGCGTCGCGGTAGAGAAATTGCGGCGCGGCCGCATCGATATCGACCCTGCGATAGCGCTCGACGTCAAGCATGCGGCCGACGTCGAGCACGTTGATCGCGTCGTTCCAGCCGTAAGCGACAGTGCGAGGTTGTTCGTCAAGGGGCACGCTGTTGTCCAGAAACTCGAAATTCACGCGCTTGTCGCTACGTCCCGTCCACGTGAAAAAAAGCTCGGGCATGCCGGAATACGCCTCGACTGCGTGTGCCAGCGTATCGTCGACCGCTTTGTAGCGTCCCACCTCGAGCCCGCGTTTCCACGCGCGTTCCACGAGCGAAGCGGGAGGCGTGATCATGAAAAACAAGTAGACGATCTGCCCGAAGCGCGTCAGCAGGTTGCTTCCCGCCTCGCTGGAATCGGGCGCGAAGCTGTCGAAGCGGAAGCGATCGATCAGCAGGTGCGACATGTCGCCGCGCTCGGCCTTGCGCGCCATGTACCGGTCGAGCTTGTGATCGACGATTTCGAGCTCCTCCCCGGTGAACGCGCCGCCGTACTTGTAGGCGGCGCCGAGCGTGGCGTAATCGAGCAGCTGCTTCCGCCAGATGTCGGGACTGATGAGCGCGAACTCGCTCCAGTTCACGCCGATTTCACCGGCAAGCTTCCTCTGCAGAGGGCGCAGCGTGCTTTTTCCCGACGCCGACGGGCCTTTGGTGTTCATCACCACCGGCCGCCCCTGCCGCGGCAAGAGCGCATAACCCTCGGATTTCGCCACGCCGGGGAGCCAGGCATCGAGAAGCAGCCCTATCTCCTCGCTTGCGCGAGCGTTGGTTGCCATGATTGTCGCGAGCGACGAGATCAGCTCGCGGCTGCCCCAGAGCCGACCGTGGCGAATGAACAATGCCGAGACGATCCGTGCAAGCGCGCGCAGCGCAGCCTTGCGCGCCGGAGACGGCTCCGTCAGGGCTTGGGACTCCCATTCGGCGACGAGTCTTCGCTCGCGGCCCATGTCGGATTCGGGCTCGGAAGCGGCTACGCTGCCGCGGCGCAGGAACCCCAGGAAGGATTTGCTCGGACGGGACGGCGCGGCCGACGCGAGCGGTGTCGCCGGGAACAACGCCGACAATTCGCTCTCGATCAGCCGCGATGATTCGTTCCTGGCTGCATCGTAGGCCGAGTGGATCGAATCCATCCGCGGCTGAACGTAGCCGGCAAGCACCACGCGGGTAATTTGGCGGAAATTGATTCCCAGGTCTTCGATCTTCGAGCCATCAGGCACCGAGAGGTCCGCCGTGACACGAACCAGCAACTCGTGCAGGGCGAGGCGTTCCGGGCGAAACGCGACAAGCTCACTGTAGTTGAGCCCGGTGAGATCGCGCAGCTCTCTGGCGCTGCCGATGTCGGTGAAAACGTTTTCCGGCCGGAAGATCGTGCTGAGAGCACGCAGATGCTCGGGAATATACGATTCGACGCCCGGATTCCAGGGACCGAAGTGGGAATCGTCTTCGGGAACAGAAGCCATCTCCGGATCGGCTCGGGGTGCGAACGGTGCGAGGAATGTCCACGCAACGCAGTCTTCGCCGGAGAGCTCTGGCTGGGCAATGCCGGCCTTGACTGCGAATCGCGAGCTATTCAACCCGAAAGCGCCGTGCGGAGCAAATTGACGCTCGCCGACCAAGGCTGACGAAACACGTCACTGGTCGAGTCGGAAGGGTGCCCCGACGAGACGGCGCCGGCGAGGAGAGATGTTCACGGCAATCGCCGTCCCGTCTGGGCACGCGTCTTAATGCAAGGGACGTGCCAGTGCGGCATCTCCTTCGCTATGGCAAGATTCGCGGCATGGAAATCAGTCCGCCGACCCGTTTCCCGACGGGATCTCCCGACGCTGTAGTCGTGCCCGCGCGCTCGGCTGCGGGCGCGCGAGCGATCGCAGTATGGCTGCTTCTATGCTGCGCGCTGGTGTTCGCGATGGTCGTCGTGGGTGGCGTGACGCGATTGACCCACTCCGGTCTGTCGATCACGGAATGGCAACCGATCATCGGGACGCTGCCACCCATGAACGATGCGGATTGGAACAAAGCCTTTTCCCGGTATCGGGCGACCCCCGAGTTTCGCCAAGTCAACCCGGACATGACCCTGGAAGGATTCAAGCGGATCTACGGGTGGGAATATGTCCACCGCCTGCTCGGACGCGCGATCGGGGTTGCGTTCCTGGTGCCGCTGCTCTGGTTCATCGCCAAACGCAAAATACCAGCCGGCATCGCCCCGCGACTCTTCGCCATCTTTCTTCTCGGCGGGCTGCAGGGCGCGTTGGGCTGGTACATGGTGCAGAGCGGGCTCGTCGACGATCCGAGGGTTTCGCACCTTCGCCTGACCGGGCACCTCGGGCTCGCGCTGGTGATTTTCGGCGCAATGCTATGGACTGCACTGTCGCTGATCTACGCCCGGGCGGGCGCAAGCGACCCAAGCGCGGCGCCCCACAGACGCTTCGCGTACGCATTGGTCGCGTTGGTCTTCGTGATGGCGCTCAGCGGCGGCCTGGTCGCCGGGATTCGGGCGGGCTTTGCCTACAACACGTTTCCGCTCATGAACGGCAGTCTACTGCCGCCCGAGATCATGGCCATCGATCCCTGGTACATGAACTTCTTCAACAACATGGCGACGGTGCAGTTCGATCACCGGTTGATCGCCTGGACGCTCGCGGTGTTGATCGCCATCTTTTGGTGGCGCGTCCACAGCGCGGCTGATGTGCCGCGACGCGCGAAGGCCGGCGCCGCCCTGTTGCTCGCGATGCTTGCGGTGCAGATCACGCTCGGGATTTGCACCTTGCTCTTCGTCGTGCCGATCCCGCTGGCCGCCGCGCATCAGGC
>WNGK01006562.1_pt1 | contig 12234 bp, 13 predicted proteins | sample 5400601 | NCBI WGS metagenome assembly WNGK01 (sample SAMN13153376, study PRJNA577476) | soil metagenome | isolation source: 60 cm soil or saprolite under Garry oak tree replicate 1 | place: USA:California | collected 2016-06-15
TCCTGGCTGTTGATCTGTCGGCTGTCGAGGCGGCGGCTTCACCGAGCGCGCCAGCCGGGCGGCAGTGACCGCATAGGAGCCTGATGCCGCAGGTCTCGTCACAGTCCTGTCCCGCCCGCCTGGCCAGCGCCAGACCGCCAGCCAGGAGGACCATCAGGTCATGACCAGCATCACCCACCAGCCAGCAGCTCAGCACGACGATCGACTTTCTGGTACCTACAAGCTCGAGGCTAGTGGGCGATGTCGACGGCGAGGCGGGTGACGTGGTTGCCGGTATCGGGCAGGACCAGGACCCGGAAGGGCCGCTGGGAGCGCACGCCGACCGCGAAGGTGGTGACGTGCTCGAAACTTCCCGCAAACCGCACCTCCCGTAGTGTGGTGCTGCCGCCGACCAGCCGCTGCCCGAGCTCCCAGGGCGTGCGCCAGGGCTGGTGGCCTGACTCGCGGAAGTCCGGCGCCTGGATGGTCACCTGCAGGGCGGCACCGCCGGCCACGGGGATCGGCTGGTCGGACGGGTCAGCGTGCACCAGGGGGACGTAGCGCACCAGGTACCCGACGCGACCCAGCCCGTTGATGTCGAATACCACGCGGTCGCAGGTTTCGTGGGTGGCGGCACGGACTTGGTAGAGCTCGGCCGAGATGGGGTCGGCGAGCACTTGCTTGGGACCGGCGCCCCAGGACCGGGCGCCGATGCAGACCGGATCCTGGGGTTGGGTGCGCTGGGTGGTTGGTGCCTGCTGGGAGGGCGGTGTCGTGGTGGTGATGGTGGTCGCGCTGCCCCCAGGCTGCGCGGTCTTGGTCGCAGGAGCTGTGGTGGTAGCTGACGGCTGGGCGGGGGCCGCGCTCCGGTCGGGCTGGTTCCCGCCGCAGCCGGCCATGGCGACGCCTGCGACGAGCAGGACGGTGGCAATTGGACGGATGGGACGCATGCTGTTCATCCCCCTTGAGCTCCAGGATTCCGCTGGAATCCCATGCTCCAATTATCGCGGGGGTCGGTCACAAGTCCCGATCGGTAATGCTTCGCTCCTATTCCCTATAGGCGCTGAGCGGGTCACAATTGGGAGTCAGCACGGTGAAGGGGACTGATCCGCCGCGCCGACCCAGCCAGGGCCCCGGCGAAGTCGCGATTCGTCCATATTTGTCCAGCGGCCCCACATCGTGGCCCGGCGCCATGCGACCGCGTTGGTGTGAACTGCCCTGGGTTTGATGGAGGCCTGGACGGTTGCGTTTACGCGACCTCCTTGGACTGTTCGAGCTGACGGTAGTACAGGGCCTCGTGTTCTGCGGGTGGGATGTGGTCCAGCGCGCCGTGCAGGCGGCGCTGATTCCACCACTGGACCCAGCCCAGGGTGGCCAGTTCGACCTGGTCGGCGGTGCGCCAGGGGCCGCGTGGGCCGATCAGCTCGGCCTTGTACAGGCTGTTGACCGCCTCGGCCAGCGCATTATCGTAGCTGTCACCCTTGGAGCCGACCGAGCCCACCGCGCCCTGGTCGGCCAGCCGCTGGGTGTAGCGGATCGACAGGTACTGGTCAGGTTCAAGGGGTGGTCGCAACACTGCTTGCCTGGAGTGAGTGTAGATGATGGTTGAGGGCTTCGGCTGGGGTTCTCCAGCCGAGGGTCTTGCGGGGTCGGCTGTTGAGGGCGGCGGCGATGGCGGCGAGGTCGTTGGCGCTGTGTTTGCTCAGGTCGGTGCCTTTGGGGAAGTACTGGCGCAGCAGGCCGTTGGTGTTCTCGTTGGTGCCGCGCTGCCATGGGCTGTGCGGGTCGCAGAAGAACACTTCCAGGCCGGTGTCGATGCGCAGCCGGGCGTGCTGGGCCATCTCCGCGCCTTGGTCCCAGGTCAGCGACCGGCGCAGCTGCTCGGGCAGCGTGGTGATGGACGCAGCGATCGCGTCCCGGACGGCTTGGGCGCCGTGCCCGGCCAGCGCAGGGCCGTTCTTGACCCGGACCCCGTCGCTGTGTCCATCCATGCGGGGCAGGTGCAACAGCATCGTGAACCGGCTGGTGCGCTCGACCAGAGTGCCGATCGCGGAGCTGCCCAGCCCCAGGATCAGGTCGCCTTCCCAGTGTCCAGGCACGGCCCGGTCGTCGACCTCGGCGGGACGCTGGCTGATCAGAATCTGGGGGCTGACGAAGTTCTTGCCGCGGCCGCGGGTGCGGGCCCGGGGGACGCGCAGGGCACGCCCGGTGCGCAGACACGCGGTCAGCTCGCGGCGCAGCGCCCCACGCCCTTGCACATACAGGGCTTGGTAGATGGCCTCGTGCGAGATCCGCATCGACCCATCATCGGGGAAGTCGACCCGCAGCCGGCCTGCGATCTGCTCCGGGCTCCACGACCTGGCCCAGCGCCGGTCCTTGCGGCGTCCGTGACGTCGCCCGATCCAGCGCACCTGCGGCCCGGGCGCCTGGCTGCCGTCGGGGGCGGTGACGGTGCCGGCAAGCCGGTCTTGCACGTACTGGCGGAGCGTGTCGTTGGCGGCGAGCTTGGCCACCTTGGGGCGCCGGGCCCGCCGCTGGGCGTGCCACTGCGCGGTCGAGGCCCGGTAGTCCAGACCTCCGCCGCGGGTCGCGGCGTTGCGGCGCAGCTCACGCGAGATCGTTGATGGGGACCGGCCCAGCCGGCGGGCGATCACACGCACCCCGTGCTGGCGGACCCGTAGCAGCGCGATCTCCTCGCGCTCGGCGAACGACAGGTAGCGCCGCGACGGCGGGGCGAGCTCGATGGGTGGCATGCCACCAGCTTCGCGGAACCACCGCGTCCCCACCGGCGTTGACACGCCGCACTCCACGGCAGCGTCCTCGCTGGACAAACCCTCGGCGATCTTGCGCCAGAAGCGCTGCTGGATCTCCCGCGGGTTGACCGGGGGCCGCCCAGGTGACCGCATCCGAGGACGCAGAGCCTGATCGGCCGGACGTGATCCTCGCTTCGCCACAACACCACTCCTTCACGGTGCAGGTGTTGCGACGACTGGTTGAATCCGCCCTGCACGCCGCGGTCGCTGTGGTGGACCAGGGCGTCCAGGCCGGCGTCCTGGCGGGTCCAGATGGCCATCTCCAGCGCGTCCAGGGCCAGCTCAGCTCGCAGGGTGGTGGCCACCCGCCAGCCGACGATCGCGCGGCTGTGGGCGTCGATGATGAACGCGGTGTAGCAGCATCCCGCCCAGGTGGCCACATAGGTCAGGTCCGCGACCCACAGGCGGTTGGGTGCCGGCGCGGTGAACTGGCGGTCGACCAGGTCGGCGGGACGCTCAGCGAGGTCGGCGGGGATGGTGGTGGGTCGCTTGGCGCCGCGCACGACCCCACGGATGCCCAGGGCGCGCATGAGCCGGGCGACGCGGTCGCGGCCCACCGTGATGCCGTCACGCTGGAGCTGCCGCCAGATTTTCTCGGCGCCGTAGACCTGGTAGTTGTCATCCCAGACCCGCTTGATGGCGACCTTGAGCTGGGCGTCTTGGACCGCGCGGGCTGATGGTGGGCGGGTCCGCTGGGCGTAGTAGGTGGAGGGGGCGACCTGCAACACCCTGCAGATCGGCTCGACCCCGAACCGGTCGCGATGGACCTCGATGTAGCGGGTCATCGCGGGTGACGGCCGTCCAGCTCGGCCGCGAAGAAAGCCGACGCCGTCCGCAGGATCTCTCGTTGGCGCGGCGCAGCTCGCGGACCTCGCGTTCCAGCTCGGCGATGCGCTGCTGCTCGGCGGTGGTCACGCCGGGCCGCTGGCCGGCGTCGACCTCGGCCTGGCGGGCCCAGTTGCGCAGGGTCTCGCGGTTGATGCCGAGTTGGTCGGCGACGCGGGCGATCACGCCGTGGCGCTCACCGGTCTGCTGGATCGTCTCCAGTACCATCCGCACGGCCCGCTCCCGCAGCTCCGGCGGGTACCGCCTCTGCGAGGGGTGGGGACTCCTGTCGTGTGCCATGACTCCATCCTGCCTTCCAAGCGATGGAGCCTCCACGAAACCCAGGGGGAATCACCGGCCGGTAGCGCCGGGCATCGTCGCGGGACAGGTAACCGACCTTGAGGCCGCTCACCCACAGCGAGACGGCGTTGGAGTCATACGGGTTGTCGGTCTCGGCCACCAGCACGGCAACCACGTCCACTCGGACGCGGTCCTCGGGAGCGCTTCGACCGCCGAGCAGGCGCCAGAGGTTGTCCTGGTAGCTGGCCTCGCCTACCACTTCCAAGTCTACTCGGCCCTCGTAGAGCTGGATTTCCATGCCGTCCTGCATCCAGGTGGGCCGTTGGCCCGGGCGGGTGACCTGGGGTCGATCGGGCGGCCGCTCGCCGCCACCCAACAGCTTGCGCAAGAAGCCCATGGTCCCCCCTCTGGTCTGGCTCGGAAGCGCGGATTGTCGTACGGGGTGCGCCATAACGCCAATCTCAGGACGATTCAGCAAGCGGGCGCGCAACCTGCAAAGGCCCCTTGCGGTAGTCGCCGGCGCGTTGCAGCCAGGTTGCTCACGCCGTACCCGTGCGGTCATCGACGTCGGTAACGATAGGACTGCCGCCGAAGGCGGCGCGGACCGAAGGTCCGCCAGAAGGCGCGGACGCTCCGATCAATCAATCGCGCGAAGCGCACGCTCGACGCGGCACCACTCCCCCCCGAGGGGAGCCACGCCAGCATGCGCTCCGACAGAAAACCAGCAAGCGAGGCGGGAGGTCGAGCGGGTGTCTGTCCGGGACTCCACGACGACCCCCATCGTCGGAGTCTCACCGGCGGCGCCCACTCCTCATCCCGCCTCGCTCCCATGCGTTTTACCCAGTCGTCCCGGTGACGAACCTCACGGCTGGTGCCCGCGTGCATCCGAGGTCGGTCGGACCGTCACACGGGTGGCTCCGCCCAATCGCGAAAAACGTCGCAGGGGCTTCGTCACGTTTGGAGGCATCCGGTAGACGGGTAGACCCACGCTGTACCCGGAAGGGGCGCGCCATGGAGGTTTCCATCCCTGCCTCCCCGTCCCGGCTTGCCGAGCTCCGGCAAGCCGCGCGAGCCTCCCTGCGCGGGGTGGCGGACGAGGTGGCCGACGACGTCGTCCTGGCCCTCAACGAGGCGGCAACCAACGCGGTGCTGTACGGCTCAAGCGGAGACCGGCCGATCCAGGTGCGCGTCCAGGTCCATGACGACTGGGTTGAGGCGTCGGTCCTGGATCATGGCCCGGAGCCGCCGGCCGGGCTCCCAGTAGCTGCCGACCCCGACGAGCTGCCCGCCGGCGGGCGGGGCCTGTGGCTGCTGCGCCGGCTGGTGGATGAGGTACGGCTTGAACGGGTCAAGCTCGGCACCCGCGTGACGCTCCGACGGGCGATCGGGCAGGCGGCGACCCTCGCCCGCTAGCTCCTGTCACGCCACGCCTAGCGCTGGGCGACGACCGCGACGAAACAGCCAGGGCACTTCTCGACAAAGAAGGCTTCCTCCCAATCTTGGTCGGCGCTGTTACATTGAGCGATGACCCGGTCCGATGCCCTCCACTCAGGCACTCAGACGCAGCCGATCATGGGCACGATCGAGTGGTTCAAGTGCTTCTTTGGCGCCGTCTACGAGGGAGAGCCTCCACTTTGCTCGGCTCCGCCCATGCCTTCCGGCTCAATGCAACAGTCCCGTCTTCCGTGGCCGCAGCGAGCAACAGGACCCGTACGACTTCGTCTCGGTTGGCGATGCCGGGATGGGCTCGCAGCACGTCGTCCGCGAACTGGAGATGGTTGCTCGCCGGCCACACGCCCGTGTCGGTCGTGGCTCCGTCGGGGTGGAAGATCAGGACCGGGGCTTGGTCCCATGCCGGGTCGATCGGACCGATGTCGAGATGGGATAGACCCACGTCAGCCTGAGTGCTCAGAGCGTCGACCAGCGGATGCTGGCCGAAGGTGAGTAGCAGGTCGAGCGCGTCTCCCGCTGGTACGGTCGCACGGTCGACGACGATTCGTAGCCTGCGTTCCTTCGGATCGCGCGCAAAGGCGGAGCGCTCCTCGTTCTGGCGAGCACGAGGAAGGTGGACATGGGGAATCACACGGTTACCTCGGACGTGGGTGATGAACGGGCGACCCTACGTCGCGCTTCACGCGGGGTCCAGCGATTTTGTTAGTGACGAGTCTTGCAGCTCGTGGGCAGTGGCCAGCTTCGACGCACTCCACGGGGAGGCCGAACTCAGTTCGACCTGGCTGGATCGCAGCGCACGACATTCAGGGTGCCGCGTACCACAGCTCCCCCCGTGTTGTTCCTGCGTGTCGATGCCGATGATCACCGCGTGCCCGGCGCAGTAGCCGCCAACCCAGACCGCCAGCCCCGGCGGCTCCCCTGCCACGCTCACCAGGACCTCGACCCGGGCCGGCTGGCCGCAGCCCGGCCATGCGCATTCAGCGGACGCTGGCCGCATCGCTGTGCCTGCTTGGCTTTCGTGAGGTGGCGCCACCGGCCCCGGGCGGCGGAGCTGCTCGCGGGCGTAGGTCATCGCGGGCCGGGCGAGCGCGCGGGCCTCTTCCGTGCTCACCCGCCGAACTCCAGGCCCTTGACGTAGCCGCCACGCCAGCGGTCCACCACCGCGAGCAGGGCGGCCTCGGGGCTGATGCCAATCGCGGTCCAGGTCTGCTGTGGCCAGGCGCGCAGCTCGGCGGTGAGATCAGCCAAGAACACCAGGTCCCGCGGCGCCCGGTCGGGGTGGCCGGTCACCAGCTCGTACAGCACTTGCCCGTCTGGCTGGGGGATCTGCTGGTGCAGCAGGGCCGAAGGGGCGATGGCTCGGTCACATCGACAGAGAGTTGACCGACCTGTACGGGAACCGGGCCATCTGGCGCACCGTGAACAAGATCGCCGGTGACAACCCGGCAATGCCTCCGTCGCACTTTTTCGGGTTCCTGGCGCAGGCCTACACGACCACGCAAGCGGTTGCCGTGCGTCGACAGACCGACGTTGGCGGACAAGTCATCACGCTTGGTCGGCTCCTCGCTGAGATCGGTGCTACGCCTGAGATCCTCACGCGGGATCGCTACGTCTCGATGTTCCCGCGGGCATGCAGTGGCGCGGGGATGACGAGTTCGACGAGCTCGCCGGAGCCGGTGGCGCCCATGTCGATCCCGATTTGGTCGACCAGGATCGGCACGAGCTTTCGAAGCACTCGGAGAGCATCCGCCGGCATGTCGATAAGCAACTCGCCCACTTCGAGGCGTTGAAGTCCGATGCCACGATCCCGACCTTCGCTGACCTCGACGTGGCTATCGACGCGCTGGGGTCAACATTCCGGAAGTACGCCAGGCTGCTCACGGGCGCAGATCGCCCGGTCATGAAGCCTATGCCACAGTATGACTGGCTCGCACCCTTCGCCGTAGCTCAGCCGGATCGCCGCGCCCACTACCTCTTCACCCATACCTGGTAGTAGCCGCTGCCGTAACTGTTCTGATACGGCAGCTTCGCCAGGAGGCGATACTTGTCGTTCGTCCGCAGCCGCTGGAGAAGCCTGTCGTCCAACTCCTTCGTCACCGTGCGGTCGAGCACGATGACATCGAAGTAGGCCGCGCGAATCGCCGCCTGGTAGCCGGGCTCGCCAGAGAGTCGCCTGCCCGTTCGATCCGTGTAGGTGATGGCGTGGGTGGAGGTCCACTGGTCCGGCGTGGTTTCCGCGCGAAGGTAGTACCGGGGAACCGAGCTGGACTCGACCAGGTAGCGACCCCCTGGCTTGAGTTGAGACTTGAGGGTGGCGACCATTTGCGTGGAGTCGGCCCAGGCATGGTAGAGGTCCTGGGACTGGGTGATTCCCAGGGTCAGCAATGTGACCCAGGCCAGGATCGCCAGGTGAGGGTACCGGAAGTGGGCCCCCACGATCCGGCTCATGCCAACACCGGCCATGGGAGCCGCGAACAGCAGGCCGTAGCCGATGTGCTTGTGCAGCGACACGCTCGTGTGCAGGTGCATCTGGTAGACGGGCGCGAGCAGGGTGGTGCCGCACAACACCAGGCCGATCGCCACTCGCCACGGGCGACCACGATTCCCAGCTCCCCTCATGCCCGGAACCTCGCCCATGCGTTCCCGCATGGCATAGGACACCGCGCCCAACACGGCGAGCGCCAGGAGACCGCCTCCCCATTCCAGGCAGTCCAGGAGCAGCTTGAGGGGATCCGCGGTACCTGCAGCTCGGGCCGTGGTCGTCGAGCGCACCGCTTGGAGGTAATCGGCCCCGGCGAGCGCCAACGCCCCGGCGAGAATCACCGCAGTGACGGCAGGCAGCAGGATGCCACGCAGCACCAGCCCTCCCCACCTGCGGTGCGGGAAGGCGGATAGCGCGGCGAGCACGGCGATCGTTGGCAGGAACATGAGGGCCGCGTACTTCACCGCTACCGCGAGCGCCGCGACCGGGGCGGCGAGAGAGCACGCCGGGATGGCCAGGTTGGGGCCACTGCGAACCATGATCCAGGCCGCAAGCGCGAGCAGGAAGATCGCCGCCGCGTCGTAGGTGGCGAAGTTCCCCAGGAACAGGGTGGATTGGGTGGTGGCGAAGGCGGCGGCCGCGCAGAGTCCGGCTCGTTCGTTGAACAGCAACCGGGACAGTGCGTAGAGCAGGGCGGTGGCCCCCAGCATGAAGACGAGGCTCAGGGCACGTGCCCCGGCGAGGCCAAAGACCGATTCGACCGCGGCGGCGACCACCGGGTACAGGATCGGCGAGCCGGAGAGGTACGACGTGAATCCGGTCGGAATAGGCGTCCCGTGGAGGAGATGGTTCAACTCGAGGTGGCCGACGTAGAGATACAGGGCCTCGTCATCGAACGCGGTGTTCTGCAGCCGGAGTGACAGCAGGCCCTGGAGGACAAGGATACCGAGCAGGATCGCTCGGCTCACCCGAGTGCGGCGGCGACTCGGCGCGGCTGTCCAGCCGGATTGCGGGACGGGAGGCAGTCGGTGGCGGGACTCGCGCTGGCTTGGGACGGCCACGGAGGCGGCCGAGCGCGTGGGAGGGGTTCGACGGCCCCGTCCACGCTGGCCGGGCGCACCGCTGCGCTCGAAGCGTGTCCTCGTTGGATCCCCGTCCCGGAACCGATTCACGGGTCCATCTCAGCGGACGGCAGAGGAGCGGTCGCATCAGGCGTCATCTAGAGATGCTTCACATCGAAGCCGAAGAGATCGTTCGCGGCTCGGTGCTTGAACTCGGTGAGGGCCGATGGATCGTTGCCGAGGCGCCAGTCGGCGCGCTTGACATAGTCGAACCAGACGAAGCCGATGACGTCACGCGACGCGGCAACGCCGGCGAACAGATCAGCGACGTCCTTGCGTTTCCGCGGCCCCGGCTGCGCGGCCGTCTCCGCGATGATGATGGGCTTGCGGGTGAACTTGTGGGCCGCAGCCCTCGTTGGGCCGAAGAGGGTCGAAAACGTGCTGGCGCCGCTGTCCGTGTAGTAGCCGATCACGCCGATCCAGTCGACGTACGAGTCGCCAGGATAGAGCGGCTTGAGCGGGATCTCGGGCACTGGATTGACCACGTTAGGGCTCCACACCCAGATGACGTTCGTTGCGCCGACGTCGAGGAAGATGTCATGGATACGGCGCCATGCGCGCTTGAAGTCAGCCGGATCTGTCGCTGTAGTGCCCCACGGATACCAAGAGCCGTTCATCTCATGTCCGAAGCTGATCGCCAGCGGCAGGTTGAGCGCCTGCACGGCCGTGGCGAATTTCCTGACGTAGGCATCGGCCGATCCGCCGGCAATCGTGGCGATCGACGGTTGGAACGGCTCCCACACCATCAGGGGCAGGGCACCCGCGGCCCAGGCATTTCTGACCGGCTGGCGGTCGAAATCGCCGCCCCACGCGACGTAGTACTCCAGCAGGTTGGGTTGCTTGCCAATCCTGCCCGTAAAATCCCGCACCGGCTCAAGGGACTCGGGAGCGCCAGGGAGCGCGGCACCGAGGTATTTGCGGGTGGGCTTGAGCAACGGACGCACGTCGAAGGGGACGAACGCCTTCTCGGACGGCCCCTCTACCGAGCCGCGGTCGATTCCACCTCTCGACCCCTGATCCGCCGCCGGCGAAGAGCACCCAAAGAGTGAGCCGACCAGCGCCGCAAGCAGCAGCCTGACGAGAGGCCGCGATGCCCCATTGACGCGGTGCGCGCGGGGAGCACCCAGGCGGCTGGCCGTCCTCATGTGACTTCCTCGTTTCGGGGCTGGATGAGGATGCGGCCGACGATCAGCGCATAGAAGAGCCCGGAGGAGAGCACGAGTACATTATCTGGCGGGTCCATCGTGGCCATCCGCCACAACGCGGCCCCTACCCACACCAGCGCCGTGCCGCCGCTCCAGACGGTGATGCCGATCCAAAAGCGCCGGGTCTTGCCACCGGACTTCTTCGCTAAGGACCCAGTAGGCTGCCACGCCATCTGCCGGCGACGAATGCTGTCCCAAATGGCGAAGACATGGGCCCAGCCGTACATCATCCGGACGGCCCACGCCTCGAGCCGGTACGGGGATTTGTGCCACATCGGAAAGATCAGCGTCGTGTAGATCAGGCTGGGAATCATCAGCGGCATGTTCTCGAGGCGCAACGTCTCCGGCACTGCCAGCAGCAACGTGATGGGAATGAGCGGGGCCACGAAGGTGAACATTGCCGTATGAATGTAGTAGAAGAATCCGGACAGGTAGCACAACCGAGTCCGGAGCTTGAGCTTGGTCTTCCGGAATTTCTTGCTGGTCAGCAAGCTCATCGAGCCTGAGCACCAGCGGTACTGTTGCGCTTGGAAGGCGCTCACGGTGTCCGGGCACAGGCCCGTGGCCAGCGCGATAGGCACGTAGCGGAGGCCCCAACCGCGGCGACGCAGATCGAAGCCCGTGTGCACGTCCTCGGAGTGCTCGATCAGGGTCGTACCACGATTCTCCTTGAGCGCGGCACGCCGGTAGACCGCGCAGCTGCCGACGCAGATCGCACCGTCCCTGCGCTGGCGGGAGACCTGGACGGCGCGGTAGAAGAGCTCTTGCACCGCCCCGGCGCCGCGCTCGATCCAGTTCTGCTGATCGAGTATGCGGAAGTACTGCGGGGACTGGACGATTCCGATTCTCGGATCGCTCTCCATATACGGAAGCAGCTCGTGGAGCAGATCAGGGCGGGGGGCGAAATCGGCGTCGAGGATAAGGATGTACTCCCCTGAAGAGGAGCGGAACCCGTAGAGGAGGTTGCCGGCCTTCTTGAACCAACTCCGGAACGGGCGGCTGCGGTATGCGAAGCCGAAGTTGGCCGCCATGGCGGCGACCGCGGGACTACCCCCGTCGTCGAGGACGTAGGGGGTGACCACCCCTTGGTAGTAGTGCGCCATCCTGGCGACATAGGTCCAGGTGTTGTGCAGCACTTCGAGAGGCTCACCGCACACCGGCAACAGGACGTCGACCGTGGGGTACACGGCCGGACGCCAAGACGACCGCAGGCGCCTATGGGCACGCAGGTCGAAGTCGCGGCTGAAGCCATTCACCGAGAGCGAGACCAGGTAGTACAAGATCGTGAAAAACAGGAACGGCAGGTACGCCCACAACCAGGGGGTGGACCGCGCGAGCCTGACCTGGGCCACGGTCAAGCAACTGAAGCTGACAAGAGAGCAGCAGGTGAGCACCCACAGACGCCGCCCGACATACGCGTACTTCTCCCGATCGTCCGGCGGCTGCGGTAAGAGCCCCGCGAGGTTGGTCGTCGACTGGTCCGCAGCCGGACTGCGGCGATAGTCGGCACTGCTCCGGGTTCCCGTCCGGCGGTCGACGCTCGGACGCCAATCGGCCCTGGTACCGCTCGGGGAGGCCACAGGTCGGTGCTGTACGGCGGTCACAGCAAAGGGATCTCCACACGTCTAAGCAGTCATTCGGGCTCTTCGACAAGCAGCAGGGTGCTGGGGTGGCGTAAGGATGTCATATTCCTCTCCACTCGATGGTGGCAGACCGGCCGCACCGCAAGCGCCTGAGCTGCCATGCGGACGGCTGCAAAGCTCACGGGTCCAGGTAGGAGTCCAAGTTGAGCGCAGCGGACACGGCCTCCTCCAGTGCTTGGAAGGCAGCATCCAGATCGGCCAGCCGCTGCCGCTGCACCGCCGCCGCGCGCCGCTCCACCCCCGCAGCGGCGTGGTCGCCGTGTCTGGTATACCAGGCCGCCATCTGCTCGTGCTCGGTGGCGGTTCGCTCGGCCTGGACACGGACCTCGCCCAGGACCGGTCGGACGCGTGCCAGGGCCGGCATGATCTGGTCCTCTACTGTCTGCGATCTCAACGCAATCGCCTCCCCCGGCG
>WNGK01015609.1_pt1 | contig 12234 bp, 7 predicted proteins | sample 5400601 | NCBI WGS metagenome assembly WNGK01 (sample SAMN13153376, study PRJNA577476) | soil metagenome | isolation source: 60 cm soil or saprolite under Garry oak tree replicate 1 | place: USA:California | collected 2016-06-15
AAACACCAGCTCATAGCCACCAAAAGCCGCCGGATGGCTCAACCGCCCATCAGCGCTGAATAGCGGAGGCTGGCAACACCCGTGGGTGAATCAGCGGCGGCCGTCGAGACGGGGGCGACGGTACTACCGGCCCCGCCGGACAAGGTGGCAGCAGCGGATGCTGGCGACGACGTCTTCCCGCTTGGCGCAGCAGCACTGACAGGACTTGCGTCGGCGGCCGGGCTTGCCGCGAGCACTGGAGCCGTCGCGGTAGCAGTTTGATCGCGGCCAGGGCGATCGCTTCCCCCGCCTGACGCGCATGCTGACAACAGAACCGCACTCATGACGAGCACGCCGACACCCGCAAACACTGCGCGCGGCGAAAGCCGACTAACCAATGACCGACCCACCTAACATGTATATCATTCACAATGCCATTTTGTCCGAAGTCATCCGGTTTTCCGTCACGGCTAACTATATCATCGCGCGTCGGAATAGCGGCGGCTAACAGAGGACAGCGCAGGATGCGGAGACCTCTTGCTAACGAGGTTGCCGCTGACTACGACTCCGTTCGGGACATCGCGCGTAACCACACTTCCCATGGCTGAAACCAAACCACCCCCAACTGACGTGCTAGCAAGAATTTGCCGCGCGAACAGCGTGAAACAATCACCGCAATCAGAGAATCATCAGCAACATGACAGCCAGTCGATTAGCTTCTCAGCGACAGTATGCACGTAGGGTGAATACAGCATGTTAAGGTGCGAGCCTGGTACGTCAATTATGTTGGGTGCCCCTTGAGTGACAGAGCCCCAGCCCAGATCCCGCTGGCCCAGTGCCATCACGCGTCCGTGCCGGGTACGCATCACTGCGATACTTCCGTTGTACGGCTGAGACTTGTAGCGAATGATGGCAGCCGTGATCGATTCGAACTGCTTCTCATTCAGCGTCATCACATCGTCGTCCTGCGATGTGAACTGAGAACGGTCCTTCCTTGACCGGGCCAACGAAGACAGCCGGTTGACTGCTCCCCGGGCTGTCCTGAAGGGATGGAGGACGTACTCGCTCCAGTACAGCGTCGCCTCCCCCCAGTAGTACCCGAGGGCGCAGTAAGGCCGGGGAGTGTTCTCCCGATTCGAGCATCTTCCGGGCCGCCTCTAGCACGATTATTCCTCCAGCCGAGTGCCCAGCCATCGCAATCTGACCGGTCGGCCGAATTTCACGGATGCGATTCACGGCATTCTGGGCGTGGGGCTCCACTTCTTGACGGAGAAGGCCTGCGATCCCGGCAACGGAAGTATCGGCAAGAGCATCGTTAATGGGTATCCGCCTGCCAGAATAGCGTTCGAGTTCGACCAGTACTCGGACGATGCCTAGCGATGTCCCGCCTAGATCTTCGATGAAGTCATCGGAAGGCCTGATCTGGCCGGTGAAACCGGTCACTTCGGCGACGATCTTGATCACGCGGGCTGTGTAGTCATCAGGTTCAGCTTCTTCACCAGTTGCGGGCAACTCGCCCTCAGCACGCCCAGGCGACCACTCCTGCAGGGCCGAGGTATCCAGCTTGCCGTTGACTGTCTGAGGGAGTTCCCCTACCACTACGATTCCGGACGGGAGCATGAACCGCGGCAGACGCTCCGAAAGGTATGTCCGCACAGCCGTGACATCAACATCAGCGGTAGGCTCGGTCGGAACGACATAGGCGACCGCCCGGCCGTCTTGCCGGGCGATTGTAGCTGCGTCGGAAACCTGCGGGTGAGACCGGAGGGCCACGTCTATCTCGCCCAGTTCGATCCGAATGCCGTTAAGCTTTACCTGATTGTCCAGACGTCCGGTGAAATAGATCGACCCGTCGTCAGTACGGTAACCCAGATCACCAGTACGGTAATAGAATTGCCGCTCAGCAGTCATGCTCTGGCTCGCGGCAAAGCTCACAGCCGTAGCTGCCGGGTCGTTGACGTAGCCCCGTGACACCTGCCTCCCGAAGACGCAAATTTCCCCGAATTCCCCGTCTGGGAGTGGCCGACCGCCGTTATCAAGGATGAGCACTTCCGTGCCGGGCACTTGCCGGCCGATTGGAATGACCTTGGGTACGGGAGTCGTTATCTCCTGTACGGTTACGGCGACTGTGGTCTCAGTGGGACCGTAGAAGTTGAACAGCGATCCTACGCGTCCAGAAGAAAGCAAATCAGCCGCAACATCGGGAGCCAGCGCCTCTCCACCCACTATCAGCACCTTGAGAAGCGGCAACTGGTCTGCCATAAGGAGTTCATGCGCCACTGTAGGCGTACTGGCTACGAACGACACCGGCCGTGTGACCCGGCCTAGTGCAAGGGCGTGAGATATGACATGGACCGTGCCCCCGACTGAAAGCGGCAGCAATATCTCAAGGAAGGACGGATCGAAGCTAAGAGAACATGATGTTGCGCTGGCGTCGAACGGGCTAAGATCTAGAACTTTTGTGGCCCATTCACTCAGCTGCGTGATGTTCTCGTGGGTTACCATGACGCCTTTCGGCTGACCGGTGGAACCCGAGGTAAAAAGTATGTAGGCGCAATCTTCCCGCCGGAAGAACTCCCTGTTTGCGGTGTCGACCACGAGTTCGCTTGCCAGTGCTACCGGCTCGACGACTAGCTGGTTCGGCGATGCCTCCGCCTGGTCGAGCATGTAGCGCAGCCGACCTGACGGATAGGACGGGTCCAATGGCAGATACACGCCTAGCATGACCGCAATCGCATCGGCGCAACGCGGGAGGTGCATTCCGACGACGCTGCCGCGGGTGATTCCATGGCTAGCCATGCTCTTTGCAAGCGTATCTGCACGTCTGCGGAGCGCACGGTAGGTCCACTCCAGATCCCCGTCAGTCAGTGCAATCGCATTAGGCGTCCGGGACATTTGATCGTAAATCTTATCGATTACGCCCGATCGGTAATCCAGCGGAGTTTCGTGTTGAAACTTATTGGAGGTTCCCGATTCCTGCTGATAATAAAATGTCGTTTGAAGACGCTTCAAGAATGTCCCCTAACCATGATCAGAATAAGCGGCTATCAGGCCTGGGTGCCCTTTGCCTGAACAGATACATATTCTGCAGCAACATTCTGCCCATCAAGTACGTCTTAGTCCGCACCTATACCGATCTGAGACCATTGTCAGCACGCCTGCGGCGGCATCCGGGGGAATGACCGGACGTGTTGCCAGGCCCGGTGCCCCCAAATGACTCTATAGACATCACGACCGCACAGCCGCAGGTACCGTAACTTCGCGCTACTTGCTGGCCGCAGCTCTTCATCGGGCCGCTCCCGCACTTGGCAGGAAGCCGGCTTGCCTATTTGTAGATCTCCGAACCGCCATCGTTGAACACGAGATTCTTACTTGCCCGTAGGAAATCAATGGGATAAGCGTATGTGATAAGAGTTCCGCCTGTCACGCTAGTGATAGCAACGCCCGTAGTGATGGTTGTATATCCCAGCATCACCCAACTTGATCTACGGACCACAGTAGGGTACATGTCCCCTAGAACCTGCTGACCGCTCACAGCGTCGGGTTCCGTGAATGTGAGCCTGTCCGTAAAGTTTTCCGCTTGTATCCCGGCAGGCAGCGTGCCGGGCTGAGAGGACAGCCAATTCAAGGCCGACACCTCCTGGGGGTGCGTGTAGTACATCACGTAATACGCCCCTGTGTTGTTCAGGCTCAGCTGCGCGGGATAGCCGCCCAGCATTTGAGGAAGGAACCCTGTGGTCGAGCTCAACAGCCCGATACATACCACTTCAGCCGCAACTAGGTCCCAGCGCCGGCCCAAGAACCGGAAGAACGTTATAGAACCGACCGCAAGGACAGGCGCGATAAGAATAAGGGCTTCCTGAAACGCCCGGAGAATTCCGTAGTCCAAAGAAAGTTCTGGCAGCACGGTGAGCAGAGCAACCATGAAGGTAGCCCCGATGCACAAGCTGAAGAACTCGCGGCCTATCCGTTGGCGGAAGCTTCCGAGTACAAGGAAGGAAATCAAGCCAATAAGGACGAAAATTTGCTCCCCCTTAGCGGCAGCCTCTCGGATGAGGGTGTTCAGGACACTGACCGGGATGCCAAGTGCGGAGATAAAGCGTCCGATGCCGGTAACTGGAAGTGATGGTTCATTAACTATCGGTGTCGGATAGCGGGCGGCTACGGAAGCCGGTATGAAAACCGACGGAGGGGATCCAGCGCTTTGCTTAAGCGATGTGGCGCGGAAGTCATGAAGCAGCTCTTCCGGACTCATCACTCCCCCATGCACAAGCCCGTATGACACTGCCCCCGCTTGGGAGCCCCGAGAGTTCCCAAAGAATCCAGTGATGCTCGATGTGACATCGGTTACCGCTGAGCCGGCCGTCCCGGTGGCAAGCCCGCCCCACATGAACGCGATCGCAGCCACTACGACGATGGCACCAAGGCTGATCGTGCTACTCAGCGTCGCCCAGGACTTGCCATCGGAGCGGTTCGGTGTCTTCAGCCAGTCCCACCCACTGCGGCTCAGCTTGATCAGCAGCCTGACCACCCAGGCACCCGCGAGTGTTGCAAGGAAGACATACATCGTCGAGTAGTGCGAAAGTTCGACCCCGACACCAGCCGCGAAAAGAAACGACCGGCGCCACCGCAGATCCCACTGATCGTTTGTAATAGATAGGATCGCAACGCACACAAAGAGATACGCGATCTCCTGCCGGTTCAGGAACGGCATATCGGTAAAAAACGTCGGGAAGCCTACGAAATAAGCTATTGCCATGATAGAGATGGTCCTCTGGTCAGCTGAAAGACTCTGTACTCGGTCTGAATGTCGTGTCCAGTGACGTACCAGCCCCGAAGCGACGTCATAAGCAGGAGTGCAAGCGACAACATGTAGATGACGCAGCAAATGATCCCCTCACGGATCTTCAGTCGCCACGCCAGGAGAAGCACAAATACAACTATCAGGACAGACAGTGCCAGAACGCTCAGCCCGGCACTGGCACCGTTGTTGAGCCGATTCGCGCCAAGAACGGCCAGCGCAACACACAGTCCCGAGACAACCAGAAACCGGGTCTCCATCGGACTGATTACTGGGATCACATCACGCCATGCAGGCTTCGCCGGGTACTTTTCGCGCAAGAACCAGAGTGCGACCGTCAGGACGTCGACTAGCATCACCACGGAAATCGAGCTAAGGGGATGCTCCACCCCGATCAACGGCAGCAGCACACTGAGGCCGAGGCCACCCAGCATAAGAAAAAGCAGTACTCCGGCGAGGCTGAAGCCCAGTCTCTCAACCCCCCTGGGATTTTTCCAGACGGACGATGTAGACAAGAGATATACAGGATGCAGTATCAAGAACCAGAAACCGACCGTCGGGCCCAGGAACGGCAGCCGGTAGGCCGTCACAGCGAGAATGTTCGCAACGCATACCAGTCCAGCGCTCACCCAATTGGCCCAGTTGCGATTGCGTGGGGTTCCAGATGCGGTTTGTCTCGTGTCGACCGTCGTTGCGTAGTTCATTTCGCTGTTACTTTACCTTGGGCGGGTGAGTTAAGAATGAAGTAAATTGTTTCCGGGTGACCAGGAAGGGACACTTCGATTCGACACTCAGTGCTGCCGCATGCCGGTCGAATAGTTGCCGCAACGGTCCATGTCGCTCCTGCCGCCACCGTCTTTGATGACTTGCCCAAGATACGTGAGTGTCCGTTCTTCATGACACTTAGGACGTACCGGTACCTGACAGATCGGCCTTCCTGGTTGCCAACTCTGAAACCAAACTCCACGGGATCATTCTTGCGGGTGGTGACAGGCAAGGTCGATGGGTTATTGAAAGCAAGAATTGTATAGGGGGTTGGCTGCCTGAAGAGCGACAACGCCCACTGGTGACGACCGGCTGGGAGAAGAAGGCTGACCGCGATAACCACCACGGCGATTGGAGTGACTACCGGCCACCAGCGCCGCGGCTTAACCTCGTCCTGCTGGTCTCGCGGAGCCGTTCGCTCTGCACCTGTGCCCGGTCGGGCGGCCTGCGTACTCAACGTGCCTCTTCTATGCCCAAATCGGTGCCGAGATTCGAAGGCACGGATGGACTGATACTCGAGTGCTTGTATTTCATCTTATAGCGGTTTCTAACCTATTGTCCGTTGAATCCGGAAGTAGTTGCCGTGCGAGGGACCTCGCTCCTCTTTTGCTACGCGCTTCGCGGTCGGGTGACAGACTTGCCACGGCCACGCTGAGGAGGCAACCAATTGGCCACGCAGCGCTCACCGCGGCGAGGCCGTGGGGAGCTAGGAACCATGCCAAGCCACAGATGGAGGCCGCATAGACAGCGCTGCTCAAAATGATCGGCCGCAGCTTCCCGGCAAGACGCAGCACGGCCAGGCGCCAGTTGTTAGCGGCCATCGGGAGCGCCCCGGCTGCGAGCACCATTAGGCCGAGCGTTCCATGTTGGCTATATTTGACACCGAAAATCAGCATAACCCAGTGTGCGGTCGCGATCAGCAGCAGACATGGTGGCAGGCAGAGAATCATCGTTATGCGCCAGCCGCGCTTGCGGAGCTCTGGCCAGTTTGCATTAGCCTGAGAACCTTCGGCCAGGAAGTTCTGCTCCACCGCGAAAGCGGCCGAGTACAAGAGCGTCGCCATTTGAAAGTCAATGAAGTAATACGCTGCGGAGGAGGCACCAAGACGATCCAGGACTATGACTGGAACAAACAGAATTGGCAGTAGTCCAAGACCGTTAGCAGCGTAGTTGGCAACCGAGAAGCGGAGCAAGGGCTTAATTGCCTGGAAGCTCTTCCGTACGGTCGGCCGCCAGCGCAGGACAATCGCCATCAAGAACAGGCTGGCCAAGCCCGCTACCACAAACCCGCTTGCAGACGCGCAGAAGAGTCCGTACGCCCCCGTGCCCGAAGATATCAAGACAGCGACCAGTTTCGCGGCTCCGCCAAACACCCCGTCGATCATTGCGTTGAATGCGGACTTGCGCGATGCGATAAACACGGAATCGGTCAAGAGGTTAACCACTGCACAGGCACTTAGCAAGATGAATCCGATGGCCAGGGCAGGACGATGCGCAAGAAAGGCAAGGCGCGGTGCGAGGATCGGCGTTGCGATGACATAGATGATGCTAACAACGGCACCGCAGACAGCCACCAAGATCAGCCCGATCGTGATAAGTGCGTTCCTGTCGCTGGCAGTGGGCAGATAGCGCACGAAGGTGCTGTTAAGGCCGAGAATCGAGATGAACGAAATGACGGTTGCCGCCGATATCAATGAACTCGATATGCCCAGGTCCGTGGTGCTGAACAATCTGGCCGTGATCACCCAAAACCCAAATCCAAACGCCGCCTGCAGCCCAGAACTGAGGACGAGATATAGCGAGTTGCGGACCAGGCGATCTGGCTTCGCTTGTTTCTCTTGCGGCTTCTGCCCCTGAGGAACGTCGACTAGCGTGGGCTGCCGAACGCTCTTTGGATACGAGATTCCGTCGGGGAAGCGAAGATTCGTACCAGTCTGTGCCGCGGGCAGTCCGTAGTGTGAGACAGCCGACGGAGCCATGGCGATCGCGATCAACGCCGCGATGCCCGCCATCTGGCTTTCCCGGGTAGGCTCGTCGGCAACCGCGGGAGACTGCCTAGTGACCCGAAGCGGGTTCGCGGCTGACCTTCGGCGTTGTGTCACAGCCGGTGCCGCAGCGATCGCGATCAGCGCCTCGACACCCGCCTGCTGGCTTTCCTCGGTAGCCTCGAGGAAGTCCCTCGTTACGCGAATCGGGCCGGTAACGACATTTCTAAGTTGCGCCATTTGCAGACTTCATACTTTGGCAATGGCTAGAAGCTCGATCGTAGAGCTCCATCCATTGTGGGATCACACACTCCCAACGCCGACCCTCGACCCGGAAAGTAGCCTCGCGTGCCATATGATCGAGAACTAGGTCGTCACTGAGAAGTTCCCGCAGAGCGTTCGCCCATGCGCCCGGGTCATGCGCGGGAACATAACGACCTGCTAGACCAACTTCACGCAGCTCCGGAATGTCGGAGGCGACAGCTGGCAGGCCGACAGCGCCGGCCTGAAGCAGTACGAGTGGCATTCCCTCATGGGTGGATGGCAGCACCAGCAGTGAGGCATTCATCATCGCGTCACGCACTTCTTCTGGCGTGCGTCGCCCGGCGAAGTTTACGTTTGCCAGCTCAAGTTCGGCCGTCAGGGCTTGGAGGTTTGCCAACTGCTCCCCGTCCCCCATGACGGTCAGTCTAGCATCCGGGAGTTCAGCCATGGCTCGGATGACGACGTCAAGATTCTTTTGAGCGGAAAGTCGGCCAACGAAGAGAAGCTCCCCAGGCTTCGGAGTGCGCTGAGAAGCCACGAACCAATCTTCATCGACTCCATTGGGTATCACTAGAACACGATCCGGGGTGACGCCATGAGTGCGTACGACCTGGCGGCGCATCTCCTCGGTCAGGCACACCACGGCCGCCGACCGCCGCAGGACGGCACCCAGCACCACTCGTTGGTAGATGGGAAGGAGACGACCGAGGCGACCGGATGGCTGGACAAGCAGGTGAACATGAGCCACGTAGGGACGTCTCAATACGGCGCACATCGTCGCGACGATCTCGGGCACGAATGCCTGCCCCGTGTGCACATGAAAGATTGCTCCGCGGGCACGGCGCATAAGTGCTAGGGGTAGTCCGGGAATCACGGGCGTATGCGCTACTTCCCGAGCCCACAGGCGCTTAACGGCTACCGGATCTTGGTACGCACCCCGGGACGGCAGTTCGGAGGAGACTACGACCACGTCCGCCCCGGTTTGAGACAGCGCTCGCGACAACTGTTCCACCACGGCCTCTTGGCCGCCGAGATGAGGAGGATAGAACGCGCTGACTTGCACCACTCGCCTGGGAAGAGGACGAGAGATTGCCCGGTAGTCCTTGAGCATCGCCGCCACGACGTTGTCGGTGCTCAGCCGTTGGGATATCCGGTGGTATTCGGCACGCAAACGCGTTCGCGCATCTGGTGATGTCAAAAAGCTTTGTAGCTCTCGAGCCAGTTCTGCACTGGATCCGGGAGTCACTACTATTCCTACATCTGCCAGCGTCTCTCCGAGTCCCCCGATATTACTGGCGATCACCGGGGTCCCGGCTGCAATGGCTATGTTAAGCACGCCACTTTGGTCGACTACAAGGTATGGTAGAACTGCCACCTCGGCCAGGGTGAAGAGTGAGTACAAGTCGGCGTCGTCTACATATCCGATGAACGTCACCGATTCGGACAGCCCGGAGTCACGGACCTTGTTCTTGAGTTCCTCGAGGTACCGGCGATTTCGAGCCTGCAGAATGCGGAAGATTCCACGTCGTTCTGGCACCTCTCCAGCTACAACTACGTGAGGCATCCTGTGACCAGACTCGGCCATCATGCGCATTGCCTCGATGAGGACCTCGATGCCCTTACTCTTATAGATGTAACCGAAGCTCAGCACCACTGGCGACTCGCCCAGGCCCCAGCGGCGCCGCATTTCGCTGTGCTTGCGATCCCGATTCGGAAACTCGAAGGTTCCGTGGTCGATAAGATGAACCTTTTCACGTGGGACATGGTATTGAGTGACCAGGCAATCCGCAGCGAGATGGCTGTGGACATATATCCGGTGGAAAAGGTGACTGAAAATATCGTAGAAGGCGACGCTAAGCCAGCCGTATAGCTTTCGATCGGCATAGGCATCATGGTATGTGGCGACCAGTCGCGGTCCGGTTGCCCGCTGTAGGGTCCGGAAAACCAAATAGAGAGGCACGATGAGCAGCAAGTAGGTCGCAAGGTCAAATTGCAAGTGGATTACATCGTACTGGCCTCTGGAGAGTTCCGCCCGAAGCCGCCACCAGGACCGCGGGTTCATGGACAGAATTGCCCGCTGACCTGCCCTCGACGCCCCATCGCGGGCAAGGCTGTACACATCGACCTCAGGCGTGTCCTCTTCAACCTTGCCCAATGCGCCAACCAGCTTGGCTGCATAGTCACCGATGCCGTTTCGCGACGGAGGATATACGGTCACAAAAGCGATTCGCATCACTGATCACTCCCACCGGTCACAGCGGTCAGGGCCTCTTCAAAGTGCTTGATTCCATGTTCGACGCCGACCACGATCTCAAGATCCATCGATGCAGCGCCGTCGCGCAACTGGTCACGCAAATCGGGGTCGGTGAAGTACCGGCGCAAGCAGTCAGCAAGCTCGTCGTCGCTGGCTGGGTTGAATAGCAGGCCGGTACGGCCGTGCTCAATCAGAGCGGAGGCTGCTGCGTCGCGGCTAACCAGTACGGGCACACCGTAGAAGAGCGCTTCATTGACTACCAGTCCCCATGGCTCGACAAAGCTCGGGACGACAAGCAGGTCAGCCTCGCGGAGCAGCGCGAACTTTTCGCTCCCCTCGACGTATCCCACAAATCTCACGTCGTTTCGTCCCGCCGCAAGCGCCTGCAGGGCCTCACCCTCGGGGCCAAGCCCCGCGATCACGAGCTCTTCCTTCCCCGAGGCGGTGCGGATGAAGGCGTTAATGAGCGAGCTGACATTCTTGTTAGCGCGTAGGTATCCTAGAAATACGATGCGGATCGGCCCTTGCCGATTACCAAGCCGGGGACCGGCGGAAGCAAGAATGCTACTCGGGACTACTTGTGTTCCAGTGAATACTGGGCGGCTCGTGCCAAGGGAGAATATAAAAGCATCGCTTGCTGGGCCGCTCATGGAAAGTAGCGCGTCAGCTCGTCGGTAGCCGTAACGGCGAACTGCCATCATCACCCATAGGGCCAGCTGCGTCAGCGGCCATTGAAGCCGACGGCGGCTTGCCCGGGTCACACGCAGTGCTGCTTCAGTGCGAGGCACGTGCTCGACCCATAGAATGACCTTATAGTCAAGAAGACGCCTGAGAGCGAAGATCACCAGCATGCTAGCCAGACTCTCGTCACTATCAGCATGAATTACAATATCTGGACGGCGTCGGCTCAGTTCGACAGCCAGGCCAGGATTCAGCACGAGGGGGCCCATGAGCCTGGCGGGCAATATCCGGTAGGTAAACTTTACATCGTCGAGTGAAATAGTCCACAAACGGTCAGCGGGGCGCTCCAAGCCGAAGAGCACGGCGACATCGTAGTTCAAGCTCAACCTGTCGAAGAGCGGTAGCCTGTATGGAGCCACGATGTTGTGGAACACACAAATCTTCGGCGGTTTCGAATGATGGTTCCGCGCCGTGTCTTCCTGGAGATTCGGTCTCATAGCTGCGCCAAGGTACTCTCAGGCACATCATACGTAACGCTGTTTGCTGACAGCCGATTCGCCGGTGCGTGCGCAATGACGTTCTTAGCCCAGTCGAAACGGTCTTCCGCCAGCCATCTGGAATATTTACGCATATATTCCAGGCGGGCAGGGTCACCTAGGATCTCAAGAAACGCGTTCCGAAGCCTGTCGGGCTCAGGATCGACCAACGCTATGCCGACTGGATCGAGATCGTAACGCGAATAGGCTTCGTCGGCTGCGGCGACGACGGGAAGACCACAGGCCATTGCCTCCTGCATGACCAGCGTCAGCATCTCGCCGACTGCCGGAAAGGCGAAGAGATCGCAGGCCTGGTAGAGGTCGCGGAGTTCACGACGGTCAAGCGGGCCTAGAAATCGTACTCCCGGGACGTCACCCGGAATCGATCCCGGACCGGCGTGAACAATCTCGTACTCCGGTCCGCGAGCATCCAAAAGCGCTTGGAGGCCCTTCTTGGGCACTAGACGCCCAACCGATAGTACAATCGGCACATCTGGCGACAGGCCGTACCGTTGGCGTGCCAGGAGAGCCTCGTCGCCAGTCCCCGGCCGAAAATAGTTGGTATCGATACCGTTGTAAGTCAGTCTGATCTTTCCAGACGTTACGCCGTGGCCGTGCAAAAAATCCTCTACGATCCGGTTGTAGACGGTTATCGTTTCCGCCCACCGCCATAGGGCTCGTCCGGCGGAACCGTAAACGATCTTCTGTGCTAGCTTAACGAACTTCTTATCGTGTTCCACGATACCAACATGCTGAGTTATGTTGAGCGGCCGACGGTATCGTCTCGCCAGGATGGCCGCAAGAACAGATGACACATAGTAAACATCATGCACATAGACAATATCGCACCGGCGCATCAAGCCAGCTAGCCGTCGCACTGCGCCTGGGTTCCATACCGGGAATGGGACTCCGAAACGCTTCTCAAGCGGATTCCATGCCATAATTCGAACCATGGTATAGCCGTCCATG
>WNGK01004718.1_pt2 | contig 12232 bp, 14 predicted proteins | sample 5400601 | NCBI WGS metagenome assembly WNGK01 (sample SAMN13153376, study PRJNA577476) | soil metagenome | isolation source: 60 cm soil or saprolite under Garry oak tree replicate 1 | place: USA:California | collected 2016-06-15
AAGATCGACCTGCCCGACCAAGCGCATGTCCGCGACGTTCTGCCAGACATGCTCGCCGAGGCAGCCGCAGGCGGCGCCAAACCCAGCGTGCTCGCCCTGGCGCGCCGCCTCGGGCTGAGCAACGCCACCTTCTGGCGGCACTTCCGCGACATCGCCACCGAGATCCGCCACACTGCCGGTCACGGCATGGCCCAGCCCGGCGGGCAGAATCCGCGGGGCGACCGGGCCGGAGAGCTGGCCAGCCAGAACGCCGGGCTGCGCCGCGAACGGGACCGGCTGGCCGATCAGCTGGAAGCCGCCCTCGGCCACCTGCGGCGGCTCACCATCGACAACGCCCAACTGCGTCACGACCTGGAAGCAGCCCACAACATCACCCGTCTCGGCCCCGGACGCGAACCACCCCCGCGAAAGTGACGTCAAGCCATTCGCCGCCCGGTCAGCCAAGACTCATCAACGGTGCAGTCGCGGTCCGTAACGGCCATCCGCGCCAGCACGCTCACCGGCCAGCCGATCTGTATGCCACCACCGGTCTGCCGCCGAGCCGCTGGCGCCGCACCGGTATGGGTGATCTGGGTGGTCGTGCGCTGCAGGGCCGGTCAGCGGGGACTCGGGCTCATTGAGTGGCCGCGTTCGCGTGGTGGTACTCGTCGTGGCGGCGCACCCACATCTCGGGCGGATGCCCCTCGTTGCGGCCGAGCGGGGCGCGGTCGAGGAAGCCGTAATAGCCGATCATGAACTCGAGCCCGCGGGCGGTGGTGGAATAGGTCAGGTGGACGGTTCGGTCCTCGAGCGCGTAGGCGCTCATCACTGGCGTCTCGGAAAGATAGGCCGCGGGCTGGGTCCCGCATTCCTGCGCGAGCCGAACGGCGACCGCGGGGACGCCGCCGGCCAGGAGCTCGCGGGTGGCCTCCTCCGGGCGCGAGATCTCCAGGTCGAAGTTGTAGTCGCTGCCGTGTGAGGAGGCCCACGGGAAGCTCCATCCCATCCGCCGCTTGTACGCCTGGAGCTTGTCCAGCGGCGCCCGGGAGATGCAGGTGAACGTCACGTCGCGCGCGTTCAGGTGGGGTACCGCGCCGTTGAAGGTGTCGGCCCCCGACGAGCAGGCCGGGCAGCCTGCCGCGTACGCCGGGCCGAACATGAAGTGATAGACGATCAGCTGCGAGCGCCCGTCAAAGAGCTCTCGCAGCGTCTTTGGCCCCTGGTCGGTGTCGAACCTGTATTCCTTCTCGATCGGCACCCAGGGCAGCGCGCGCCGCTCGGCCGCGAGCTGGTCGCCGCGGCGCGTCAGCTCCTTTTCCCGCACAAGCAGCTCGCCGCGAGCAGCCAGCCACTCCTCGCGCGTTGCGACAGTGTGATTGGTCATCTGTATCCCTTTCCTTTCTTCTTCGCGGTCTTCTTCACGGGTCGAGACTGCCTGACGCCACAGCTCGCCGGGCGGCGGGCGCGGGCCCCGGCCCCGCGCGGCAGGTGTGGGCGGTTGGGGCCGAGGTCAGGTGCGGTCACCGTCCCGGAACGGGTTGCCAGCGCTGCGGCCCGTCGACAGTGCTGATACCGGCCGGCTGAGAAAGTGGGCGGTCGTGAGCGCCTGCCTGGCCGGGCAGGATCCGCAGCGTCCGCTTGCCCTGTCGGCCGCCGGACGGGTTACCTCGCTCAGCCGGGCAGGGTTCGGGGAAGGCCGAACTGTGGCAGGACGCCGGGTTCGAAGCGGGTGATGGCGCTGATCTGGTGGCCGGCGAGGGTGAGCACGAGCAGGCCGTTCGCGTGGGCGATCGGGGCGTGGGGGTCGCGTAGGTAGAGGCCGAACGCGGGCTGCCGGTTGGCCCGGGTGGGGATCAGGCGGAACCTGCGGCCGTCGTGGAAGGCCCACGCGAAGAACCGGGCGGCGAGCTCGCGTCCCTGGTACTCCATCGGCAGCGGCGGCATCCGCACCCACGCGTCGTGGGTGAGCAGGCAGACGACGCCGTGCACGTCGCTGCTCTCGAAGGCGCGGGCCAGACGGGCCGCGAGTTCCTGTTCGAGGGCCGAGCCGGGCGGCGGGGGTGCCTGGTGATCGGCTGACGCCGCGGGCTGGCGCGCGAGGGTGGCGCGGGCGCGCTTGAGGGCGCTGGTCACTGACTCCTGGGTTGTGCCGAGCATGCCCGCCACCTCCGCGGCCCGGAAGCCGAGGACGTCACGCAGGATCAGCACGGCGCGCTGCCGCGGCGGCAGCAGCTGCAACGCCGTGACGAACGCGAGGGAGATGGCTTCCCTGGCCTCGTACCGGGCCTCCGGGCCTGGCGCGAGGTCGGCGAGCCCTTCCAGGAGGACGTCGGGGTAGGGCTCGAGCCAGGTCACCTCACCGGCGCGGGTGGGTTCGGGCAGCACGAGATCAGGCCAGCTCATCGGCGGACGCCGGCTAGCCGATCGCAGCGCGTGCAGGCAGCGGCTGGTCGCCACCCGGTACAGCCAGGTCCGGACCGAGGCACGACCCTCGAAACCGCCCAGGCCCCGCCAGGCCGCCAGCAGCGTCTCCTGCACCGCGTCCTCGGCGTCCTGCGCCGAGCCGAGGATCCGGTAGCAGTGCACCTGCAGCTCGCGCCGGTAGGGCTCGACGAGCTCGCCGAACGCCTCGCCGTCGCCCGCCCGGGCCCGCGTCAGCAGATCCGCGCTCACCAGGCCATCCTCGCATCCCCGCCCTCCCGTTCCGGGCACCGTGGTCATACGTACAGACCCCGCCGGGGCCGGAAACTGGGCGCTCGCCACCGCCCAGTTTCACGACGGGGCGGGCTCTACCTCCGTGACAGGCCGTGCCGGCACTCGCCCCGAAACCACTGGGCGCCGATGACCGGCTGGGCGCACCGCCGGTCACTGACCGCGACGAGGAGAGATCATGACACAAGCACCGGCCGGCATCACCGGTCCGGGCCGCCTGCCGAAGCCAGCCTGGACGCTCGTGCTGGCCTCGCTCGGGCTGTTCATGTCCGCGCTGGACAACATGGTCGTGACGACCGCGCTGCCAGTGCTGAGAGTCTCCCTGCACGCCACCCTCTCCGGCCTGGAATGGACCGTCAACGCCTACCTGCTGTCGTTCGCCTGCATGCTGCTGACCGGCGCGGCGCTCGGTGACCGGTTCGGGCGCAAACGCATGTTCTGCATCGGCCTGGCCGTGTTCACCGCGGCGTCGGCGTGGGCGGCGCTTTCCCCGACCGTCGGCGTGCTCATCGCGGCCCGGGTCGTGCAGGGTGCCGGCGCGGCGATCATCATGCCGCTCACCCTGACCCTGATCAGCGAGGCGTTCCCGGCCGGGAAGCGGGCCATGGCCATCGGGCTGTGGGGCGGGATCGCCGGACTCGCCGTGGCCGGCGGCCCGGTCGTCGGCGGCGCGGTCGCCGGGGGCCTCAGCTGGCACTGGATCTTCTGGCTCAACGTGCCGGTCGGCCTGATCGTGATCCCGCTGTCCGCGTCCCGGCTGCGGGAGAGCTTCGGGCCCCGGCCCCGCCTGGACATCACCGGCCTGCTACTGGCAGGTGCCGGTTTCTTCGGGCTCGTGTGGGCGCTGGTCCGGGCCAGCGCGGCCGGCTGGGGCAGCAGCGAGGTCATCGGGACGCTCGCCGCCGGCGCGGCCCTGGTCGGCGCGTTCGTATGGTGGGAGCGGCGGACACCCGCCCCGATGCTGTCGCTGGCGCTGTTCCGGCAATCCCGCTTCACCAGCGCGAACGGCGTGAGCTTCCTCATGTACGCCGGGCTGTTCGGGACGCTGTTCCTGATGGCGCAGTTCCTGCAGTCTGCCCAGCACTACACCCCGCTGCAGACCGGGATCCGGCTGCTGCCGTGGACCGCCGCGGCCATGGTCGCCTCACCGGTCGCCGGCCGGCTCGCCGCGCGGTACGGCAACCGGCCGTTCATGGCGGGCGGCCTGTTCCTCCAGGCGGCCGGCCTGGCCTGGATGGCGGCCATCGCCACACCCCGCCTCGGCTACGGCGAACTGGGCGCCGCCCTCACTGTGGCCGGCGTCGGGATCGGGCTGGTGTTCCCCACGGTCTCCGGCGAGATCGTCGCCTCCGTCCCGCCCGGCGAAATCGGCGTCGCGTCAGGGACCAACAGCGCCCTGCGCGAGCTCGGCGGGGTGTTCGGCGTCGCGGTGCTGGCCACCGTGTTCGCCCGCCCCGGCGTCTACACCTCGCCGTCCCTGTTTGCGGACGGCTTCAAAGCCGCGCTCTGGGCCGGCGCCGGCTTCTCCGCAGCCGGGGTGCTGATGGCGGTGCCGGCGGGCCGGCGCACGAAGCCCACAGCCGACCAGCCCGTCCGCAGCGCGCCCGAGATCTCGCGCCCATCACCAGCGAGAACATCGTGACCGGACCGGGTCACCCTGGGCCCGGTAGGCAGCGGGTTCCCCTGCCAGGGTGTTGCTTCAGGTCTGTCGGCTCAGAAGAGCCGCCGGGGAAGACCGAACTTTGCGATGACGCTGTTGTCGAAGCGGGTCATCGCCCGGATCCGGTCGCCGGCCAGTGTGACGACCAGCATGCCATTGGCGTGGAACACCCCGGTCGCCGGGTCCCGGACGTAGACGCCGAAAGCGGGCTGCCGGTTCGCGTGGGTAGGTATCAGGCGATAGGACCGGTCCTGGGCGAAGATCGTCTCGAAAACGCGGGCCGCGGCAGCCGGCCCCACATATGCGCCGCCGGCCAGTGGTGCGGTGATGACCGCATCCTCGGTGAGCAGCGACACCAGGCCAGCAACGTCTCCGGCCTCGTACGCGGTGGCCAGCTGCTCGATGATGGCTCGTTCGGCCTGGGAGTTCGGGGCGGGAGGTGGGCCTGCGGGCGGTGGGAGCCTGCGGTGCAGGTTCGCACGAGCATGTCTGAGCGCGCTGCTGATTGCTTCTTCACTGGTGTCGAGCATCGCCGCGACCTCCTTGGCCCGGAAGCCGAGCACGTCCCGCAGGACCAGGACAGCCCGCTGACGTGGTGGCAGCAGCTGCAGGGCAGCCACGAACGCCAGCGAGATGGCCTCGCGTGCCTCAACGCGGGCATCTGGACCCGGTGCGGTATCCTCGATCCCCTCCAGGAGCAGGTCGGGGTAGGGCTCCAGCCACATCACCTCGCTGGTGGCGTTCGGCTCGGGGTAGGGGCCTACCGGCACAATGCGGCCCGGGGACTGACGTCTGCGAGCGGAGCGGAGAGCGGCGAGGCAGCGGTTGGTCGCGATCCGATACAGCCACGTGCGAACCGATGACCGGGCTTCGAACCCGGCGATGTGCTGCCAGGCGGCGAGGAACGTCTCCTGGACTGTGTCCTCGGCGTCCTGGGCCGAGCCGAGGACGCGGTAACAGTGCAGCTCCAGTTCACGCCGGTGCCCCTCGACCAGCTCGGCGAAGGCATCAGGGTCGCCGGCCTGTGCCCTGGTGACCAGATCAGTGTCGACGAGAACCCTCCCATCCGGGCCGCAAGTGCAGTTTCACCTGTCCGGCTACTGGTATAGACGCCGCGCCAACCCGAAACCGGGCACCTCTCTGCCCACTTTTCCGGCTGCCGAGCATCTACCTGTTCGACAGACAGCGTGAGGTGAGCCGGAGAAAGTGAGGAGACGACGGTGCCTAAATTCCTGTTCTCGTACCGTGTGCCCAAGGACTACCAGCCCGGGGAGGAAACCGGGAAGGCGTGGGAGGCCTGGTTCGAGAGCCTGGGCAGCAGCCGCATAGACACCGGGCACGGCGTAATCGCCACCCGGACGATGGGCAAGCTCGATGCCGGGACCCGGCTCGGTGGCTACTCCCTGGTGACCGCCGAGGACATCGACGGCGCAGCCGCGCTGGCCGTGGGATGTCCGGCCCTGCAGCTCGGCGGTGGCCTGGAAATCGGCGCCGTTCCGGAGTTCACCGGGAATACGCGGGCCGGAACCGATGCCTGAGGCGCTCAAGAAGCGAGCCGTGACCCGCACCGGCAACGGCGTGCTGCCTGGGTTCGGGCCGCCGCGGACCCTGCCCGGCCATGGCTGAGGCGGCGATCGCGGCGGATGGGCTGGTCAAGCGGTTCGGCCCGGTCGCCGCGCTGGACGGCATCGACCTGGCGGTCGAGGCCGGCAGCGTGCTGGGCCTGCTCGGGCCCAACGGCGCCGGCAAGACCACGGCCGTGCGGATCCTCACGACCATCCTGGAACCCGACGCCGGTCAGGCGAGCGTGCTCGGCCTCGACGTCGCCCGCCAGGCCGGGGAGGTGCGGGCCGTCATCGGCCTGGCCGGGCAGTACGCCGCCGTCGATGAGAACCTGACCGGCCGGGAGAACCTCCGCCTGATCGGCCAGCTCACCCATCAGCCGCGCCCGGCCATCGCCTCACGCGCTGAGGAGCTGCTGGGCCGCTTCGGCCTCACCAGCGCCGCCGCCCGGCCAGTCCGCACATACTCGGGCGGCATGCGCCGCCGCCTGGACCTGGCCGCCGCCCTGGTCCACCGGCCCCCGGTGCTGTTCCTGGACGAGCCGACCACCGGTCTGGACCCGAGCGGCCGCAGCGACCTGTGGGCCCTCATCGGCGAGCTCGTCGCCGACGGCACGACCGTGCTGCTGACCACCCAGTACCTCGAGGAAGCCGACCGCCTCGCCAGCCACATCGTGGTGATCGACCGCGGCCGGATCATCGCCGAGGGCACCCCTGTCGAGCTGAAGGCCAGCCTGGGCTCCACCGTCGTCGAGATCCGCGTCGCCGACCCCGCCGACGTCCAGCGCGCCGCCGCACGTCTCCAGCTGATCGCCCCCACCGGCGTGCTTGACGGCAGCCGCACCCTGGCGGTGAAGCTGCCCGACAAGGGCCCGTCCGTCCTGCAGGTCATCCGCCTGCTGGACGACGGCGCCATCGTCGCCGAATCGCTGGCCATCCGCGAACCGACCCTCGACGACGTCTTCCTCCAGCTGACCGGCCATCACCCCGGCGCAGGCCCGGATGCACCCGCCGCACCGGCGGCCGTCGGCAGCGGCATCAATCAAGGAGGTGCCTCATGACCACCCTCGCCGCACCAGCTGACCTCCCGCTGCCGTCCCCGCGCCGATCGAAGCTGGCGTGGGCGGCCGCCGATTCCCTGGCGGTCGCCAAACGCAACGTCATCGGCATGACCCGCCGGCCCCAGCTGCTGGCGTTCGTGACGATCCAGCCCGTGCTGTTCGTGCTGATGTTCCGGTACGTCTTCGGCGGCTCGATCCACGTTCCCGGCGCAAGCTACACCAACTACCTCATGGCCGGAATCTTCGTGACCACCGTGCTGTTCGGCGCCCAGAACACCGCCATCGGCATGGCCGAAGACCTCCGGGGCGGGCTCATCGAACGGTTCCGGTCGCTGGTCATGGCCCGCTCCGCGGTACTCGCCGGCCGGGTCCTGGCCGATGCCCTGCGCAACGTGTTCGTCATCGCCCTCATGCTCGGCGTCGGCTACCTCGTCGGCTTCCGCCTCCACACCAACGTGGCAGCCTTGGCCGCTGCCACCGGCGTGCTGCTGCTGTTCGGTTTCGCCATCTCCTGGGTCACCGCGCTGCTCGGGCTGGCGGCCAAAAGCGCCGAGGCGGCCGGGGCCGCGGCGGTCCCGCTCACCGTCCTGCTCACCTTTCCCTCCAGCGCCTTCGTCCTGACGCGCAACCTGCCCGGCCCGCTGCGCGCCTACGCCGACCACCAGCCCCTCACCGCCACCGTCAACGCCATCAGGCCGCTGCTGCTCGGGGGCCCGACCGCCTCGCACGCGGTGGCGGCCATCCTCTGGTGCGCCGGCATCATCGCCGTCTTCGCCCCGCTTTCGGTGCTCAGATACCGCCGGGCCGCCTGAGCCTCTCGGTCAGCCGCCCTCCGCCACCACATCGATGCGACTTCGAGTCCGCCACGTGGAATCAATCACACCGAGCCGGCAATTTCACGAAAGGGGATCGGCGCATGCGAGCCGAAGAGAACAAGGCGGCTGGCCGCATCCGGGCCCAGGACGCCGCCACGGACTGGAGCATGAAGGGCAAGACGGTGCTGTTCACGGGGGCCTCACGCGGGATGGGGCGCTTCGCGGCGATCGAGCTCTCCCGGCTCGGGGCGGAGGTCCTCATTGTCGGGCACAACCAGGCGCGGGGCGCGGCGGCGGCCGAGACGATCCGCGCCACCGGCGGTTCGGCGCAGTTCCTGCGCGCGGACATGGGCGACGCCGCCGACGTATGCGCGCTCGCGACGGCCGTGCTCGCGCGCAGCGGACCGGTCCACGTGCTGATCCACAGCGCAGGCGGCCTGCTCCCGGCCGGCGCGCGCACCCGCGAGGGCATCGACCGCGGCTTCGCTCAGAACTTCCTCGGCGCGTTCCTGCTCACCCGCCTCCTCGAGGACCGCCTGCTCGCCAGCGCGGGTGATCGCGGTAGGGTCCAGCGCGCACAAGCTGCTGAAGACCGCCGACATCGACGCGCTCATACACCCCGGCCAGGCGGACCCGCGGAAGAGCAGCAACCAGCGGGGCCGCTACCAGATGCGCAGCTACCAGACCGCCAAGCTCGCCGTGACCACCTGGACTTATGGCCTCGCCCGCCGCTGGGCCGGCCGCGGCGTCACCGCCAATCTGCTCGACCCCGGCATCGTGAAGGGCAAGAGCGGCTCAGAGCAGTTCGAAGGCCCGCCGCTGATGGGGATCCTGATGAGCCACGTGATCCCCTTCTTCGCCGCCGCCAGGATGCAGCGCGGCTCCCAGCAGTACGTGCGCCTCGCCGCCGACCCCACGCTCGCCACCGTGTCCGGCAGGTACTTCGTCAGGGGCGAGGAAAAGAAACAGGGAAGCTCCCCGCTCTCCCTCGACCCCGCCATCCAGCAGCGCATCGACGACGCGGCCGAGGCATGGGCCACTTCGTTCCTGCCCGGCCAATAGCAGGCCGCCAGCCATCCGATCCAAGCGCCGTTCGATGGAGACGACATGCGCTACGCCTTGCTCATCTACTGCGACGAGGAAACGGCAGCCAGCGACCCTGAAAGGCGGCGCCGTGAGGAACAGTTCACCGCGATCCTCGACGGACTGCGGGCACGTGGCGTGCTATCAGACACCCAGCGGCTGCTGCCGGCCCGCGCCGCGCGAATCGTGCGATGCTGGGACGGCGGTGACATCATCGTCACCGACGGCCCAGCCGCCCAGACCAGGGAACAGCTCACCGGCTGGGTCATCGCCGACTGTGATGACCTGGACGGCGCCGTTCGGCTGGCCACCACGATCCCGGCCGCGTGGCACGGCTCGGTCGAGGTCAGGCCAGTCGGCCACACGCTGACCTAACTGCCGCTGACACCAGCAGTCACCCCGCCGCAGGCACACGCCTTTGGTTCCAGCAGGCAGCCGTCGGCGAGCGGCCAAGAATGATCATTCTTGGCCGCTCGGTATTCCTCATATGCCTGGTACCACCCGTCAGCACCCGGCGTCACCTGAAACATCCTGCAACGACACAGCTCATCTCCAGGCACTCGCGGGGCAGTCTGCGCGATAACCGGCTTATCTGTACCTGACGCCGATCGGACACGATCCGATTCGGCGTTCTACGCGGTCGCGGCCGGCCGCGCGCCTTGAGTGCTCATTCTCCGTAGCAGCCGCTCTGTCGGCTTAAGGCTGCCCGTCGGTCAGGCCGCAGCCGCGACGCTTACGAAGTTGTCGCCACCAGCCAGGAGACTACGGTCCCAGCCGTGCTCACGACTAGTGCAGTACACGGGGCCGCACCCGCGACCGGGCAATCAAGAGGGGTGGCGTTCCGCTTGGGCAAACATTCCCAGAATAGGAATTTCTTAGAAAGCTGTTAGTTCTGTGGCTTTCCCTGAAATAGAGCCGGACGCTAACCTAAAAGCATCGGGTCATTTATTGCTGAATTTCACTGAGGGGAGTAAAGCAGCGAACGGGCATGGCTGCCTGCAATTGTCTGCTGCCTGCTGAGGGAGCGTGTCATGAAGATTGGACAGAGGACAGTTGTCAAACGCTGGCCATAACGACGGATGCCACCGGCTGCACAAGGCCGCACGGCTCGGCCGCGAGCACCTGCCCTCCCTCGTGCTCACCGCCGCCGAGACCCTGTCCATCCGCCGCCCGGCGATCCTCATGCCCGGGCGCGGCCCCGCCCGGCGGCAAGCCCGCAGCAGGGGGAACCAGCCATGACCACGATCACAGTCACTATCTGGCATAACGCCGCCGTGGACGGCCAGGGTCACCACACCGGGATGCTGGAGGGCTACCAGCCCGGCGACCCGATGGTCCGCGTCTTCACCTACCAGGCCGACCCCGCCGGAGGCCCGGAGGAGATCGCCGAAGAGGCGTTCGCCATCTGCAACGGCCACCCCCGCGACGCCTGGGGCACGGACCTGGCCCGCCGCTATTACGAGCGCGAACTTCGGTCGCTGTCGTTCCCCGGAAACCGGCCGTGTTGCCAGAGGTCGTGTTGTACGCGCCGGAGCGTCGTGTGGCTTTCCCGACGCCGAGACGGAAGGCCCGGTGAAGGCGGGTAGCTGGCGCGAGAGAGCACGTCGTGCCCCTGCTGGACTGGAGATGGGAAGATGAGCCGGCTCAGGCAGGATGCCGCAGGCCGGGTCTATGGCATCGGCGGCCTGATGACGGTGCGGGATGACCAGGGCCGTGCGATTCCGTCCATCGAAGGGCGGCTTGATAAAGAGGGGCGTCGCGTTCTGCTGCGCATCGAGCCGACCGGCTGGGAATGCGAGCGGCATGGTGACGTCGAGGCGATAGCCCGCAAGCTGCGCATGCTGGCGGAGACGCTCAGCAGGCACGCCCGCCTGATCCAGGAACGCGGGCACGCGTGATTGCCGCGACCGCCGCATGCACTGTTGCTTGCGCAGCCGACGCTGATGCCCGCCGTGGGTGCCGGGTGGGGCGGCGTTGACTGCTTCGCCGCCCTGGCTGTGTCTGACTCGGCAATCCACCGCCGTGTCAGCTACGGAGATTGGCTGACGGTCCGTAACTGCCCGCGCCCGCAGGCGCGCGCGTACCCGCCGATATGGCGCCGGGCCTGGTCAGCCTGTTGCGCGTCACTCCTCATGGACACGCAGCGACACTCCTGGTGGACAGGACCGGAACCGAAATTCCCTTGCCGTGGCGACACCTCGGTGAACATCTTGGCTTCGCATCTACCCGGCGAGCAGCAGCTACCAAGCTGCCCTGGCCCTCACGGATGGTGAGTGTCCGCCGGGTGTTATTCCCGTGTGATGCCTGCCGACTCGGAGCGGCTGGCAGTCGTGCTGGCTTGGTGGGCGATCACGTGCATATCAGCCCATTCTGCGTTCGCGGCCGGGACTTGGTTCCGCGCTCCGGTCCGCGTTGGCCAGCGTCGGCTGCTCGTCGGTGCCTGCGTGTTGCGCGTCACTCGTCATGAGTGCCGAACGTCGCTCCTGATGAATATGGACAGGTCGTATGAGGCTGACCGAAACCCTTCGGCGATGGTCACGGTGACGCTGTCATGCTCGCCGTGACGCTTCTGCTTGACCGAGACCTGGCCCTGGGGGCACCCGGTGTGCCTGCCCGGGGCCGACGTTTCGTCACAGACCGTCACGGTCCGGCAGCGACGAACGGCGCGATATCCGCCTTATGAACGGCAGCCTGGTCGCTTAAGTTGGCTGCCCAGTGTCGCGCTGAATGGATGATCTGTATGCCGCTGGGTCACATGGCTGAACCCGCGGCTTAGCCGCCTGCGAAGAAGTCGAGGTAGGCCTGGGCCAGGGCGGCCGGGTTCTCCAGCGCGATGTTGTGACCGGACGCGGGGATGACGGCGCCGCGGACGTCGCGGGCCACTTGCGCGAGCTGTTTGGATACTTCGTCCCCGAGATAGGCCTGCGCGCCGACGGCCAGGACCGGGCAGCTGATCGGGTCGGCGTAATGCGGGCGGTTCTGTTCGGCGTCGGTCTGGCGGGCGCGGTACATCTCCAGGATGGCCCTGGTGCCGCCCGGCTGCTCGGCCGAGTGCACCATTTCGTCGATGTCCTCCTCGGCCAGCGCGCTGGGGTCCCACATCTGGCGTCTGGCGTAGTACGTCCAGAACGGCCGTTCCCGCCCGGCCAGCAGCAACTCGGGGTAGTTCGGCAGGCTGAAGAAGCTGAAGTGCCAGCCGGTGCGGCCGTCGTCGGCGGCGAGCGAGGGGTCGTGTTCGCCGCCTGGTAATCCTGGGCCGGCTGGCAATCCTGGCAGGAGCGTTTCCTGGAACACCAGTTGCTGCACCCGGGGCCGGTGGAAGGCGGCGACGGCGTAGGCGATGGCCGCGCCCCAGTCCTC
>WNGK01007036.1_pt1 | contig 12228 bp, 15 predicted proteins | sample 5400601 | NCBI WGS metagenome assembly WNGK01 (sample SAMN13153376, study PRJNA577476) | soil metagenome | isolation source: 60 cm soil or saprolite under Garry oak tree replicate 1 | place: USA:California | collected 2016-06-15
ATAAAACGGTCTTCGAAAAAGAAATTCAGTCACTGCTGTAGCAGCGGTTCAAGAATTTGGCAGCAGATTCCAACTGGCCTCATAATGATGAAACTAATCGCTCCTATTTTAGTCGCAGCCTTGGTCTTATTTCCGCTCAAAGCAATCACAGCCGGCAGCGCCGGGGAGGAATATACCAATCGGCTCATCCACGAGAAGTCGCCGTACCTTCTCCAGCACGCGCACAATCCCGTCGATTGGTATCCGTGGGGGAAGGAAGCATTCGACAAAGCGAAAAAGGAGAACAAACCGATTTTTCTCTCAGTCGGCTACTCCACCTGTCACTGGTGTCATGTGATGGAACACGAGTCATTCGAGAACGAAGAGATCGCAAAACTGATGAACGACAACTTCGTCAACATCAAAGTGGACCGCGAAGAACGGCCAGACATCGATCAGGTGTACATGACGTTTGTCCAGGCGACGACAGGCAGCGGTGGTTGGCCGATGAATGTGTGGCTGACGCCAGATTTGAAACCGTTCGTCGGCGGCACCTACTTTCCGCCCGACGATAAGTGGGGCCAGCCTGGTCTTAAGCAGGTCCTAAACAAAATCGCGGACGCGTGGAAAACAGACCGCGCGAAGATTGTGACCAGTTCCGACCAAATTCTGCGTCAGTTGCAGAGCGCCGTCGAGCAACCGGCAGGCTCAGACAAGGTAGCAGATGGCATTCGCGCGAAGGCCTACGAGCAATTCGCCACACAATTCGACGACAAATTCGGCGGCTTCGCCGGTGCGCCGAAATTTCCACGACCAGTCGCACTTAACTTCCTCTTCGATTTCTACGGCAGTGATCCGGATGTAAAAGACGGCAAGCACGCGCTCGAGATGTCGATCTTTACGTTACGCAAGATGGCTGAAGGCGGCATTCACGAATCACATCGGTGGCGGGTTTCATCGCTACTCGACTGACAGGTTCTGGCACGTGCCACATTTCGAAAAAATGCTATACGACCAGGCACAACTGGCGATGGCATATCTGGAAGCATTCCAGATCACACGCGAGCGGCTGTTCGAGAAAACCGCACGGGACATCCTCGATTATGTCCGCCGCGACATGACAGACAAAGAGGGCGGCTTCTACTCGGCGGAAGATGCCGACAGCCTGCTTCCTGAAGCGGCGGTCTATGACCGCCGAAATGAATCTGCGCAGCGGGCCGAGGTCGGCGCTCACAGAGCGCCGCTACAGAAAGCTGAGGGCGCGTTTTACGTTTGGTCGAAGGACGAGATCGATAACGCACTCCGGCCAGAGCGAGCAAAGGTGTTCGATTACCAATTTGGGGTAGAGCCGAAAGGGAACGCGCCGGAAGATCCACAGGGCGAGTTCAAAGACAAAAACATTCTGATCCAGCGGCACGATGTTGCCGAGACGGCGAAGAAGTTCGGCCTAACGAAAGAGAAAACCGAGCAATTGCTCGAGGAGAGCCGGAAACTGCTGTTCGACGCGCGCGCGAAACGTCCGCGGCCGCAGCTCGATGACAAGATCGTGACCGCGTGGAACGGATTGATGATTTCGGCTTTCTCGCGCGCATACCAAGTCCTCGACGATCCCGCATACTTGGAAGCAGCGAACAAGGCGGCTGATTTTGTGCGAGAGAAACTTTACCGCGCGGAGACAAATACTCTCCTGCGCAGTTATCGCCAGGGCGCGAGTGACGTCAATGGGTTCGCGAGCGATTACGCATTTCTCATTCAGGGGCTACTCGATTTGTACGAAGCATCGTTCGACACCGCTCGCATCGAGTGGGCACTGAAGTTGCAGCAGCGGGAGGACGAACTTTTTCGCGATGCGACCGATGGCAGCTACTTCAGCGCCAGCGGCGCCGATTCCAATGTGCTCCTGCGAATGAAAGAAGCCGATGACATGGCCGAGCCGTCGCCCAACTCCACCACGGCACTGAATCTCTTGCGCATCGGCTACATGCTTGATCAAAGGGAGGCGCGGCAACGCGGGGAGCAAATCCTGACAGCGTTCGCCAAGCAACTCGAAAGCGCGCCATCATCGATGCCGCAAATGCTGGTCGCGCTCTCCTGGTCACGCGCAAAACCGAAGCAGATCGTTATCGCCGGTGAACGTGATGACGCCGCGACCAAAGCAATGCTGGGCGAGGTCCATCGGCATTTCCTGCCGCATCGGATTCTCATTTTGGCTGATGGCGGCGCGGGTCAGAAATTTTTCGCCGAGCGCGTTGAATTCATGAAAAGCGTCACACCAACGAACAACCAAACCACCGCGTACGTTTGCGAAAACTTCGTCTGCCAACTTCCCACGACGGATGTGAAAACGCTCGCCCAGTTGTTGACGCGTCGTCCTCCCAGCAAAGCCGAATTACCGCGATGAGTTACCTACGTTCTCTCAAGCCGGATGCAGGTCTGCTCCAAATTTTTCAATCTTTTCCCGAAATCGCGCGACCGCTGATTGAGTATCACGAAGTCCTGTTGCGCGGCGAATCGCCATTCACCGCAGCGGAACGCGAACTGATTGCGGCGTACGTGTCGGGGCTGAACAACTGTCATTATTGCCATGCCGTTCATTCACAAGCGGCAGTCGCGCTCGGAATCGCGGCGAACACAATTGCCGAGATGCTTTCGAACTCGCAGTGCGAATATGTTGATCCAAGAATCCGGCCGGTGCTCGCTTTTGTGCGGAAGCTGACTCTTTCCCCGGCAACGGTGGCCGCAGCGGATGCTGATGCAATATTTGCAGTGGGCTGGACCGATCGTGCGCTTCATGATGCCGTGGCAATTTGTGGCTTGTTTAACCTGATGAATCGGCTGGTGAACGGTCTCGGGGTTGAGGCGCCAGAAGCGTACACGAAACTCGCCGCCCAGCGCCTTGCGGAAAAAGGTTACGCGGCGCTGGCGGATCTCCTTTCGCCGTCGCAATAAATAAAAAACTTTGCGAGGCGGGCCAGCACGCAAGCCGGAATACGAGGGGGGACTTGCGACTCTTATTACGTGGTGGACAAGCAAAATGAGGCGCCGGGGCGAGCTGAAAAGCTCGCGCCGCTTTTTCTCATTTATTGATACAAGAGCAAACAACTAACGAAGCGAAGGGAAAGGAAACAAATATGAAAAATCTAACGACAACCTTGATGCTGGTCGCTTTGGCCGGGATGACAACTGGCTTAGCTCTCGCGCAAGAGAGCGAAAAAGCCAGCGGTCAGGATGTGACTGTCACCGGCGAAGTGGTCGACATGTCCTGCTATATCGATCATGGTGCAACGGGGGAAAAGCACGCTGCGTGTGCCAAAAAATGCATCGCGAGCGGATTACCGGCTGGTATTAAAGCGAGCGATGGCAAGACCTACCTGGTCATTGGCGATCACAAACCACTGAATTCGGAGCTCGCGGACGACGCAGCCAAGACGATTACGGTGAAGGGCAAACTCGTTTCGCGCGATGGTATCAGCATGATCGAGAACGCCGTTGTTCAGAAGTAGCGCTGTCCAACGGTTCAGTAATCCCCGAGAATTTTGCGCCTCCTGCTAATTGTGATCGCAACGGCCGTAAAGGAACAGGCTTCAAGAGCGAACTCCAAGTGTTCGCTTCATGACTCCTGCCTGGTCGTCATCCCGGCCTTGAACGAGGAAGAAACGGTCGCAAATGTTGTACGGGATTTGCGGCGGCGTGGTCTCAAGCGCATTCGCGTGATCGATAATGGCAGTACCGATACTACTGCCTCTCGCGCTCGAGCCGCCGGCGCCGAAGTTTTTAGTGAGCAGCGCTGCGGATACGGCCGCGCGTGTCGACGCGGACTGGAGAATATTCCACGCGAGGTTGCGTGGATTCTTTTCTGCGATGCGGATGGAAGCGACAACTTCGACGACGTCGATCTTATGATCGCTGGGGCGGAAGCCGCCGATTTGGTTTTAGGTAATCGATTCGCTACAAAAGCCGGACGCGAAGCAATGACACGCGTTCAGCGTTTGGGAAATCAACTTGTCAGCGCACTGGTTAAGCACGGCTGGGGAGTTCGCTTTGCTGACTTCGGACCGCTCCGGCTTATCCGGCGAGAGGCCCTCGATGATATTGATATGCGTGAGCGCGGTTTCGGCTGGAACGTGGTAATGCAAATCCGGGCAATCGAGGCAGGATTGAAAATCAGGGAAGTCCCAGTGGGATATCGGCCGCGCCAGGGAGGACGGTCGAAAATCTCTGGAAACCTTTTCGCCGCGGCTTGCGCAGGTTTCGGCATTTTGCAGGCGGTGGCGAGACTCTACTTTGGTCCGATCAGAAGCAATTCGACATGAGGGCAATCGAGTTTCAGCAACTGGTGGATCGACAATACGCACCGTTGTTTCGTTTTGCTCTGAGCCTTTCGAAATCGGAAACCGAAGCGGCGGACTTGACCCAGCAGACGTTTTTTCTTTGGGCGGCGAAAGGACACCAACTGCGCGATCGGACGAAAGCGAAATCGTGGTTGTTTACCGCGTTGTATCGCGAATTTCTGGGCCGGCGTCGCCATGAAGTTCGCTTCCCAAAGATCGAGCTTGAGGAAGTGCGCGAAGAGGAGATGTCGATCTTACCAAATGTGAACGTCCTCGACGCCACGACCGTGCTGGAGGCGTTGCGTGAAGTGGAAGAGCCGTTCCGGGCTCCACTCACCCTTTTTTATCTCGAACAACTTTCCTATCAGGAAATCGCGGATGTGCTGGAAATTCCCATCGGCACAGTGATGTCGCGCTTGTCACGCGGCAAGGCGCTGTTGCGGCAACGGTTGCTCTCGAAAGAGGAAATTGTCGGGAATAAAATGGTTTCATTTCAATCCGAGAGAAGAGAGGAGAAACGTGGATAATCGCGAAGCCAAATTCATCTTGAGCGCATATCGGCCGAGAGGTCAGGACGCGGATGACCCACGCTTTGCCGAAGCACTCGAACAGGTCCGACGCGATCCGATTTTGGAACAATGGTTTCGCGATTCGCTCACGTTTGACGCAGCGATGACGGATAAGCTGGGCGCGATCACAACGCCCATCGACTTGCGAGAAAAAATTGTCGCCGGCGTGAAGATCAGCCGTGTATCGCCCTGGAAGAATCGATTTGGCAAATGGGCAATCGCAGCCGTCCTAATTTTATGTGCGACTCTGGGATCGTTGATTTGGCGTAACACGCGGCCAGCGCATTTGGATGGATGGCAGACGCAAGCACTCGATGTCATTTCGTCGTTGGTCAAGAATGAATCGAGTTTCGACGCCCAATCGAATCAGCCGCGCGAGCTGATGACCTGGTTGCGCTCGAATCATGCACCGGCTGCGCAAAAATTGCCGGACAATCTCGACAAGCTGACGAGCCTCGGCTGCAAGATATTCTCATGGAATGGAGTTCCGGTCTCGGTGATCTGCTTCATGCGCCCGGATGGCGGACTGATTCATCTCGTCAGCACGAATGCATCTGCATCCGATCGCGATCGCGCGCTTGGACGCGAACCAGAGTTCGTTCGACAAAGCCAATGGGCGACGGCGACGTGGCGCGAGGGCGATTTAGTTTACATGCTCGCGCTGGAAGGCTCGCCCGATCAGCTACGCCGTTATCTGCTCTGAATTGCCGATGAAAGTAGCGATCCATCTCATCGCGTTGTCGATTGCGCTTGCCGCATCGGCGCAGGAACAGACTCCCCCGAAAATTGATCACATTCTGCTGGAAGTCGCAGACCTGAAAAAGTCGATCGCGTTTTACCACGACTTGTTAGGCCTGAAGATCAAATCGGAGAAGAGGGATTTCGTCATGCTGGAATCGGAAAACGTGGGCGTGTTTTTGTGGAGCAAGCGTTGGGACTGGGAAAAACCGAGAGGTAAAGAGGAGCGGCAGGGCTTGGGAATCTATCCGCACTTCAAAATCAAAAATGTTTCCGATGTCGTGGAGCAGGCACGCAAGGCGGGCTACACGATCGTGCAGGAGCCAAGACATTATCTCTGGGGTACGGAAGCCTTTGTGGCCGACCCTGACGGTTATACCTGGGCGCTAATAAACTAACTCATGGAATGAACAAAGACTGGCCTCTCCTAATCGGCATCGGACTGCTCTTTATAGCTATCGCGGCGGCGCGCGCGCAGGGAAATCAAACCGGCGAAAATGTCGACGTCCGTGCCGGAATCAATCACGACGAGTTCGATCGACTCCTCAAAAAATATGTGAACGAGCAGGGGCTCGTGAATTACGTCGCGTGGAAACAAAGCGCGCCGGATGTTTCGGCGCTCGATGATTATCTGAAACAATTTGCCGGCAAGACGGACAATTCGGCACAGGGCAATGAGAAGGCAGCGTCACTGGTAAACGCCTACAACGCTTTCACGCTGCGGTGGATTTTGTCCAACTATCCGACGGAAAGCATCTGGCAATTGAAAGATTCCTTTACCGGGAAACGCAATGACATCGGGGGTCGCAAAGTGTCGCTCAACGATATCGAGCATGGAACGCTGCGACCGTTGATCGGTTACCGAGCGCATGCGGTTCTCGTCTGCGCGGCGCGGAGTTGTCCGCCGCTCCAGCGATTCGCGTACACGGCCGGAGACTTCGAAGAGCAGGATGATCGCGCCTATCGGATGTGGTTGGGGCGCGAAGATCTGAACAAGTTTTTACCTAACGAAAAGAAGGTCGAGATCTCCAGCATCTTCAAATGGTTCAAAGCCGATTTCGATAAAGCCGGTGGCACGCCGAAGATTCTTGGCCGCTACGCGCCAGTTCGCGAGTTTGCAGCGGGCGGTAAATACGACATCAAATACCTTCCCTACAACTGGGGCCTGAATGATCAAGGGCCGCACGGTCGCAACTACAGCCGGGCAAACCTGCTCTTCGACAACATTTTTAAATAAGGAGCTTTTCTCTACTCAGCCAGTTCATCCGCTTGCTGCGGGGCGCGCTCCGGCTGCTCACCGGTAGGTAGTCGCCACTGGCGCTGTTTAGCAAAGGGGAGCGCCAAAAGTTTTCCAAGGGTGAGCTCATGTTCATCGCGGTAGGCGGCGACGCCGATGATAACCGCGTCCTGGGGGATATCGCGGCGCAGGGTGCGATGAAGTTTGTCCCACCAGCAGAAGATCGTGCCCCAATTCGAATTCGTCTCGCGCTGGACAATGGAATGATGAATGCCGTGCATGCGGGGAGTGACAATGATCAAATTCAAAATGCGCTCGACCCTGATTGGCAGCCGCCAGTTGGAATGATGAAAGAGGGTGGCCCCTTCAAAAGTGATGAAGAAAAACAGGAGCATGATCGGCGCGATACCGAAGAGCAGGACCGCGAGCGAAAGAAAGCCGACTGAAAACAGCATCTCGCCGAAGTGAAATCGCGCAGCGGTGCTGACATCGAGATCGAGGTCGGTGTGATGGACGTTGTGAAATCGCCAGAAGAGCGGGAGCATGTGATTGGCCCAATGCCACCACCAATAGGCGTAATCCATGAGCAGAAAGGTAGCGACAAGTTTAGTCCAACTCGGTAGCGCGAAATAATTCAGCAAACCAAATTGATGCGCCTGCGCCCACAGCGCGATCGCCAGTGGAATCGGCAACATCGCCAGCCGGACAATGGCGAAGCCCGGAATGGACAGAAGGCAGTTTCGCAGCAAGCGGCGCAACGCGCTGAAATGCTGACGCCGCAGCGGAAAGCGCCATTGCAGCAAGAGCAGGGCGATGAAAATGGCGCCAAGAATCGGGCGGCCGACGTAATCCATCAGAGGAATCTTCGGAAGTAACATGAAGTCGACGAGCTTATCATTAGCGAACGCTCAAGGACAACCCGCTGCATGCAGCAAGGGTGATTGCACACTTCGATGAGTGTGCCGGTGCTGGAAAATTGGCGGTCTCAGCGCTCGGGAATAAAAGAATCGCTCGCCTCTCCCACATCCAGTTATAGTAAAACCCTTATGATCACACGATTCATTGTTGCAGCAGCCGTAGCGTTGTTCTTCGGGCCGGCCTTGACCGGTTCGGCCCAGGAACATCCCGAACATCCAAAGAAAAAAGAAGTCGCCGAGGAAAAGAAAGGCGAGCACCCCGAGCATCCGAAAAAAGGTGGAGGCAAAGAAGTAAGCACGGCTGAAATCTCCGCCGGAATCAAGAAACACATCTCCGCCGAGACGAAGAAATCGAGCGACAAAAAATTCCACGTGAATTATGACGGCAAAGATCTGGCGCTCGATTTGATTAAAGTTCACGACGACCGGCTCTCCAGCCTGGGCGAGGAGAAATATTTCGCCTGCGTCGATATGAAAGCGACCGATAGCACTACCTATGACATCGATTTCTTTCTCACCGGAAAACCGGGCGCCATGAAAGTGACCGAGACTTCGGTGCACAAGGTGAATGGCAAGCCGCTTTACAATTGGAAGGAAGAAAACGGCGTCTGGGAAAAGGTCTCGACCTAGGAACGCGAGTGCGCTGTTTAATTGGATTCGCTCTACTGCTGATCGCGGGATCGAGCAGCGCGGCCGGGTCTGGCGATATCGTCAAAGGCTCGGACGAGTTTGAATTTGTTTATCGGGTGAAGCTTCCCGAGATCAAAGGTAAAGCGCGCCTGTGGCTGCCGCTGGCGAAGACCGATGCATTCCAGATGGTCGCGCGCGAAGAGACCAGCATCCCGATTAAATGGGACACGGTGCAGGACCGCGATTACGGCAATGACATTTGCGTGGTGCAACCGCAGCCTAGCGACAGTGGCAAAATTATCGAGCTGCGTTATCGTGTCGTGAGGAAAGAAAAATCGTCTTATCCGGCGAATGGCGAGGACACCACGCGTTTTCTGCGCCCCGAAAGGTTGGTGCCAGTAAACGAGACATTCAAGACCCTCGCGCAACAAGCCGTTGCCGAAAAAACGCGTGATATTGACCGGGCGAAGGCGCTCTACGACCACGTCCTAGGCCGAATGCGTTACGACAAATCAGGCAGCGGCTGGGGCCGAGGCGATGCCGTCTTCGCGTGCGATGCACGCACCGGAAATTGTTCCGACTTTCATGCTTACTTCATTGCGCTCGCGCGGAGCATCGGTATCCCGGCGCGCTTTGCCATTGGCGCCACCATTCCGGCGGACAAGAACGAAGGCGCAATTGAAGGATATCATTGCTGGGCGGAATTTTTCGCCGACGGTCGCTGGATACCGGTCGATATCAGTGAAGCTTGGAAGAACCCATCGCTGGCGGCCTACTATTTCGGCCATAATCCGGCAAACCGTTTCGAGCTAACCAAAGGCCGCGATCTGATTGTCGATCCTGCGCCGACCAGTGGCCCCATTAATTTTCTCGCTTACCCACTGCTCGAGATGAACGGCCAGGTTGTAAAACCTGAAACGAGCTTCGCTTTCCGCCGGACGCACGCTTAGACTAATTCATTGACAATCTGTGGAGCGCTGCTTTGTGCGCGACGGCCGGTGCCCCCCCGGCAGCGCGCGCTGTTCTCCTTGATTTTGAAGTGAACCAAACTGGGCCGGCTGGATCGCGCGGATCGATTTCAATCATCGTACCGACTTACAACGAAGCGGCCCTCATCCGTTCGTTCCTGCTGCAATTGCGTGAGCGTGCGTCCGGCGCGGAAGTCATTGTCGTCGATGGCGGCAGCAGTGATGAGACGCGCGAACAAGCTCGCGAGTTGTGCGGCCGAGTGATTGTCGCGAATCACGGGCGCGGCGAACAGATGAACGCCGGCGCCGCGGTCGCTTCAGGCAGGACATTTTGGTTCCTGCACGCGGATTGTGAAGTCCCGCGCGGATGTCTTGATGAGATTGCGAACGCCTTGCGTGATTCAAAGACGGTCGGAGGATTTTTCCGTATTCGCCTGCCGCGTGATCGTATTGTCTATCGTTTGACCGATTCCTTTGCCCATTATGCCGGCAAGATCTTGTGCATCCGCTGTAGCGATCACGGATTCTTTGTTCGCCGCGAAATCTTTGAGAAACTCGGTGGCTTTCCTGATGTGCCCCTGATGGAAGATGCGGAATTTTTTCGGGCCCTTCATCGCGCAGGTCGGGTTTGCATTGTTAAGACTCGACTGATCGCCAATCCCCGGCGTTACCAGCAAATCGGGCCGCTCAAATTAACGTGCGCTTATGGATTGATTGCGATGCTGTATTTTCTGCGCGTTCCTATTCCAATTCTTGCGACCATCTACCGCAAGACTTGCATGCTCTCGACCGATTAGCCGGGTCGATCATCTGGAGGTTGGCTAGGGGTTGGCTCAACCCGCAAAACCTATTCCCCGACGGGATCGCGTCGCTCTGCAACGTGCCGTGGCATCGTTTCATCCGAAATCGCGTAGTAAGACGCGTGCAAGTGATGCGGTGATATCCCCGCGCGATATGCAATCAAGAAAAATAAATTGCGGAGCGTGACGTGCCAGGCGCCTTCTTCCATCTGGCGCTGCGGCGAACTGCGCATCGGTGGATCAAGCAGCACGATCTTACCGGCGCGCCGCAGCCGCCGGGAAAATTCTACATCTTCCATCAGCGGAATTGCGGCGAACCCGCCCAGTCGCGCAAAGATTTCGCGGCGGACAAAGACGCTTTGGTCTCCGTAAACCGTGCCGAAGGTGCGCGAGTGCAGGCGCTCGAAGTTTTCCAGCCAGCGCAATGAGGGATGGCGCTCATCGAACTCCCGGTAAAACGCGCCGCCGATAATCGCTGGATCGCGCATGGCCTGCACAATAGAATCGAGATGATTGGCGGTTAACTCGGAATCGACATGATGAAAGAACAGCACGGTTCCGGTAGCAGCATGCGCGCCCAGGTTCATCTGTGCGCCGCGACTGGGCCCAGGCGCAGCGCACCATTTGATATGCTTCTCGTTAGCTGACGCGTTTTGCGGTTGGCTACCTTTCACACCCGCGAGAATCACTTCCGCCACTGCGGCATGCGATTTCCAGTCGCGCGCCAGGCTAAAAGCTCGTTCGGCATCCTGCCAGCAGGGGACGACAATGCTAATGGTTGCATCACGACCGTGCGACATCTCAGCATTAAAAAGAGACAGCGGTTTGTCAGGGAAAGGTCAAGCGCTGTTTCCGGTGCGACGGAATTCAGCTTGCTCCCCTATCCTGCGTCGGAGTAAAGCTGAAGACCAGGATTTGAGCGTGGCGCGGCTGCCAACGATGAAAATCGACGCGGAAACGGCCGATTTTTTCGCCGCGCACGTCATGGCCGGAGTTGATGGGGCCGAAAAGTGCTTCGGTTTCGACCCGAGCAAAGAAAGGCGCATCGACGAATTCGGTGACCCAATTCATTTCGTGGGCATCCGTTAGATAAAATGTGACCTGAATGTCTTCATCGGAGTTTTCGACAAGGATGACGCAGTAGCTGTAGATGTCGGCATTCTTCCATTCGCCTTCGAAAAAGATGAGGCACCGTTTTTGGACCTCGGTCGAAGGTGAGCTTGCTTGAAAAAAGAAACCACGTTTCCAAACGTGAGCGGTTTCACATTTCCTGCCGCTTCCTTTTGTTTAGTTGGAGCCGCGAAAAGGGTGCTACCGGCCAAAAAGGCAATGAGAGTGAGCCAGAATTTCATTTACTTGCGACGGCAGATTTGGGCAGCGCGCGTTCACGGCTCGGCACGACCAAAACAGGGCAAGACGCGTGTCGCACTACGTACTCAGCGGTGCTTCCTAGAAGAACGTGCTTAAACCCCGTTCTGCCATGGGTGGAGACCGCGATAAGGCCCGCCTTGCGGTCACTCGCCTCCGTACAAATTTGTTTTCCGGCATGACCGATCTGGATTGAAGTTTCGACCGCGATTCCATTCCAGTTGGTCTGATGAACAAGATCGCGCATTTGCTGTTGCGCCGCTTTGTCAATCTGTGAAGCAGAATCAGTTTAGCCTTGAACTCTCTGGCTAAGACTTTGGCATACCCGAGTCCTTTCATCGAACAGTCCGAAAAATCGACTGGCACGAGAATCTTTCGAAACGTCGCCAGCTGTTGTCCCGATTTCTTTTTCGAATCGCTCCCGCGAACGATCAGAACCGGACAAGGTGAATAGCGGACGACGGCGTTCGGCGGTACTGCCGAGAACGAGATGTTTCAGTCCGGTATTTCCGCGCGTTGCGATGACGATCAAATCGATATCGATCTTCTGCCCGAGCCGGCAAATTTCTTCAAAAGGCCGGCCTTTCATTGCGTGAATATTTTCACGGCGCAGCGGCACCGAATAGTCTTCGGCCACATCCCGGAGTCGCCGCTGCACCCGTTGCCCTATTTCCAGCTCAGGCACAACCAG
>WNGK01010050.1_pt1 | contig 12226 bp, 16 predicted proteins | sample 5400601 | NCBI WGS metagenome assembly WNGK01 (sample SAMN13153376, study PRJNA577476) | soil metagenome | isolation source: 60 cm soil or saprolite under Garry oak tree replicate 1 | place: USA:California | collected 2016-06-15
TTGTGATACCAATGCTGATAAGTCGATTTCGTGTGTTTGAGGATCAACATTTCTTACCTCCGTGCCTCTGCTGGAATCATCTGCTGTCTTTCTCGTCCGACACTGCAAATTGCCAATTCCTTCTCTTCATCTACATCACCTGACAAATTTGCAATTCAAAGCCGGAGTTGCTGATTCGCAGGTTTTTCAGCGTGATTATTGAATTATTGGCGCAAACGGACGAATTGAAGAATTCCGAGCAGCTTCGTGAGTTTCTACATCTGTCTACACTCTTTCTACACTCTTCGTGGCAAGGGAAATCTGCAACTGATAGCGCCGGGCCACGGTGAAGCCGCGAGGAATGACCGCGCTGCTATCAGGCGGAATTCTTTACCAGCGGAACCTCCGTCGTTGAATCGCGTCTAGCCAGTTGCAGCGTTCCTCAAAACACTTCTGAATCCTTCATCATTCATATACTTATCGTAGATTGCAGTTTTGTATTTAAACACCTGGCCACATACTTCCCAACCTTGTGAATGTTTCTTAAGTAGTCCGCGTGAAGCCACAAGTGAAACGCGACGGCCTGGTAGGTAGAGAAGAATGCCGCGTTGGGACTCGAGGGGTATTGCCCCGATTCACCCGTAGCTTCCTGCGCGAACTCCTCCCACTTGTCCATAGCCCACTGCAGGATCAAGTACCCGAACTCATGCGTGCGCCGTCCAAATTGATCGAGCCGCTCGTAGTCATCCGGAGACAACTTTTGTTGCCACCCGCAACGCGAGTACATGATCGACTGCCATAATGCGACTACGGACTGGCGCTTTATCTTCTTTTTCTTCTTTCTGGCTGTCTTACTGACGAGGTCCTCGGGCGTTTGCCAGCATTTGTCGTGCGCAGAGATGATGCGTTCCGCTTCCATATGCTCCCCACTTTTCAGTTTTCATTCTTGCTTACAGCGTCTATATTCGGTTCTTCATTTCCTTGTCTCGTTCCGGGCTAGCTCGTCTTTTCACTTTGCTGCCGTCCGCAATGACTTTCTAAACTCCTCATCGTTGCAGTACTTGTGGTCTATACGGTTCTTGTCTTTAAATACCTGGCCGCACACTTCCCATCCTTGTGTGTCTTTTCTAAGCAGGCCTTTGTATTCCAGTTGCGCTTCTATAGTGTGGAATTGCACTTCTTCGCCAAGTGCATAGAAGACTTTCAGCTCATCGATGTCCTTGGTCGACTTTTCCACAGCTGCTTCAAGGGCCGGTACTTCCTCGGGATGAATCCCTGCCAATAGCCATAAGTTAAACGCTAGAGCTTGATATGCCCAGAAAAATGCCACGTCTGGAACTGCGGGATAGGCTAATTTTGCCCCAACTGCCTGCGGAGCAAAGAAACCCCAGTTCTCCATTGCCCATCGTAAAATAAAAAGACCTAACTCATCGGTGCGGCGACCAAACCTTACGAGCAGGTTGTAATCTTGTTCGGACAGCTTTTCTTGCCACCCGAAGCGTGAGTACATAAAAGACTGCCACAGTGCGATTACAGATTGTCGCTTTATTCTGTGTTTCTTTTCGTTCGGGGCCTCGCTCGTCGTTTGAGAGCACTGGCCGTGGCCAGAGGTTATGCCATTAGTCTCAACATTTCCTTTAGTTGTTAGTGGTTCATTCTTGTTCCAGTCCTCATTTTCCGTTTTCTCTTCTTGTTTTGTTAGTTCTTGGTTTTTATTTTCCTTTTCTCCTTGCTGGTTTGTGTCTTTAGTTTTTCCCTGTAGTTGTTCAGCGTGCGGTAGCACGCAGCTTCTACTGCTTTCTTCATTACCGTGAAGACCATCCTTACCATCAATACCTTGGATACCTTGATTACCATAACTAAAATGAGCAGGGCCTGAGTCGACCACGGATCCATTGTGTTGAAGCTCTTTACCTGTGTCCGTAAAACGATTCAGGTCAAATCGGTACCTTGCGGCCTTGTGGGACGGATGATGTGCTTTAGCGACTAGCTTTATATAGCCATCATTTTTAGCTTGGCGGCAGTAATAGCTGACTAATTGTGCGCTCACAGGTTTGCCCATCACGATGGTGAGAATGCCGCTCAGCGGCTCGCCAGGCAGCAGAATATCCCGTCGAGGCGTCAACCGTTGCAGATAGAACGCTATACCGAGGTAGTGCTGGTATCCCTCGCATATTGGCTCTTCAAGCAGTTTTAGAGGCGTCGTCAGATGCTTCTGCACTATTTGCAAGGGGGAGGTTCCCTCAGGAATGTTGACCTGCTCCCAGGCCGTAATAAACTCTAATGACGAAAGGGAGACATCCGGAAACAGTTTTTCCCAATCGGGCTGTATCGCAGCATTGAGATGTTTGAAAACGTCTTTGCCGCTGCGATTTTTAAATTCTGGATATGATTTCAGCCTCTGGACGAGCTTGAATAGCGGGGAGGTGAACTTGCCAGCATCTTTTCTTGCGGCATAATAAGTCCTGTTTTCTTCCACCGCATGTAGGAAGAAATCTTCTAATGGCTGAATTGCCGTAGAGCCAGTAGTGGTCTCCATTGCATCGATTTCTGGAGCGATATCAGTCATTTCACACCTTTCGCTTTAGTCGATTAAGCTAATGCCCGACCCGCCGTCCACCGATCCCGCGAAGCGCCCGCGAACCGCAATAGCTTCCTGCTACCCGTCGCCGTTCTCCTCTCGGAGCTAGCTGACTCACCCTTTCGGTGATCAACGCTTCGCCTGCCCACAACCGCTTCACCAACCGCCCGCCGTCACCGACGGGCCTGCTTCAAAAGGTAATTTTACTGAGCCTTCGTTCTTGCTTGCTTTTACCCATTCTTTTGCGGACGCTCGCGTGCATTAAATTGCACCTGAACCTCACTAGGACTCTTGACCGTTGTTGCGAACGGGAGGCCATACACGTCCAGTCCTATCGCAGGTCTACCTTTGCAGCTAAATTCGAGTGCGACCACCCCGTCATCGCGGAGTTCTACTTCGACCGTCGTATCGCCATTAACAATCGTGGCTTTGTTGCCTTTGCCGTTCATCTGCGTCTCCTGTCTTGCGGTGGCTGTTTTATCGTTTCTCGTTACCAATCGGAACCGGTGCAATCAATTTCCAAAACGTCCCGGTCGTCCTCTTTAGAGTTGGGCGAGGGTTTTCAGTGGACTAACCCGTTCTTGCTCCTCACGCATCACTTGACTTCCAACCTCGCCCAAGTGCACATAATCAATCGTCGGTAATCGTCAGGCCCAAGCAAGACGCGATCTGATGAGCTTACCTTTACGTCTGATTCGATAGCGATAACCCCGTCATCGCGGAGGTCGAGTTTCACCGTTGTACGCCATTGGTAACCGTTGCTGTATTGTGTTTGTCATTCATTTTGTTTTCTCCTGCCGATTCCATCAACATTACTAGCCTCGTTCTTGCTGCGACGCATTGATTCCTCGAAACTGCGCTGTTCTTCGTCGTTTGCTTTAGAAAGCTTTTCCAGTTCACTAGCGGTCTTAGATGTGGGCTTGACTTCGATTGTCGTGGAGATATCCAAAAGTGTCCCAACACAGAATGTGCGCTTAAATTCTCCGGTGTTGTAGCCGGTATCACAGCGATGTACCTGGATTTGGTCTAGTAAAATGCAGGTTTCGATTCCTTCAACTCCGAACTCCTGAATTTCGGCAAACTCGCCATCGTTGTATTCAACTGTGCCCATAACTTTCTTTGTAACGACCATGATTTATCCTTGTTCCATCTAGCCGAGCGCTCTGCTGCATTCCGCTTTAATTAATAAGCGCGTGATCTACGTCGGTTGGGTAATCCACGGCTTTTCTTCAGCCGAAAGGGGGCCTGCTGTTCCTGTTCTCGGGAATGCAACCAGTCACACACGGATTGAATGCTATAGAGGATTGTGCGGCCAACACAAACACGCGGTGGGCCTTTGCGCAAGGCTTGCCATCGCAAAATTGTTCGTGGACTGATACCGAGTTGTTGCGCTAATTCGTCGCGCCGCAAGAATTCTTTTAAGACTAGTTTGGAAGTGCTCGCTTCTTGCGTATCAGCTGAGGAGGGTACTTCGTGCGTCGAATCGGTTAGTAACTTTAACATTAGCCTCTCCAATGGATTTAATCGCCACGCCAATCCATTGGGCTAACAGGCTACTAGAAAACGGTACTACAACTGCCACGAGTTGTCAAGGACAATGTAACTCGTGTCCTCCCATGTCGTTTGCCCTCAAATGGCAAACAGTAGTTACAACAACATTCTAACTCCCAGATACAAGAGATGCAGATTGTAGTTTTGGTTTAACGTTTTCCTTCATCTATTTTGACAATCTCTCCAAAGCGGTTTGTGGCATTTCGCAGCGCTTCATCTGATATGTGAGCATATCTTGCCGTAGTCTGCGGCTGTGTGTGTCCGAGCAGCTTGCCAATTAGTGCTAATGACATTCCATCCGACACCAGGTGGCTGGCATATGTATGCCGCAGGTCGTTAATACGCAGAGTTGGTCGATACCTGTAAACTATTTTGCGGCGTATGCCTTTGCGGGTTTCAATCGTAACTAGCCCTGCGGCCTTGCAGGCTTGCACCCAGGGGCGTCGCAATGTTACGCGAGGCACATTTCCTTTCCCGCCTGGAAATAGCGGACCGGCTGCATTCTTTGGCTTCATGGTGCAAAGCAGTTCAATGGCGGGGACGCTCAGGGGGACGTGCTCAATGCGTTTTTGCTTTGTGTGGTGACTAGGCTTAGTCCAGATCCCGCGCTTCAACTCGAATTGTGTCCACTCTGCGTTGAGTACTTCACCTTCGCGAGCACCAGTAAGTATCAGTAAACGTAGGGCATTCGCTGCACTTTGGTCGGGGTAGGCGTCGAGCGCCGCCATGAATCTCTGTAACTCCTCAACTGTCAGCCACCTTTCACGCCGATCTTCATGAAACCGGGGCACGCCACGCGCGGGATTGTCGTCTCGCCATTTCCAGTCCTGAGCCAGGGAAAACATCTTCGATAGAAGCGAGAGGACTCGGTTCGCTCTATAGGGTGTTCCCCTGAGTGATGCGTGAAGGGCTTCGACATCACGTCTCCCAATTGCAGACAGGCGCAGCAAGCCGATTTGAGGACGGATAATGTTATCTATCATTTGCTGATCGTTGCGAATACTGGAAGGCCGCTTGTGCGCTACCGCGTAGCGCTCTATGTATTGGGTGGCCAAATCGGCGATGGTCGGAGCTGAGTACTCCTGTTCCCGCTCATGAAGCGGGTCGAAACTGTCCAAAATTTGTCCTCTGAGTTGCAGCGCTCGTTCCCGTGCCGCCGTGGCCGTCAACTCTGGGTATCGACCAATGGTGTAGCGCCGCTCGCGCCCGTTAATGTGGTAATTAAGAATAAATGAAATCACTCCGTTGCTCGTGATGCGAACCCCAAAACCTGGAATCTCACGATCATATTGAATGCGATTGCCCTTGTGGGGCCGGTGAAGTTTCCCGATGACCTTCTGCGTTATCCTCTCTGCCATTGTTTTTCCGTGTCCGCCGTGTGTCCGTACAAAGAGCACATGAGTAACCTCCAGTGTCCTCGAATGTCAGCGGATCGTCAATGTATATTTATGACAATAATAGATAATAGCTAAAAAGTGGTTTGCTCCTGTGTCCGTACAGAAACTAGGTCGGAAGACTCTGGATCAGCATATCGGGGTTCGAATCCCTGGGGGGCAGCCAACTCATAGCAAGAGACTTAAGCCCAGTAGCACGAGACCAACAAAACCCAAAACGTGACGTAAACGTGACGTTAGCCATTTTTCGCGTTTCGCAGGTCAATGATCTCCGCCAACTGCGTTGAAGCCGGATGGAGATACTTCTCTGTGGTCTTGATATCGCGGTGTCCGAGCACATCCCGCACCAAAGCAAGATTTCCAGTTTGAGCCAGAAGATCAGTTGCAAAGGTGTGGCGAGCGCAGTACAGCACCAACGTGACGGGAAGATCAGCATCTCTGCGAGCCTGTTCGAACTGCTTGGCCACGGAAACAATATGGCCGGAACGGGATCGCGGCGACGGAAACACCCAGTCCCTATTTCCGGCTGATCTACGGCGTTCGAGACGTTCGCGGACTCGAGAGCTCAAGGGTACAAATCGGCGTGAGCCTATCCGGCTCTTGCCGAAAGGAATGAAGATTACGTTGCGATTCCAGAGGATGTTTTCCCACCGCATCCGGAATACTTCTTCTGGACGCATGCCGGCGTCCTGGATGATCAGCAGAACATCATAGAGGGGCTGCTTGGCAACGCTCAGCAATCTCTGTTCGATTTCCGGTTCGATCAACGTGGAACGACCGTACTCGGGCAACGTTTTGATTTTCGGGGTCGCTTGGAGCAGATCACATGCTTTGGCTTGCGAAAGCATCCGCCTCAGGGTGTGCGAAACGCACAATTTGCCGTGGCTGCAGCGCCGGGAAATTTCGCAATCTCGGCATCCGCAGTTGTGATGTGGTCTAGTCGCATCTCTGCAAGTTTAGTGTTGGAGAGCAGGCGCCAGCCGGTCCGGTAATATCGCTTGGTGTCTGGATCAAGCGGGGTCTGCTCGATGTAGTCGAGGAAACGTGCTGCATACTCGCGCAACAACGGTATCTTGGTTTGCGCCACTAGGCGTCCGCGCCTTTTGGCCTCGTTAATGAGTATGGCTTCCACTTGACGGGCACGTGCAAGGACGCCTTCATGAGTGGAACCCCGGAAACGTCTTCCGCCGACACTGAAGTCGTACCAGAAGACGTCGCTATCTTTACGCCGATATAGAGCCAAGGCGATTCTCCTGTGCTGCCCGCACGGATGGAATACGCTTGTTGGCTTTGACGTAGGCATCTAAGTCCGCTTCATCATACTTGATCCTTCCACCCAGCTTCACAAAGGGCGGACCCAGTCCTGCACACCGCCAATAGCGCAGGGTGCTTTCGGGTAGGTCGAGTATTGTTGATACCTGTTTCGTGCTTAGCAACTTCATGGGGAACCTCTACTTCGGGCTCTGCCGTAAGGCACAAGCGGGGCAACCTGGTAGAGATATATATCACTACCCAGATGCAAATATCAAGCAATCATTTCTAGAAGCGACGAGCAAACCTGCATTGCCCTTGAGGCGCAGAGTGCGTCTTTCCCCAGATGACGACGGGAACCTCGGCCGAGGGCGAAGGGTTTTCCCGCTATGAGTGACTCTCTTGAGCCAGCATCTCGCCCATCGAGCTTGCATTCTCGCCAGTAATCGTCTTCGCCGCGTCGCGGACTAGCTTTTCGTACCTAAGCTTCCCTCTTGCCCTTGCCGAAACTAACAGGTCTGGCGGTGGCTCTACGATACAGGTGGCTATGTACTTGGTAAGGGTATCCATTAGGGCATATAGCGCCTGTACTGAATTGTGGATTCCATTGACATGCCGGGTTATGCGGCTGAGATCCGTTGTCAGGCGTTGCTCCGCCTCCGACATTGACGCGGTAGCTTCGATCCGGCCGAGTTTCTCCTCAATGGCTTCGATCATGAACGCCGAACTAGACCTGTAGCCGCGAGTGCGGCTAACAGTTTCAATCTGTCGCTTCAAATCATCTTCGATCCGAAGATTTCGCTGCGCCATAGCCCACCTCCGCCACAAATTTGGTGTGGCTCGTTTGTGGCTACTACAATAGTATATGTGGCACTGCCTAGCCACATGAAAAGAAGTGCCCTAGGGCAGTTTTCCAGACTGACATGGACACACTCCTTTATGTTCCCAATACGCGCTGTTTGGCTCAAGTATGCTGTTTCGGTGGCACAAAACCTTCGTTGCTGCACAGCCGAAGTGTTGGCTTTTGTTGTCTTGTGTTGACAAATGTTGCTTTTGGCGTGAAATCATGGTAGAAGCATGTATCTCTCTGTTGTCTCGTGTTGGCTTTGGTTGGTTTTTGTTGGCTCCGCTCCGATGATCGAAGAGGCAGAATCCGCACTGCGCACCATGGCGAAGGATCTGCATCCCATCACCAAGTCCGGCTTCGTTCGGGTAATGCTTCCCGCCATCGAGGACGCTCTCAAGGCCGGTCATACCAGGAAGGCGGTCTGGCAGCAACTCCACGAGCACAACCCTGCTCTCGGCTACAAAGAGTTCTGTGTATACCTAGTGCGACTACGCAAACGCGCCCACCAGCCAACCGCACTCAGGGGCGAGGAAAAAGCACCGGCGGCTACACCCACCCAGGTGAGCCACTCGAGCCCGCCGGAGTTCGATCCCTTGGCAAACCTACGGCGCGCTCAGGCGGATCGCCCCGGGTTCCATTACCGGGGAACTGAGGACTTGCAGGAGCTGGTTTATGGAACAAAAAAGAATTGCGGCAAGTAAGAACGACTAGATGGTCCGTGCGTCGGTCGCTGCCAAGGAAAGGCGGCGGCGGTGGAAAAACGTTGGTGGCTTCGACTGTGGTCCAGGCCAGCGGGCGGGTCAGCTTCGCCGACGACTGCATCGTGACCTGCTGCTCGCTGCACTCCGGTGACGGTGACGACGGCAACATAGCCGGCTTGAGTACTGTGGGAGGCAGGTGTATAAGTATCCCACCCTGAGGGGGGACAGGATCGATACCCATCGTGGCCAAAACCAAATCGTCGCGGGTGGTGGTTGGAGCCCGGTTGCTGCACGTGGTGGACAACTACCTTCGCAGGAAGCAGCGTGGCCGTGGGGATATGTCCGCCTTGATTTACCAGGCGCTTCGGGAAGTGGATTTAGGCTCCGTCCAGCTGATCACCATCCAGGGGCAACGCCGCCAGGTAACCGCTCGGCCAACCAAGATCGTTTTGCCGATGGATGTTCGGAATCAGCTAGAACGGTGGTCTGAAGCCCGCGCTTGTTCGATGAATGAATTACTGAACAGCGCGCTGGTGGTTTCCCTTTTGAAGCCACGGCCGGAAAAGAGTGGGGAACGATCGCAGCGAGGGCAGACGCCGACCTTCCATACCATGACCGCTAAGGAGCGCGAGGGATTCTTTGCGCGCTTGCTCGCCCTCACTGGACAGGAACCCGGTCCCGACCCGCGTTCCCGAGAAGGCAACTATTACGAATGGAATCCAACGCTTGCAGCCACGATGGAAGTGGCAGGCGATGGTAGGCGTTATCTCATGGAGCGAGTCGGGCCGGGAGAAATGGTACGGGCCCGGGAGCTCAAGGGAAGCGCATTTGTGGAACGTCCGAAAGCAGGGTCTGGGCGTCACCCATGATTGGACTTTGAAAAGGAAACACCTGCGGAAGGGGCACATAAGTCCAAGTCAGAAGGCGCGTTCGGAGAACGCGCTCGGGGAGCGTCGCACTGTGGTTCCGAAATCAGTCAAAGAGATTTCCGCTAGCGAAAATCCAACCGCTCAGAAACCCGTACTCATCCTCCTGGCCGGCACCGCCGGAGCCGGGAGAATAAGCTTTTACGAGAGCCAACTGAGGACAGTATTCCCGGTTTTTCTGAAGGCGAGCGCTTCCCCAATCGAACAAGCCGAAACGGATCGAGAACGCATCCACCTGACCAAGGAAGGGCATTCGTTTGTCTATCAGGATACGACGATCGATTCGCAAATGATTCGAGAGGCTCAAGAAGCAAGTTTCGATGTCAAAGTATTCTATGTCGGGACGGAAGATCCGAATCTAAACATGGTGCGGGTCTTGCTTCGAGTGAGCAATGGTGGGCCATTTGCGGCGCTGGCGCGCATAGCGGATGATTACGTTCACGGTCTAAAGCATCTCCCGAACGCCAAGAAACTAGCGGACGATCTCATGCTCTTCGACAACACCACCCATGGCCGCGGGCATCGGCTGGTGGCACATTTTCACGCCGGCGAACTCATGAAGCTCGCCCGCTCGGTTCCGAAGTGGGCCCAAAAGGTTTTCGGAAAGGAGTTCGAAAAATGGCTGAGTTCACGGGAGCGTGGCCCGGGTAGACCCCGATAGTTTTCTTGGATTAGGGAGCGAATCCCTTGTGCCCGAGTCGCCACTTTTGCAGTTCTCTAGTGCTGGTATCGACAAAAGCAATCTGTTGGAAACCCGAATCATGTTGGCTCCTTTCTGCTGGGCCTTGGATGGTTTGCATCACCAAGTCTATCCGGGCGTGGGAGCCGACATTGCTATGGAATCATTTCGCCAACTAGCCCGGTTCTGAGTGTGAAGCGCTCAATTGAGGGGTTTTGAGGTTTTGAGCGTGTGAGGCGACCTCTGGTGCGCTTGCGGTAACCGGATTTAGCAGCGGCCAACCTTTGCGTAGGACATAGTCCAGCCAGGCACCTGCGAATTGTGAAGTAACGACGGCAGCCAACACCAGAGTCGTGTAGAACGTCGGGCTTATGATTCCGGCATCGAAGGCCACGCTGGCCAACACAATGCCAGGCCCGCCGCGTGCGTTCGTCGTTATGGCGAGATTGAGCAAATCTAATCCGCGGAAGCCCGCAAACCGACCAGCCATGGACACGGAAACGATTTTGACAGCGCAGCTCCCAACTACGAACGTGAGAATCATCCACAGCGATAGACCACGAATGAGGTCCAGCTTTAGGCCCACGATTGCGAAATACACCGGAATGAAGAACGCAAAAGAGACCTTTCCAATCGCCTCCAGGGCGTCCGAGAAAAGTCTGCGCTTCTTATGTACGACAGCAAACCCGGCAAGAAATGCAGCGAAGACCAAGCTGACTCTGAGCGCACCGGCCAGGGCGCAATATGCGAGTAATACTGCGATGGTATAGCCGACAGGCGACTGCCTTGCGAGGACATTAAAGCGCGCTTTGTTGATTCGCTTGACCAGCCTGGGGACGATGGTGAGGCCCAGAACAAAAAACCCAATTGTGGAGATTAGGTGATAGGACATCTCTCGCGGATTGAGCACTGCCTTGCCTGCCATGGCTGTCGCCAGGGCCAGGGCCAACCATAGGACGATGTCCTCCAGCACTGCCACGCCGAGCACGAGGCGGGCAAACCGAGTATGGAGGATTCTTAGGTCGGCAAAGATTTTTGAGACTACAGGAACAGAAGTAACGGCGACGGCCACCGCAAGAATGATAACCAACGAGATACGATTGCCGTTCGGACCTGCCAGCGCCGGGCCAATAAGCCATGGACCAAAAATCAATCCAAGCACGAACGGTATGCCGGTGCCCACGATGGCAAGCCAGCCCACTTCGCGACGTTCCTCACGGGTGAATAGCTGTTGGGTTTCCGCGCCAGATAGAAACATCAGCAACAGCAATCCAAGCCAGTAAACAAAATCCAGGATATTTCCCCGATGTGTTGCCGTTTCTATGAGGCCTGAAATGAAAGGAAGCCGAGCCAGGAGGACCGGGCCCAACACAATCCCGGCAAGGATTTCACCAATAACTTTGGGCTGTCGAAGCTTTACGAAGAGGTAGCCGAGCAACTGGGCAAGTCCAGCAAGGAGCAAAAGCACAAAAAGAATGGCGGTTAGGTCGGAGTTTGACACGTTTGCTCTTCTCCCGGAACTTCGGATGCCTGTCTTTACAAATGGGTTTGTCCGGCGATGATGAGCAAGGAGTTATGTATTTGCAGAGCCGCCCAAAAATCTGCCAACTGGCGAGAACAGGCGTTAACACGTTTTGACCGGTGGTCATTGAGTGCAATCGGGATGTTTCAATAGCTACGGCCTTTGCTCTGCCGTGCGCACCACCGGAGCTATAATGTCGGTGAATGAGGAGGGTTTTATGCCTATCCACCGCCTTCTGGTTCTGCCGTTGCTGATTTCGGTATGCGCTGCGCCGGTCGCGGCGCAGTCCCCGTCGGACAGGAGCCCTTCTTCAGCCTCCGTCTGCCCCACCTCAAAGTGCCCTCAGGCCCAAACAATTCGCGGCGAACCACACCAGTATTCCTTTATATTGGAACGCCGGAATGCGATAGCTGATGACCTCGGTGGCGTCGGCGGGCACTCCTCCACCATCATTCCTCCGCTTCAGTTTCACGCGATTCCACCGCTTGCGGTCGGCGGGCTCGATCCTACGCTCGGGCAGGGCGACGTCTGTTATTCCATCCGGAGTTATCGCGTCACTCGCGACGATCCAGAGTCCGACTCAACGAGACCTGCGGGGTATTCCACGTGTCAGCCCGCTGCTCGGTTTCATGTGAAAGACGTTGGTGATTTGCGGGAGATAGTGCCTCGTTGACAGTCCGCATTTTGCCACGAATTCTTCCCGTTGTAAAAAGGCTTAACGGATACCTGATGTCATCAGGCGATTTCACGTTTTGACCGCTGGTCATGGAGCGCTATCGGGATGTTTTCGCCAAC